>Ga0326727_10020310_pt1 | contig 13209 bp, 10 predicted proteins | sample MB2enrmetagenome_FD_207643 | JGI IMG/M metagenome (GOLD analysis project Ga0326727, IMG submission 207643) | Lab enriched peat soil microbial communities from McLean, Ithaca, NY, United States - MB29MY | ecosystem: Environmental > Terrestrial > Soil > Wetlands > Peat | place: USA: New York...
CAAGGGCGACGGTCACCCGCCCGCCGGTGGCCTCTTTGATCTGCAGCAAGACATCGCGCGTCAGCAGCTCCCCGTTGCTGCACAGCTTGCACTGGTAGCCCAGGTCGATGGTCAGACGAAAGAGGTCGAAGGCATCCTTGCGCAGCAGGAACTCGCCGCCGCTCCAGCCGATGGCCAGCACGCCCAGGCGCTTGGCGGGTACCAGCACCAGATCGCGGATCTCTTCGAAGCTCAATTCCTGCTTGCGACTGGCGCGCACGCGCTCCGCGTCGTTACTCGCGGACATGCACACGGAGCACTGCAGGTTACACAGCCGCGTCGCTTCAAAGTAAATCGCCGGAAAGCGGTATTGCCTTTTCTCGACTTCCACCAACCCTCACCTCCGTCGGACTCGGCGCACAGTATACACTATTCCCGGCCGGTGCCTCCAGCACCTCGGTCGCATTTTACGCGGCGAACGGGCCGAGCATACGCACCCCTACTATAGCCGAAGTTGGCAAACTGCGCTGAACGGCATCCTTGAATTCCTTTCGCGGGACGCATATTAAGACGGCTGCGTCCCGGCCTGCAGGCCGGGACAAGCTTTCTTATGAGTCTAAAGGAGAACCTGGAACAACTCGAGCGCCTGCACCAGGAAGCCGAACTGGGCGGCGGTGAGGAGCGCATCGAGCGGCAGCACGCCTCCGGCAAGCTCACCGCACGCGAGCGCATCGAGGTGCTGCTCGATCCCGGCTCCTTCGTGGAAACCGACAAGTTCAAAACCCACCGTTGCACCGATTTCGACATGGACAAGAAGAAGATCCCGGGCGACGGCGTGATCACCGGCTCCGGCACGATCGATGGCCGCCTGGTGTACGTCTTCTCGCAGGACTTCACCGTGTTCGGTGGCAGTCTGAGTGGTGCTTTCGCGGAGAAGGTCTGTAAGATCATGGATCTGGCGATGAAGACGGGCGCCCCGGTGATCGGCCTGAACGATTCGGGCGGCGCGCGCATTCAGGAAGGCGTCGTCAGCCTGGGCGGCTACGCCGACATCTTTTTGCGCAACGTGCTGGCATCCGGGGTCGTCCCGCAGATCTCCGCCGTCATGGGGCCGTGCGCCGGCGGTGCGGTGTACTCGCCGGCGATGACCGACTTCATCTTCATGGTCGAGAAGATCGGCTACATGTTCATCACCGGCCCTGACGTGATCAAAGCGGTGACCCACGAGGAGGTGACGAAGGAGGATCTCGGCGGCGCGGTCACGCACAACACCCGCAGCGGCGTGGCGCACTTCTCCGCCCGCGACGACCGCGAATGCCTCGCCATGCTGCGCGAGCTGTTCTCCTACATCCCGAGCAACAACCTCGAGGATCCGCCGTTCCTGCCGACCGAGGACGATCCGTTGCGCCGCGATGAGAAACTCCGTTCGATAGTGCCGGACACCCCGAACAAGCCCTACGACATTCGCGACATCATCACCGCGGTCGTCGACGATCGCCGCTTTTTCGAGGTGCAACGTGAGTACGGCAAGAACATCGTGATCGGTTTCGCGCGTCTGGGCGGGCGTTCGGTCGGGATCGTCGCCAACCAGCCGGCCTTTCTCGCCGGCTGCCTCGACATCAATGCCTCCAAGAAGGGGGCGCGTTTCGTGCGCTTCTGCGACTGCTTCAACATCCCGATCGTCACTTTTGTCGACGTGCCGGGCTTCCTCCCGGGGACGGCGCAGGAGTACGGCGGCATCATCACGCACGGCGCCAAGTTGCTGTATGCATATTGCGAGGCCACCGTTCCCAAAGTCACCATCATCACGCGTAAAGCCTACGGGGGCGCTTACGACGTTATGTCCTCGAAGCACATTCGCGGCGACATCAACTTCGCGTACCCGACCGCCGAGATTGCGGTCATGGGGCCCGACGGTGCCGTAAACATCGTGTTCCGCAACGAGCTCGATCGCGCCGGCGATCCCGTGGCCGAAAAGGAGCGCTTGGTTGCAGAGTACCGCCACACCTTCGCCAACCCGTTCAAAGCCGCCGAGCTGGGATACGTCGACGAGATCATCATGCCAGAGGACACGCGCCCGAAGCTGATTCGCGCCCTTGAGATCCTCGAAAGCAAGCGCGACAAGAACCCGCCCAAGAAGCATGGCAACATTCCGCTGTGAAATCGTGAAGCGTGCTCGTGAATCGTGCTCGTGGAACAGAGCGAGCAGCCGCAGCGGTGCGCAGCACCGCTGGAATTTCCGAGCACGAGTCACGCCCACAAACCACGATGTTTAGGCGCGTCCTCATCGCCAACCGCGGCGAGATCGCGGTGCGCATCATCCGCGCGTGCCGTGAGCTCGGCATCGAAACGGTGGCGGTTTTCTCCGAGGCCGACCGTACGGCGCTGCACGTCAAGGAGGCGGACTATGCCTACCTGATCGGCCCGCCGCCGGCACGGGAAAGCTATCTGGCGATCAACAACATCCTGGCTGCGGCGCGCCGCAGCGGGGCCGACGCCATCCACCCCGGATACGGTTTTCTTGCCGAGAACCCGGAGTTTGTCCGGCGTTGTGACGACGCCGGCATCGTCTTCATCGGGCCGAGCGCCGAAGCCATGGAACAGATGGGGGACAAGGTCGCGGCCCGTACGCTGATGCAGAAGGCCCGCGTGGCGGTGGTCCCCGGTTCCGGTGGCACGCTGGACAGCGCTGAGGAGGTTACCGAAGTCTGCAACCGCATCGGCTTTCCGGTGATGCTGAAGGCTGCTGCCGGCGGCGGTGGCAAAGGCATGCGGCTGGTGCACAAGCCCGAAGAGCTGCAGTCGGCGCTGCGCGCGGTGCGCTCGGAAGCGAAGTCGTCCTTCGGCGATGACCGCATGTACGTCGAGAAGTACGTCACCAAGCCGCGCCACGTCGAAGTGCAGGTGATGGCCGACAAGCTCGGCAACACGGTGCATGTGTTCGAGCGGGAATGCTCCATCCAGCGGCGGCACCAGAAGGTAATCGAGGAATCCCCCAGCCCGGCGATCACCGATCGCATCCGCACGGAGATGGGGCGCGTAGCGGTGCAAGCCGCCAAGGCCGTGCACTACGTCGGTGCAGGCACGATCGAGTTTCTCGTCGATGCCGATCGCAATTTCTATTTCCTGGAGATGAACACGCGCATCCAGGTCGAGCATCCGGTGACCGAGATGATCACCGGCGTCGATCTGGTGAAGACGCAGATCGAGGTGGCCGCCGGCAAGCCCTTGCCGTTCCGGCAGGAGGACCTGACGGCGCGCGGACACGCCATCGAATGCCGGGTCTACGCCGAAGATCCGTACAACAATTTCTTCCCGTCGCCGGGCAAGATCACGTTCTTGCAGCCGCCCGGCGGCATCGGCATTCGCGACGACAGCGGGGTATACTCGGGCTGCGAGGTCACGGTGCACTACGACCCGATCATCTCCAAGCTGGTGGCGTGGGGGAGCACGCGCGAGGAGGCGATCCGACGCATGTTGCGCGCCTTGGAGGAGTACAGCATCCACGGCCTGGTGACGAACCTGGCACTGCACCGTTGGGTCCTGCAGCATCCCCGCTTCCTGTCCGGCGATTTCGACACCAACTTCATCCCGCAGGAGTTCCATTCCTTCAAAGCGGCCGCCGAGGCGACACGACGGGAAGCCGCGCTAACAGTCGCCGCGCTGGCGCAGCGTGAATACGAGGTGGAGCGCACGACGCGGATATCGCGCTCGGCGCCGGCCCAACAGCAACGCTCGCGCTGGAAGGACGCGGCGCGGCGCGATGGACGGCGCGACTGATGGCGTACCTGGCGGAACTCGAGCAGCAGACGCACCGCATCGAAGTGCACGCGGCCGGCGATTCCGCCTTTACGGTGGAAATCGACGGCGTACCACGCATGGTCGACAGCCGGCGCATCGGGCCCAACACATACTCGCTGCTCATCGACGGGCATTCGGTCGTGGCCGATGTCGGGATCGACGGCGATCACTACACCGTGTCGATCGCCGGCGAGGTCTTCCGCTTGCGCATGATCGATGAACGGCGTCGGCAAATCATGTTGGGCGAGCCCGAAGAGGAGAAAGGCCGGCACGAGGTGCGCGCCTTGATGCCCGGTAAGGTCGTCGAAGTGCTGGTGCAGGTCGGCGATGTCGTGATACGCGACCAGGGTCTGCTCGTCGTCGAAGCGATGAAGATGGAGAACGAGGTCAAGTCCCCAGCCGCCGGGGAAGTGAAAGAGGTGCTGGTCGAGCCGGGGCAGGCGGTGGAGTCGGGCCAGGTGCTGGCGGTGATCGAATGAGCGCAGCAGCCCTCGCCGTGACCCTCTCCCGGGGGGCGAGGGAACCCTCGAAGAAGCCGACTGTTGGAAGGACCGCAGCCCCATGAGCGCGGCGGACGACATCAAGAGAGCCCAGCAGGCCTGGGAAGAGCAAGTGCTCAAGCGCACCCTGTCGCGCGCGCCCGAACGCCGCGAGAGATTCGAAACCACATCCGGCATCGAGGTGGAACGGCTGTACACACCGCGGGAGCGCGCCGAAGAGCGGTATGTAGAGCGGGTCGGGTTCCCGGGCATATATCCGTTCACCCGTGGGGTGCAACCCACGATGCATCGCGGCCGCTTCTGGACGATGCGCCAGTACGCCGGCTTCGGCAGCGCGGAGGAGTCCAATCGCCGCTACCGCTATCTCTTGGAGCAGGGACAAACCGGCCTCAGCGTGGCGTTCGACCTGCCGACGCAAATGGGGCGGGACTCCGATCACCCGCGCGCGCGCGGCGAGGTCGGGCGCGTCGGCGTGGCCATCGACTCGCTCGCCGACATGGAGACCTTGCTGGCCGGCATCCCGCTCGACAAGGTCACCACCTCGATGACCATCAACGCCACCGCTGCCATCCTCTTGGCGCTCTATCTGGTGGTGGCGGAGAAGCAGGGTGTCAGCTGGAACAACGTCGGTGGCACCATCCAGAATGACATCCTGAAGGAATACATCGCGCGTGGAACCTACATCTACCCGCCCGCCGGTTCCATGCGCATCATCACCGACATCTTCGCTTTCTGTACCCAGGAAGTCCCCAACTGGAACACGATCTCGATCTCCGGTTACCACATCCGTGAGGCCGGCTCGACCGCGGCACAGGAAATCGCCTTCACGCTGTCGGACGGCATCGCCTACGTGGAAGCGGCGATCAAAGCCGGCCTGAATGTTGATGAGTTCGGCGCTCGGCTGTCGTTCTTCTTCAACGTGCACAACAACTTCCTCGAGGAGGTGGCCAAGTTCCGGGCGGCCCGGAGGCTGTGGGCGCGCATTATGAAGGACCGCTTCGGCGCCAAGGATCCACGCTCGATGATGCTGCGGACGCATGCGCAGACGGCAGGTTCCTCGCTCACGGCGCAGCAGCCGGACAATAACGTGGTGCGCACGACCATCCAGGCGCTCGCCGCGGTGCTCGGCGGCACGCAGTCGCTGCACACGAACAGCAAAGACGAGGCGCTGGCGCTGCCAACCGAGGAGTCGGTCCGCTTGGCACTTCGGACGCAGCAGATCATCGCGCACGAAAGCGGTGTCGCGGATACCATCGATCCGCTCGCCGGCTCCTACTGCATCGAAGCGCTGACCGACGAGCTGGAGCGTAAGGCGGAGGACTACATCGCCGCCATCGACAAGCTGGGGGGAGCCGTCCGTGCGGTGGAGCTAGGATACCAGCAGCGCGAGATTCACAATGCGGCGTATCAGTACCAGCAGGAAATCGAGCGCGAGTCGCGCATCATCGTCGGGGTGAACGAATTCACGCAGGCGGAAGAGCTTGCACCGGAGCTCCTGAGAATCGATCCCGAGATCGAGGGGCGCCAGAAGGCCAAGTTGGCAGGCGTGCGTGCGGAACGCAATCAGGCCACCGTCGAGCGGGCGGTGCGGCAGGTCGAGGGCACCGCGCGCGGTGAGGGCAATCTGATGCCGGGCATCATCGAGGCGGTGCGGGCCTACGCCACGCTCGGCGAGATCGCCGATGCGATGCGCCGGGTTTTCGGCGAATACCAGCCCTCGGTTACCTTGTAGCTGACCGGCGGGCCATTATTTCAAACTGAGCAATTTCCCCGGGCGGTTGTAGCAACGCTGCAATCGTGTTAAACGCGCCGCAACCTCGGTGGCTTTTGAGGAAGGAGGAGCAGCGATGTCGATGGTGGCCAAGAAGATCTTCCTCACCCGAGGAGTGGGAAAGCATCGTGAGAAGCTGACCAGCTTCGAAATGGCCCTGCGCAGCGCCAAAATCGCGCAGTTCAACGTCGTTCGCGTCTCAAGCATTTTCCCCCCGCACGCCAAGTTGATCACCCCGCAGGAAGGCCTGAAGCTGCTCAGGCCCGGTCAGATTCTGTACGTGGTCATGAGCGACAACGCCACCAACGAGCCGCACCGCCTGATTGCTGCCTCCATCGGCGTCGCCATCCCGAAGGACCGCACGCAGTACGGCTACCTGGCCGAGCACCACAGCTTTGGTCAGACCGATGACAAGGCGGGCGATTACGCAGAAGACCTTGCCGCTTCGATGCTGGCGACGATCTTGGGTGTCGAGTTCGACGCCAACAAGAGTTACGACGAGCGCAAGGACGTATGGCGGCTGTCGACCGAGATCGTTGTCACTCGCAACGTGACGCAATCTGCCATTGGTGACAAGGACGGCCTGTGGACATCGGTCGTCGCCGCGGCGGTGTTCGCGGAATAGGTCGCCGCACCCTTCAGGGTGCGCTTCTCCGCGACCCCACAGCGCAGGCTGAAGGCTGCGCTACCGCTGTCCTTCTTGACTTGGTTCCGTCCCTCCTGCACTTCACAACCTATGCGGTTACAAATACTGTTCGGCTCTCTTGCTCTCATCGCCCTGCCGCTGGCAACGCACGCGGAGGTCAATCCAATCCGGCGCACACCGGTGGTCGAGGCGGTCCGGAAGGTCGGTCCGGCCGTGGTGAACATCTCCACCGAAACCATCGTGGCACGCCAGACCAGCCCGTTCCCTGCCTTTCGGGATCCGCTGTTCGACGAGTTCTTCCACGATTTCTTCGAGCCACGGGTGGAGCGCTACAAGCAAACCAGCCTCGGTTCCGGCGTTGTCATCCGGCCCGACGGCTACATCCTGACCAACCAGCACGTCGTCCTGCACGGCAGCGACATCAAGGTGACGCTGGCGGACGATCGAGACTTCGAAGCGCAATTGGTCGGCGCGGATTCCGACTCCGACCTGGCTGTGCTCAAGGTCAAGACCGACAAGTCGCTCCCGTACATCAACATGGGCAACTCCGACGACCTGATGATCGGCGAGACCGTGATCGCGATCGGCAATCCCTTCGGGCTTTCACACACGGTAACCACCGGGGTGGTCAGCGCGCTCGGCCGTTCACTGAAGAGCGGCGAGCAAACCTATTACGATTTCATCCAGACCGACGCGTCGATCAACCCCGGCAACTCCGGCGGGCCGCTGCTGAATCTCAGCGGCGACCTCATCGGCATCAACACGGCGATTTATCAGAAGGCGCAGGGCATCGGCTTCGCCATCCCCATCAACCGGGCCCGCCGCATCGTCACCGATCTGATCAGCTACGGCGAAGTGCACGTCCCCTGGGTCGGCGCTGTCGTGCAGGACCTCACGCCCGAGCTCGCAACGCGGCTGGGGATTCAGGCGCGGCGCAAGGGCGGCGTCGTCGTGCGCGCCATTGAATCCGGCAGCCCAGCCGCCGACGCCGGCATCACTCCAGCAGAGGTGATCACTGCCGTCGACGGTCGCGATGTGCACTCGGCGGAAGAGTACGACCAGCGCATTCGTGACCACGCCGAGAGCGGCGCAATCGAGTTCACCGTCACCGGTGAGAATGGAGCCCGACAGGTGACATTGCAGGCGCGCCGCTTTCCGCCGGAGCGGGCCGACGCGCTGGCGTGGCAACTGATCGGGGTGCGGCTGGCGGAGACGCGGAACGGCCTCAGGGTCGATGCCGTGCGGCCACAAAGCCCGGCGGCGAGGATCGGGGTCGATGCCGGCGATGCCATCGTCGCGCTCGCGGGCGCCTCGGTCCGCACCCTGGAGGAATTCCGCCGGCGAATGACAGACGTGCGCTTGGCGCGGGGCACCCTGGTGTCCATTCGCCGCGGCCCCTACGTCTATCAGGTCAACGTTCCATTCGCCGGCAACGCGTAGTGACGGGGAGAGCGCCGGTGTTGTTCGGCGCCACAAAAGCGAAAGGCCGGGCGAGTTCGCCCGGCCTTTCGCCGATCGACGCTGGTCGGAACAGCTCCTACTGTGCCGGTGAAGCGGGCGGCAGTTGGATCACATCGTTCTGCGTCCGCGTCCCACGCATATCCAGCATGTACGCGGCGGAGTAGATCGGCCCCCCTGGACCCCCCAACTGGTGGAACTCGTGGACGACTCCAAGCAGGCCGTTTCCAGCCGGGTTCGTGGGATTGGCAACGCCGCGGATGACCGTCTGCCCGGTTAACGTGCCCTCCGTACCGATGTTGAAGATCGAGACGGCATCGTTGTCGTTGAGGTCGCCAAGACGCGTATCGATGTCAGACAGAAACAACTCAGCGAAGCAGGTCATCGACCGGCTGGTCGAGAAGCGCTGCTCGTATTCGTTGTACACCAGGAACTGCACCACGGTCGTGATCGGCAATTGCGTGTTGAAGTCCTCCGAACACGGCACCAAGGTCAGAGCGGTGCGGACGGTGCTGTCGAGCACCGGGGCATCATCGAAGAAGTGATCGAGGATGAGCGAGGCCGGGCAAGCGTTGTACTCCTGTCCGAGGATGAGGGTATTGTCTTGCGGGGTTACCGCGCCCGGAATGGCCTGGATGCCGATGGCGTTGTAGCCCTCGATATCGACCGTCGGCGTCGAGCTCACGATTTCGATGGTCGCCTCGCCTTTCAGGTCGTTGCTATCGACCGGGAACTCATCAGCGCCGACTTCGACGCACTTCAACTCGCCGATCATCGGATCCTCACTCGATTGAGGAATGCTGCCGCCGTCAAACACACCGCCGATGCCGGGCCGCTGTTCCGCGGTGAGCGGCAGAGCGGGCAGCCCCGCAGACACCGTCCACACGATCGGTTGATTTGTCGTCAGCGTGAGGGCGAAATCCGTCTCCACCCAACCCGGCTGGCAGTATGCGCCGGACTCGCAGGGAGGAGTCGGCGGTTCTCCCGGATCACAGATCGCCGCCGAATTATTCGAACAGTGCCCGTTCGCGTCGACGTAGAAGCACCGCACGTTCACCGGGTTGGGCGCGGTATTGGTCAGCTGTATGATCGTGTCGACTCCATTGGCGGTATTGACCACCAGTTTCGGGAAGACCACGATCGCCGCCGGATTGGTCGACGAGATGTCGGCGCGCGCAGCGCCCGCCCAGAGGAGCATCCCTCCCAGGAGCATCATCGCGCCCGAGAGAAAAGGATTCCACTTCACCGTACGCATTGCCCTTCTCCTTTCGCCTATCAGGGAGAAACCAGCCACTGCCTTTTCCCCTCTTTGCGTCTGTGCCACCGATCACTGCTCTGCGGGCAACGTGATCGAGTCCGGCTGCCCGTTCGGAGGAATGTAGCTGCCTTCGCTGTGCAGATTGTACGCGGCGCGTCCCGCAGTTGGCGTCGTTCCGTCCGTCATGGTGGTAATCCGCTCCGCTATGCCCACCAGGCCACCGGAGGAGCCATTGGTCTGCGCTACCGGCGTGATGATCGCCTGCGCAACATCGGTACCGAGAACCCCATATCCGAAGATCTGCCCGGAACCGATGTTGGTGAGTTCGGTCTCCAGGAAGCAGGAGACTGTGGTGCTCGTCGAGTACTGTTCTTCGAACTCGTTGTAAATGAGAAACTGCACGGTCACTGACTTCGGTATTTGATTCTCGAAGTCCTCGGTGCACGGCACCAGCGTCAAGTCGGTGTACTCAGCCGAAGTGGTGTCGGGCGGCAGGATCCCGCTAGCAGTCAACTCGGTGACGACTATGTCGGGAGCCCCGCTGGCGAAGTGGTTCAGAATCAGCTCGGACGGGCAGGCATTGTACGTCGCGCCGCCGTCCAGCAAGAGCGGGTTCGATGGCGCGACATCCGGGTTGCCTTGGATGCCGATGGCGTTGTACTTGGCGACGTCGCCAGTGACCGTCTGATCCGAGAGGGTGCCGTCGATCGTCGCGAGGGACACGAGGGTGGCCTCGCCCTTGAGGTCGTTACGCGTAATCGGCGCGCCGGAATCATCCACCTCGATGCACTTCAGCTCGCCGACGAAATCGCCCACCGGCGGCACAGCACCGGGCGCGAAGCCGGAAGTATCACTCCCGAACGTCGGGGAAGGAGTGAAAGTGCGCCCCGTGCTCACGGACCAATGGGTGGGCTGCTGCTTTGTCAGGTAGATTCCGAAGTCCGTCTCCTGACACAGCGGCACACAGGTTGCGCTTGGGACCCCACACGGCAGGTGCGTGTTCGTGTTCTGCAGCGTCCCGTTCACGTAGAAGCACTGCGCGTACACCATGTTGTTGCTGAGGTTCGCGATCTGAATGACGGTATCAAATATCCCGTCGGCGCGCACCTTTGGAAAGATGAGGATCGATGCCCCCGTTTCTGTTGTGACGTCAGCACGAGCGCTGATCGCCACACCTCCCAACACCACCGCGAATCCGCAGAGGCATGAGAGAAAAGCGTTCCACTTCACCGTTCGCATTGCCCTCCTCCTTTCCAGTCGACCGACCCTGCTCACTCGCTCCTGCCGCCTTTGTTCGAACACCCAGGGGACAGGCCACGCTTCGCACCACCTAAGTGCGCGCATACATACTCAAAAATCCGCCGCATTGTCAAGAATAAGGTCATGGAAAAGTTTCCGTCCGGGCAAAAAGGGTTTTCTTTGCCAACGCAAAAATCGAGCCGAAAACGCCGGCGAGGCCGTTTTTTCCATGCCACCTGGGCCCGGGCACGGTCTGCGGAGGGTTCCACGGCCCCAGGGCGCCTGCGGCACAGTCGAAAGCGGCGAATGAAGACAGCGTCACTACCGGCCGAAATCCGGTGCCCCCAAAGGTCGATGCCGCCGCAGACCTTGATGCCAGCGCCACCTCCCGCGTTCCCATTCTGCCGGTTAGCCCCGGTGGCGCGGGCATCTTCCCATGTCCTGCCAGCAGCATGCCTTTGCTCTCATCAAGCCACCCGTGGCGGGCGTCAGGCCCGAACGATCTTCTCTCGGCCTCTCGTGACCGAGCGGGTGGCGTTGCGGGTGTCGATGACCAGCGCACTCGCATTGACGATCATCGGGTAATCGAAAACCGTGTGGTCGGTGGCAATGATCACGGCGTCCCACCGTTGCAGTTCCTGAGGGGTGAGCGGCACCGACTGCAGATGGAAGTCATAGTGCCTGGAGCGCCCCAGCGCCGGGACGTACGGATCGTGGTACCCGACCTCCGCCCCTTTCTGGACCAGCAGATCAAGTAGTTTGAGCGCCGGCGACTCGCGCGTATCGTCCAGGTCGCGCTTGTAAGCCACACCGAGCACCAGCACACGCGCGCCCTTGAGACTCCGGCGGCGCCCGTTGAGCGCATCGGTGAGCTTCTCGATGACGAACGCCGGCATGGCCGTGTTGATCTCGCCCGCCAGCTCGATAAACCGCGTCGTCAAGTCGTACTGCCTGGCCTTCCAGGTGAGGTAGAAGGGATCGATCGGAATGCAATGCCCCCCCAGACCTGGCCCAGGATAGAACGGGGTGAAGCCAAACGGTTTGGTTGCCGCGGCGTCGACCACCTCCCACACGTCGATGCCCATGCGCTCGAAGAGCAACTTCAGCTCGTTGACGAGGGCGATGTTGATACTGCGGTAGATATTTTCCAGCAGCTTGGCGGCCTCTGCCACCCGTGCCGAGGATACAGGTACGATCTTCTCGAGCACCGCTCCGTAGAGGGCAGCTGCCACCTCACCGCAGCGCGGCGTGTAGCCGCCGATCAGCTTCGGGATGGTCTTGGTGCTGTACTGCGCGTTGTTCGGGTCTTCGCGTTCGGGCGAGAACGCCAAGTAGAAATCCTGGCCCGCCCGCAGGCCGCCCGTCTCGAGGATCGCGCGCACCACTTCGTCAGTGGTACCGGGATACGTCGTGCTCTCGAGAACGACGAGTTGGTTGCGCCGCAAGTGGGCGGCGATCGACTCGGCGGTCCCGGTGACGTAGGACAGGTCGGGCTCACGGTGCTCCGTGAGGGGGGTCGGGACGCAGATGAGGATGGCATCGCATTCGGCCAAGAGGCGGTGGTCAGTGGTGGGATAGAAACCGGTCGGGCCGCCGCGCCGAAACGGCTCGCAGCGGACAATCTTGCGCAGGCGCTCCGCCGGGACGTGCCGGATATAACTGCGCCCCTCGCGCAGCTCCTCGATCTTGTGGGCAGCGACGTCGAAGCCGATGACGGTGAAACCACCCTCTGCAAACGTGGCCGCAAGCGGCAAGCCCACGTAGCCGAGCCCCATGATACCGACCACGCCTTCATAAGAGCGAAGGCGGGCGATCAATGCGTCGGAGGAATCGTTCTGCATACGTCGAACAAAATATCTGCTTCGCTGTCCCCGGGCTACTCCGGCGACCGCGCCCCGCGGGCGTACTTGCTCTCCCGCATCTTGCCGCTGATCAACGAGATCGCGAAAAGCACGAGAGGAAGTCCGGGGACTTCCTCTCGGCTTGCCGCGTCAGCTCGGATCAGAAGCTCACTCCGCTAGCGCCAGAAACGCCGCCTCCAGAGTACAACGACGGCCGGAAGCATCAGCCACCACGGCACAGCGCCGGACGACCCCGGTGCCGCAATGCTGCAGCTGCACCCGCCACCTGAGCTAACAGCAGGGGCCGCCGCTGCAGTCGCAGTCGGCGGAACGGTGGGGGTAGCCGTCGGCGGTAGCGTGTTGGTGGCTGTCGGCAGTGGCGTCTTGGTGGCCGTCGGCAGTGGCGTCTTGGTGGCCGTCGGCAGTGGCGTGTTGGTGGCCGCCGGCAGTGGCGTGTTGGTGAACGTCGGCCGTGGCGTGTTGGTCGCCGTCGGCAGTGGCGTGTTGGTGGCCGTCGGCAGTGGCGTGTTGGTCGCCGTCGGCAGTGGCGTCTTGGTGGCCGTCGGCAGTGGCGTGTTGGTCGCCGTCGGCGTGGCCTCAGCCACCGTGATGGAGTCGGGCGTGGTACCACAAGGCGTCTGCGCGCTGCTGCCCGTGCCGCAAAGTACAACGAGACCTCCGATTTCGGCGACTTGAGTGCTGACTAGACCCGGATC
>Ga0326727_10020311_pt1 | contig 13208 bp, 12 predicted proteins | sample MB2enrmetagenome_FD_207643 | JGI IMG/M metagenome (GOLD analysis project Ga0326727, IMG submission 207643) | Lab enriched peat soil microbial communities from McLean, Ithaca, NY, United States - MB29MY | ecosystem: Environmental > Terrestrial > Soil > Wetlands > Peat | place: USA: New York...
TAAATACAGAGATTTCTCCACTCTTTTTGTTGAATTTTTATTACGATGTTATTAACATATTTTTGTCGAGAATTTCTTGATTTTCAACCCCGAAACTTGAGTAATTAAAAAAGAACTCCACTTGATTATTATTGTGCCTATCCTTTTATTGCCGTAACTAATATAGGTTTTCACTATGACTTATTTAAGAATTTACTCGCTTGCCATACCAAAACAAAATACGAGAAGAATTGGAGTGTAAATATAACAAAAAATACTAATGAGTCAAGTAGATGAAAAACCTGGTTTAATAAGTTACTACGACGAATTGAAAGAAAACGAGTTAGTATTAAGATTAATCCATAAGACACTTTGAACAAAATATTCGAAACGATTGATTGATATCTTCTAACTAGAATGATCCAATTAATCATACAACAATAGCCAATTGTTAGAATTGTATCCAACGAAGATAAACTTGGCTGCAGTTGATGATAGGAAGGCCATTATTGAGGATGGAGCTGCTGCGGGAATATTTCCGTTCGGGATAATTTGGCTGTAGTAAATGGAAAAATGGCCATGGTGTGCGATAGAGACTCTGGTGGAATGTTTACATCCGGGATAACCTGGCTGCTGTGGCCGATAGGATGGCCATGGCGTGGGAGGGAGCTGCTGCCGGTAAGCTTGGTTTTCGGGATAATCTTGGCTTAGAGGGGAGCTTAGATTCCGGGATAAATTGTCCGCAGCAGCCGATAGGATGGCCATGGCGTGGGATGGAACAGCTGCGTGAGCCTTGCCTGCGAGATTACCTTGGGTTAAAGGAGAAAAAATATAAAAACAAGGAGATCTAGCGATTGATCTCCTTGTTAAAAAATCATTTATTCTTCTTTTTCAGAAGACATAAACATAGCTTGCATTTCCTGGTCCACCTGGTCCACCCTTCATCCCCTTATCAAGAAAGTGCTTTTCAATTTCTCTGCCTTCCTTTTCTGTATCAGTTTTCCATTCAGACCAGTAAGTAACATTGTTACCTTCATTTGCGTGCTGGTTTTTCCTAGTATCTGGATCATCAGTAACACCAATTGTCCAAATACCACACTTTGTGCTACCGACTTTCGAGTCAATTGCAGCAATAATAGAATACTTATTCATTTGAAAACGTTTTAGTTAAACATTATTTTTGCTGCACCCCTTGACAATTATTTTTTTATAACTATCTTTACAAAAAATCTAATGGCAAAATGATTAAGGTAAGGTAGCCTTAACTACGCGACAAAGTATAAACCATTAGATCAAAAGCAGATTGGGGTGCAACCAGATCTGCTTTTGTATTTTAATCCCGTTGCTTCCTTGGAACCTCCCTCTTTATTAATTTATATATAGCACTTACTCCATTTGCAACTTCAATGATATCAAACATTATTGTTTTGACTGAATAATCATAGCCGAGTTTATCAAAAAGACCTTTAGTATTTAAATAGTAATAGGTACCAGCCTTGTTAACCTTAAAGGCCTCAGATTCAACTCCATCTAAAATGACCATATAAAGAGATTCAACATCTTGAATATCTTTAGATTTGCCAAATTTAATACTTTTGTTTTCATTTAAATGAAGTTTCTTTATAGCACTTTCATTGAATCCAAGTTTTCCTGTTTTTTGTATAGTACACTTCAATCTTGTTTCAAATTCACTGGCATTAAAAAAATCAAGTTCTAGTTGTGTGTTCATATAGTTTTATTTTACGTTACAAATGTACGAAATTTATTTTATGTTGTCAAGTATGTTGATAATTTTCTAGTAATTATTCATTCTCTTGTGTGATGTCTTGTATTGTATAATTAGCTAAACTAATTCAAAAATTTATTAACTAACTACATGAAAGAATGTTAGCAAGTGTGCCTTTCTACTTCGATTGCAATTGAAACGGAAAGGAGGAGACGGAAAGGAAGTTTAAAGATCAAGGAAAATAAAATCATTTTTTTATTTGACCCAAACAACGAAATATTATTGAACATTAGATTTCGCTGGAGATCCATTCCTCGATCTTTTCGAGGGTTTCGAATAGTTCACGGCGGACGTAGATGGCGTGGAGGCGGGTGAGGCGGATGATCAGTTCTTTGCGGAATGCGGCTTGTCTTGCTTTTTTTTGGGTTATGTGATCGTATTGGTAATTGTACCAAGTTTCGAAGGTCTTGTTTTCAAGGTCGAGGAGGATTCCGTCGTAGAGATAATCGGATTTTTCTTTTTCGGTCATGGGGTTTCGGTTTTATCATCTCTGGCAGATGGTTTCTTCGCACCATTTGTTTGTGTTTTCAGTTTCGATATCCATTAATAACTTGTTCAGTATGTATTCGGATGTTTGTTTGTCGGTCATCATGACGGTTTCATTTTTTTTAAAACATATGTTTGAGAGTTTCCGGTATCATTATATCCATCATTTCAGTGTAATAGTAAACGTCGGTTTTTAGCTCCAGGTCTTTGATTCGACGGAGGTGACGTTCCACTTTTTGTTTAAACCGGTCCCGATAATGCTTTTTACGATCAAAATGAAGGTAGTATTGCTTGTACCACAGTCTAAATTCAAGCAATGCAACGTCAAGGTAAGCGGTCTGTAAAATAAATCTTGATTTAAGAGTATTGGCTTGTGTAAATTTGTATCCCAAATCAACGACCCATGAAAAAAGAAATCCTAGAGAAGCTGGAGGAAGAGATGAGATACCATATCCAGTCCTGGCGACAAGAAAAACAGACACAGCAGGAATACTGTCACGAAAACAATCTTGCCTATCACAAATTCATTTACTGGCTGAGTAAATTCTGTCGTAAACAGAATCCAATTGAACACGCATTTATTCCGGTACAAATGGAGCAAACTGTTCAGGTTCAACACCGGACCTTGAGATTACTTATCGGTGCCGTTTTAAAACACTGCCACTATAAAATATTCAGACAGTGTCTGAACAATCAGGAAAGTCTGATGTGTAAAGTCCAAAGTTCGAATGATAAAGTGCGAATTATTTTCCTAAAAATTGTACGGTAGAACGTTTGTTCTATAAACACCCATCGGTTCCTTATAATCCGGATGTTGCGGCAACATTCTTCCGTTCCGGATTAATTGAGTCCTGGGGCCATGGAACTCTGAAAATATTAAATGAGTGTTCGTTGGCACAATTGCCTCCTCCTGTATTTAAGTATGATTTATTTGGTTTCGTGATTGAGTTTAAAAAGAACAAAGGAATTGCGTCGGGGAAAACGTCGGGGAAAATGTCGGGGAAAACCACTGAAAAGATACTTGTTCTCATTTCTCAAAATCAAAAAATTAACATCCCTGAACTTGCGCTTGTTATAGGAATAAGCGAAAGATCAATTGAACGAAGCCTCAATCAACTGCAGAAAAATCACAAACTCGAACGCCTTGGTGGAGCGAAGGGCGGGAAATGGAATATTTTGCCGAGTGTATTCTAAAAACAATCAAGTTACATGAATAACAAGACCTATCCCCACCTCCTTTTTAAAAATCCTTCCAAAGGTGCAAAACAATTCAGGCAAAGACGCGGAGGTGGTTCAGATGACATGAAATCGGATATAGTAAAGGATTATAGACCCATGGCGAATCAATTCTCGACTTGCTTAATGGCTTTCGATCGGGAACAGATTTATCGACATACCCATCGCAACAATAATCTAAGGGTCCAGGGTCATATCGATGTGATAGAGATTAGTTTTTATGGTTCATTTGATAGGACAAATTATGAGCAATATTATATCAACGAATTCGGCTTGGCCCTTTCTATTCTGACTGATTTTAACAGTATTGGCTACTTTATTATAATTGACGAATCGAAGTTTAATAATTTTCGTAAACAGATTAACCTGTTCATTACTAACATACAAAAGAATCAATCAAAGGAGTATGATAAAAAAATCAGATTCATTGAAGGGTTCATTTTCCATTCTTCAGATAGAATAAATAAAACATCTCATCAAACCAGGGTTGTGTACCTGGATATATTCAATGCAGATCTTTATGAGAAAAAATTGATAAAACCTATAAAAGATAGTCTTCGAAATTATTTGGGAGAACACAATCTTAGATTTAAGGAAACAGAGCTTTTTTTCGAGGTCGAAAATCCTGATACATCAACTATTATTGAGATTGCTGAAAATTTTGATATTCTGCAATCCATATCAACCCATCTTTCAGGCTTAGTAAAACCAACAACTTATGGGCTGGCTGATAAAAGTTACGGATTCGTAATCTCAAACCCGGAGGATGATTTACCCGTTATCGGGGTTATCGACACTGGTATCAGTAAGGAATGCCCGTTGAAGCCAATCATTATAAACGATTCAAATACTGATTTTGACGCTACCGGTACAGGGGCTTTTGTTGATGATGTGAATCATGGTACCGGTGTAGCTACACTTGCAGCACTTGGAAAAAATTTGTATCCCGATCACATCGGGTCATTTAATGTTGATGCAAAAGTACTTTCAATAAAAATCTCAAACCAAGAAACCCATGCCATTATAAAACAGACAGATGTGACTGATCTGATCAAAAAAGCCTATAATGAAAAAGGAGTAAGGATTTTTTGCCTGACAATAGGATATGAAGAGTTTCTGAAGGACAATCAGCATCCATCAACCTATGCATTTGAACTTGATAAACTTGCTTATGAGAACGATCTATTAATTTTTATTGCAACCGCTAATAATAGGTACATTGACGACAACTCACTCTATCCCGAAGTTTATAGAGAAGTCGAAGCAAACATTTCCTCACCGGCAGAGAGTTTCAATAATCTGACTGTTGGGGCCATCTCTGATAACTGGGAAGATGGATCTATTCTTCGCCGAAGTCCTGATAAAACATTTCCGGCAATCTACTCAAAAAAGTTTCATTATGATATGGAAAGCCTGACCCCGCCGAACAGAAATCCAAGGTTAAGGAAACCGGACATTCTTATGCAAGGTGGTGACGATACAGAATGCAATTCAGAATTTGGGCAGTTCTTTGATAGCGCCAGTGAAAATGCCATGAAATTTCTTTCTATTAAACCAGGAGATTTTTTTTATAGAACCATTGGTACCAGTCTATCAGCTCCAGTCGCTGCAAATCTCGCAGCAAGAATTGTTGGACTTTATTCAGATCTCAGAATGCAAACCATAAAGGCATTAATGATCAACTCAGCTGATTTTGATGAAGATTTATTTGCAAAAGGCAAATTGAAACCTACTCAAAAAAAACGGGTTATTGGGTGGGGAACTCCTGATGATGCCAATTGCCTGAAGTCAAGTGATAAAAATGTGACATTGATTCTTGAGGATTCAATCAACTGTGGATTCACTAAAAGATTTCCCCTGAAGATACCCGGATATTTTGTACGTGCAACTAAAAAGAATGCTATTCTGGATATAAAAGCAACTCTATGCTTCAGCTTCATGCCTGATTATTCAAGTCAATTGTCTTATTGTCCGGTGCATATGAGTTTTATCATTACACGAGATGTTGATATTGAAAAACAGGTTGATGGGACACTTTATGGGAAAGGCAGTAATGAACTCAAACTAAATTCAAGCCATCCAGGATGGTCACAAGATTATTATTATAAAGGAAAATTATTCAGTAATTGTCAGAAAGTAGAATTCTCCTTAAAAAAATCGGATTTAATTGCCGAAGATTTTTCTTTGAACATTGCGATAAGCACGGCTGTGCATAAGATGCTTGGACAGGGGAAAGTCAATCAATATCAGGGGAAACCAATCAACTATAGTCTTGTTATTAAACTTATAGAGCATGATGATAAAGCAATCGCAAACAATAGTCTCTACAATGAACTTATTGCCTTAAATACACTTGAAATTTATGGAGAGGCAGAATTAACCCTTGACTTGTAATTTGATTTCCTGATTTATCTGGGATTTCCAGATTGATAAGTCGATGGCAGTAAAAGGTTGATTAGTATTATAAGATTCAAAAAGACTGCGTTTGATGGAGTTGACAAGCGTTTTCTGAATTGTAAAAAATGAGAGACCTTTACATGAATCAATGATCTGAGATAAATCATGATCGTTTTTTAGCTTAAAGGGTGATTTTTCAAGAGTCTTGGAAATAAGTTCCCTGATTTCCTTTTCATCAGGAAGATCAAGTTTGATCCATATATCGAACCGGCGGATCAAGGCTGTATCAATCATCTCTGCTTGGTTGGTAGCCGCTATCACAATACTTTCCTGGGGCAGATAATCAAAAAGTTGAAGAATTGTATTTACAACCCTCTTCATTTCTCCATGGTCTTGACTGTAGTCACGGATTTTCCCAAGGGAATCAAATTCATCCAGAAGAATGATACACTCCTCAGCCGCAGCACGCCGGAATAATTTAGCCAGGTTCTTACTTGTTTCCCCAAGACGTGAAGATACAATGGCCCCCAGATTGATGACTATCATCATTTTCTCAAGTTCTCCGGCCAGAACATAAGAAGCCAACGTTTTGCCACAACCAGATGGGCCAGAAAACAGTATTTTATTGGCAATGGGAAGGTTATATTGTTTAAGGATCTGGCTGCCTTTGTGCTCCTGCACAAAAAAACCAAGTTCATCTTTGATTGACTGGGAACAAACAAGATCATTGAATGTATAATCAGAAGTCAATTTTTCGATAACCAGTTCATTAACTTCCTGATCCTCTTCCCTGAGAAGATGTTTTGTGGAGCCAACTTTAACCAGACCACTTGTTTGTTGTGACCGAATTCCCTCCTTGATAAGAGATTGCAGTTGCAGGGCGAAGTTGATCTTCTTTGTCTTTTTTGAATGTTCAATAAGCTCATTCAGAACAAGAAGCAACCGTTCCTGATCATTTTCAAGACCGTACTTAGCAATTTCTTTAATGAGGTCAAACTGGGTCATGGATTTGCATTCGATACCACAAAGATAAACTGAAATGGTCTGTGTAAAAAAAATTCTTCTATAATTGTGAACAGGTGAAGGTGAATAGTAAATATTCCGGTTACTGAAAAAAACGCCAACAATGACAGGTCTTCGCCGGTATAATATAATCATCCAATAGTATTGAATGTTAACAGGTTGGTGTGGTCACTCAAAATTGGCGAAAGGTGATTCAATGTTCCGGTTTTTCTACTAATCATTACCTAAGATTCGTTTTATCTCAAGTATTTTATTCCTGGTCATTTCACTGAATCCACTCAGGTCGGCTTCAGAAATGGTTTTATTTGCAAGCAGTCCCTGTAAGATTATCATATATTTTGATCCGCGGAGATCGTCATACATCCTGGCAATATACTTATCGTTTGCTTTCACTTTCCTGAAGATTTCATGATAAGCCTCCATATTGCTCAATTTTTTCGATTTCCATTGCCGGATGATATTATCAATATCAAGGATGCTGGATTGATAATCCCTTTGAAGTCCTGTTTCAATGACCTTACGGACGGTCTTTTTTTCTGCCTTGGAGAATTCGTATTGCATATATTTTGTGAATTGGTAAGCGTTAACAAAGCCAATGTAGCATTTCTATTCTTTTTCAATCCGGGGAATCGTATTATTCCCACTTTGAAAATTATTCCAGATGCTGTTAATCTTCTCAGTCCGGCATGATTTACAAACATACAAAAAAGTTGAAAAAAGTTGCCAGTCTTCAGTCGGCAGTGATGTAGCGATGGCAACCAGGTTGAAACCCCACCCCCGGCTTCTCCCCCATTCGGGGCGGGGAGAATTGGTGATGTGGTGACGTGGTGAAGGGTTTTGAATATCGAATATTGATCAACGAATTCTGAAATCAGATCGGAATTCAGGTTGGGTATTGGGTATTGGTTGTTTTTAGAATAATCGAATAATGATCAACGAATTTTGAAGTGAGATCTTTATAGTGCATGTAAGGCTTTCTTCTATAGGGTTTATTGTCAAGCCTGTTCTTTTTTCAAAAGGGTTACTGTCTGGTACCAGTAATAGAAAGCTGATTTATCCGGATGTTTTTTGAGTTTATTCAAAAAATTCCAATCCGGATCTTCAATGATGAGTGGTTTAATATCCTCACCCTTGTAATAGACCATAGGACTTAAATCACCAACCAATAATTTTGTTGCCAGATGAGCGACTTGCGCAGCTTCTGTTTAATCATTGATAATGTCTTTTATTGCCTCTCCCATATTTTGCACGAGGTACGATTTGATTTCATTTTCTTTTTCTCTTCTGCCAGCATAATTGAACAACTTAGTGAAGTTGATGTTGTATCTCTTGATGGTATTTTCAAAAATATGCCTGAGTTCAGCGCCCTGATAGAAATAAAACAACTTCTCATCGGTATAAAGATCCACCAGTATTTTCTCCAGCAAAGGAATGGACAGTTTTGTTTTGTTTTCGATCCTTTTTTCAACCGGCGATCTGGTAATCAGTTTTTTGATAATGACCGGATAATTGCTTCCGGCGATGTAAAAATCAATAGCTTTTTCATCCGGATTCAGGTAAAGGTCAAATTTGAAATTATTGTAGAGATGATAGTATACTGACTCCATGAAGTCTTTTTCGACCTCAATGAAAAGCATGCGTTTGTTTGGTTGATTACAAAAAAACGGCAAATAATAGAAAACAAATAAATGCCAGTAAACTAAAATACTGGCAAATGTTTGAAGTTGAATGTTCAAAATACTAACCCATGCTCTTCATCGAACTCTTTAATTCTTTTTGCCAATTCTTTTAACTTGCTATTCACTTCTTTCAACTCAAAATGTTCTGAATTAAAATTATCACCCAATCCGATCAGTAATTCAAGATAGCCATCTATTTCGGGATGTCGCAGGCGATAAAGTATTTTATTGTATCCATCAACTCCACCACAATCCTCAATTACGGCTCTCGCTCCATCGAGACAAGTTGCACCTTTAATGAATTTCTTCTCCATCTTCTCAAGCAAAATAGTGTGATTCCAGGAATCTCCCCGACCATATACATATGGTAAGGTATCGCCAACCTCCTTCAAAACACTTTTGATTTTAACTTTCTTATCCCACATAGTAGTGCCACCACCCCACAGCCAAGGGTTTGTGGTCGGAACGTCGGCATTCCAGAAACACCATATTGTTGAGTTCTCCCATCCAAAGATTATCTGTATAATGTGATGGAGTTTATACAATGAATAGGTTTCGGGTAACTGGATCGTTCTCCAGATGGCAGGAGTAATTTCATCAATAGTGATTTTGAGTTGGTACATAGTGTGTTGGATTTCGTACCAAAATTAAATAATTGTATGAAACTGGAGAAAATGCTCGTATATTCAGTCCTCTCTGAAAAGTTTTTTTTACCGCAAAGACGCTAAGACGCTAAAAAGCGCTAAGAAGTATGATAATTGATAATTGATAATTGGTTTTGGGTGTTGGGTGTTGGATATTGGTTTTTTTAGAATAATCGAATAATGATCAACGAGTTCTGAAGTCAGATCGGAATTGTAAAGTTTGAGAGTAGGTGGTCGATCAAGATCGGCGAAAGGTGATTCAATGGTCCGGTTTTTCTACTTCAGGTTCAACTATGCAAATCATGCGTTGAAGAGGATACTTGAGATTAAGAAGGAAAATAAACCGACTGAATAACTATTTTGCCGGATATAATAGTTTTAATGTTTCATTCCAATAAAACAGGCATCCACCAAGAACATTTTTTAGCTTTTTATTCAAAAAATTATATTGGGGATGCTGTATCAGATATGATTCTTTTGGCAAACTATCGCTGAAACGGATTATAGGACCATTATAACCCGTTTTTATTATTGATGCCAGGTCAATCATTTATAATGATATTAGGGATATCTGTGTTTGATTTCAGAAATGATGATAATTCCCCGGCCTTACCCCTTCGTTTTGCATAATGAAAAAGTTTTGTAAAATTGATTTCGTATTTATTGTACACGCTATTAAAAATAAAAGAAAGTTCGCTTCCCTGAAAGACAATATAAAGGTCATTATCAATAAATATATCTACAAGAATCTTTTCAATTGCAGGAACTTTAACATTTGTGACTGTTTCCAAAGGAGATTTTGTAACAAGCGATTTTACAACAACCGAATCATAGTTTTCCAAAATATACTTCTCAATTTCCTTTGTGCCAGGCTGGAAATATAAATTTCGGATATTATTATCCTGAAGAAAATGAAAAACTATTTCAGCTGCTTCGTCTCCCACTTCCAGCACATTAATGAACCTTCCTGGTTGATGCAACATAAAGTCATTCATCCATTTGGTGGACCAGATACAACATCTGACATCAGGAAATTGTTTTTCAACCCTAGAGAAAACATCTTTTTGCCGGTTCTCCAGAACAGGCAGAAAGCGTGGTTTATATGATAAAGAGAACCGCTTTCTACCAATAGGACTGATAATCCTCTTTGCTTTTAACTGGTACAATCTTCCCTCGAAAGTTGTTTTTTTAATATCCGGCTCATACTTCTGAAAAAAGTTCAAAAGATCCAGCCTTGTAAAGAACGGTTTGTCTTTAAAGTAGTCAATTACTTTTCCGGTGATAAAATCTGACTTCAAGATATTTGTATTTTAAAAGCATCAAAGATAATTAAAAAATATAAAAAAAGACAATAAATCAAATTTATTGGCAAAGTATAAAAATATATAAAAAGACAATAAACACCTCTTATTGCCAATATTTTGAATTATTAATTGAAAAAAACGCTTACAATGACAGGTCTTCGCCGGTATAATATGACCATCCAATAGTGTTGAATATTAACAGGTTGGAGTGGTCACTCAAAATCGGCGAAAGATGATCCAATGTTCCGGTTTTCCTACTAATCATTACCTAAGATTCGTTTTATCTCAAGTACTGTATTCCTGGTCATTTCAATGAATCCACTCAGGTCGGCTTCAGAAATGGTTTTATTTGTGAGTAAAAACGACTTATGAATTGTCTCAGCCTTTAGGCTGGGGATAAGGAAACCCATAAAAATATAGGACTTTAGTCCAAAACAAAAAATCTTTTGGACTAAAGTCCAATTTGATATGCACCTTTGTACCCCCGCGCTAAAGCGCAGGGTAATTCATTTTCGTCTTAGCACATCAAAATAAGATTTAGCCGACAGACCGGCTAACCTGGTCCTCAAAGGTCATTTTTTGAGTAATCGAATATAAATCACCGAGTTCTGAGTTCGATATTAAAAACCAATGCAAAAAACCGCATAAAGAGGGATAGATTTGATTTTATTCTCAAAACCAAAGTTCTTTGCCGAGATACGTATTGAAAAAGGAGGAGCATATTTTGAAATAAACTGTTGCATACTTTTTGATCTTACATTTTCTGATGATTTCACTTCCACGGGAATAACTTCACCATTTTGAGTTTGGATTAAAAAATCAATTTCAGCTTTCCCTTCTGATTCCCAGTAAAATGGAGTATATCCATTGGCGACCAGGGCTGATGCGACATAATTTTCTGTAAGTGCTCCTTTTATGACCTGCCAGGAGGTCGATTCAATCTGAAAAAGCTTAGGAGGAATACCATATCCGGCGCACAACAGACCTGTGTCTGCCATATATAATTTGAAAGAAGCTGCTTCAGCAAAAGCAATGAGTGGCGCCCGTCCCCGGGATACTTTTATACATTTATTAACTGTTGCGGAAGCAGACAGCCAATCAAGGGCTGATTCATACTGAACTGCCCTTGCGCCACTTTTAATGATCTTATACTGAAATTTATGGTTTTCCTTTGCCAGTTGGGCCGGAACACTATTAAAAACAGAGATTATCTTAACAGTTTCTGATGTCCCGGCATACTTTGCCATATCAGCAATGTAGGCATCTTTAATATTCTTTTGCAATGCCACCACCATGTTGTAGTCACCGGTCTTAATGAATTCATTGACCACTTGCGGCATCCCTCCGACTCCGATAAAGGCCCGGTAATCGTCAAGGAAGGTTTCATGAAGGCTGCATGCTTCATTATTTTCGTATGAATCCCTAATGATTGAAACTGCATTATCCTTTTCCCGTGCATGCAGGAATTCTTCAAAATCCATTGGATGCATCGTCAGAAACCGGATTTTACCAACCGGAAATGAATGATGCTTGCGATTAATTGAAATGCCTAAAAGACTGCCGGCTGCAGCCAGATGGTATTCCGGAGCCTCTTCGGCGAAATATTTCAGGGATGTCAAAGCTCTTTCACAGGCTTGTATTTCATCAAAAATGATAAGGGAATCTCCCGGGATAACAGGTTCTGATATAAAGGCAGAAAGTTCACGCAGAATTCGTGAGGGAGAGAGATCCCGGTCAAAAATGTCATGTAATTCATTACTGCTTTCAAAATTGAAATAGGCCGTATTTTTATAGTACTTGCGTCCGAATTGAAGCAAACTGTATGTTTTACCAACTTGCCGCGCTCCCTGTAAGATCAGTGGCAAACGAGATGAACTATTTTTCCAGTTGACCAGTTTTTTTTCAATCTTACGTTCCATAAAATGTATTTTAAATTACATAATTGGTTCCTAAAAATGCAAATATAATACATTTTTATGTTTCAAGTGCATCTCAACAATCAAATATTGATCAACGAAGTAAATTTGGGTATTGGCTTTTTTTAGAATAATCGAATATTGAGTCCTTTCTGAAAAGTCTTTTTTTTTTACCGCAAAGACGCTAAGACGCAAAAAAGCGCTAAGAAGTATGATAATTGATAATTGGGTGTTGGGTATTGGTTATTGGCTTTTTTAGAATTCTTGAAAATCGATCAACGAGTTCTGAAGATTGATCGTTTTGGACCGGCAAAAAGTGGTCAGAGGCTGTTTTTTTTCATTTCAGGATTGGCAAAACGCGTCAAAACGCGTCATAATTACCATAGGGGCTTGACAAACGGGGTGTTTTTAGTTATATTGAAAAAATGTTATATTACTTTTGCCTCATGTAAGGTAAAGATTAATTTCTGATCGAAAAGTTAAAAGTTTAGCCTACTCTGAAAAGACTTTTTAACCGCAAAGGACCCCTCCCCCAAGAGGGAGGGGAGAACTGGTGATGTGGGGACGTTGTGAAGGGTTTTGAATATCGAATATTGAACAACGAAGTTTGAAGTGAGATCTTTTTTGAATAATCGAATATTGAACAACGAAGTTTGAAGTGAGATCTTTTTTGAATAATCGAATATTGAACAACGAAGTTTGAAGTGAGATCTTTTTTGAATAATCGAATATTGAACAACGAAGTTTGAAGTGAGATC
>Ga0326727_10020313_pt1 | contig 13207 bp, 9 predicted proteins | sample MB2enrmetagenome_FD_207643 | JGI IMG/M metagenome (GOLD analysis project Ga0326727, IMG submission 207643) | Lab enriched peat soil microbial communities from McLean, Ithaca, NY, United States - MB29MY | ecosystem: Environmental > Terrestrial > Soil > Wetlands > Peat | place: USA: New York...
GATTGTGAGCGAGCGCCCGAGCGAAACTGACCAGTTGCCTCTGGCCGACGGAAAGAGTCGCGCCACGCTCGGTGACGGGTGTTTCAACGCCCTGGGGCAGCGAATCGATGAACTGGCCGAGCCCGACTTCGCGCAACGCGCGCTCCGTTGCAGCCCGGTCGATCTTTTCCGTGCCGAGTTTCACGTTTGATTCCAATGTCCCGGTGAACAGGAACGGATCCTGAAGGACGATTCCGAAGAGCCGCCGCAAATCCTGCAGGTCCAATTCGCGAATGTCCACGCCATCCAGGAGAATCTGGCCGCGCTGAATGTCATAGAAGCGCAGCAGAAGCTGAATGACCGTGGTCTTGCCGGCGCCGGTGTGGCCGACGATCGCGAGCGTTTGGCCTGGTTCGACCTCGAAGGAAACGTCGCGCAGGATCCAGTCTTCCTCGCGCGGCGTCGAGCCGCCATGATACGCGAACCATACATTGCGGAATTCGATTTCGCCACGAGGCGATGGAAGCGGCCGGACGTTGGGAGGAGAAACGATGGTCACAGGCTCGTCCAGCAGCTTGAAGATTCGCTCGGAGGCCGCCATGGCAGTCTGCAAGATGTTGAATTTCTCGCTCAAATCCTGAATGGGCCGGAAAAAGCGCTGCGCATACAACATGAACGAGATCAAAATGCCGAGCTTCAGCGTTCCGTTAATTACGCGCAACCCGCCCACCCAGAAGATTAGCGCAATTCCCGCCATGCTTAGGAACTCGACGGCCGGGTAGAAAAACGAAAACGCGTCGATGGCGTCTTTATATGCAACCATATGCACGCGATTCAATTCCGCGAATTGTTCACGGGCCTTGTGTTCGCGGTTGAAAAGCTGGACGATGGGCATCCCGCTGATGTGCTCCTGAAGGAAAGCATTGATTCGCGCAAGAGCCGTGCGAATCCGCCGGTTTGCATCCCGCACTTTGTTTCGGAAGAGGTATGTGAGCAGAATCATGAAGGGAAGAGGCGAAAAGGTCGCCAATCCGAGCTTCCAATCGATGTGAAGCAGCCAGACAGTCAGGCCAACGAGCAGCACAAAGTCGTTCAACATGGCCACGACACCGGCGGCAAAAAGATCGTTCAGGGCGTCTACGTCAGTGGTCGTTCGCGTAACGAGCCTTCCGACAGGGCTGCGGTCGAAAAAGCTCATCGGAAGGCGCTGGAGGCGCTGGAAGATTTCCTTGCGAAGATCGTACATCGTTTGCTGCCCCAACCACTGCATGATCCGCACTTGAACGTATTGCAGGGCGAAGCCGGCGACGAGCAGCGCTCCAAAGAAGAGGGCAACCCGTTCCAGGCCAATCAAGGCCTGCCCCCACGGGATCAGTTGTTTGGCGCCGGGCGTGATGAAATTGTCCACGGCAATGTGGACGAGATAAGGGCCGACGATCTCCATTGCGGTCACGCCCAGCGTGAGAGATACAGCGAACGCGAAGTGCCAGCGATAAGGCCGCAGATAGGTCAACAGCCGTCGCGTGATCTGCGAGTCGTAGAGCTTCCCCAGCTTCTCTTCTTCGCGGAAGTCGCTCATTCGCGTTCCAGCTCTTCCTCGAGCAACTGCTTTTGATAGAGATCGGCGTAATAATCGCGGCGCGCGAGTAGTTCTTCGTGCGTGCCGCTCTCGATGATCCGCCCATCACGCAAGACGACGATTTGATCGGCACTCTTCACCGTGGAGATGCGGTGCGAGATGAGTATCGAAGTTCGCCGGCGCATCACTTCCCGCAATTGCCGCAGGATTCGTTCTTCGGTTTCCGTATCTACCGCCGACAGGGCATCGTCAAGGATAAGAATCTTGGGCCGCCGGAGAATCGCGCGAGCCAATGCCGTCCTTTGCTTTTGACCGCCGGAGAGGGTGATGCCGCGCTCGCCGACCATCGTATCGAATTGCTGCGGGAAGCTTTGAATTTCCCCGGAGATACTTGCGATATTAGCCGCCTCGCGGATTTGCTCCTCCGGGGAATGACTCACACCGAATGCGATGTTTTCTCGCAATGTGTCGCTGAAAAGGAAAGTGTCCTGCGGGACATATCCAATCGCGCGACGCAGATCTTCCAACGGATAGTCGCGGATGGGTTTGCCGTCGAGATATAGCGTGCCGGGAGGCGCCTCCCAAAGTCGCGCCACAAGAGCAGCCAATGTGGATTTTCCGCTGCCTGTGGGTCCAACGATCGCAAGAGTCGTGCCCGCGGGAATGAGCAGATTGATGTCGCGCAAGACCGGGCCGTTCCCATTTTCATTCGAGGAGGTGGGATAGGCGAATGTCAAATGACGGAATTCGATTTCGCCGCGAATCTCCACGGCTTCTGAGGATTCAGCAGAAGCTCTTGCAGGTTTGTGCCCGTCGCCATTGGATGGGGAGATTTTTGTCGCCTCAGTATCGCTGATACCTGGCTCCGAAGTCAGGATGAAATTCAAGCGTCCCATCGACGCGGCGCCGCGCTCAAATATGTTCGTCACCCATCCCAGCGCGATCATCGGCCATGTAAGTTGTCCGATAAACATGAACAACGCCGAAAACGTTCCGAGAGAAATACGGCCGCCCATGACTTGCACTCCGCCTTCGCCGAGGAGGATCACGGTTGTAACGCCGATCAGGGCCGAAAGTGCGGGGAAGAACAAGCTCCATGCTCCAATGAGCTTGATATTTCGGTCCACATACTCGCGGTTTGCCGCGTCGAACGATTCCGTTTCCGGTTTCTCTTGGGCATACGCTCGAACCACGCGCATGCCGGTAAGGTTCTCCTGTGCGCGCGTCGATAGAACGCCGAGGGCCGCTTGAATCCGCTCGGACAGCCGGTGAATGATCTGGCCGAAATAGCGAACCGCTACGGCAACGACCGGGACGGGCAGCAAAACCCACAGCGTGAGAGTCGGCGAGAGCTCTATCATGAAGTAAAGTGCGAGCGCCATTGTGGCAATCGTGGTCGCGCTATACATGATGCCTGGGCCGAGTACCATGCGGACCGCGTTCAAATCGTTTGTGGCGCGCGACATCAAATCGCCTGTTCGATTGCGAACGTAGAATTCCGGTTCGAGTTTGACTAGCCGCGCAAGCAAATCGTTTCTCAGATCGAATTCGATCTCGCGCGAGACACCAATCAAAATCCATCTCGTCCAAAACGAAAGAAACCCCTTCACGAGCATGAGCCCAATCAGGATCACGCAGTAGAGACCCAATGCATGACGGCTGAGGGGCAGGTAAAAAGCGAACAAGGGATGAAGAAGTGCGCGTGGCGTGCCCGAAAGCGTCGAGAGTGCTCGCTGAGAGCCCTGCAAACATTCCGTGATGATGCCAATAACCAATTGGGGAAGCGCGCCAATAATCGCCATCAGCAGGTTGGTCAAGAGACCGAGGGCGGTCATGCCCTTGTAGCGCTTCACATAGGGGATCAGAGTCTTTAGGTGGTCCCACCCGGAGAGCTTTCGCTCAGGCCGGGCTTGCGGGATCGCAGCGGGTTGTGCGATGGCGCTCACAATCGTGCTCGCGCCTCCGGGATTTCGAGGAGGGATTGCTCTCCGAGGAACTGCTTGAATGTCTTGTCGAGCGACTGGTAGCGATTCACTTTCGGATTCCACCGCACGCCAATCGTGATGAAGTTCCCGCCCGCTGGTTTCGCGATCGGAGTGAAATACATCTCCAGCCCTTTTGATTCATCTCGTTCGTATTGCAAACGCCAGCCGCTGACAGGAGCGAGCGGCGTGTCCGCAAGAAATCCATTTGGATTGTGGAGATGATCGTCGCAACGAAAGATCTCTCTCCATGCTCCGGCGGTCTTCTCAAGAATGGAGACACGCGTCACGAGTGTCCCCGGCGACGTCGCCGTGGGGCCGGCCTTTAGCCGATTGGCTCCTAGCACCTCGGTCGTGCCGGTCTTGGATAAGTCGCCGTAGGCAAGGATGTCCGTCTCTGCGCCAAGAACATTTTGTATGGCGCTTTGGTATTCCGCAGGGATTGTCGATGCGGCAGGCGCTATAGACGTCTCCTTGCTTGAAACCTGCTGCGAGGAGACGCCGCACGAAACGCATGCGAGTGGCACAGCCAGCAGGCTAGCGCACAGCCAGGATTTCTTCGAGGCGCGCTTCAAAATTTTCTTCTCCTTCCGACCATAAGCGGAGTTGCTTGACAGGCAATGCTTTTTCGATGCGCTGAACCCAGCCAAGGACTTTGCGAATATTCTCGCGCGTCTTTTCCTGGTAGGTCGCAAGGTTTTCAGGCCACGCCATCATTTCCACCAAACGCGCTTCCAGCGGACTCTCCGGCGGAGACGCCGGGCCGTGCCGCGTTCCGAGCAATCCCGCGTGGCCCGTGAAGAAATGTTCGAACCCGAAATCGACTTCCATGTGGCCGTTTTCTTGCCAGAAGGAGTCGTCGAAATCCTCACCGTGGCAGAAGATATCGAGCGGCTGCGGTTCGAGTTTCCATTGATCTTCCGCGGGCGGCAGAACCCACAGGTCCCAATCGCTGCGAACTTCGTATGAAGAGTCGCTGTGCAGATAGTTTTTGGCGATTTCGACAACCTCTGTGGCGCCATGAGGAACCGCTCGCAAATCCTGCTCGAGGATTGGCGTCTCGGTCAAATCGACCGCCCGAATCACGAGCTGCGTGAATCCCGGCTTTGTCGAGGAGAAGGGAACTGTGGCGAGGAACTCGCCAAACCGCTCGAGAATCCGGTCCTCGGGAAATTCCTTGAGCCAAACGGACATGTAAGCGCGATTCGGCACAGCGACCATTATACAGGCATGGGCGTTTTCACCGGAAACAGGGGCCGTGAGAATCCATGTGGATAGCAGGAGGGAGAATCTCAATCAAAAGCTACTTCTTGTCGTTGGGAGGTTCGTCGTTGCCGGCCGTGAAATCGCTCGAAATCCCGAGGAGACGTTCCTTCAGCGTATCTCCCATCCCGGCCAGGACATCGGCGCAAGTCTCGCGAAGCCGCTTCTCGGCAGCCTTGGCAATGGTTTCGAGCACCGCCTGCGAATGTTGTCCCAAAGTGGTCGCGGAAGCGAGCAGCCACGAATTCGAGGCGTTTTCCAGTCGCGACTTGTAATCTCCGATGGATTCGTTCGCCGATTTCTTCAGCTGTTCCATCCACTCGCGCTGTTGCGCCTCGCGACCTTCCTCCCACTTTTGCATCAGGGGAAGGAGCTGCGACTGCAGATATGTCTTCGCGTGGTCGACTCCCTGTGCCAATCTTTCGTCCATTTTCTTCTGGAATTCGTCGAGCGAGACTTCGCGGTTGAACTCCATATCCGAACGGGCCTTTTCAAGCGCCTCGCGCGAAGCTTCTTCGAAACGCTGGAGAGATTCGGCGGTCACGCGATGGACGCGGTCCGTGAAAGTCGCGCCTTCGATCTCGGCTGCTTCACCGAGCTTCCCCCGCTCGCGTTCAACCACTTCCTTGGCTGCTTCCTCGATTTGCGCCTGGCTGTGCTCGACGTAAGTGCGCCGGTAGTGATCGAGTTCCGACGCCACCATGCTGGAGATTTCCGCGGCGCGATCGCGCAGAGCGGCGCTGGAGTTTTCGACCGCCTTCTCAAGAGTGGACTGCATCGTCGTCTGGGCTTTTTTCTGATACCAATCGGCGGCCTTTACCAGAGCCTCGTATGTCGTGTGCTGCGTCTCGATGCTCTTTTGTTCGAGCTCTTCCTCGGTCTTGGACAAGGCTTCGCGGCAGGATTTCTCGACTTCCGCGGGAATGTTCGCCGTCTCCTGTTTCACGCGTTCGAGAGATTCCTGCAGCGCCTGGTCGGTGGCCTGTTGGATTTGCGCGCGGGCATCGCTCTGAAGCTCCGCGGCCCTCTGTCCGGCATTCGCAAGTTCCGAGACGGCTTTCTGCGCTTCTTCAAGCTTCGGCGCGAGTTTCTGGTCCAGCTCGGTTGATACGCGTTCGAGAATCTTCTGCGCCGAGCTTTCAAGCAAGGGCTCTATCTGATGAGCGCGTTCGGCGATAACCAGGTCCGCTTTTCGCCCGATTTCTTCATACTGTGCGGAGAGAACTTCATCGAGGCGCTTCCGCGTTTGTTCGAGCGCCGAATTGGCGGCTTCTTCGAGCTGCGCTCGCATTTCCTCCGCTCGGGCTCTGTCCTGACCAAGTGCGTTGCCGAGCGCCGCGATCGTGGACTGCGCTCCCTCCACAACCTCGTCCAGCGACGATCGGAGGCTTGCGCCGCGCGTGGCGATATTCTCTTCCGCCTGCGTCAATGCAGCCTGCGAAACCTCACTCAGTTCTTCGCGAATCTTCTGTGACGCCCCCGTCAGGGCATTCTCAAACTCTAACTGCCAGCGCCGGCTGGCTGCCGACGCATCGGCTTGCGAATGTTCGAGCACTTGGTTCTTGACGGATTGCGCCGTATCTTCAAGGTCCTTTTTCCATTGGTCGAGGTGCCTTTGCGCAGCCTCGGGCGAAGATAGGATTTCGAGCGAGGGCACGGACGCTTCGCGCTCGGCGAGCGCGCGGTTGACCGCTTCCTCGACCGCCTGCGTCAAATTCTGCGCCGTGGCTTGCTGTGCGGCTTGCTGCGCGGCCTGTTCCGCCGCGTGGCTCACAGCTTCCTGCACGGCGTGCCTTACTCTCGCATCCAGATGCTCGGCGGTTACCTCGCTGGACTTTCGCGCCTCTTCAATGATCGCCGCGGTGCGGTCGGCTGCCTGCTGAACAACCTTCTTCACAGCAGATTCCGAGACTCGGTCCATGGAAACTTTGATAGCCTTCTCGACAGCGTCGTGAAGTTGCGCGTCAAGCTGTTGCCGCACAATCGCCATTTCCTCTGTAATCGCCGCCTCGGCGCCTCTGCGAAGCGACTTGTCGAGCCCTTCTTTCGCGTCCGCAACCACCTTGGCCATCTGCCGCGCAATCGCAAGCTGCGAATCCTGACCTTGAGCGGAAGCCGATACCAGGTGGATTCTCCCCTCGCTGGTTGTCGCCGACGCCTCGGAAGGCGCTGCCGATGTCGCGCCGAATGCATCGAGAATGGTCTCTGTTGGCGTGGATGTTGCAGATGAGGCTTCATGCGCGGGGGGCTCATGCGCCTCAGGGCTTGCAGCTCCCTCAGAAGGCGCAGGAACGGCAAATGCGGGTTCGTCGTCTGGCGGGAACCAATCCTCTGGCGGAAAGGCGATGCCCCAGACGTTTCCGGCTATATCGAACTCAAGCCCAATCTGGAAAAGCTCTCGAACCGTCCGAGGTCGCTGTACCCAAACGACACGCCCCACTACCACCCGAGGCGGGAATGCAGGTTGGGGACGAGGGATCTCAAGCGTGACCATCGAGTTCTTCGGAACGTAGTGTTTTGACTGGTACTTACAGCCGTGGCAGTTCACCATCACAGTCGTCGTGCGTTCCTTGAACGGCTGCCCCAGCGCGTCCACTCCCGCGACAGTGATGGGCACGGCTTGAACGATGCGCGTGCTGCGCCGTTTCTGCGTGGTTGGATCGCTCGATGGCAGTGAGTCGGTCACACGTTCCCCCAAGGGCGTTTTTTAAGCGTAGCACTGTACCAGGATTTGGTCGATAGACCTGCCCGGCATGTGCGAAAAGGTAACTTCGACATGAGCCGAGTTCGGCCCCGACCAGGCCACTCCGGCGCCGACGTTTGTTGTTGAAAAGTCCTCCAAGAGGTGATTACTTGCACAAGACGAGTGCGCCCATTTTCCCCGCTGCTCGCTGGTTTTGCTAGTGTGACAATTGGGGCGATTGGCAGTTACGAGGTGCTGGCTTTCCGCCCACGATGAAATTGAGTTTCGAAGATGTGTCGCCCAGGACGGCGAAGGGAGTACGACGTGAAGACGGCATCGTTAATTCTAGCCATGATGGCAACCATTGGAATCGCGACTGCACCGGCTCTGGGCCAAGCGCCTGCGACGACTGATTCCCAGAAGCAGGAATCGAGCCCTCTCTATCGAGTGACGGTGGTGGCGCGAACAACGAAAGCAATCAATTACCGCCATCTTAGCGGGCCGACCAAGATCGACTTTCGCGGCACGGTTCTCTCGCCTCTGATGCAAGGCCAGGCCAGAGTGGAAGGCAAAAAGGGAGCGGTCCGCATACAGGCTCAATTCGAGAAGATGGAGCCGGCATCGCGCTTTGGTCCTGAATTCCTCACTTACGTCCTATGGGCAATTTCGCCGGAAGGCCGCGCGGATAACCTCGGCGAAGTGCAGTTGGAGGGAACCAAGAGCAAGCTGGACGTGACGGCGCAATTGCAGGCCTTCGCACTCATTGTCACCGCCGAGCCGTACTTTGCGGTCACTCAGCCGAGCGAAGTGGTCGTCCTGGAGAATATTGTGCGGCCCGACACCATGGGCGACGTGGAAGAAATCGATGCCAAGTTCGACTTGCTCCAGCGCAGCGACTATACCTACGTGCTAGCTGGAACCCAGTCGCCTTCCGATTCGCACACGCCTCTTGCTCTTCTGGAAGCGCGAAATGCAATGCAAATCGCGAAAGCGGCAGGCGCGGAACATTACGCGCCCGAAAGTTATCTGAAAGCTTCGCAGCTTGCTCAGCAGGCCGAAGGTTATCAGGCGCACAAGGGTGAGAAGAAGCAGGTAGAGATGGCTGCCCGCGAGGCTGTCCAGACAGCCGAGGACGCTCGTGCGATCACGGCGAAACGCGTACAGGAAGAAAAGCTCGCACAGGAACGTCAAGCGGCAGCCGACAGGGAAGCGAAAGCCAAGGCGCAAGCGGAAGAGGCGGAACGCGCAAAACTCGAAGCGCAACTACTTGCCGAGCGCGCTGCCCGTGAAAAAGCTGAAGCGGACGCCGCTCGTCTTGCAGCTCAAGCTCAGCAACAAGCGGCGCAGGCTGAAGCGGAAAAGGCGCGCGTCGCCGCCGAGCAGGCAGCCAAGGAAAAGGCAGAAGCAGACGCCGCTCGCGCTGAGGCGGAGGAACAGCAGCAGGCCGCTCAAGCTGACGCGGAAAGCGCGCGCAGAGCCACAGCGCAGGCCGAAGCGGAAAAAGCCGACCTCCGTGCAAAACTGCTGAACCAACTGAACATGGTGTTGCAGACGCGCGATACGGCGCGCGGCTTGATCGTGAATATGTCCGACGTTCTCTTCGACACTGCCAGCTTTAACCTGAAACCGGGCGCGCGCGAAAAACTTGCGAAAATCTCTGGTATCGTTCTCGCGCATCCGGGGCTGAATTTGCAAATCGAGGGCCACACCGATAGCGTCGGCAGCGATGAGTACAATCAGGAGCTTTCCGAATTGCGCGCCGCAACTGTGCGGGATTTCCTCGTCCAGCAAGGAGTTCCTGGCTCGTCCGTCACTGCGCGTGGGTTTGGCAAAACGCAGCCCGTAGCGTCGAACGACACACCGGAAGGAAGACAGCGAAACCGGCGCGTCGAGCTCGTCGTCAGCGGCGAAGCCATCGGTAGCTCCGCCACCAGCCCCGAAACTTCCCCAAGGTAGTAAGCGGACGACAAAGGTAGGAGCGTTCAACGAGGAGATGACTTTCCAATGAAAGGCAGATTAACTGCTGTTTTTGTCGTATTTCTTTTCTTCTTCGCGATGGCGTCAGGGACACGGGGGCAGGAGAATTGCATGCGCCCGCGGCTCATTTCGGTGACGGGGACTTCCGAAGTCAGCGTGGCTCCTGACGAAGCAATCTTGACATTTAGTATCGAAACGCGCGACAAGGATTTGGCCGCAGCCAAGTCCGAGCATGACAGCCGCTTCAAGAAGGTGATGGCCCTGACCCAGGAGGACGGCATCGAGCCAAAGTACATTCAAACGAGTAACCTCACGATGGAGCCCGAGTATTCCGAAGAAAAGATCACGAAGTTCCTGGGCTACGTGTTGTCGCAAACCATCCAAATAACTCTGAAGGACGTTTCGAAATATGAAGATTTGATGACTCGCTTGCTTCAGGCAGGTGTAAATCGCGTCAACGGAATTGAGTTTCGTGTCTCCGAGCCCAGAAAATTCAAGGATGAAGCGCGTTCAAAAGCAATCCAGGCCGCGCGAGAAAAAGCCACGTCGATGGCAGCGGGGCTTGGGCAGACAATCGGAAAGCCGTGGGATATTTCAGAGGCTGAAGAGGTTTACGTAGTCAACTCCACCTTCGGCGCCGATCGCAGCAGGTATGCGGCAGCTCCGAGCGAATCGACTATCGCTCCCGGGCAAATCAAGATAAGTGCTTCCGTAAAGGTCAGCTTTCTGCTGGAGTAATGGCCAGTTGCGTTTCACTGAAGCAGGCGCTACAAATCGCGGCGGCCTTCCATGGCTTTGAGCATGGTGACTTCGTCGGCGTATTCGAGGTCGGAACCGACGGGGATGCCCATGGCGATCCGCGTTACGCGAACTCCGAGCGGTTTGATGAGCTTCGAAAGGTAGACGGCGGTCGCTTCGCCCTCGGCGGTGGGATTCGTTGCAACGATAATTTCCTCGACTGTGCCGCCTTTGAGCCGTTCGATCAGGCTTTTGATCTTCAGATGATCCGGGCCGATACCCTGCAACGGGGAAAGCGCGCCGCCAAGCACGTGGTACAGTCCGTTGAATTGCCGCGTTTTTTCCACCGACTGAATGTTTGTCGCATCTTCGACCACGCAGATCGTGGTCTTGCTGCGTGTCGCGCTCGTGCAAAAGAGGCAAGGATCGGCGTCGGTGATGTTGTTGCAGATCGAGCACTCGCGCACTTTTTCCTTGGCGTCGCGAATCGCGTCGGAAAGCGCGAGCGCCTCGTCCCGGTCAACTCGCAGCAGGTGGAACGCAAGCCTCTGCGCGGTCTTCTGCCCGATGCCAGGCAGGTGTTTCAACTCGTCGATCAATCGCGTGATGGAGGGTGCAAAGTCAGGCATGAGTTTCCGTCCGTTGTGAGCGTATCAAAGAAGAGGTGAAATCGGAACCACTCGAGAGATTCAAGGTCCCCGAAATCGGCTTGGTCAGAACAGACCTGGTATCTTCAGGCCGACCATCGAAGGCAGCCCGCCGGTAAGGTCCTTCACTTGTTTGGAAAGTTCTTCATCCACGCGCCGCGTCGCTTCATTTACCGCAGCGAGGATCAACTCCTGCAGCATCTCCTGGTCCTTGCTCTTGAAGATTTCCGGCTCGATGCGAACTTCGGTGAGTTGCTTCTGGCCGTTCATCTTCACGCTGACCATTCCGCCGCCGGCAGACGCCTCCACGACAAGCCCGTCAATCTGCTTCTCGAGCTTTTCCTGTACTTGCCGGAACTGCGACAGCATTTGCTGCAGCGCTTTAACTTCCATGGGTCATTCCTCGCCCGGGCGCTTGATTTTTGAAATCTGGCCGCCAAACCTGTCCAACATCGCCCTAACGATCGGATCCTCTTCAAACTGAGCGCGCAACTCCGAATTTCGGTTGGCTGCGGGCTTTGTATTTTCAAGTTTAACACACACGCGCAGAGGCTTGCCCACCACTTGATTTAGGACTGTGCGCAATCGTTCCATCGGGTCGCGCGCCTGCAACATTTCCGCAAGAGCACGGCTCTCGGTGGGGAAGTGCAGCCGCAATTCGCCCGAATCAATTTCCCAGCGCGTGATGTGCTCCATCATCGACCAGAGAAGTTTTTGTTCTTGGAGAGCTGACTTAATTGCTTCCACCTGCGGAGATTCCACTTCGGTTGTTGCGTCCACAGTGGCGCGAGCTCCAACTCGCGACGCCGAAATCGAAATGGGCGCAACCGAGGTCGCGCGAACCGGAGCTGACCCGGATACGGATGGCTCTGGCTCGGAAGTCCTGCCAATTTCCGGTGGTTGCGCTGGTTCAGGCGCCATTCTCACTGCCGCTCCCGTCCCCGATGAAATGGATGAGATCGATCGCGGCGCTGGATTTGCGCGAGGCGAGGACTCCTGCGAAGATGGAACGGATTTCAACGCGCGCGGATTGCCTCCGGTTTCCCCGTGCAATTCCGCGAGAACTTCCTCAAGCGGCGCGAGCCGCTGCGCGTTCACGAGCCGGAGCAATCCCAATTCGAGATGCAATCGCGGATCGGGGGATCGGCGCAAGTCAGCTTCCGTTTCGAGCAGGATGTTGAAAAAACGCGTTAGGTCCTCTTCGGTGAATTGCGCGGCCTGTGTGGCAAGGCGCGGCTGTTCATCCGCGGGCGCGGCGACAAGGTCTGAATCCGGGCCGCAAACACGAGCCACCAGGAGATTCCGGAAATGGCGAATCGCCTCACGGCAGAAGTGCCGCAGATTTTGCCCGTCACCAATCAGTCGATGAACCAACTCGAGCGCAAGCTCGGCGGATTGCGCCGTGATCGCCTCAACGAGGCTGTCGAGAACGCTCTCGGCAACAACGCCAAGCAGTTCGCGCACCTGCGCATCGGTAATCGTGTCGCCACAATAGGAGATCGCTTGTTCGAGCAAGGAAAGCCCGTCGCGAAGGCTGCCCTCCGCGGCGCGAGCCAGCACGGCGACGGCTCCCGAGTCGATCGTCAAGTTCTCAGCCTTGGCGATGCGCTCGACTTCGCCGGCAATCTCTTTGAAAGTGAGCGAGCGGAACTGAAAGAGCTGCGCGCGCGACTTGATGGTTTCCACCAGGTCCTCGGCGCGAGTCGTTGCCAGAATAAAAACCACGCGCTCGGGCGGCTCTTCGAGAGTTTTCAGGAGGGCGTTCGAAGCTTCGTCGGTCAACTGATGCGCTTCGTCGAGGATGACGATCTTGTACCGGCTGGACGCAGGTGCATACCGCACCATCTCGCGAAGTTCGCGGATTTGATCGATGCCGCGGTTCGAGGCGGCGTCGATTTCGAGAACGTCGAGAGACGTGCCGGCGGAAATCTCCCGGCAGGAATCGCACGTGTTGTCCGGCTCGGCCGTCGGGCCTTTCGCGCAGTTCAATGCTTTGGCGAGGATGCGCGCCGTGGTTGTTTTGCCGACGCCACGAACGCCGGAAAAAATGTAAGCGTGCGCGACGCGGTTCGACTGGATCGCGTTTGCGAGCGTTCGCGTGACGTGCTGCTGCCCGACAATCTCGCCGAACGTCTGCGGGCGATACTTTCGCGCTATGACTTTGTAGCTCATTGAGGAATCGTTGTGTTTATGCGCTCGCTGGGTCCCGGACTCGATGAGAGGAACTTCGGGTACTCCGCGGCACACGAGACTGGCCCGCTACCGTTGCTCCCTTCCGGGCCTGGCGGGGTTTGCGGGGAATCGTTGCACAGAGCCCGAAGTTCCACCGATCGGCAGTCTTCGCAAAATTTTCTTTTTG
>Ga0326727_10020314_pt1 | contig 13206 bp, 13 predicted proteins | sample MB2enrmetagenome_FD_207643 | JGI IMG/M metagenome (GOLD analysis project Ga0326727, IMG submission 207643) | Lab enriched peat soil microbial communities from McLean, Ithaca, NY, United States - MB29MY | ecosystem: Environmental > Terrestrial > Soil > Wetlands > Peat | place: USA: New York...
ATAATCAATATTTCCAAACTTTGACAGACATCGTGGAAGTCGTGGAGAGAATATTCTCTCAATGGCGCCTGGGAAATGAAACCGTCAGGCGCTTGTGTTCAATTACTTAAGACGCTGCGTATAATAATCGTGGCGGTGATGCTGCCCCCGGAAGTGGTGGCCATGCTGCTTTACATGCGTTCTCTGAAGACTTGTGCGCTCTCTCTTTGTATTCCCTTTTTAGCCTTCACCCCGGTCTTTCTGATCCTCACCGGCTGGCTGATTTTGGGGGAAGGCCTGAACCGCTGGGGCATCCTGGGGATCTTCTTCATCTCCGGCGGCAGCTATTTTTTGGGCTTGGGCCCTAACCGCCGGGGATTCCTGGAGCCGTTCAAGGCCCTGGCCCGGGAGGCTGGGGCCCGCATGATGCTCCTGGTGGCGGCGCTCTATTCCGTGACCGCGGCGCTCTTCAAACTGGCCATCCTGCACTCCGACCCGGTCTTCTTCGGGGTGGCTTACCCCCTGACCTTCACCGGGGTCATGCTGGCCGGCTATCCCCTGAGCCGGGAGCGGTCCCTGCCGCCCTTTTCCCGGCTCGCCTGGTGGCTGGCGACCGGATTCTGCTTCGCCCTCAGCAGCCTCAGCCTGGCTGGTGGGGCCAAACTGGCGCCAATCTCTTACCTGGTGGCGGTAAAACGCCTGAGTCTGCTCTTAAGCGTCATCCTGGGCGGCATGTGGCTGAAAGAGCGGCCCATTCTGCCCCGCCTGTTCGCCACTACCCTGATGTGCCTCGGGGTGGCGCTGATTACCTTGAAGGGGTGAGCAATATTCCGGGGAAGAATCTCGCTTTTAGAATAATGGATTTGAGATAAGGAGGGGCATTCCGCTAAAATTCTGCTTGGCGTAATTGTCTGTTTTGTCCTGAGAAGTTCCTTAGAATTGGTGGCACAGATGTCTCGCCTGTGCCTTTAAGTGGCGGGCACAGGCCGACCTATGGTGGGCATGGAGGCCCGGCCCAGCAATACTTTTCATAATTTACGGGTGAGCCGCCGACTCATGAGCGACTGCTTACTGCTCACCGCTCACTAACGATGACTTACGAACCCCGCACTTATCGCACCCGCATGGCTCGGCCGGGCCTGGTGGGCTTCCAGGTGGTCGTCAAGGAGACGGACCTCTGGGTCCTGGCCGTCCGGGATTTATCCCGGGAGGTGCGGGAAGTGGTGCTCCAGGAGCGCCGCCAGTTGGAGGCTTATATTACTACCCATCCGGGATTTCTTTCCACCCTGACCCCCTGGCCGGAAGACCCTTTTGCGCCGCCGCTGGTGCGGCAGATGCTCGAGGCCGCCCGGGTGGCGGGGGTCGGCCCCATGGCCGCGGTGGCCGGGGCCATCGCGGCGCAAGTGGGCCGGGGCCTGGAGTCCTTAAGCGACGAGATCATCGTGGAAAACGGCGGCGATATCTATCTGAAAGTGGCTTCGCCTGCCACGGTGGCGTTATTCGCCGGCAAATCCCCCTTGAGCCAGCGGGTGGGCCTGAAGATCGACCCGGAGCTTTCTCCCCTGGGCGTCTGCACTTCTTCGGGCACCGTGGGCCATTCTCTGAGTTTCGGCCGGGCCGACGCCGCCTGCATCCTGGCCCCCTCGGCGGCTCTGGCGGACGCGGTAGCCAGCGGCCTGGGCAACCGGGTCCAGAATGCCGGGGACATTGCCGCCGCCCTAAAATGGGCGGCGCAAGTGCCCGAAATCCTGGGGGCCGTAGTCATCGTCGACGACAAACTGGGGGCCTGGGGCCGCGTGGAACTGGTGCCTTTGGCCGGATAAATAGTTCCGGAAAAACTTGTTAATTTTTGATATTATATCTTAGCGTTTTTGAGTGTAAGGGGTTGGCAGGTGGACCAGATTTTAGATCAGGTCAAGTTCGTCCTGGAAGTTGCCTGGGATAAGGCCACGCAGGAGGCTAGCGGCTATATAGGCCTTGTGGTGGTGGGAGTGGTGGTGGGAGCGGCGGCGGTCGTCCTGCTGTTGTGGCTCTTTTTGTTGCCGGGAGTGAAGAAGAGAGGGTACTGACCTCCGGCATGGGGGCGGACGGCGGTTAAACACAGCCGGCGGACGTTTCTTTCCCACTCCCCGGCAAAATCAAGGACGCAGGGTGAATGGCGCGGTGGATACCTTCCTGTCTCTTGCCGGTCTTTTCTTGATTTTTATGTTCCTATCCGAAGACTTCCACAGGGGCCTGCAGCACCTTAAAACCCTCCTGGCGCCGCGGCCCCGCTGGAAATTATTCGCTTATCCTTTAGGCGCCTTACTGGTCTTGGGCGCCACGGCCCTCATCCTCCATACCCTGACAAATTTCGCCGCTATCCGATTTTCTTATGAGTAATCCCCCCCTCCGGAAGCCCTGCGCTCCTCTTTCCTGCCTTACTGCTTGACATCCTCCCTGGGGTATCCATAATTGTATGGCAATACCGGAAGGAGAAGACCATGAAAGTACTGGGTATCCTGGGCACTCCGCGGCGGGGCGGCAACTCGGAAATCCTCCTCCAGGCCTTCCTGGAGGGGGCGGCGGCCGGCGGGGCGGAGGTGGAGGAGATTCGTTTGCGGGAGTTGAAGATTTCCCCGTGTCAGGAATTATACCATTGTTTTAAGGACGGCACCTGCCCCATCAAGGACGACATGCGGGGGCTTTACGACAAGCTGCTCGCCGCAGAGGTGGTGGCCCTGGCCTCGCCGGTCTTCTTTTATAGCGTCTCAGCCCAGGCCAAGGCCATGATCGATCGCACCCAGGCTCTCTGGTCCCGGCGCTATGTCGTGAAAAAAGACTTTCCCGGCGGCACCCGCCAGGGGGTCCTGCTGGCCGTGGGGGCCACCAGGGGGAGGTTATTGTTCGTGGGCCCCCGTCTGACGGTCAAATATTTCTTCGACGCCATCAACGTCAGCTATGCCGCGGAAATTTTGGTGCGGGGCGCCGACGAAAAGGGTGCCATCCTCAGGCAACCGGAAGTCCTGGACCGGGCCTGGGACCTGGGTCGCCGCCTGGCCCAGGGCGAAAAGTTCGGCCCCATCAAGATGGACCCGCTGGCGGTTTAGAAAAAGCAGGGGTCAGTGATCAGTGGGCAGTAGTCAGTTAAAAACTGCATATACTAACTGGTTACTGACCACTGGCCACTGACCACTACCCAAAGGAGGCTCTATGGCAATTGAGGTTGGCATGAAGCATGAACAACGGCTGCAGACCGGCCCGGAGCATTCGGCCCAGAAGTTTTTCCACGCGGTCCCGGATGTCTTTGGCACTCCGTTTTTAGGGGGTCTGTTTGAAGGGACCAGCGCCGCGCTCATGGCCCCGCATCTGGGCCCGGGGGAAACGTCGGTGGGCGTCTCCATGAACCTGCAGCACACCGCCCCCACCCCCCTGGGCATGGAGGTGCGGGCGGTCAGCGAAGTGACTGCGGTAGAAGGCCGGAAGATTACCTTCAAACTGGAAGGCTTCGACGCCAAGGAAAAGATTGGCGAGGCGGTGCACGAACGGTTTATAATCAATACCGAGAAATTCAACCAGCGGGTGGAGGCGAAAAAGAGCTGAGCCGGAGCGCCCCTTCTCTGGATTTCCCCTATGACCTGGTGACCCTGGGCCAGTTCGAGGCCGGCTGGGGCTGGGAAACGCAAATCCGCCAGTATGTCCGGAAGAAGTATAACCAGGACCTGGCGGGCCTGGCTGACCTGGACCCCGCCGTTTTGGCCCGGCTACTGGGAGGCGAGGTGCTGGCGGGCCGGCCCTACGCCAGCGTCCGCTGGGTCTTGCGCCTCAAGCCTTTCCGGCCCCTGGAACTTTATCTGCTGTTTGACCTGGACCCGGAATTCGGCGCGGACCTGCGGGTCTTTTACGCCCGCAAAAGCCTGGCGGTGCCCACCGAGGACGCTTACGTCTTTGCCTGGGATTTCGTGGCCCTGCTGGCCCGCTACGGCGGGGGCAGATACCTCCTTCAGGAAGCCGGCCCCGGGCCGGAATGGCTAAATTTCGCGGAGTTTGCCAGCCCGGCGTCCGGGCCCTTGAAGGACGTATCCCTGGGGGCTCGGGAGGAACTGTTGCCGCTTCTGACCCCGGAGGTGGTGGAGGTGGCTGTCCGCCGGCTGGACTGCGGCGACTTTGCCAGGCTGGCCGGCGGCTGGCAGGTGATCTGGCCCATCCTGGGGGACCTGGCCTTCCGTTTCCGGAGACAGGGCGGGGTCAGCGAGATGGCCTTCGATAGCCATGGGGCCCGGAAATACGGGCCGGAATTTCTCACCAGCTTCGCCTGGCTTTATCTGAACGCCTTGCTGCGGGAGGGCCGGCAGGTGGACCCGTCCCTGCCGAAGTTGTCCCGCTATTTTTAAGGGGCTTGGCGATTTGGGGTAAACCCTCCTTAAAAGCGACCGTCACACCCCCTAAAGGAAAAGTCCCCCTGCCCCCCTTTTTCAAAAAGGGGGTTTAAAATTCCCCATTTGAAAAAGGGGATTTAGAGGGATTTGCAGTTTTTCGGATAAAAGTGACGAAAGCGGAAAAGGGAAGTTGAAAAGGGAATTGCTGGCAGTGATGCGCTGCCTTTATTGCGAGACCGGCGCCATCGGGCTGCGCTCCACCTGGAGATTGGCTGCGGAGACTGCGGCCGACGCTATACGCCCGAGGAATTCCAGCAGTTGAAGGCTCGCCTGGAGCAGAAGCGGGCCGGGGCGCCTGACCGCCCCAAAGGCGCCCCCCTTGCGCCTCCAATTAAAGGACCTGACCCGCCGGAAACCGCTGGACCAGGCCGGCAAGCCGTGGAAGTTCGTGCACCTGCCGAAGGAAAGGGGTAAGAAAACCGCCGCGCTCCTGGCGCAGTAAAAATTTCGGGGTTATAATGTATTAAACTTAACGACCACGGGTGGCGAAAGTCGGCCACCGGGTTTTCCGGGAGCCGCAAGCCCGGAAGGGCTGGTTCGCCAGCCGGTATCAATCACGGTCGGGGGAGGTTTTATGGCTCGCGTCACCATTGAAGATTGTTTGGCGAAAGTGCCGACCCGCTTCGGCTTGGTCCATCTGGCCGCCAAACGGGTGCGCCAGCTTTACCGGGGCGCCCCGGTGCTGGTGCGGGGGGACAACAAAGAGATCGTCATGGCCTTGCGGGAAGTCGCCGCCGGCAAGGTCGGCCCCGCCAAACCTTTCTTGGCTTCCCTGGAGCCTTCCCCCCAAGAAAAACTCCTGCCGGAACCTGAATAGTTCCTGGTCGCCAGTTCCTGGTCCCCGGAATAATTTGAGCTGGTTGGGAAAGTCTCAATTTATCCTGACCACGGGGAACTGACTTCTGGAATCTATTCTTATCCCGGCAGGCTGCCGCCTCCGGCGCCGGTCCAGCAGAGGACCGGCGGCTGGTCTTCCGTGGCCGGCATCCAGACCTCCAACTCAAAGTTGCCCATCACCGGATAGGGCCATTGGGGCCAGACCTCGGCCTTCAGGAATTCTCCCAAGTCCCGGGCTGCGGCCTTCAGGTTCTGCAGGTCATCCGCCTCATTTAGCAGGTTATTCAGCAATGCCACGGCCTGAGACTGCCAGGATGGCGGCGCCCCCTGGGGACAGACCGTAAGCCACTCCTCCGCGGTATGGATTCCGGGCAGGGTGAATTGCACCCGCTTGAGCCCGGTCCACTCCGGCCCACCCTGCAAAGTAAGAAACAGGGCGCGGGAGGTACGGCCCAGGAGAAAGGGGGCCCAGAGGTCCTGCAGATAAGGAGCCAGGACCTCCCGCCAGAGGACGTAGCGCAGCCGGGCCAGGTCCGGGTCGACCCTCTCCGGGATTTCGCTCGGGGCCTCGAAGCCGGGGCGCTCCTCCCAGGGTTCCGGGGTCAGGATCTCTTTGAGCCAGGCCTCGCCCCGGTCCACCAGACTCAGTTGGGCCTCCTGGTCGGCCTGGAGCTTCTCCTGTTGCCAGGCCAGGGACCAGACCGGGTGGGAAGCCGGGGGCGGCAGCTCTTGAACCTGGCCATAATGGCGCAGGTCCTGCAGCAAATCGCCCTCTCCCGCCTGGCCCTCCTGATAGTATTGGAAGGCCTGCCACTGGCGCAAATCGCCGGGATGATAATACTTGAGTTCCGGGGGCGGGGCCAGAGCCTCCGGGGGCAGGGGCTGCCCCTGGAACGGCAATTGGGGCGGCCATCCCGGGATCACCCCCACCTTGAGACCCGGAAAATAGAGGGGCAGGGTCCAAAAATCCTCCTGCCACGGCAGGATCAGGGGAAAAGCGACAATCTGCCAGTCCATCCGCTAACCGCCTCGGTTCGCTGAAATTGATTTAAACCAATGGCTTTCTTGACGCTATCTATTATAACCCATGAGGCAGGTCATAGCGACTATGGTATTTTAGCCGATACCTTTTCTTCTTTTAAGAACTGTTATGAATAATGCGGCCCAGGCTACCGGCTTAACTACCGAGTTCGGGAGGGGAGCGGGGTGACCCCGGCACCCATCTCCTTTATTTCCAAACTAAACGAGGTTTTCTCATAACGGACAATGAGTTTCCGAAAACGAGTGAACCAGGAATTACCGTCTTCCCCCACCCCGCGGCGGGAGCGAACATCTCCAACGATCTACCAACCTTACTTGACAAGTGGATCAGTTTTCGGGGGCAGGTCAAGGCCAGCTAACCATAAATTTCCCAACATTCATTCCGCCTCTCAAGTTTTTTAAAAAATAATCTCTGTTTTCCAATAGATACCTTCCATTCACTAAATGTGTCTGTAACTAAATTGTAACCTTATCTATATAAGAATTCATGAGGATAAGAGGGGGTTTCAAAAGAGCTATATTTTTAACCCCCTCAAGGAAAAAATGGAAATAAATTACGTTATTCCATCTGATTGCCCAGATCATGAATTGATATTAGCATCGCCTGCATGGGGTCTTCCTGGTGCCATCAGTCAAGAGCTTTTTGAAACACTGCTTAGGTCCAAAATAAGTGGCGATATAAGGACGTTTGGAGTGGATTGGACCTGCGCTGGGTGCTCGAAGTCAATAGGAGAACCTCATTGTGAAAAACGCCGATGTACCGTTGGTGGTAAACCTGTTAAAGAATTAAATATATAATTCCCATCTTGCCGAACCATTCCCTTATCACCGAAGCATCGGTTATATATTGTAGAGCAATAATTGAATCGGCTGTTACTGACTACTTATTGCGGAAAAGAAAAAATGATATTAACCCCGATGGATTTTAGGATTTTAAAACTAATATGAAATATATAAAAAGATTACCTACATGGTAATACGATATATTATGGCCGCCTTGGGGGACTCACTTTCAGGGGAGCCACTAAGGGAGGTGGCCCGTGTCTGCTTCTAATCATTATGGACCTGGTGGCTATTTTAATCTTCAGGCCAAAATTAAATGGGAGGCGCTGCGGCGTCACCCGGAGTTTCAATGGGATTGCGATAAAGCCGATTCAACTAAAGAGAAGGAAAAGGTTGCTCAAAAATGGGGGCTAAAAAAGCTATTAGGTTATAACAACCCAATATGGGACCCCCTCACAGAAAATTACCCCTTTATTTTTACTAAAAGATTTTCTTCGGTTAAGGTTCTATATGGAAAAACTCCGGTTTTGGCCCTGGGGGTGTATGGGGTCTAAGCTGGGTCCCTGGCCCCACCTTTCCCGGTCTAATTTGACCAAGCGGCCCATTCATAAGAACCCCGGGGCGGCATGGTGACCTCTTCCTCAATTTCAACTTTAATCACGGATTATTGGATGGGACAGATTGTTAGAGGGTCCAGCAGGGTAATGTCGGGATCAAGGCCCAGGTTCTGCCAAACAAGGCGCTCCGGGGCAATGAGCCTGGGCATCCAGGCCAAGGTGAGATGCAAGTGGGGCAAAACCTTGTTATTACTCCCACTCGGAGCCGCGAGGGTCGCGATAATCTCCCCGGCCGCCACTTTATTCCCGACGTGTAGTGAGGCTAACGGTCTGGTGTGGCCATAGACAGTATATAGTTGGCGGCCGTCCGGCGCGAAGATTTCATGGCCAAGAAAGATGGAGGTTCCTAGAAAATCGGGGTCGATCTTGATTATCTCTCCGGCAAAAGTGGCCGGAATCCGAAGATGCTGATCCACCCGGTTAATACAGCCGCCTGCCTCCACAAACCAACAAAGGTCCAGGCCTTCATGGGGCCCAGACCTGGGATGCCGCTCCCCCCACCAGGTCTCCAGAGAATTAAACCGCATTCCCGCTTGGAAGAACCAGGCGGTAAGACCCGCCAGAGCCGGTTTATTTGCGGCCCGCAGGTAATCAAAAAACTTGCTCTGTTCCATACCTTATTATCCCTCGCTCCGGGAGATTCGCAAAACTTCCCTGGAGGCATTGGCCCAATCCCAGAACTGGCCCCTTTTACCCTGATTTTTCCCGGTCCTGTGGGGAATAGGGTGGGGAAAGGATTTTTAGGCTACAAGAAAAGGCCCTTATTGGGCCTTAACTTATTGAAACTACTTGGCGGGCGATGGGCGACTCGAACGCCCGACCTTTGGTTCCGGAGACCAACGCTCTATCCACCTGAGCTAATCGCCCGCGCCACGAAATATTATCAAATCCTGCCTGCCTGTCAAGCCAGCCCCCCAGTCTCGGTCAGCAGAAACCCACTAACTCCATAATCTTAGCGTCTCAAAGGGCCCCCGATTGACCGGGGGTTTTTCCCCCTGAGCCACCCAGATGGTTTGCTTAGCAGGCGCCAGGACGGTGCAGACCGCGGTGCCGGCATTGGCCACCTCTGGGTCCGCCAGGATCTGTTGCAGCTCCAAAGGCCCCAGCCGGCGGCCGGCGGCCAGCTCCTGAAGCCGCCGGTTGCGGGCGGCGCTGTACGCCTCGGAGAAATGGGCGGCGGACAGCACCGAGCCGGGCGGCGGCGGCGGGTAGCGGCCTTTCAGGGGTTGCAGGGCGGGACTTTGGAAATGATTGGTGGCGGTGAGGAGCCCGTGGCTGGGAAAACGCCAGGCCCGGCTCCGGGCGGTGAGCTCCAGCACCAGCGCCTGCCGGGGATCGCAGAGCATCAGGCTGTTACCGATGGTGCCCGGCAGGCCGACGATCCGGGTGGCCGCCGCCGCGGCGCTGGCCCCGGTTTCCAGTCCCAGCCGGAAGCGCAGGGCCGCGGGCATCCCCTGCAAGGTGCGGTCCCGGCTGATGGCGGAAAGCTGGGCCAGGGCCACGCCGGCCTTATTGATGCCGGTGCAGACCCCCAGATATCCCGGCCAGGCCAGGGAGGCCAGGGGCTGGCCCCGGTCCGGCTCCAGAAGGAACAGGGTCTGGAGCGGCACCAAAATGTCCAGAAACACCGGGTAGTCCAGGTTCCGCCCCATCAGGTAAGCGCCGTCTGCGGTGCAGGGCCCCCCCACCGCCAGGGCCGAACAGTGGGGAACGTTGTTAGCCAGGTCATCGGTCACATTGATGAGGAGCACCGTGCCCAGGCTCACTTGGGCCCCGGCGGCCAGCGCGGTTAGCTCCTCCTTCAGGTGGGAAGGGAGATGGGGGACAAACCTCCGGGCCAGGAGGAGCAGGCCGCCAAACAGAGGCAAAGCCCCGGCATAAAGGCTGAGGCGGGCCAGATATGCCAGCAAGGCCCGGCGCATCCCGCGAATATCGGCGGCCAGGGTCTGGCCGTGAAGCCGGCCCAACTGCCGTGGCGCCCCCTGCAATTCGACCGTACGTAACATCTGGGTCAGGCGGCTTCCCGGGCGAGTTTCCCCCAAAAAGCCCTGGCCACTCCCCAGGCAATCCCTCTGGTTTTAGGCCATCTGGTTTAAGTATAAGTCCGGACCGGGGTTTGTCGAGGGCCGCGGGGGGGAAATTGAGCGAAGAACGGCTCAAGAAAACGCCAGATACCCGGCCAGGGACGGCCGCCCCACCAAGGCATTGGGGAAAAATCCGCCACCCCACCCGGCACTCAGGCCCAGACCGGACAACCGAGGCGAGTGATAAAGGCAGGGGCCGGGCCGCCCCTGCCTTGGGAAGCCGGGCCAGGGTTCCCCGGCCCGGAAGCCTTGCCATTAACCCAGGATGGCCTTCAGGTCCGCCTCCGGGGTGCTGATGGGCATGATGTTGAAGTTCTTCACCAGCACGTCCAGGACATTGGGGGTGATGAAGGCTGGCAGGCTGGGCCCCAGCCGGATGTTCTTGATCCCCAGGTAAAGCAGGGTGAGCAGGACGGCCACCGCCTTTTGCTCATACCAGGAAAGGATCAGGGACAGTGGCAGGTCGTTGACTCCCACCCCGAAGGCCTTGGCCAGAGCCACGGCGATCTGCACCGCCGAATAAGTGTCGTTGCACTGGCCGACGTCCAGGAGCCGCGGGATGCCGCCGATGTCGCCCAACTGCTGGTCGAAAAACCTGAATTTGCCACAGGCCAGGGTCAAGATGAGGCAGTCCGGGGGCACTTTCTCCACGAACTCGGTGTAGTAGTCGCGGGTGGGCTTGGCGCCGTCGCAGCCGCCCACCAGGAAAAAATGGCGAATCTGCTTGTTCTTGACGGCCTCGATGACCTTGCCGGCCACCCCGAGCACGGTGGTGCGGGCAAACCCGCTGTTAACGTAACGGCCATTGCGGTCTTCGGCAAAGCCGGGCAGGGCCAGGGCCTTATCGATTACCGCTTTAAAGTTGCGGTCCGCAATATGCTTGATCCCCGGCCAGCCCACCAGCCCGGTGGTGAAGAGGTTGTCGGCATAAACCTCCTGGGGCCGTTGCAGGCAGTTGGTGGTCATGACAATGGCCCCGGGAAACTGGGGGAATTCCTTGCCCTGGTTCTGCCAGGCCGTGCCGTAATGGCCGTAGAAATGGGGATAGGCCTTCAGCTTGGGATAGCCATGAGTGGGCAGCATCTCGCCGTGGGTATAGACGTAAATGCCCTGGCCGGCGCTCTGTTTCAGGATCTCCTCCAGGTCCAGGAGGTCGTGGCCCGAGACCAGGATGGCCTTGCCCTTCTTATGTCCCAAGGGCACTTTGGTAGGCACCGGATCGCCATAATGCCCGGTGTTGCCGGCGTCCAGCAGTTCCATGGCCCGGAGGTTGATTTCCCCGCATTTTAATACCAGGGGCACCATCTGGGCGACGCTCAGACCTTCGTTCGCAATGGCCGCCAGGCCCTCGTGAATGAAGGCGTAAACCCGGTCGTCTTCCTGGCTCAGGATTTGGGCGTGGTCGGTATAGGCGCAGACTCCTTTGATGCCGAACAACAGGGTGTGCTTCAGGGAGAGGACGTCCGGGTCTGCGGCGGGATATGATTTCAAGCCCACCGCCTCGGCCTGCTGGAGCATGGCCTCTTTATTTGCTCCCGGGGCAAAGGTGGCCGGACCGGCCGGAAAATCGCCGGGGCCACCCTTGGCCTTGACTTGGGCCTTCAGGCTTTCCCGCAGTTCCACGCTTTGCTGGATGAGTTTGACGAACCTCTCAGGGTCGAAATCTACGTTAGTCAGGGTGGCAAAGGCGGCCTTGACCGTAAAGACATTGACTTCCCGGTCACTGACGCCCACCTGGCGTCCCGCCACCGCCACCTGGGCCAGCCCCTGCAGGCTATAGATCAACAGATCTTGCAAGGCAGCCACTTCGGGGTTCTTGCCGCAAACCCCCTGAACCGTGCAGCCCACGCCCTTTGCTGTTTGTTCACATTGATAACAAAACATTTGCTCCTCCTAATATTTGATAATTTCCAATTTTTTGGGCTTGGATGGTTCTTCCTTGCCGGTTTCGCCCGCCGGCTGAGTTAAACTTAATCACCACAACCCGGCGCCGCTTTGACTTAGGACAAAGAAAAAGAAATTTTTCCGGCGGATTAACAATTTTCTCCACCGTTCCCTCCGGCAACCGTAAATAAAATAATCAAGCGCTGATTTTTTGATGATCAGGCCGGCCAGATTATTCGAATAAATTGAGTTTGTTGGGAAAGTCTCTTGGGGGGTGGGGCGGGGCAATGACCCAGGCGTCCCGTCGGTGGAAACCTCGGAACCAGAGAGGCCGGCAACCCGGTTGCCGGCCTTGCCGGTTTAAAGAGCGCTTTTCCTCCGGTAGGGGGAGCCGCGCTCGCCGTGCCTAAAAAAGATTTCCATTTTTGGGAGCCCAAAATCGGCGTTCATTCAGCCGAAAATCAGATCAGAGACGGAAAACCGCTTCTTCTTGGGGGGGGAGACTGCTTCATCCGGTGGGTTCGGCGGGCGGATCGCCCTGGGATTAGATCAGCCTCAGGTCGGCGCCGCTTTGCCGACCGCGGTCCACGGCCGGCCCCCACTCCCCGCCCCGGCGTAATTCTTCCGGCGACAGGCGCCGCAGATCCTCCGGAGGAGTGGTCGTGGGCCAGAACCACAGACGCCACCAAGGACGGTGGCTGAGCCGCATTTTATGAGGCAAACGCGGCTTAATCTTTGGGAAATCGATGACGTTCCTCATAAGCGGACTGACATTAACCAAAACCGGGATTATTTGCCCTCAGTCATCAATATAATTATCGAACATTGTCCATTATATATCTACTTAATAATGCGATTATCCAAATTTTTATGAAAAATTCGAAGTAAGTTTTTGCCGCCGGCGACAAGTTCAGGAGCGGCGGGGGATCGCAACCCTTGGCCTTCGTCAGGCCGGCGGTTAAAATGGACAATCATGCGCCTCATCGGCCATCTGGACATGGATGCTTTTTTCGCCGCCATTGAAGAGCGGGATCATCCGGAACTGCGGGGGAAGCCCATTGTAGTGGGGGCCGACCCGAAAGGCGGCAAGGGGCGAGGAGTGGTGTCCACCGCCAACTACCTGGCCCGGAAATACGGCATCCATTCGGCCCAGCCCATCTCCCAGGCCTGGAAGGCTGCGGAGGCCGCCCGGCGTCGGGGACAGCCGCCGGTGGTGTTTGTACCAGGGCGCCATCGCCGCTACGCCGAAGTCTCGGACCGGGTCATGGCCATCCTGCACCGGTTTGCCCCGGAGGTGGAAGAGGCCAGCATTGATGAAGCCTATTTTGACCTGAGCTTCACCGGGGCTTATGAGACCGCCACGGCCATCTGCCGCCAAATCAAAGGGGAAATCCTGGTCCAGGAGCAGCTTACCGCCTCCATCGGCCTCGGCCCCAACAAGCTGATCGCCAAGATCGCCTCGGACTTCCAGAAGCCCGATGGTCTGACGGTGGTGACCGCGGCGGAAGCGGCGGCCTTTTTGGAACCCATGCCAGTGCGCAAGATTCCCGGGATCGGCCCCAA
>Ga0326727_10020316_pt1 | contig 13204 bp, 8 predicted proteins | sample MB2enrmetagenome_FD_207643 | JGI IMG/M metagenome (GOLD analysis project Ga0326727, IMG submission 207643) | Lab enriched peat soil microbial communities from McLean, Ithaca, NY, United States - MB29MY | ecosystem: Environmental > Terrestrial > Soil > Wetlands > Peat | place: USA: New York...
ATAGGGGCTAAAACCTCTATCGGGGGTTCGAATCCCCCTCTCTCCGCCAGATCCTCTTCATAGCTGTCCATATCTCTCCATCCTTACCCACCCTCAATCGCTAAGTCATTGAAAATATTGAATAGCTTGTCCGCGGCCCTCTGGTACTCTCCACGCGTGTCCGATTTGACGGGGGTAAAGGCGGGGGTATTCTCAAATGTGACGGCAAGGAGAGCGGGGGTATCGCCCCGTTCGGTGCTAAATGGAGATCCTTTACAGGCTAAAAGACCGCGAGATCAAGAACGCCAGACCAAGGGAAAAAGATTACCGGATGAGTGGTATTCGAGGGGCGGTTCCCAACAAGTTTTAAAACACGCTTTGTATCAGGACGCAGGCTGAGCGTGGCCGGAAAGGGCACCAAGAAACAAGGGTCTTAGCCCTCGCGGGAGCATTTCCTCGCCCATAGCATTGAAAAATCTGCATTAGCCTCTTGTAATCAATCAGCTGGCGGAGAGGGTGGGATTCGAGTTATCGGCTCGCCGCAAATAATTTACCCGAGGGCGCCTGCGCTAACTAATTGATGTGAAAATTCGTCCTTGGCGTCCAGGCTTTTTATCAAATTTATTTGCTCTTCCGTCTGGGACTATTTCTGGTGATCCAGGGCACAATCAACACCAGGGATTACTACGCTATTAACTAGGCAAAAAAAGAGTTCCTGAAAAGAAAATCGCAATGTATCCTTCTTGCATCCGACCAAGCAAATTTTATCGGGCACGAAAGAGGAACAAGAAAGATGAGATTCCATGTGCATCTCGTCGTAGTCGCGGTAATTTTACTGGGCCTTAACTCCGGAAAATCCGCTCTAGGACAAGCATCCAACGATAACGTTGTCACTGGTAGCTATCACATTACCAGCGTCACCGATGTCAATCCCCAACAGGTAAAGCTGTCGTTGCAACTGCGTTTTACCACGCATTCCGCGAACGGCGTAACGCTCACCAGACTTGCCTTTCACTCCGCGCATCCGGTTTCGACAAAGCCGAGAAGCGCTTCGCCATTCCTGCAGCCGGTCGCCTCGTCGCTGGACCTGAAAGCGAATGCTCCGGCGAAACTCACCCAGGACGTCCTGGTTTCGCGGCAGGAATATCTCGAATGCAGCCATGGCCGCCCGTTGCACTTTGAGGCGTCCGTGCAAAGCGCCGATGGTACAACGCGGACAATGATGTTTCATCTCCACGCCAATCCGCTGATGGGAGGAAAATGACCATGCGAACTTCAATGAAAGTGAAGGCGCTCTGTGTTTCCATCCTCGCCATTGCATGTACCGTCTCGGCTCAGGCGCAGAACATCAGCTCCGTCGTCGGCGGCAACGCCGGCGTAATCAGCGGCAAGACCGCAACCGCGGTTTCAGCTTACAGCCCGACAGCCGTGGCCTTCGATGCCTTGGGCAACGCCTACTTTGCAACCGCGAATTCGGTGTACAAGCTCAGCGTCAACGGCATTCTTACCCTGGTGGCGGGCAACGGGGCGGAGGGCTATTCGGGCGATGGCGCCGCAGCCACCAGCGCCACGCTGAACTGGCCGGAAGGCGTAGCCGTGGACAACTCCGGCAACCTCTACATTGCGGACACGGACAATTGCGTCATCCGGAAAGTGGTTCTCTCCTCGGGCATTATTTCCACCGTGGCGGGCAATGGAAGCTGCAGCTACACGGGCGATGGCGGCCCAGCCACCAGCGCCACGCTGTACTATCCGCAAGGATTGGCCGTAGACAGCTCCGGCAACCTCTACATTGCGGATAGCGACAACAACGTGATCCGCGAGGTCTCTTCGGGCAACATTTCCACTGTTGCAGGCACGGGAAGCTGGGGCTATTCGGGCGATGGCGCCGCAGCCACCAGCGCCACGCTGGACTATCCTGAAGGCGTAGCCGTGGACAGCTCCGGCAACATCTACATTGCGGATACATACAACAACGTGATCCGCATGGTTGCTGGTTCCAACCCCCCTTCAGGCGACACCGCCGGCGATATCTATACCGTTGCGGGCACTGGAAACGCGGGCTACACGGGCGATAGGGGCGCAGCCACCAGCGCAGAGCTGTGCTACCCTCAAGGCGTAGCCGTGGACAACTCCGGCAACATCTACATTGCGGATACAAGCAACAGCGCGATCCGAGTGGTCGCTGGTTCCAGGCCCCCTTCAGGCGATACCGCCGGCGATATCTATACCGTGGCGGGCAATGGACGCTGGGGCTACACAGGCGACGGCGGCGCAGCCACCGGCGCAGAGCTGAACTATCCTTTGGCCGTGGCCGTGAACAGCTCCGGCAATCTCTACATTGCGGACGAAAACAACTACGTAATCCGCGAGGTCTCTTCGGGAACGATTTCCACTGTGGCGGGCAATGGATATTACAGCTACTCCGGCGATGGCGGCCTTGCGGCCAACGCCCAGTTGTACTACCCGATGGGCACGGCCGTGGACGGCGCCGGGAACGTCTACATCGCGGATTACGACAACTACGTTGTCCGCAAGGTCGATGCCATCACGGGCATTATTTCCACCGTGGCGGGCAATGGAATAGATGGCTACACGGGCGACGGCGGCGCAGCCACCAAAGCCGAGGTGGGGGAACCTGTGGGCGTGGCCGTGGACAACTCGGGCAACCTCTACATATCGGATTACTCGAATAATGTCGTCCGCAAAGTTGTTCTTTCCACCGGCCGAATTTCTACCTTCGCAGGCAACGGAGACTGCAGTTATGGCGGCGATGGCAGCGACGCTATCTACGCCAGCCTCTGTGAGCCCCAGGGCATTGCCCTTGACAGCTCCGGCAACCTCTACATTGCGGATGCAGATAACGTCGTGATCCGCGAGGTCGATGCTTCCACAGGCGTTATTTCCACCGTGGCGGGCAATAACTCATGGGGCTATTCAGGCGACGGCGGCCCTGCCACCAGCGCTCAGTTGGACTGGCCCACGGACGTCGCCCTGGACGCCTCCGGCAACCTCTACATCGCGGATAGCGAAAACCAGGTGATTCGTGAAGTGAGCCTGAACGCGACGGATACTACGGATCACGGCAATATTCAGACTGTGGCGGGCAGCGGCGGCACAAATGTCACAACCACTGCTCAATCTGCTCTTGGCGTCTACTTTGATTGGCCTAGCGGCGTGTTTGTAGACTATGCCGGGAACATCTTTGTTACCGATGAGGAATACGACGGAGTCTACGAGGTTACCGGCAGCAGCTTCACTTCTCCGGCAAACGGCCAGATATTCACGGTTGCGGGCAATGGAAGCTGGGGCTATTTGGGCGACGGCGGCCCTGCCACCAGCGCCGAACTGTACGATCCGTATTTTGCCAAGGGAGATTTCAACGGCAACTTGCTGATTTCCGACACGTACAACTATGTTATCCGCAGTGTGGGTGGGATTGTCACTACGGCTCCGGAATCGGTGCTTTCGGCGAACGACCTGAGCTTTGCCACTCAACTTTTGAAGAGCAGCGCTTCGTCAACCCAAACCATCACTGTCTCTGACCCAGGGAACACTGCGGTAACGATTTCGACGATAACCATCACCGGAACCAATGCCGCCGACTTCACTGAAACTGACGACTGCGCCGGCCAAAAGGTTGCGGCGACCAAAAGCTGCGCCATCAAAGTGACCTTTGTGGCCACAGTGGCGGGCGGCGAATCGGCCACGCTTACCATCAACAGCAATGCGGTGCAGGAGCCAGTGAAGACGGTGGCTCTCAGCGGAGCGGGCATCAGCTTTGCCTCGCCCATCGCTGCTTCTTCGGGCGGATCGACTTCGGCTACTGTTGCCGCCGGGACCACGGCTTCGTTCGGGCTGCAGATCAACGCCACGGGCGGCGCCACCGCCAGCGACTCGCTGACGCTGTCGTTGACCTGCACGGGCGCTCCAACCGACGCCGTCTGCGTAGTGCCCTCGTAGGTGACGGCAACTCCGGGAACTCCGGCGGCCTTCACCGTATACACAACCACCATCGCGCGCACCACCGTCACCGGCATGTTGCATGAGGGCCCCCTGGATCACCATCAGAACAACTTCCCAGGCGGCATGACATTGGCTCTGGTTCCCCTCGGGTTGATCTCGCTGGGCCTGGCGCGCAAGCGCAGCAAGCTGACCGGCCTCTTCATGCTTGCTCTGCTGGCGGTGGCCGTCTCCTCGGTAGGCTGCAACGGCGGATCCTCGAAAGCGCCCGTCACAATCACGGAAGGAACTCCAGCGGGGAGTTACACCCTGGTGGTAACGGCCACCTCGGGCGGCGTCTCGCACTCCACAAACTTGACACTGGTCGTGCAGTAACAATCTTCCGGCGCTGCCGGAGGATCTCTAGGTGACAAGAAAAGGCAAAGGCCGGAGCAACCGCTCCGGCCTTTGCCACGTCAGCGTGCCCCCCGGTCGCTCTGTATGGCTTGTCATGTCGGGGCTTGTCTGGTTTTGTCTGGGCCGTCCTGGCCTTGAATACTGGTAAGAGCACGACCACAGAAATATCAAGCTCCGTCGGGATCTTCCCGGCGGGGTGCTGTCAGGATATTTGAAAATCCTACAGGTTCCAGAGTGTCAAGGCGGTGTAAAAGGAGACCACTGGGGCAGAGTAAAAGGGAGCCAGTGGAGGGTTGGGTAAGGGTATTTCGGGGGAGGAGGGACGTCTGGCCGGAGGATATTTACAGCGGTCTATTCTTCTTCCGGCGCGTGCAACAGATCATCAGAAAGAGCAGGCCATGTTTTTTCTCATCATCGTTGCACTAGCCATCCTTTATTTATGGGCCAAAAGCAAGTGGAAAGACCAGAAGGCCGATTACGGGTAGAATTCTCATCGGAGACACCCTGTCATATTCTCAGTAAATCTTGATCTTCCCGAACACTTGCGCGCCCACAGCGCGCGCGACACTGAAAAAAAAGCGCCTTCCGGCGCTGGAAGATCGACTGGTGACTGCAGAGCTATCGCTCGCTTGCGCATCCGCCCTTCCAGAGACAGATCCGCATGAACTCTGCCCCTGTTGGTGACCTGCGGCGTTTGCGACGACCGATCTTCATGCTTTTGGCACTGCCGAGCCTGCATGTGGTTTGTTGATGCGGTCCCCATGTGTTTCTAGTCACTGCCGCTTATGGACGGCCGCTCTAAGCTGAGACCATAGGGAATATTGTTTCTGTCGGTCATCCCCGCCGGACATCCGCAAATCGCCTCGCGCCGCATCTACCAGGCGGCCGCGCATGCTCGAATCCCCGAGCTTGCGGGTGCGGAACTGTCAGCACCGCCGGCAGCCGCACTGCGCCGGTCTCGCAGTCACAGAGAACCAAAATAGACCGGCCCAACTTCAGTAACGAGGAGAGAACAGCACATGATCGCAAGAGAGATCAAACGGGAGATTCTATCTCTGGTCGCCATTGATTGGGACAGGAGACTTTTCGATGAACTGGTTCCACTGCCTGAAGGAACCACCTACAACTCCTACCTGATTCGGGGCAGCGAAAAGACGGTGCTGATCGATACAACATATTCGCCGTTCATCGGTGAGTTGGTGGATGTGTTAAAGCGGGAGGGCGTGAGCAAGCTGGACTACATCGTTTCCAATCACGCCGAAGGAGATCACTCGGGCGCGATTCCCACGCTGCTGGAACTTTATCCGGAAGCAAAAGTGGTGACCAACACCAGATGCAAGGGCCTGATTTCCGAAGCGCTGTTGGTGGCCGAGGACAAGTTTATCGAGGTGAAAGACGGCGACACTCTTTCGCTGGGCGACAAGACCCTCGAGTTCATGCTGATGCCCTGGGTGCACTGGCCGGATACGATGGTGACCTATGTCCCCGAAGATCGGATTCTCTTTACCTGCGATTTTTTCGGCTCGCACCTGGCCAGCAGCGATCTGTTTGCAGAAGATGAAGCGCGCGTGGAGGACGCTGCCAAGCGCTACTACGCCGAAATCATGATGCCCTTCCGCATTCACATCAAGAAGCACCTGAAGCGGCTCGACGCGCTGGCCATCGAGATGATCGCGCCCAGCCACGGGCCGGTCTACGAGCGGCCGGAGTTCATTCTCGACCTCTACCGGCAGTGGGTTTCGGATGTGGCCAAGGCGGAGGTCGTGATTCCCTGCGTCTCAATTTATGAGAGCACGAGTCTGATGGTCACCTACCTGACCGACCGCCTGATGGAGCGCGGCGTGCGCGTGCAGCAGTTCAACATGGTGGATGCGGATACAGGCGAGTTCGCCAAGTCTCTGGTTGAAGCCTCAACTGTTATCTTCGCCTCGCCGGTGGTGTTGGCGGGGCCTCACCCCGACATTGTGAGCGCCGCATACCTGATGAATGCTCTGAGGCCCAAAACCAAAATGGTGGGGGTCATGGGCTCCTATGGCTGGGGCGGCAACATTCTGTCAAAGAGCATAACGGGCCTTCTGGACGGCTTGAAGTCGCAGGTGGCGTACCTGGATCCGGTACTCATCAAGGGCTTGCCCAAGCAGCAGGACTTTGCCGCGCTCGACGTGCTGGCAGACGCCATCGCCCGCCGGAATCAACCTGCGGGCGAATTGGTGGAGGTGTAGCTGACTGCTCGCTTCCTACTGCTGAAACTTTCGCAACAGGAAGCGAGCCCTGACATGAGAGGGATGAGCCTGGAAGGTTCAGGGGCGGTGAATGAAGCGGCAATCACTTCATCACCGCAAGCCAGAATCCTGAAATTCAGCCTCACCATGGGCCTCTTCACGATTGCTTTAGCTAAGTTTCGGAAAGATTCTCAGCTACATTCAGGTTGAACATCACGTGCCCATTCTTATCGGCTGATTTCGTCCGAATCTCGAAGGGAAATGTGGAAAGCTGTTGTTCCGAAAAGCCCAGGATACGGTCTCTTCCACTCTCGTCGATGCCTTGCAGGAAGACAAAACCTGCCTCGCCGCGATAGATAAATCTGCGAACCGAAATCGCTCCAATCGATGTGTGAAGAATGTAGAGCGCTTCCTCCGGCTTTTTGATCAGGGCCCGAACGTCTCGATATACGTCCCAAAAATGTGAGTCCATAGCTGCTCCTTCGCGCGGGCCCGCTGGGAATCTCAGCGGGCGGGTTTACGCCATCAGGCGCATCAACAATTCAATCGTTCTCCGCAACCTATTTTTTTTGCTTGGGCGGATAATTCTCGAACAGCTTCGCCATAGCCTTTTGCAGGTTCTTATAGTTCTTGTCCGGATCTTTCTTGAGATCGATCGTCTTGCTCGCATCTCCGCGCCAGATCAGTTGTTTTCTTGCGGGGTCGTATATGTCCACCACAAGCGTCCCGATGGGGATGGTAGAGGTCTGGCCTTGAACTGAACCGTCCCACATGCCTGGACCTCTGCCGCCCCAGCCCATGCCCGACAGGTTCAGGCTCTTTTCCTCATTGAAGGCAGCATGGTAGCTGACCAGGAGATCCGCGTTCTCTTCGACCCTCATGAGGCCTTTTTGTACCAGCTGTCCGTCAATTGCCCGCTTAATGTCCTGATCTATCAGCGGATCCTCTGACGCAATGCCCCGAACTCTTGGCAATCCGCCCGGGATAGGGGGAAAACCAGGCGGTGGTGGCGGCAGAGCGCTGGGGAGATTCGGCGCGCCGGTGGGGACGCCTGGCGCATCGGTGGAGGCATCGACCCACTGGTAAGTCTTGTAAGACGAAAAGTTTGCGCCGCGGTCGTAGTTGTAATGGATATCCTGACCGTGCGCGAAACCGATCACGAATGAAACAACTGCCAGGAATGTCAGATACCGCGCGAGTGCCGTTGCAAATGCCTCTTTTTGCCGCCTGCGTTCGTTCCAGCGAACAGGGCTAGTGATCATGAAGAAGAAAGCCGGTAGGAATTTCAATTGCTTCGCAAGTCTCATTGCATTTCCCTTCTGTTGGCGCCGCCGCTTGTCCCTGCGAATTTCGCCGGACCGCATTCGTATTGAGTCTCAATGAGCCTGGCAGGGTCCGGCCATCTCTGTCCATTCGCTGTGGCTTTACTCGCCATTTTCTTGTCCACCAACGATCCCGCAGGGCATGTCAACGCTATCTGCGCATAAAATCGGCTCGGCTGGCACGATTCGCGCACGTCGAGATTCGCGGGTAAGGCGATGGCGCTGAACCAGCTTGTAGTAGGCGATGTAAATGCAGATTCCAACCAATGCAAGACCCACCAAAAACGTTCCCGCTCGCGACACGTAGACTGCCGCGCGGTCCAGGTCATTGCTGAAGAGATAGCCGAGCCCGCCATAGACGCATGCATAGAGGCCGGCGCCAACCGCATCAAATGCCAGGAAGCGGACCCGGCTGGTGCGCGATATGCCTGCGAGGGGCGACGATACCGCATCGAACCCGGGGACGAACTTAGCCACCAGCAGGAGTGGTAGCCCATACTTGGCAAAGATGCTCTTTGCCCTGCGATCGTGGAAGTCGGGATCTCGCGTAAATCGATGGATGAAGTGCAACACTTTCTCACCTCCCCGACGACCTGCCTCATACCATATCAAATCAGCCAGTACACAAGAAGCGATAAGTAGACCGAGCGTCGCGAGGACGCGCAACTTGCCCCTCGCCGCGAGCGCACCAGCCGCCCCCAGAAACAGAGGTCCGGGTAAGGGGAATCCTATCTGGTGAGCAAATGTCGCAGCGAAAAGGACGGAATAGCCATGCTTTAGTACGAATTGAAAGATGGCATTCACTGGCGACCCTCTGTGCGGACGAGTTCAGCCTGGGCGACGACGCGGTCTCTTTCAGCGTCGAAGAGTTGCGCCCTGGAGTCCGCAAGCTGTGCCTGAGCATTCTTCAGCACCGATTCGTTAGCAGTCTTGGCGGCCACTTGATCACCCGTGATGCGGACCAGTTCGGTGCGCGCGGTAACACTGTCGCGAGCCGCTGCCAGCTCGGTCTCGGTGCGATTTACCTTGCGCACCTCCGACTCCACATCGATGCGAACCTTGTTCTCCGTGGCATGGAGGTTCTCTTTGGCCTCGGCAACCTCCGCCTTGCGCTCGCGGACCAGGCCGAAGCGCTTGCCGAACTCCGTGATGGTCCAGTCCGCGCGTATGCCAACCACAGCAGTGCTTTCCGGCAAAAGCGGAGCGCCAGTTTCGTACACGTGCTGAAGGTACGCCGACACATTGGGGATGTATTCAGCCCGGGCCGCGTTGAGTCCCGCATGCGCCTTGTCCAGAGCCTGCCGTGCAGACTTCAAATCGGGATTGGCCGCCAGCGCCTCGGCTTCATGTGTGGCGACGGGCGCATCGGGCACCGCTTCCTCCTCCGTATGCTCAGCAGGTTCGGTGAGCTCGGTCTGGGTGGACAGCGGCAGCCCGACGGCATCGTTGAAGGAGTTCGTCAGGTCAGCGATCTGGTCTTCGATCGATCCAAGCTGGTGGCGTGCGTCAGCAATCTGAGCTTCGCCTTCTAGGACCTTGACCTTCAGCACGACTCCGCTTTCAGCTGCGTCCTGCGCCTCTTTCAGAAGCGCCTCGCCGGCTTCGATGCGCAGTTCTGCCGCATGTTTGCGCTGCTCGGCGGAGAGCAGGCCGTAGTAGAGCCGCTTCACATTCAGTGCGACCTCACACCGGGACTTTTCCAGCTCGCTGCGCGCCATTTTTGCTTCAGCCTCGGCCACGCTGACGCCGGAGTGAATCTTGAACACCTGCGTAACCGGCTGCACAACCGTGGTCTGGCTGATGGTGACGTCTTGCTTGCCGACCAGGATCTTCACATTCTTGCCCGGCAGCGGGCCGGTGGCGGCGTAGGTGCCCAGCGACCCGGCCGGAATGGTCAGGAAATCCGTGTCTCCGGCGTGCATCGCAGTGGTTTCGTTGGAGCCTGTCGGAAAATAGTTGGAACGCGCCTGGATGACCTTTGCGTTGGCTGCTTTCACTTTCTGTTCAGCCATGCGCACGTTGGAGTTCTTGCTCATGGCCATTTGCAGCGACTCTTCGAGCGTCACCGTTGTCTGCGCCGGGGCGGAAGTTACCGCGGTCTGCGCCGGCGCGGAAATTGCCGCGGTCTGTGCCTGGCAGGAAGAGGCAGCCAAAGCAAGCAGCACCAAGCCTACAGCCACAGGAGCGGCAGGAACTTTGGGCTTGGAGTACTTCTTTTCGTTAACGACAACGAACAGCACCGGAATCACGACCAGCGTGAAGAACATGGAGCCGAGCAGGCCGAAGGCAATCACGCTGGCCAGCGGCGACCACATGGTGGAGCGGGAAATGATCATCGGAGTTACGCCTACGGCGGCTGCCATGGTCGTAAGGAAAATCGGGCGCAGCCTGCGTTCGCCTGCTTCGAGAGTTGCCTCTTCCAAGGGGACTCCGTGTTTCATGCGTTCATGGATGTAGTCGACCAGGATGATAGAGTTGCGCACGACCAACCCTCCTAAACTGATGACGCCGATGAAGGCCGTAAAGCCAAATGGGTTTTGAGTAATAAAGAGCCCGAGCGCCGCGCCGGGAATCGCAAGAGGAATGGCCGCGATCACGATCAGCGTGTCGGACAGGGTACGGAACTGGAACAGAAGGATCAGGAAGATGAGCACCAGGCTGATTCCCAGCGCATTGCGCATTTCGACAAACGTCTCCTTCTGAATATCGTCCTCACCGCCGTACATGATTCGATATCCGGGCGGCAGCGGCAGCTTGTCGATCTGCTTTCTTGCGTTGACCAGTATCTTGCTTGCGAGCTGCCCTTGTTTGGGGAAGGCGCGCACCGTCAGTGTGCGAACTCCGTTGCGGCGCACAATCCTTCCCGGATGCCACTGCGGCGTAAGTGTGGCCACCGCATTCACCGGAACCCGAGCGCCGGTTACCGGGGAAAGCACGTAGTCCTCCGAGATGTTCTGATAGTTCTGGCGCTGTGTCGGATCGAGACGCAGGTCGATATCGACATCGCGATCGCCCTCCCAGAATGTTGTGACGGTTTCACCATCGAAGCCGGCGGCGAGCTGGTTGGCAATCGTGGCATTCGTGAAGCCAAGCCGGTTGGCAACCTCCTGGCGCAGGTCGACTCCGGCCAGCAACTGATTTTCGTGCCAATCACTATCCACATAGATAGCGCCCGGCGTGTGATTCAGTATGTTCTGGACCTGATCGCCAATCGCTCGCGAGGTGTTCAGGTCGTTGCCTACGATGCGCACCTCGATGGGGGCCTCCATCACTTCGCCTTGTTGCATTTCCTTGATGAAGACCTTGGCCTCGGGCGCAACCGACGGAAGCTGCTTGCGCAACTGCTCCACCAGCTTAGGGGTTCCCTTGACGGTGTGGGTGTTAACCAGGATCTGCGCATAGTTGGCCGCAGGCTCCTGCGGGTTAACATTGTAATAAAAGCGAGGAGCGCTGGAGCCCAGGAAACTGGTAAAGCTGCGAACCTCGGCATTGCTGCCTAACACATTTTCAATGCGCCGGACGGCGGCATCGGTGGCTTCGATGCGCGATCCTTCGGGCAGCCAGATATCCATGACGAATTGGTCGCGTTCGGCCAGCGGGAAGAACTGCTGGCGAACCTGAGACAGAATCCCGACGCCGACGACAAAAGCGATGACACCCGAAATCAACACCTTCCGCCGGTGCTGCATCGCCCAGGTGATGATCTGGTTGTAATAGCGCTGCATATGGTCCAGCGCCGTGGGTTTCTTCTCCTTGGGGTCGGCAGTCGGGTCATGCAATCCTTTTTTGATGAAGAACCCGGCAACCAGCGGAGTGAGCAACATGGCGATCACGAACGAGACGCCCAAGGCAATGGCGACCGCGATGGGCAGAGCGCGAATGAATTCTCCGCACGCACCGGTGAGCAAAAGCAGAGGCACAAAGGAGGCGATGATGGTCAAAGTCGCGGCGAGCACCGGGACCGCCATCTCCGAGGCGCAACGCCAGCAGGCTTCCTTGATCGGAACCTTCTGATCCAACAATTCGACATAGTTGTCGGCGATCACAATGGCATCGTCAACGACCATTCCAAGCACCACGATGAGCCCGGCAATGGAGACCTGGTGGAGTTCGATTCCCGCGGCATTAAGCATCTCGAACGTGATGGAAACTGTCACCGGGATGGCGACCGCAGAGACGAGCGCGACGCGGAAGGGAAGAAGCACCATGGTGACGAGAATGACGGAGATGATGGCGATTCCGAATTCGCGAGTAAAGTCACTGACACGTTCGGAAACGACATGCGGCTGGTCGGCGACAAACTCCAGTTGCACATCAGGCGGCAATGTGGTTTGAACCCGGTCGAGGGTCTCGTGTAATGTCTTGCCGAACTCCACGATGTTATTTCCCTCGTGCATTTCGACGGAGAGCAGGATGGTTGGCTCGCCTCCAATGCGCGAATACTCGTTGGGGTCCTTGTAGACGCGCTTCACATTGGCGAGATCGCCCAGGTAAATGGGCTGCCCGGCGGGGGAGACATCAACCATGATTTGCCGAATCTGGTCTTCGGTATCGAGAGGGCCGTTGGCGTTGATGAGCACTTTGCTGTCCCCACTGGGAACGCGGCCGCCATACAAGGTTGTATTACGGCCTTTCAGGGCATCCTCTACGCGGCGAGGATCGATTCCGTACTGCGAAAGCTGCTCGCGAGATCCAGTTACTTCTATGCTCTCCTTCTGGTCACCGATGCGCTTGATCTTCGACGCGGCGGGAATCGTGCGAACCGCATCCTCCACACGCTGCGCGTATTCCTTCAACTCCCGATATCCATAATGCCCCCCCCTCACGGCAATGAGAGCGGCAACCGTATCGCCGAAGTCAGAATCCACGATAGGGCCACGCACGCCCGAGGGCAGGTCGGTCTGTTTGAGTTGCGCCATGTCCAGGCGCAGCTTCGACCAGAACTCGTCGGAATTCTTCACCGACTTGTTCAACTCGACATTGACGATCACGATTCCGTTGCGTGAAGTGGAATAGGTTTTTTCCCGGCGTACTTCCTCAAACCGGAACAGGCGCTCCTCGATCTTGTGCGTAACCTGGCTTTCGACCTCTTCCGAGGTGGCGCCCGGATAGAGCGCAATCACCAGCCCGGTCCGAATGGTGATCTTGGGGTCTTCACGGCGCGGCATATTGAGGAACGCGAACACTCCGGACACGAACAATATGCCGACCAGAATCAAAGTGACCTGCGGGTAGCGTAGAGAGAGGCGTACCGGGTTCATTGGGCGCCTCCCGTAACGATGACAAGGGAGCCCTCGTGCACATTCTGTTGACCGGCAATCA
>Ga0326727_10020320_pt1 | contig 13203 bp, 10 predicted proteins | sample MB2enrmetagenome_FD_207643 | JGI IMG/M metagenome (GOLD analysis project Ga0326727, IMG submission 207643) | Lab enriched peat soil microbial communities from McLean, Ithaca, NY, United States - MB29MY | ecosystem: Environmental > Terrestrial > Soil > Wetlands > Peat | place: USA: New York...
GCTCCATCAGGTTATGCGCCTCCTGCGGCTTGTGGGCGCGAATGGCCCGGTAAAGCTCGCGGTGCATCTCGGCGGACTCGCGGAGGTCGATGGAGTGCTCCACGGTCTTGCGGCGGCTGTCGTAGAGCGCCGAAGTGATGGTCTCAATAATCGCGGCCAGGATGGGATTGCCGGAAGCCTGCGAGATGATGCGGTGAAACATCAAATCGTGGATCAGATAGTCCGAGGGGCTCTCGATGGCGGCGAACATCTCGGCGACCTCTTCGGCCAGGGCGGCATGATGATCGTCTTTGCCGCGCTCGGCGGCCAACGCGGCAACGTGGCTCTCGAGAATGATGCGGGCCTCGAACATCTGCCACGACTGAAAACCGTGCAGCGCGCTCATCAGGCTCATGGAGGTCTTGCCAAACTCAGGAGGGCCGTCGGCCACGAAGGTGCCCACGCCGTGGCGGATCTTCATGACGCCCATGGCCGCAAGATAGCCAATGCCGGTGCGCAGGCTGGCGCGGCTGATCTTGAGGGAGCGCGCAAATTCGCGTTCCGGGGGGATTTTGTCCCCGGGCTGCAGGGTTCCATTTTCGATGAGGGAACTGATGTGGTTCACCACTTGCATGGTGCGATGCGTTGTTAGTTCTTCCTCTTTCGCCTGCGGCATACGATCGGACACCTTCTTGCCAATCTAAGAAATCGAGTTCATAGCGAGATTATCACCGAAAAACGGGTTTGGTTCGATAAACTTGCGGCGGCGAGCAGGATGGGCGGCACAGCGGCCGTGGCTTGTTGTGGTGTATACTTGTGGTCTGACCTCAATGGCTTGATAGCAACCTGAAAAGATTGGTTACGAGGTAGAATAAAAGCCATGCTGCTCCACGAAGACCGCCTTTTCCCTTCTGAATCAAGCGCCCTGAAGATAGCCCGCTCGCTCTATGCCGGCATCCGCGAACTGCCCATTGTGAGCCCTCACGGTCACACCCAGGCGGCCTGGTTTGCCGAAAACAAGCCGTTCCCCGATCCGGCGGCGCTGCTTGTGCAACCGGACCACTACGTCTTCCGCATGTTGTACAGCCAGGGCGTCTCCATGGACGACCTGGAGATTGGGCAGCCCGTGGTGAAAGATCCGCGCCGGGTGTGGCGCATCTTCGCCAGCCATTACTACCTGTTCCGCGGCACGCCCACGCGGATGTGGCTGGATTACTCGTTTCAGGAGCTGTTTGGCATGACGGAGCGGCTGAGCGAAAAGACGGCCGACCTCTTTTTCGACACCATCGCGGAAAAACTGAAGACACCGGAGTTTTTGCCGCGGTCGCTTTACGAGAGATTCAACCTCGAGGTGCTGTCGACGACCGAGTCGCCTCTCGACCGGCTGGAGGCGCACCTAGCCATTCGCGATTCGGGCTGGAAGGCGCGCATCATTCCGTCCTTCCGGCCGGATCCGGTGGTCGATCCGGAGTCCAAGGGATTTGCCGGATCGATTGCCCAACTGGGCGAGCAAAACGGCGAAGATACCGCAACTTGGAAGGGCTACCTGAACGCGCTGAGGAAGGCGCGGGCGCGGTTCAAGACGCTGGGCTGCACGTCGACCGACCACGGGCACCCCACGGCGCAAACCGCAGACTTGTCCCAGGCCGATGCAGCGGCGCTCTTCGGCAAAGTGCTTGCCGGCAAGGCGGACGCGGCCGAGCAGGAGCTGTTCCGGGCGCAGATGCTCACCGAGATGGCGCGCATGAGCGTGGAAGACGGGCTGGTGATGCAGATCCACCCTGGAAGCGTGCGCAACCACAACAAGTTTGTGTACGAGCGCTACGGGCGCGACACGGGCTCGGACATTCCCAGCGCGACGGATTACGTGCACGCGCTGCGGCCGCTGCTCGATCGCTTCGGCAACGAGAAGAACCTGACCATCATTCTGTTCACGCTGGACGAGACCAGCTACAGCCGCGAACTGGCGCCGCTGGCCGGCCATTATCCCTGCTTGCGCCTCGGGCCCTCGTGGTGGTTTCATGACAGTCCCGAGGGCATGATGCGTTTCCGCGAGCAAGTGACGGAGACGGCGGGGTTCTACAACACGGTGGGATTCAACGACGACACGCGGGCCTTCCTTTCCATCCCGGCGCGGCACGACGTGGCGCGGCGCGTCGATTGCGCATTTTTGGCCAGACTGGTTGCCGAGCACCGTCTGGACGAGGACGAAGCGCACGAACTGGCACACCAGTTGACGATCGATCTGGTGAAGAAAGCGTACCGGCTGTGAACAGGTTTCAGGGGTCAGGTTTCAGCTTCCGGCCCTCACAGGCCGCCGGCGCTTGCGTAGACCTTCAAATCTGAGGACGAAGAAACTGGAGTTTGCTGCATGAGTCTCTATTGTTCCGTTGGCAGTGTTGACACCGATCTCTCCGCCATGCAACTGAAGGAGTTGCTGGTGGAGAGCCTGGCCAAGCTGGGTGCGCGCAGCAACGTGCTGGCTGTGCCGCCCGACCAGAGCCGCGAGCACTCGCGCGCCGGCGAACTAACGCGCTACGCCTGGGCGCATTACGGGAACAAGCTAAAGGCCGTCTTGCCGGCCCTCGGCACGCATACGCCCATGCGGCCCGACCAGATTGCGCATATGTTCGGCAACATGCCGCAGGATCTCTTCCGCGCGCACAACTGGCGCACCGAGATCGAGACGCTGGGCGAGCTGCCGGCCTCGTTCATTGAGGAGCAATCCGAGGGCAAGCTGAGCTACACCTGGCCGGCGCAGGTGAACAAGCTCATCTCGCGAGGCGGCTTCGATCTGATTCTGTCCATCGGCCAGGTGGTGCCGCACGAAGTGATCGGCATGGCCAACCATTCGAAGAACATTCTCATCGGCACGGGCGGGCGCGAGGGCATCAACCGCAGCCACTACCTGGGCGCGGTGTATGGCATGGAGCGGATCATGGGCCGCGCCGTGAATCCGGTGCGCAACGTGCTCAACCGCGCCAGCGACGAATTCCTGCGGCGCCTGCCGATCGTTTATGTGCAAACGGTGGTGGGCCGCGCGAAGGACGGCGGCCTGGCGGTACGCGGGCTCTGCATCGGCGACGATCTCGAATGCTTCCTGAAAGCCTCGGAGCTGAGCCTGCAAGTGAATTTTGAAATGCTCGACAAGCCGATCCAGAAAGCCGTGGTCTACCTCGATCCCAAAGAGTTCCACTCGACGTGGATCGGCAACAAGGCCATCTACCGCACCCGCATGGCGCTCGCCGACGGAGCCGAGCTGGTGATTCTGGCGCCGGGCGTACACGAGTTCGGCGAGGACAAAGGCATCGACGCGCTGATTCGCAAGTACGGTTATCGCGGAACGCCGGCCACGTTGCAGACTGTGAGCGAACATCCCGACCTTGCCTCGGACCTGAGCGCCGCGGCGCACCTGATCCACGGCTCGTCGGAAGGGCGCTTCAAGATCGTATGGTGCCCGGCCGAGTTGAGCCGCGAAGAGATCGAGGGCGTGGGCTTTGCGTACGGCGAATTGCAGGCGATGACGAAAAAATACAATCCGGAAAAACTGCGCCACGGATGGAACCACGTGAACGGCGAGGAGGTTTTCTTCGTCGCCAATCCGGGGTTGGGATTGTGGGCGCATCGCAGCCGGTTTGAAAGCGCAGCGCTGGCCGCCGTGGCCCACGCGGGCTAACGCTACAACAGATTGGTTTTGGGAGATCGAGGATTGGAGTTGAACAAGTATTCCGTGGGCATGGGCGACCGCTTTGCGCACCAGGCGAAAGCGCAGTTGCAGGCATGCGTGAAGGCTCTTGAGCAAGGAGTCGAGGTTGTGCCGGTTTGGAACAAATCGAACCGCGAGCACAACATCATCGGCTCCGAGCCCAAGAGCGTGCGGGCCGCGGCCGATGCGGCGGTCAAGGCGCTGGGATGGACGCTGCCTTACTTTTGCGACGCCGACCACATTACGGGCGCGACGGTAAAGCGTTTTCTTCCCGCCTGCGATTTTTTCACCTTCGACGTGGCCGACTTCATCGGCCAGCCCGCGGAGGCGCCGGAGATTGAGAGCTTTGTGAAGCGCCATCCAGAGCTCCATGGAAGCATCGAGCTTCCGGGAGCCGGCCAGGCATTCGAAATCACGCCGGATCTCTTGAAGCAAACGGCGCAGAAGTTTCTGGCCGCGGTGAAGAAGGCCGGCGAGGTCTACCGCATCGTGCTCGGCGCGAAGGGCGCGGGCAACTTTATTCCCGAAGTTTCCATGGACGAGACCGACCGCGCGCAGACCCCCGTGGAGCTGCTGATCATTCTTGCCGCGATCGCCGACGAAGGCATTCCCGTCGAGACCATCGCGCCCAAGTTCAGCGGCCGATTCAACAAGGGCGTGGATTACGTGGGCGATGTCGAGCAATTCGAGCGTGAGATGGCGCTGGACGTGGCGGCCATCGCCTACGCGGTGCGGCAATACGGGCTGCCGGGGAGTCTGAAACTCAGCGTGCACTCGGGCAGCGATAAGTTCTCGATTTATCCGGCCATTCACGCGATTATGAAGCGTTTCAACGTGGGCGTGCATTTGAAGACCGCGGGCACGACGTGGCTCGAAGAGTTGATCGGTCTGGCTGAAGCCGGCGGCGAGGGCCTGGCGCTGGCCAAGGAAGTGTATGCCGAAGCGCTGGCGCACAGGAAAGAGTTGTGCGGGCCCTATACCACGGTGATCGACATCGATCCCGGGAAGCTGCCCTCGGCCGATGCGGTGCGCGGCTGGACTTCAGAGCAGTACACATCGGCGCTGCGGCACGTGGAAAGCGACCCGGCCTACAATCCGAACCTGCGGCAACTGCTGCACGTGGGCTTCAAGGTGGCCGCGAAGATGGGACCCCGCTACCTGAAGTTGCTCGAGGTCAACGAGCCGGTGATTGCGAGAAATGTGACGGAAAACTTGTATGATCGGCACATTGCGCCGGTGTTTCTGGGCCGCGGTATCTGGAAAACAGCTCCTAGCTCCCAGCTTCTGGCTGCTGGCTTTTCCGAATATGAACCATAAAGGAAGACTTATGGCGAAATTGACTGGGAGCGAGTAAGCCAACGGCGCAGTTCAGGAATTCCCCTCGGAGATCGGATGAACCCCCTGCTATTCAGCCTTGAAGGCAAGGTCGCGGTTGTGACCGGAGGCACGTCAGGCATCGGCCTGGCGTTGAGCCTCGGCCTGGCCGACGCGGGCGCCGATGTGATTGCCTCGGCGCGGCGTCAGCAACAGGTCGATGCCACGGCCAAAGAGATCGAAGCGCGCGGACGGAAGACGATCCGCGTGGCTTCGGATGTGGGCGACCGCGCCTCGCTCGAGAATCTGCTTGCGGCCGCGCTCGCGGCCTTCGGCAAGGTCGACATCCTGGTGAATTGCGCAGGCACGATCAAGCGCACGCCCACGCTCGACCTGGCCGAGGCGGAGTGGAACAACATTCTGAATATCAATCTGACGGGCACTCTGCGCGCCTGCCAGGTCTTCGGCCGGCCGATGCTGGAGCGCGGCTACGGGCGCATCGTCAATATCGCATCCCTCAACAGCTTCGTCGCTTTGAGCGAAGTGGCGGCCTACGCGGCGAGCAAAGCCGGCGTGGCGTCGCTTACGCGCTCGCTGGCCGTGGAGTGGTCGAAGAAAGGCGTGACGGTGAATGCAGTCGCGCCGGGTGTCTTCCGCACCGATTTGAACACCGAACTGCTGGACTCGACTCCGCGTGGCCAGGAGCTGCTGATGCGCACGCCCATGGCCCGTTTCGGCCAGACGGAGGAGCTCGTGGGCGCGGTGGTGTATCTCGCATCCGACGGCGCTTCCTTTGTGACCGGGCAAATCCTGTCGGTGGATGGCGGATTCCTGGCCAGCGGGGTGAATCAGTGAAGCAGGGAACAAGGGACCGAGGGAACAAGGGAACAAGAAAACACGAGACGTAAGCCGAGGGACAAAGGGAGCCGAGTCAAAAGAACTCGGCCCCTCGCGCGTTCACTTGATTGTCACGCTGGCGCCAGCCATCTTGAGGATGGCGTCGCCCTGCTCGGCCGTGACCTTCACGTTCTGCCCGGTGACGTTGGCGTAGCCGATGGAAAGTCCGGTCTTGCCGCTTAGACTCACATTCTGCAACACCACATCGTTGACGGGCGCTTCCGGCAGGCCCACGATGGCGCCGGCCATCTCGCCGCCGGTCGCGGTGACGTTTTGGAGCACAATGTTGTGGAAGTGCGGAGTGAGCCGCGTGACGGGTTCCGGCTTCACCTCGCCCACGGGAGGCAGGATGCGCGGATAGTACTCGCTGATCACGATTGGGTTCTTCACATCTTTCATGTCGATGTCGCGAAAGACGAGATTGCTGACATCGTCGCCGCGGTCGCGATTGGCCTTGATGCGAATGCCGTTGTCGGTGCCTTCAAAATGGATGCGCTCGGCGACGATGTTGTGCGCGCCGCCGGCGATCTCACTGCCGATGGAAAGGCCGTGACCATGCAGGAAGGTGCAGTCGGTGATGGTGATGTCGCGCGCGGGCTCGTCGCCGCCCGGCGAGTTGATGGCGCCGGACTTGATGGCGATGTTGTCGTCGCCCACGTCGGCGTAGAGATGATCGATGCGCACGTTGGATGAGGAGAAAGGATCGACGGCGTCGGTGTTGGGCGAGCGGGGCGGCGCCAGGATGCGCACATTGTGGATGAGCACATCGTCCGAGTAGTAGGAAACCAGCTGCCACATGGGCGAGTTCTGGATAGTGACGCCCTCGACGCGCACATGCTTGCAGTGGTCGAAGACGACGAGGCGCGGACGGGGATGAGGATTGCCCATGACGCCCGCATCGTGGACGGTTCGCGCCATCTGCCACCAGCTCTCGCCCTGGCCGTCGATGGCGCCTTCGCCGCTGATGGCCACGTTCTCGGCATGGGTCGCGCTGACCAGAGATTGCAGCCCCGGCGAACGGAACTCTGTCTTGGCCGGGTAGTCCGCGTGATCGGGCGAGCCGAGCAGCGTGGCGCCTTTCTCAAGCTCAAGCGTGATGTTGCTCCTGAGCACGATGGGCGCGCTCAAATAGGTGCCCGCGGTGAGCCGAACCGTGCCGCCTCCCTTGGCCGCGCAGGCGTCAATCGCGCTCTGGATCGCGGCGGTGTCCTTGGCGATTCCGTCGCCCTTGGCGCCAAAGTCGCGGGGATTGCAAGTTGTGGCCGCGTGGAGCATGCCGCATGAAACAAAGGCAAGCGCCAGCGCGCATAGAAGCGCCGGATGGTTGCGGAGAATCCTGGGCTTGAACACGGAACTGCCTCTTGAGGATTTGAATTGCTTGCGGAAATCATCATACGCCGCAGGGGCTCGAGTGGTCCTACCACGGAGCAAACCTGCCGGTTCGAAAGTTTCAGGAATCAGGTTTCAGCTATCAGCGATCTTCCGCGAGCTCGGCATCGGAGGTCTTCATCGGAAAGCGGACGATAAAGGGCGTGTCTCCGGGATGCGAGGCAGCGCATCACCCGGTAGATATCGCCGCACACTGTCGTCGCAGGTCCTGAACCACGGCCTCAAGGACACTCACATCGTCGTCGACAGCAAGCAGGATCGGCCTCGGCATACTCAGAGTTTAGGGCCTGCAACTTTCTGGTCAATTGCTTTCACAAACTCGTTCGAGGGACTTGATGACTAGGAGGGCCAACAAGCTGTAAGCTCTCATTGACGCGCCTCAGGATGCCACGGATTTGCCATCTTTCCGAGAGAAGCTGGGTAAGCCGGCGGCAGGTAGTGTTCGAAGAACGGACACTGCCAAGAGTTACTGTCTTTCAGCCGATAAAGACGATGGCATGAAGACATCTCTTGGCCAAGTTCAATGGAGGCCGCTTTTTGAGTTGCCGTGTTCGAAATTGTTGAGTTTTTCCCGAGAGGGGTAGGGCAGTCAGGGCAAACACGATGAACAAGATCATCCTGGCGGATTCGCAAGCCATCTTCCGCGCCGGAACCGCGAAGGTTCTGGCCATGGACGAGGACATGCGCATTATTGCGCAATGTACGGACCTGGAGCGCATGTTTCACGCCATCACCACATTCCCTGGGTCGATTGTGCTGCTTGCGGCCTCACTGCAACCGGATTTTGCGCGCCTCTCGATGCTGCTGGAGAGCACCGGCAGCCGCGGCATTGTGGTGATCGAAAACAACGAGAATGCGGCCAGCTTCCTGCATCAGGGCTTTCGCGGCGTGGTGTTTCGCAACGTGAGCGGAACGGCGCTGGTGGAGTGCGTGCGGCGCGTAGCCAGCGGCGACACGTGGCTGCCCACACAAACCGCCCAGCCGGAGTCGCCCGAGGATGACATGGTGGGCGCGCGCGTGCGCGACCGCCTGACGCCCAAAGAGATGCGCATCGTGGCCCTGATTGTGCAAGGCTGCAAGAATCGCGAGATTGCGCAGCGGCTCAAGACCACCGAACAGGTGATCAAGAATTATCTGCGGTCGATTTACGACAAGACCGGCGTGGGCGATCGGCTGGAACTGGCGTTGTTCACGATTCATCACCGAGTGCTGGCCAGGGCCGCAGCCGAAGCCGGCCAGAGGATGGAAGTCGAAGCGCGGAGCGCGACGGGCGCGGTGGCGTAGGAATGTGCAGGCCCAAGGGCCACACGACAGCCGGCCCGGGGCGCAAAGAACGTGACTCTGCCGGAAGGACCTTTATCGGCTTCGCGCCCGTGTCCTATCCTTTTGCGTTTTTTGCTAAAGGGTGGGACGCTAACTGACTCGCCGACTTGCTGACCTGCTGCCTTCCTCACACCGCCAGCAACTCTGTATACACTGCCATACCCACCACAGCATCGGCGCCCAACGCATCCAGCGCATCCACCTCCTGCTGGCTGCGGATGCCTCCGGCCACAATGAGCTGCTTCCCGGTCAGCTTGCGCAGCCGCGCGGCTACGTCGATGGGAAATCCCTGCATCGTTCCTTCAGTGTCAACGTGCGTATAGAGAAACGCCGCCACGTGCGGCTCGAGCTGAGGAATCGCCTCGTCGGCCGTCAGCTCAACCTGCGCCTTCCAGCCCTTCACTGCGATACGCCCGTTTTTCGTGTCAATGCCGGCCACCACGCGCTCCGCGCCCACGCTGGCCGCCAGCGTCGCCGCGAACTCCGTGTTCACCTTGCCCTCGGCCGAGAAAAACGCCGACCCGACGATCACGCGCTTCGCGCCCGCCTCCAGCACCTGCCGCGCCCGCTCGATTGAGTGAATGCCGCCGCCGGCCTGCACTGGCAACCGCTTGGCAATCTGTTCCACCAGCGCGGAGTTCTCCCCTTGCCGCATCGCCGCGTCCAGATCGATTAGCTGGATCAAGGGATATTTCTGGAACTTCTCGATCCAATACTCAAAATCGTCAAACGCCAGGCGCAGTTTTTCGCCCTGCACCAGTTGCACAATGCGCCCGTCCAGCAAATCAATCGAAGGAATCAGCATGGCAGCCTCACCGGAACGCCCGCCCGCGCGAGCTCCTCTTTGAGCGACCGCGAAGTCGAAACGCCGAAGTGAAAGATGCTGGCTGCCAACGCCGCGTGGGCTTTACCGCGCGAGAAGACATCGGCAAAGTGCGCCACCGTGCCCGCGCCGCCCGAGGCAATCACCGGAATGCCCACGGCCTCGCTCACCGCCGCGGTCAACTCGCAGTCGAAACCGGCGCGCGTACCGTCCGCATCCATTGAGGTCAGCAGAATTTCGCCCGCGCCGCGCTCTTCGGCCTCGCGCGCCCACTCGACCACACGCCGTCCCGCATGCTTGCGCCCGCCATGCACAAACACCTGCGCATCGCGCACCGGGTCGGCGGCCGCGGGATCTCGCCGCGCGTCAATCGCCACCACTACCGCCTGCGCGCCAAAGCTGCTGCCAATGGCGCTGATGAGCGCGGGGTCGGCCAGCGCCGCGGAGTTGATGCTCACCTTGTCCGCGCCTGCCTCGAAGACCTGCTCCGCGTCGCGCGCCGTGCGAATGCCCCCGCCCACGCAAAACGGCACAAACAATTCAAGCGCCGTGCGCCGCACGGTGTCGAGCAGTGTCTGCCGGCCCTCGTGCGTCGCGGTAATGTCGAGCAGCACAATCTCATCCGCGCCCTCGCGCGCGTGCCGCGCCGCCTGCGTCGCCGGGTCGCCCGCGTCGATCAGGTCGACAAACTGCACGCCCTTCACCACGCGTCCCGCGTGCACGTCGAGGCAGGCAATAATGCGCTTGGTCAGCATGATGCTTTACTCCTCACGTGACGATCAACATAACCTAGCAATTCCGTGCGCTGATCTATGCTCAAGGCGTTCGTGGGTATGAAAATGAACTTCTTTTCAGAAACATACAGCAATGTAATTTTGTCGTTTTGTGCGAAATGAACAATGTCATGTCATGGCCGTTTTTCTTCGTCGGTTCCGACGATGGCAGACACGATTCCGTCCTCATCGATTACGCACCAAGCGGTTCGCTTATTCGGTGGAAAGTTTTTGTCAAACCGCTTGCGGTACAACTTCGTTTTCTTCCGAGAAAATCCAAGAGTGGTAATCAATGCAGCAACTACAAATCCGGTAAAAAATGCATAAGATGCCGGCAAAGACTTTGATAATGGGCCAATGCGGGTTAGCAGGAGAGTGAAGAGTGCGGTGGCGAGGACAGGAAAAAGCCAATATGTTGAATAATAGATAGCGCGGCGGCGAAGCGTTTGATGCCAATGAAGCTCTTGAGCGTTTTGAAGGTCCGCTAACGTAATCGAGTAAGTGAACTTCATTCATTCACCTCCAAGAAATTCTTGAGAATTTTGAGCCCCGTTGCTCCGGACTTCTCCGGATGGAATTGTACGCCGAAGACGTTCGCGCGTTCGACGGCTGCGGCGAACGGCTCAATATACTGCGTCACCGCCGCCGTATCCGCCGTAACCGGCCCTTTGTAGGAATGCGTGAAGTAGACAAACTCGCCGGGCTCGACACCCTTGAGCAACTGCGATCCTTCCCGCACCGCGAGCGAATTCCAACCCACGTGCGGCACCTTTTCCGTGCTTTCGGCAAACCGTGTGCACGATTCGGCAAAATGTCCGAGGCCCGCCTGCTGCGGAGCCTCGGTCGATCCCGCATAGAGCCACTGCATTCCCACGCAGATGCCCAGAAACGGTACGCCGCGCGCGATGGCCGCGCGGATCGCGCCCGTCAATCCCGTCCGATCCAGCCGCTCCGTCGCCGCAAAGTGCCCCACGCCCGGCAACACGATGCGCTCCGCCGATTCCACCAGCGACAAGTCGCCGTCCGTCACCACGGGCTCCGCGCCCAGATGCCGGAGCGTCTTCAGCACCGAGGTCAAATTGCCGGCCTTGTAGTCGATCACCGTTACGCGCATATTCTTCCGGTCCCAGGGGCTAAAGCCCCGAGTGTTTTTATGGAGCTTCGTTCGGCACGACTAAAGTCGTGCCCTGACACTTCGTGCTTTCCTTATGTGGCCAGTTAGAAATCCGTTGAAGAACAACCGCAGATCTTTCGACATCGTTTGCCGCAAAGAAACGCGGCAAACTACGCTCAGGATGACAAATTAATTCTTCAATAAACGCCAAACTCGAAACATCAGGTTCGGTTTTGCAATCTGCTACAAGAGCCCTTTCGTTGACGGCAACATCTCGCCCAGTTGCTTGTCGCGGCTGCATGCCACGCGCAGCGCCCGCGCAAACGCTTTGAAGATCGCCTCGATCTTGTGATGGTTCGAGCGGCCGTATATGGATTTCACATGCACGTTGGCCCGCGCGCCGCGCGCAAAACCCTCGAAGAAATCCGTCACCAGTTCCGTCTGCAGATCGCCCACCAAGTGCTTCCGCACTTTTGTGTCCACGACGAATGCGGGACGTCCGCTAAGGTCCACAGCCGCAACGGCGAGCGTCTCATCCATCGGCATCACGAAGTAGCCGGCGCGCAGAATGCCGCGCTTGTCGCCGAGCGCCTTATCGAAAGCCTCGCCGAGCGCGATCCCCACGTCTTCCACCGTGTGGTGCTGGTCCACATCGAGGTCGCCGTCGCACTTTAGTTCAAGATCGAAGGCTCCATGCCGCGTAAACAGCTCCAGCATGTGATCGAAGAAGCGAATACCGGTGGAGATCTTGTAACGGCCGCTGCCTTCGATGGTCAGCGCCAGCTCGATGCGCGTCTCTGTGGTGTTGCGCGCGATGGTTGCCGCGCGCTTCTTCGTGTTCCTGCTTTCCCCGATCTCAGAATCGAGACCGGGGGCACCCATGATTTTTTCCTTTGTTTCCGCGGATCTTCCGTTCTTATTCGTTGTCATAGTGTCTCGCCTCCGCCGCGCAACACAGCCAGCGCCTCGTTCAGGGCCACGGCGGCCTGACCCATCTGTTCGCGCGTCCCGATGGTGATGCGCACGCGTCCGTCGCAGCCGGGATCGCTGGAGCGATCACGCACCAGCACGCCGGCCGCGCGCATCAACCGAACAAACTTGGCATGCCGCGCGCCGATCTCGACCAGGATAAAGTTGGCCCGGGTCGGCCAGCGGCGGATTTTCAAGCGATCGACCGCCGCTTCGAATTCACTCCGCGCTTCAAGCACTTCGCCCACGTACCAATCGAGATAGGCCGTGTCCTCAAGCGCCGCCTTGAGGCAGACCAGCGCCAGCGAGTTCACGCTGTAGGGCGAAAGCACGCGGCGCACCCAGCGCATCAGCTCCACGGGCCCGGCCAGCAATCCCAGGCGCAATCCGGCGAGTCCGTACGCCTTCGAGAAGGTGCGCGCCACAACCAGGTTCGGCACTTTGCCCACCAGGTCCATCACGGTTTCGCCGTGGAAATGGAAATAGGCCTCGTCCACCAGCAGCACTGCATGAGGCGCGCGCGCGGCGAGTTCCAATAACTGCTCGCGTGTGGCCGCCGAGCCCGACGGGCTATTGGGATTGGCAATTGCAATCACTTTGGTGCGCGCGCTAATCGCTTTGAGCAGCGCGTCGAAAGGAAACTGCAGATCGTCCGCTGCCTGGACCGTAACGGTACACGCACCTGTGGCCGAGGCGTAGACCTCGTACATGGTGTAGGTGGGCACGGGCAGAAGCAGCTCGTCGTCCGCTTCGAGAAAGGTCTCGAAGAGCACGTGAATCGCTTCGTCCACGCCGTTGGTCAGCGCCACCTGCTCCGGCTTCAGGCCCAGGTGCGCGGCGACAATGGCTTCCACCGGCTCGCGTTCGGGATAGCGCGTGAGCGAGCCCGCAGAAACCGCCGCCAGCGCTTCACGAA
>Ga0326727_10020321_pt1 | contig 13203 bp, 11 predicted proteins | sample MB2enrmetagenome_FD_207643 | JGI IMG/M metagenome (GOLD analysis project Ga0326727, IMG submission 207643) | Lab enriched peat soil microbial communities from McLean, Ithaca, NY, United States - MB29MY | ecosystem: Environmental > Terrestrial > Soil > Wetlands > Peat | place: USA: New York...
GTGAGAGATGTGGCAACGGTCTTCGCGCGTAGCGTACACCGCCCGGCTGGTGTCGAAATCGACGAACCGCGTGCTGCCCTCGGTGTCGTAGGGAAACAGGATCGGCTTGAGAACCTTCTCGCCGGTCGTCGCATCCACGATAGATCGGTAGATTCGGTTCGCCGCCTCCAAAGCGAACTGGTTCCAGAGCAACATCTGCGGGAAGGTGTCGTCCTTCAGAATGAGGCACTCCTTCCGCCACCGCTTCGTAACCGCGAGCAGTTGCGGAAAGAGCCAGGGCTTCAGATTCCCCTGGTCGTCGCGGAAGAAATTCTCCAGCAGACACTGCGCCACCCGGAAATCCACTTCCTGCTCGCGGCGCTTCTGCAGGTCGGCGAGCGTGTGGGTGCTCGTCTCGCCGACGATCGGTGCGTTGTAGGTCTCCGTCGGGACATCCGCGGTGCTCAGCACATAGCGCGAGTCGGCGGTGAACCTGGCGGCGAGTCTCTCCGGCGGCAAATCGTAGCGGTATCCCTGGAGCCGCGGAAACCGCATCTCCAACGCCGCCCGCTCATCCAGAGCGCGCACTCGCGTCACGGGCTTCGGCGGCGTGGGCTTTGCGGAACCGCTGGTCGGGATGAAGGAAAACGGAACGCCATACACCTCCGCATACTCCGGCTCGAAGTGCCCTTTGCTATTTAATGCCCAACTGGTGCGGCGCAAACCGCGGCCCACCACCTGCTCGCAGAGCAGTTGCGTGCCGAACGCCCGGATTCCCAGGATGTGCGTAACCGTATTGGCATCCCATCCTTCGGTGAGCATCGACACGGAGACCACGCACTTGATCTGCTCGCCCAGTTTGCCGGGCTTGCCCACCGTGTTCATCACCTCGCGCAGCAGGTCCTCTTCCGAGATCTTGTTGACATCCCTCTCCGGAAAGCGCGTGCGATATTCTTCCTTGAATTCCTCGATCTCGGTCCTGGCGATCTTGCGGAACTCGTCGCTCATCGCCTCGCCGGATTCGAGTTGCTCGGAATCTACCAGGATGGTGTTCGGCCGCGGAAGCCATTGGCTGCCTTCAACGTTGCTGAAAAGCCTGAGCTTGCCCGGCATCAGCACGGCAGAGCCATCGGCCAGCGTCTTCTCCCACCCCGCGATGTAGTCGAAGACCAGCTTCGAGACGTTGGTGTTGTTGCAGACCACGATGAACACCGGCGGCGTCTGGCCGCGCAGCCGCGCTTCGGTGTTCTCTTCCCAGAGCTTGAAGTACAGCTTGTAGTTATCGTACAGGCTCTCCAGGGCGCCCTCGAGTTCGGCCGGCAACCTGGGTTCGCCGGTCAGTGCCTCGGTCCCGCGCCCCTTTTTCGGGAGATGTTCCCGAATGCGGTACCAGAGATCGCGGTAGGTGGGCTGCGAGCCCGTCATCGAGTTGTCCGCCACCGGGACGCGCGGCACTTTGACGATGCCGGCCTCGATGGCGTCGATGAGAGAGAAGTCGGAAACCACCCAGGGGAATAGCGTCCCTTCGGGATAGCCGGAACCCCGCAGGAAAAACGGCGTTGCCGAAAGATCGTAGACCGCCCGCACGCCCAGCTTCCGCTTCACCGCCTCCAGGCCATTGATCCAGATCCGGGCTTCCTTGTCGCGCTTTTCCGCTTCCTTGCGCTCGTCGCCGGCCAGTTTCACGGGTTCCGGTTCAGGCTTGCCGCGGTAACAGTGGTGGGCTTCGTCGTTGATGACCACCACGTTTTTCTTGGCGCCGAAACCGCGGCACACCCGCCGCACCATTTCATCCGGCGTCTCCGTGAACGCCGAAGTATCCCCGTTGCCAAGCACCTGCCTGGTCAGCTTGCCGACGGCGATTTTCTCGCGCGGCAGAAACGCGTGGAAGTTCGTGACGATGATCTTCGCCCGCGTGAGTTGCTCGCGCAGAAGCTCCGGAACCACGTCGAGCTTGCGGTAGTAATTGTCCGGGTCGTTCGGCAGCAGGACGCGCAAGCGGTCGCGGATGGTGATCCCTGGCGTCACAATCAGGAAGGAGTCGCAAAACCGCGCATCCTGCGGGCGCGCCAGCTTGTTGAGGGCCTGCCAGGCAATGAGCATGGCCATCACCACGGTTTTGCCGCTGCCGGTGGCCATCTTGAAGGCGACCCGGGCGAGCAACGGGTTGGTGTCCTGGTTCGCCAGCTTCAAATCGCGCAGGATCCAGGAGCCACCCTGCCGGTCGGCGGCCTCGCCCAGGTAAATGGCGGTTTCCATGGCCTCGATCTGGCAGTAGTACAGGCGCTTGTCGCGTTCCGGCCGCCGCCAATACTCCAGCAGTTGCCGCGTCGTGCCGGTAACGCCATCGTAGTTTCCGAAGCGCCACTTACGGACGATGTGACGGACGTCGTTGATGAACTTATTCTCTTCGATCCGATCCTTGGTCCACTCCGTTTCGAGTTCGAGTTGCTTGCCCTTCTTCTTGGGCTTGGCGATCGGGATGAAGTAACTGGACAGGCGGCGGGATTCGACGACCTTGTCGGTAATGCCGTCCTCACCAAAGTAGAAGTGGCGCGAGGGCTCCTCGTACGGCGAATTCAGGACCGGATTTTCGATCACCACCGGTGGCACGGCCGACCATTAATTGTATAAACAATCGGCCAAACCAGGCACTTTGGCCCCCTCTGAAAATCACGGTCACCAACTCCTGAAGAAAGTTTTAGTCTTGTTATCAATCACTTAGCTTACTTCAAAAGGAGTATCGCAATTCCCGTCTGCTAGCTTCAAATCAGGAGAGGAATGACGCAGCAATGTGGAACCGGACAGAACTCGATCCGGCCGGCAAAACCGCTCAAGTTGAGCGGTCGTTTTCTCGCAAGTTATTGATTTTACACGATCCGGTTTTGTAAAACCGCTCAAGTTGAGCGGTTTTCCCTTCTTGCGGGAGCATCCCATCGCGATTATCAGATCTTAATGCCCATTTACCCCAATTTGGCACCCCGCGTGCTCACCTCCCACCGACTCATATCCGGAGGGCTCCTATGGCTAAAGGTTTCGTCGCGATCACGGTGGAACGTTGTAAGGGCTGCGGCTTCTGTGTAGAGTTCTGCCCCACCCACGTCCTGGCTCTTTCTTCCGCTTTTAATTCAAAGGGTTACCACGCCCCGCACGTGATCGCCGCCGAGAAATGTAGCGGCTGCGACCTCTGCGGCATGTACTGTCCCGATTTCGCCATCTTCGGAGCGCGCTATGCACGCTGATCCTCGCGGAGTTCTGACAGGCGTCCATTTTCTCGACGGTGACCATGCCTGCTGTGAGGGAACACTCGCAGCCGGTGCGCGATTTGCCGCAGGATATCCGATCACCCCCTCTACCGAGGTCGTCGAGCGCTTTGCGTCCCGCATTCCCACCGTGGGCGGCATCTTCATTCAGATGGAAGATGAGCTGGCCGCCTCCATCGCCATCCAGGGCGCGGTGTGGGGCGGAGCGAAGGCTTTCACGGTCACTTCCGGCCCCGGGTTCTCTTTGATGATGGAACACATCGGCTACGCGGCCATCACCGAGACGCCCTGCGTCTTTGTCAACGTGCAACGCGGCGGCCCCTCCACGGGATTGCCCACGCTGCCCGCGCAAGCCGACATGATGCAGGCCCGGTGGGGCTCGCATGGCGATTACGGGATCATCGCCCTTTGCCCCAACTCGCCGCAGGAGTGCTTCGATCTGACTATCCTGGGCTTCAACCTCTCCGAGGAGTTCCGCGTCCCGGTAATGATGATGCTGGATGAGTGCGTCGGCCACATGACCGAGAAAGTGGTCATTCCCGAGGCGGACAAGATCGAGGTCACTCCGCGGCGTTATACCAAGCTGCCGCCCGAAGAGTTCCGCCTGTTCGAGCCGCGGCCGGACTCCGTTCCCGACATGGTGCGGGCCGGCGATGGATATCGCTTCCACGTCACCGGCCTGACCCACGATGAGCGCGGCTATCCCAGCATGAACGTCGAAACGCAGGATCGCATGGTGCGCCGCCTGGTAGACAAGGTGAAGCCCCTGGCCAACGGACGGGCGCTGTGCGAAACCGAAAACCTGGAGGATGCCGAAGTGGTGGTGGTCTCTTACGGGATCACCTCCCGGGTGGCGCAGCGCGCCCTGCAAATGGCCCGCCGGCAGGGCGTCCGCGCCGGCAAATTCCGCCTCATTTCCGCTTGGCCGTTCCCCGAGCAGCGAATAGAGGAATTGGCCGGCCGGGTGAAAGCTTTTGTCGTGCCCGAGCTCAACATGGGCCAGATGGTACACGAGGTCGCCCGGGCGGCCCGCGGCAAAGCCGCCGTGATTCCCGTGACCCACGCCGGCGGCACGGTCCACAACCCGGATGTCATTTTGAAAGCCATCGTGGAGGCAGCCCGATGAACCCTACCACAATCGAAGTACCCTACGAAATTCCCGCCGGCGCGCAGAATCCCGTCGAGCCGTTCCTCCGCATGGACCGTATGCCCCACATCTGGTGTCCCGGATGCGGCATCGGCACCACGGTGAACTGCTTCACCCGCGCCCTGATCGATTCCAAGGTCGACCTCGACAAGGTTGCGGTGGTATCCGGCATCGGCTGCACCGGGCGCGTGGCGGGATACGCGCGGCTGGATTCTTTCCACACCACCCATGGGCGCGCCATACCGTTCGCCACCGGCCTCAAGCTCTCCAACCCCGAGTTGCAGGTGGTGGTCTACTCGGGCGATGGCGACCTGTTCGCCATCGGCGGCAATCACTTCATTCACGCCGCGCGCCGCAACATGGACCTGAAGGTGATCTGCGTCAACAACCTGACCTACGCCATGACCGGCGGGCAGACCGCGCCCACCACTCCCGACCACGTGATCAGCGCCACCAATCCTTACGGCGTCTTCGAGCCGGCCTTCAACCTGGTGGCCCTGGCGGAAGCCGCCGGAGCCTCCTACGTGGCGCGCTGGACCACCTACCATGTGAAGCAGCTCAGCCGTTCCATGGCGGAGGTGTTCAAGAAAAAAGGATTCTGCTTCATCGAAGTGCTCTCGCCGTGCCCCACGCTGTACCAGCGCAAGAACAAGATGGGGGACGGCCTGGACGCCATGAAGTTCTACAAAGAAGTCAGCAAGACGCGCAACGGCGCGCCCACCAGCGAGTGCGCTCTCACCAAGTCGGGCGAGATCGTAGTGGGCAAGTTCGTGGACCGCGAGCGTCCCGACTACTTGGAACTGCTGCGCTCGCAGATGACCGAGTCACTGGGCGATCGCTACACTGAGCCGGAGGTCGCATGCAGTTGCTAACCGAAATTCGCATCGCCGGATTTGGCGGGCAGGGGGTGATCCTGGCCGCCGCCGTGATCGGCAAAGCCGCCGCTATTTACCAGGGCAACTATGCCACCATGACCCAGAGCTTTGGCCCGGAGGCCCGCGGCGGCTCCTCCAGCGCCCAGGTCATCCTGTCCACCGAGCCTATCCTGTACCCTTACGTCACGCAGCCCGACGTGCTGGTGGTGATGAGCCAGGAGGCTCACACGCGCTTCACTCCCCAGTTGCGGCCCGGCGGCATCCTCATCACCGAGCGGGACCTGGTGCGGGTGGACCACTACCCCGCGGGCGTCCGCGCCTACGGTGTTCCGGCCACGCGCCTGGCCGAGGAACTCGGCCGCAAGCTGGTGCTGAACATCGTGATGGTGGGTTTCTTCGGAGCCGTCACCAACCTCCTGGACCCCGACGCCCTGCGCAAAGCGGTCGCCGATTCGGTCCCTCCGGCCATGCAGAAGCTGAACCTGGAAGCCTTCGACAAAGGCTACTCGTACGGGTCTCAGCTATTGACCCGCCTGTCCGAACACGCCGAGGCCGAGTTGGCCCTGCACCTCGAATCGGCATAGCCACCATGCGTTTCGCAATCGTGTGCATGGCGCTGGCTTCCATGGCGGCGGGCGCTCGGCCGGCGGAGAAACTCCGCAATCAGAAACTCGTCTCCGCGGAGATCGCTTTGCAGCCCGGCGAAACAGTGCCAGTGGAAGGCCGCCCGGCAGTCACGGTGTATTTCGACGCGGGATCGCTCGAATTCACCCCGCGCGGCGGGCGCCCGCGGAAGACCAGTGTGGCACGCGGCGATACCGTGTTCAGCCCGGCCGAAGCGGGGGAGATCCGCAATACGGGGGCCTCCGGCCTGCATTTCGTGCGCACGGAATTTCTGACGGACGGCTCGAGCGAGATGTGGGGCGCCGCCGGCCTGTCCCCCAACTACAAACTCCTGATCGAGAACCGGTATGCCCGCGTTTACGATATCAAGATTCCCGCGGGTGCCAAAGAGCCGCAACACACCCACAAGGCACGAGTCGTGGTGTGTCTCTCCGGAGCCGTGCTCAAGCACCTGATGCCTGACGGGCGCGAAGAGCCGTCCACGCTTCAGAGCGGTGAAGTCGCCTGGCGTGCGGGCGCCACGCACATCGGGCAGAACCTCGGCGCGACCGACCTCTGGGTGATCGCCATCGAGCCCAAGTAGCCGAGGAGTTCCTCCACCACGCCATTGAGTCGGCGGTTGCGGACATCCACGGTTCACTAGCTGACCTGCCGCCAGCCATGTGTGTCCACCAACCAGTCTCCGCCTCGCGGGCGTGCGCTCCGCTCGCCAGGCTCGCGAGCGCCGCTATCGGCTCTGATTCGCCAGGCGCTTCCGCTGCGCTTTCTGGATTTGCTTCTCCAACTTCCGCGAACGCTCGCGCTCCGCTTCCAGGCTCCTGGCCAGTTCGTCCCGTTCCTTCCGCAGGGCCGAACTATCCGCGGCGGGCCCGCTCTGCGGAGCCGTGCCCAGATAGCTGGTCGCCTCGTGCACCTTCTCGCCGTCCGGTTCATTCAGCGTCATGGCGACGTCGATGCGCGCCCCCTTGCGGGCGTAGGTGAAGACGCCGGTCTTCAGGTGGGTGGAATCCAGCTCGATGGCTTCCGGCGCCGGGCCATCGTCGATGGTCAGGATGCCATCCCGCGCCTCGCGCACCGCTCGCGAGTTGCGGTCCCATCGGATCTGCAACTGGCCGCCCACATCGATGGTATTCAGTCCGACAAAAGCGGCCCGCGGCCGCGCGGCGGCCAGCAGGGTGGGAAGCCAAAGCTCGCGCGTGTAATATGCCCACGCTGCAAACGCCAGTCCCAGCACCAACGCCAGCAGGAACGCCCAGACCCGCAATGCCGCCAGCGATGCCGGCCGCCGCGTCCGGGCCGGTTGCGTCTCCGCGGCACGCGTCCGGGCCGGTTGCGTCTCCGCGGCACGCGGCCGGGCCGGTTGCGCCTCCGCGGCACGCGTGCGGGCCGCCGGCGCTTCCGGTGTCACCGCCGCCGCACCGGCCGCGGTTTCGGCTGGCCGCGGCTCGGGCGCCGGTTGAAGCGGCAGGTCCGCGAGCACACTTGCCACGGCGGCCGCCGCGTCGGGAATTGGCCGCACCGCCAGCGGTTCCATCTCGAACTCCCGGTAGCACTCCGTCTCGCGGATGCTGCCATCTTGTTCGCGGAAGAAAAAGCCTGCCCTGGTCGGCCGGAACGTGTGCGGCTTCAGCACCAGGGCAACCTGCCACGGCTCGGGGAAGTACCGCTTATGGATTGCCAGGTCGGCTTCCGACAGGAAGATCTCGCTCCGCGTGTGCGAATGATACCACCCCACCGGTTGCGCCGCCTGGGCGTTTCCGCGCGCGACGGCCAGCATCTCCGCCAGTTTCCCGTGGTCTCTCGCGGAAAGCACGAAGGACGGGCCGGAGGCGTGCTCGCACGGAAGGGCCACGTAATCCAGGATCAGCACCCGGCCCTTTTCGTGCCTGCCCAGCAGGATCCCGCCGATCTCCGCGCCGCCGCGGGGGAGCGAAAAGAAAGCGTCGACCACCGCCAACCGGATGTCATCCAGCACGCGCGGCGTGTACTCGATGGAGAACGGACACGGCGGTGCGCTCCAACTGATGAGTTCACTTTCCGTGTTGCTTTCCATTTCTAACTTTGATTGTAAGTTAGATTCAATGCATATTTGCGCATGGCTCGGCCCCTGATCCCTCGCCCCAGATCCCCGGCCCCTGCGAGCGCGGGGCACCCGCCGCTTTTGCGGGTCGGCCACACAACCCCAACCCCCGGCCCCCGGCCCCTGGCCCCCGCCGGCCCCAAGGCTATAATGAAAGTCGTGCCGAAAACCAGAGACCTGGAGTTGCGTCTGCAGAGGACCGAGCAGCAGTTGCGCCTCTTTCAAAAGGTCAGCCGCTTCATGGTCCGCGAAATGAGCCTGCAAGAGGTGCTGCAAGGCGTCGTCTCCCTGGTGGTGGAGTTCACGCAGTGCGATTGCTGCCTGGTCTACCTGCTCGATGGCGACGACCTGGTGCTGTGCGCCTCCAACACGCCCCATCCCTCCACCATCGGCAAGCTGCGCATGCGGAGCAACGAGGGCCTCACCGGATGGGTCGCCCGGGAACGCCGCCTCCTCGCCATCCCGCGCGAGGCGTATAAGGACCCGCGATTCAAGAAATTCGGTGAGTTGGAAGAAGACAGCTTCGAGGCCTTCCTTTCGGCGCCGGTCATCGCGCGCAACCGCGTGGTGGGCGTGATCAATGTCCAGCACCGCGCCGCGCGGCAGCATACCGGGAATGAGATGGAGGTGCTGACCACCGTGGGCGAGCAGGTCGGCTGCGTGCTGGTGCTGGCGCGCATGGCTCCCACCGCGGTGGAATCGGCCAATCATGTGGAACTGGTGCTGGCCTCGGGGCCGGTTCGAACGAAACAAGAGATCTAGCGTCATGCGTTGGTTGGTTCGACCGATCTGCGGCCTTCTGGCTTTGGCCGCCTGCCCCGCGCCCGCCCTTGCCCAGCGCTGGCAGATCGAGTACTTCTACGACAAGTACAAGTCCACTCTCGCCATCACTGACTTTCAGTTCGTCTCGGCTTCGCGAGGGGTGGCCGTCGGCGACATCACCGAAGCGAAACATCAGAAGCCGGTGGCCGTAGTCACTTCCGATGGAGGCGCTCACTGGCAATTGGTGGATCTCAAGGAGTCGCCGGTCTCTCTCTTCCTCTTGAACGAGAGCCTGGGCTGGATGGTCACCACCCACGGCCTGTGGCGGACTACCGAAGCCGGAAAGAGTTGGGAGCGGGTTCCCGGCCTTTCTGCCGGGATGTTCCGCGTATATTTTACCGACGAACAGAACGGCATCGCGGTGGGGACCAAAAAGAGAGTCGAAGAGACCCACGATAGCGGCAAGCATTGGACCCCCGTGACGGCGGCCGCGGAACCCCCCGGCGAGCCCAACTACAGCGCCTACAACTGGGTGGCTTTTGCCAACCCGAAGTTTGGCATTATCACCGGCTGGAACATGCCCCCGCGCCGCAAGGGACTGGATTACCCGGACTGGATGGATCCCGAACAGGCCATGAACCGCCGCGAGACGCCCCACCTCACCTACTCCCTCGTGACGCGCGACGGCGGCAAGACGTGGCAGCCCAATTCAGCCTCCCTCTTCGGCGACGTATTGCGCGTCCGCTTCGGACCCGAGGGCCAGGGACTGGGGCTGATCGAGTATTCCAATTCGTTCCGCTACCCCAGCGAGGCTTACAAGATCGATTGGGTCACCGGAAAGAGCGAGACGGTTTACCGCGACCGGCGATTCGCCATCAGCGATATCTGGCTCACGCCCGATGGCACGGCCTATCTGGCGGGCACCCTGGTGGCCGGCCAGATTCGCCACGTGGTCCCCGGCAAAGTGCAGGTACTTAAGAGCAGCGACTATTTCACGTGGACGGAGATGCCCGTGGACTATCGCGCCACCGCCGATGGCGTGCTCCTTTCGGTTATCGACCAGGACGACATGTGGATGGCCACCGACAGCGGAATGATCCTCAAGCTCGTCAAGTAACCAAAACCGTGGCGCTACTATAAGGACATGTTACGCCGGCACTTCGCGTGCTTCGCTGCCGTCCTGGTGGGAGCGTTGCTCGCGTCACAGGCTTCGCCCGAGACGCCTGCCCGCCCCAAGCGGATCCTGGCCTGGGCAGACACCCTCACGGCCTACCAGCACGATTCGATTTCGCATGCCCTGGCGACCGTCGAACGGCTGGGCCGCGAGTCGGGCGCCTTCGAGACCTTCATCCGCACGGACTCGCAGTGGATCAGCAAGCAGGCCATCCCGGCGCCCGCGCGCAACACCCGGAACCTGAACTACTTCGATGCCATCTTCTTCATGGGCACGGGAGACAACCTCGACGCGCAGCAGAAGAGGGACCTGATGTCGTTCATCAAGGACGACGGCAAGGGATTTGTGGGCGCGCACACCGGCGATGACGCATTCCTCGACTGGCCGGAGTTCGGCGAGATGATCGGCGGCTACTTTGACAACCATCCGTGGGGAGTGTTCGACGCGCCGGTGATCGTGGAGGACCCCGGCTTTCCGGCCATGCAGGCGTTTCCGTTGCGTTTCACGATTCGCGACGAAATCTACGAGCACAAGAATTTCTCGCGGGACAAAGTCCACGTGCTGGCGCGGCTGGATGCCTCGAAGCTGGATTACTCGAAGCCCGAAATTCATCGGACCGACCGCGATTTCCCGGTGGCCTGGGCCAAGATGTACGGCAAGGGCCGGGTCTTCTACTCGACGTTCGGGCACGCCGACGAGGCGTGGGACAATCCGCAGGTGCAGAAGATGTACCTGGCGGCCCTGCGGTGGGCGCTGCGGATGGAAGGCGCGGATGTTACTGCCGGAGCGGCCGGAACCGGACGTTAGTCCAGCGTTAGTCCGGATTTCTCATCGGGTGCGAACAGACTGTTGACGGCCGGCGTGGCGCAAACACTCATGTTTGCCGCATCGACACTCGTGTCGATGCGGTTAATTCTCGGTAGGCATCCGTTCGATCTTGTCGACGACCAGCACTTCGAGCGGCGCCTTACGCGAATCCAGCTTGAGGCCGAGCGTCTGGACGGCGGCGAAGAGCGACTCTCCCGACGCTCCCTGAAGCCACGTCATGGCCTGCGGCGGGAGCACCACACCGGCCGCCATCGCCGAGCGGATCATCATCGCCCGGTAGTCCTCCGGCGTGAATTCGAGCGAAATGTCGTAAGTTCCCTGCAAGTCGGTCATATCGACCACCGGGCGGTCCATGAATCGCCCCAGCCATTCGGTAAAGATGCGCATGGAGAGCTTGCGGCCTTCGAACTTGTCATTAGCGAAATTGATGGAGGCCCCCCGGCCGTAATTCACGCTGACGCCGCCGCGTCCTCCCTGGGCCGTGACATTGATTCCTCCCCCGCGCAGGGGGTCGGCCGGGCCGGTCGAGTCGCCGGTTTCCGGATCGAGCGGCGACTCTTTCATCTTGAGGCCGCCCTTGGCAACCACCAGGGCATAGACGGCGAATTCCCGGTTCTCGCGGTGCGTCTTCATTTGGAAACGGTCTTCGAGCAGCGCCCGCAGCATGGGCCGGATCTGGTTGCGGCCGGCGCCGGCGGGCACTTTGGCGGCGATGTCGAAGCGCGTTGACGGCACCCATTCCGGCCCTGAGATCTGGTAGTTCTTCAGCTCGTAGGCCATGCCTATATAGTCCCGCAAGGTCATGTAATTCAACGTGACCTGCGCGCCATCGATATGCACGCCGACGCCCAGTTGCTCCGGAGGTTGCGGGCCGGAGGGGCGAATGGAAGCGACTTCGAATTCGGGCCGCGGCGGCTGGGTCTGGCCGAACGCCGGAAACCAGACCAGAAGGGCGGCAACCGCCCACCGCGTTACAACACGGACAGCTTTGCCCATAGACCCAGGATAGACGAAACGCGCCAAAACTTACACGGCGCCGGCGTGGTTCGGAGCTATCATGAAAGCGGGGGTGGTGGCTATGGTTTCAGGCACACTGGTTCACCTGATCGAATCCCATTGGGAGGAGATCGCGTCACGGGTGATCGGCCAGATCCGCCGCGAACCGGAAATGAGTCATATCCGCGGGCTCCGCGAATCCGACCTGCACGAATGGGGTCGGAACCTGCTGGAGAACCTGGGGCATTGGCTTTCTGCCGGAAACGAGCACGATCTGGCTGAGAAATACGAACAGCTTGGGAAACTGCGCTACGAGCAGAATGTCCCGTTGCACGAAACGGTGCGAGCCCTGTCGATCGTCCGCGAGAAGATGGTCGATTTCGTGGAGGAGCAGGTTTTTTCCAAGAACGCTCTCTCGCTTTATGCGGAACAGGAACTGGAGCGGCGGCTGGGCCGCTTCTTCGATGTTCTCACCGTGCATTTGGTGAAGGGCTACGAGCGGGCATTGCGGGTGGCCTCGTTGTTGACCATGCACGCCTGAGGGCCAGTCACTGCGCTTCATTACGAAGTACCGTCCTTTACCGGGAGTGGTACTTCGGGGTTGCGGCAGGTTCGCTACCATGAAGGCGATATGGCACGCTTGGCATGGCTGCTCATGGCTCTGGCCCCGGTATCTCTATTGGCCCAGGCACAGGTCGGCAACTGTTCCGTTTTCCCGGCGCGGAATATCTGGAACGTGCCCATCGACAAGCTGCCGGTTCACCCCGACTCGGCGCTCTTCATCGCCACCGAAGGCCCGAGCCTGCCGCTGCACCCGGACTTCGGCGCCAACGGCTCGATTCCGTTCTCGGTGGTCCCAGGTTCGCAGCCCAAGGTCCCCATCAGCTTCACGGACGGCGAATCCGACCCCGGTCCTTATCCCATACCTCCGCAGGCTCCCATCGAAGCGGGAGACGGCCACACGATCGTCCTGACCCAGGACGAGTGCAAGCTGTACGAGGTTTACAACGCACAGCCGAACAGCGACGGTAGCTGGACCGGGGCTACCGGGGCGGTTTTCGACCTTCGCCAGAACCTGCTCCGCTTGGACGGCTGGACTTCGGCGGACGCCGCGGGCCTGCCGATTTTCCCCGGCCTGGTGCGTTACGACGAGGTCGCCTCGGGGCAGATCCTGCACGCCCTGCGCTTCTCCCTGCCGCAGACCAACGATTCCTACGTGTGGCCGGCGCGGCACTACGCATCCCACCTGGACGGCGAGAAGTATCCGCCCATGGGGCAGCGATTCCGGCTCAAGGCGGGCTACGACATCTCGGGCTTCGATCCCACAGTCCAGGTGATTCTCCAGGCCTTGAAGACCTACGGCATGATGCTGGCCGACAACGGCTCCGCCTGGTTTATTACCGGCGCTCCCGATGCGCGCTGGAACGACGACATTCTTCAACAGATCACCCGCGTCATGGGGGCCGACCTGGAGG
>Ga0326727_10020322_pt1 | contig 13202 bp, 14 predicted proteins | sample MB2enrmetagenome_FD_207643 | JGI IMG/M metagenome (GOLD analysis project Ga0326727, IMG submission 207643) | Lab enriched peat soil microbial communities from McLean, Ithaca, NY, United States - MB29MY | ecosystem: Environmental > Terrestrial > Soil > Wetlands > Peat | place: USA: New York...
CTGAGGGTGGCCTCGGGGTGGCCTCGGGGGCAGCCCGGCACGCTATTCCGCCCGTTCCACCGAAAACGGCCAAGAGTGGCCCGCAGCCACCTAAGTCCGCTATTGAGAGTCATTTGAGATTTGCAGATTCCTTCCGTGTCCACGGACCTATTTCCACGAGCGAATCCGCTGCCGTCTCGACTCCGCCCCCACGAAACAATTCGCTGCGTTACACTACGGCGGGTGAGTGTGCGCCGCAGCTCTCAGGGTTGGCCTCCGCCGCCAGCTCGGGCCGGAGGTAAAAACCGAAGTGCTGGAGCAGTTCGAGCTTCGGCCACACGTTGCCGGCGAGATCGAAATGGTAGAAGCCCGGAAAAATGTCCGGGTTCGCGGTGATCAGCTCGAAATAACGGCGGTGCCGCCCCGGCAGCTCCACGGTGCTGCCCCGCACGATCTCGTGTCCCGTCAGCACAAACTCCGGCAGCAGATGAGGACAGAATTCGAGCCGGGCGTCCCCGCGCCATTGTTCGTAGATCTCCGTCTGCGGCAGCAGCGAGAGCAAGCTCGGCAGAATCCGCGCCCCCATCATGCGGAAGGAAACCATCTGAAACAGGGACTGGTTGAAATCCTCCATCGTCTCGAACGGAAAGCCCCAAACATAAAACGCGTCCACCCGCGGAAAGATGCCCACGGCCTTGGGGATCAGCTCCAGGCATTCCGCCGCCGTGAAGCCTTTCTTGACCTGTTCGAGCACCCGATCCGAACCCGACTCGATGCCGAAGCGCAATTCGAGGCAGCCGGCCTCCGCCATGGCCCGCATCATTTCCTCGTCCGTCAGGTTGACCCGGCCGAAGGCCTTCCATTCCACGTCCAGACCCGAGCGCTCCAGCGCGCGGCAGAACGCCAGCACTTGCCGCTTGCCCGACACGAAAAACTCGTCCTGGAACAGGAACAGGTCCACGCCCGCCTCGCGATGCAACAGGGCCATTTCCTCCACGATGTTCTCCGGGCTGCGCGAGTAACTTTCGTAGTTCCAAACCGGTGCGACCGAGCAAAAGGTGCACGGATAAGGGCAGCCCCGGCTGGTCATCATCCCGTAACCCTTGTAGCGGGACAGATCAACCTTCTGGAAGGCGGGCAGGCCGATGGCGTCGAGTTCCCTGATGCGGGGCCGGTCCGGATTGTGCGCTACCGAACCATTCTTCCGGTAACTGATGCCCCGGACCCCCGCCAGGTCGCCCCCGTCCAGCGCTCGCATCAGTTCGGGGCCGGTGGACTCGCCTTCTCCGCGCGCCACCACGTCCACCCAGGGAAAACGGCGCAACACCTGGTCTTCGACCGCCTTGGAACCGACGCCGCCCAGGACGATCTTGCGGTCGGGATAGCGGTCCTTGAGCGCCTGGGCGGCCAGCAGCGTGAAGGGCAATAGATTCGCCATGCAGGAAAGCCCGATGACCGGCGCCGGGTGGGCGACGAAGGAGAGGAAAGTTTCGAGCTCGAAAGGGTCGCTGAACTCACAGAGCTGGTAATCCCGGAAATCAACCGTGAAGCCGGCTCTTTCCAGGGCGGCGGTCAGGTAAAGACATCCAAGCGGGACATGGCGCTCGCGCTCGATCTGCTCTCCGTAACGCATGAAGAGCAGGTTGAGATTGACCAGGGTGAGATCGGCAGGCATGGCGCAACCGTTCAGGGCCGATCAGGCCGGATGCCCTCCGAGACTGCGGATGCCGGGGGATTCGTGGAAGGGGGCGTGGTGGGCTGCGGCTGGGCGGGCGGTTGGTTGGTTCCTGGCACCCGGGGCCGTATGCCCGCACTCACAGCCACGGGCCGATCAGGCTGGACGCCTAAGCTTGTCGTGCCTTCCTGACATCCCGTCACCGCGACGCCCAGCAGGGCAAGCATCGGCGCGGCCAGCCGCCCCAGGAACACCCGTCGCTGTTCCACCGGCACGAGCGTCTGGGCGATAATAGACTCGAGTTGCTCCCGTGGAATGGCCGTGAGCATGGCGCTTTCAGCGGCATCGAGTTCCAGACCGATGGCCTCGGCTGCGCGCATGCGCTCCTCGCACAGCAGTTCGCGAAACTCGGCATCCACCGCCGCCTTCTTCAGCAGCACCTCGACGCCACGCGGGATAGTTCCCGTGCCGCGCCCGCTCCCTGTCGGCCGGCCGCCTACTATGGTGGTTCGCACCGCCTCTCCATCGTTTTCCTGCGCGCTTATCGAAGTTCCTGGTTTCATGCTCTGTTTGACGGCGAATGTACCGAAATGCCCACAACAAACAACAACCACCTGTTGGCTCATCCGCGCGGCGTCAACCAGGGAAGGCGTCAGGACTAACACCGGCCCTTATTTTCCTCCGGTATAGGGCTGTGCCATTTTGTGTCACATCGCGAGACCGCGCAGCACCGTTGCCTTCCCTGCTCCAGAAGGGCCGCAGACAGCAAGAGCTTGCGCTACGCCAGTCTTGTCCCCTCGTCGGCCAATCACGGCCCGCCACGCGCCTTCCGCAGCCGCGACGGCTTGGGTCCCCGACAGCGATGATTCGGCGGTGATTCCTTGTTGACCGCAAGCACACCCGCCCGCTATACATCCCCCCGGCAAATGCTCGCGATCCTGCACATATCGGATCTCCATTTCGGAAGGCGATCCGAGGAGATCTTTAGAAACAAGCCAGACCTGGCCAAGAGCATCGTGCGCGCCATAAGTCCGAACACGGGCGCCGCGACGAGCAGGGTTTTGGTGGTTTCCGGGGACCTCGTTTTCCGGGGCAGCGAGTCGGTAAATGCTTATCTTGAAGCCAGGATGTTCCTGCAAGAGGTCTGCCGACAATGGGCGATCGACACAACACAAACCATAATCTGTCCGGGAAATCACGACGTAGTGACGACCTCGCAAGATCCGTTCGATCCGATCAACGAGGTTATTTTCGCAATGACGAGGCGGTCGGCACTCCTCTTCAAAAACCGAACATCTGTGTGTGTCTCCACCCCCGAAGCCGACTTCCTGGTAATGAATTCCGCCTTCCGCTGCAACCACGAATACGGGTCTGTAGACGTCGACTCACTCCCCGCATTCCCAACGCCTGCAAAGCCGAGGATCGCCGTATTGCACCATAACCTCCTCGGCGTTCTCGAAAAAGATTCCTCCGCAGTCCGCAACGCCTATCCGCTACTCGTACGTCTCCTCCACGATCGTGTGCGATTACTTCTGCACGGTCACCAGCACATCAAAGAGGAGTTCCCGATTGGCGATCCGAGGTGCCGAATAGTCGGGGCCGGTTCCCTCAATTTCAAGAGTGATAACGGCATTCCGAACCAGTTCAACCTAGTCACCCTGGGCGCAAACAAGACCCACGTCTTCCACTACCTGTGGAGGCCCGATCTGTCACTCGACGGCTCTTTGGGTGCGTGGAAAGCCACATCTGACTGAACCTAGTGAAGATTTAATATGCTTTTCTCCGCGAGCCTCTTCATCGTGTTTGAAGGTCTGGACGGATCCGGAACATCGACCCAAGCTAGACTTCTTCACGAAGCACTCTGTAAAGAGTCCATGAATGCTAGTCTGACCTCAGAGCCTACCAACGGCCCCGTCGGAAACATTATTCGCAACTTCATGTCGCACAGGATTGTAATGCACGACGAGAGACTAGACGACCTGTCGGACGACGATCGGAGGCGCCTAGGGCAATTGGAAGATCACCAGCTGGCGTACCTCTTCGCTGCGGACCGGCATGACCATTTGCACAACCAAATCGACGGTATCCAAAAGCAATTGGCTGAAGGAGCCGTCGTCATTTCGACGCGCTACTATCTATCCTCGTTTGCGTATCACTGCAGAACGGAGGAGGATTTCGAGCTCGTTGAGAGACTGAATTCCGGATTCCCACCAGCTGACCTGACCTTCTTCATCGAATGCCCAGTCGAAATATGCCTCCGGCGTATCGAACAAAGGCAGTATAAGCGTGAAAAGTATGAGCACCGCGACAAGCTCTTATTGGTCCGCGAGAACTATTCGAGGATTCTTTCCCGCTACAAGCATGACCTTCATTACATCAACGGCGAAGACTCCCCCCACGTGATGCACGCCAAAATCCTCGACGTCGTAAAGGAAAAGCTATGCCCGAAGCGATCACCGATCTCGACAAGGTAATTCTTGACGCCGTAGCAGCCTGCAAGCATGGGCCAGTCCACAACCTGCTGCTCCGTTACACGTTTCCAGTTCGACTGATCAAGCATCCGCTGGATGGCAAGTTCGAGGACCAGGCGGCTGCTTGGCAGGCAGCTGAACGCCCTCAGAACCTTTACATAAATCACGGTACCTTCATTCATCCGATACGCACGGACGGAACGAGGCTGGACGGAATAGGCCACATCATCAATGAATTGAAGCAAAAAGGCGATAGCAACCGCGCCCTCTACAGCCTTATTAACATGCACGATATTGTGGGTAAGGGGGACTTGCCCATCCCGTCCTTCCTGATACTCCAATTTGGCAAGCTCGACAAAACCCTAAACTGCACCGCCTATTTTCGCGCCCTGGAAGTCGGCAGCTTCCTGCCCATCAACCTCACTGAAATGTGCTCGGTGATGAAGAGGATCTACCGCGAGTTTCCCGACATCGAGCGGATAGACCTGTGCATACACGCATTCAGAGCCTACTTCAAAGAGAACTTCGACTGCCTCGAAAAATCACTGCTTGATCAGCAGGGAGTCGCGAAAATATTGGCATGGCTGACGGAGCCCGGGAAGAAAGACGAGGTGAGGGATTGGCTAATTTCTAAGCTTAAGGAATCCACGGTAATTGCAACGTCAGGATTCGAAGAAATGTGCAACTTCCTGAGACTCAGCCGGGACAAAACAAGGCCCTTCTACTCGGACGAGTTCCTTGCCGCTCTTGAGCAGGCGAAAGCCTGCCTGATCCAGCTGAAGGAACTCCGTTTGAAAGCCTCGTTCGGCAAGGAGCTCGAAACGACGACTGATCAATTCAGGAAACACCTTCAGAAAGCAATTTCCGCGATCTAAGATGACCCTGAAAGAAATAATGGACATCCAGAAGGACTTCGACCAGCGGCATGCCGGCCGGACCAAGTTCTACGTGGAAATCACGGACAAGAACATCGAAGTTCTTGAGCTTCTCCTCGTCTGTCTTGTCGGGGAGTTGGGGGAAATCGCAAACATCACGAAGAAGATCCACCGCGGAGACAAAGCGATCTCCAACATTGGAGAGCGAAGAACTCGTGGGCGCAGGAAAATCACACTGTCCGATCCTCACGTAAGGGCTCACCTAGCAGAGGAAATCGCCGACGTTTTTATTTACCTGGTGAAAATGTGCAACCAGCTCGGCGTGGATCTTGAAGCCGAGTTCTTGAAGAAGCTGGCTTTTAACAAGAGGCGTTTTCGGCCCTTCAAACGATGAAGGTTTTTGAGGGCCAGCACTTCTCCCTCCTCTACCCTCAGATCCTGTCCGCCTTTGTGCGGTCACCACAAGAGGCCGTGGCGTCACGAGTTGGCCCGTTCTTCGACCTCGGGCCGGCCGTCCTCGACCTCGCCCCGGACGGAAACAGGTGGTGCTTAATCCGCGGACGAGCCCTGAACCCATTTTTTGCCCTCTACGAGCTGTCCTGGCTTCTTAGCGGATCGAACGAGCTTGCGGGCCTTCAGTTTTACGTTCGCGACTACGACAAGTTCAGCGACGACGGCAAGACCCTCTGGGGGGCGTATGGGTACCGCCTGCGCCGCCACTTTGGAACGGATCAAATCGAGAAGGCTATCGCGCTCCTGAGAAGCGATCCCGCCTCAAGGAGAGTTAGCATGTGCATTTGGTCTATTGAGGATCTAGGTAGGGTCTCGGCTGACATCCCCTGCAACGTTTTTGTAAACCTGAAGATCCGCGCTGGTCGCGTCGACATTTCGGTAGCAAACAGGTCCAACGATTCCTTCCTCGGCATCCCCTACAACGTACTCCAGTTCAACTGCCTTCAGAAATACATCGCAGGGAGGCTTGGCCTGAAAGCGGGCAGACAAGTACATTTCATTGATTCACTTCACCTTTACGAGAAGGACCTGCCGCCCGTTCAGCGAATCGTCGAAACATCAGACGAGAAGTCCACGCTGCGATCACTCCAGGCGGTTGCGCCCAGCGATCTGGCGGACTATGCTCGCCTCGATCACCATGCGCTGGTCAGGGATTATGATCTCCCGACGGGCAAGAACGACCAGTTCTGCCGAGTCCGAGACAGCTTCCTGCTTTGGAAGCAGGGACGGCGGGCAGATGCGCTTCGCCTCCTCCCCGAGACCGAGGTCGGTCTCGTCGCGATTTTTTGGTTTGTCCAACGAAAGGGCTTCGATAGAATTACCTTGCCACCGTGGGCCTTGAAGGCGCACGTTTAGCGGTGATCTTAACATGAATAAACTGCCAGAGTTGAAAGATAAATCGGTTCCCGCGTTAGTAGCTGCGGTGGAGGAAATGGCGCCCGGAGCCCACGAGCAAAGGGCGGCGCTTTTGCGCCTGCTCGCCCCGCCAGCCGACAGCATGCTGAAGCTGTCAGCGTCGGAGTCGGATCCTCTCGCAATCGAAAAAGCCGCGCTTCTGGCTGTCATCTACGACGACACCTTCACCACCCGCCAAGAAATCGCCAAATTCTACACGCAGAAAATGGAAGCTGTTAGCCAGGGGCTTGGAATCTCGTGGAATGATGTCTTCGAGTTTAGCAGGCGTGCCCTTGACCTCCGCGAACTGCTTTTCGCCTCCTGACGCATCCGGTCCCACATCCAGAGTCGGCAGTAGCCACTGGTTTCAGAGTTAAAAGCTGTTTCTATCGCTGGCAGGCGGCTAAATCCCCTTAGACCGAACCTTGCAGGCCGTTGAGGCAGCTCTGCAAAATAGCGATCTGGCCGGTGTCAGTTCTCACTTTTGACACTGTCGGGCAACAAACCGGGGCCGAAGCCGGAAGGCGATGGTGAAAAGTAGAAATCTAAGAGGGGGTTTCACAAGATCTCCAGGCAGGTGGCGGTCGGGTCCTGCTCGAAGGCGGCGATTGTCTGGGCGTGGTCGCGGAGAATCTTTTCCAGAATTTGAAGCTGAGGTTCTGGTCGAACAACAGCTTCATGCGGCGGTCAGCAGGCGGCGTTCACGGTCGGCAGCCAAGGCGACCCACGAGCCCAGCAGGTTGCGGGCCCTGCCACCGGCTGATCGCGGCTGAGTTCTCGGATCAGGCGGACGGCATCCCGGAAACGCCCGTTGCGGGCGGAGCGAAGACGTCGTATTCCGGCCCGAACTGCGCGAGGTAATGGAGCGAGTAGGCCCGCTCGAATACCAGGATGGGCAGCAGAAAGACCGTTCCGAGATAGGGCAGGGCAAACAGGCAGCCAGCAATGCAACACGTCACCAGGACCACCCCCACCACAACGACGGTGATGGCAATCGCCAGCACGATCCGGAAAAGGAAATAGAGAACGAGGTTGCCGATATTGCCCCGCAACAAACCGCCCAACTCCCGCCACGCGTCGAGGCACCGGCTCCGGCGCAAGAACTGAAGCGGCACCACGAAATCCCTCGTCAGCCGCCGGATGATCCAGAACGCGATCCCGACGGCTATGATGACGAACACTAACGCCACGGCCAAGAGCAGGCCCCCAGGGCTGACAGCTTCTCGGAACACCATTCTTATCACCACCAGTAGCAAGCCACCCACCAGCGGAAGCATCACCACAAGACCGATCAACGAGATCACCAGCCGGAACAGGAATAGGCTGTTGGCTTCGGGAGCGAATCTGACCCAGGGCACCTGCACCTCGGCGGCGTTGAGCGCCACGCAATGCAGAAACATGAATCGTCCCCGGCTGCTTAGCCACATCACGACCAACCAAACAGAGAGACTCACCAGAATGAGCGCGACCGCCAACGGGGCGATCCACGCGATGTTGTGCATCACATAATCGCGCGCCTGCTCCAATCCATCGCGGATGCTTTGCCGTCCGTGGCCGTTGTGCCCGCCGTAGTTGAAACCGCTACCTAACCCTCCGCCCTCGCCCAGGTAGGCCAGCCACGCGCAAAAGCCGATCACGAACCACCTCCCGGCATCGAACGGCTGGAACAGCACCTTCTTCACGCGGTCCATCGCCTGCCCGACCGGCAGCGTCACACTCATTTCTCTCGGTTGCATTGTCGTACTCGGAGTCTGGTTCGCCTGCTGATGTCGCCAGTTTTCCCGTAAGCCGCCGCCGAAACAACTACAATTAGGGCCGGGATTTGTAGGAGCTTGGCCCGCCGCAGCCCTGTTCGCTTGTGCCTCAGTGCCTCTGTTATCTCTGTTATCTCCTGTTCAACTCCATGGACACGGCCAAGTCTAAAGTCCAAAGCCTAACGGCTAGAGGCTGAAATAGGGAAGCGAAGCGGTGAGTTCTGGCTTGGGCGGCGCGGGCGGCGGGCGAGCTCAAAGGTCGCGGTATATCTCCCGCCGGTGGCCGACAGCCAGGAGGTGGATGATGCTGGCCGCCGCATCGAAGGTGTAGATAATCCGGTAATCGCCGACGCGCAACCGGTAGCGGTTGCTGCCGGTCAGCCGATGGTGGGGGAAGGTCGCGAGCCGGAGTCCCATCCCGTCTATCCTGGACTCGATGCGGGCTCGGATCGGCGGCGGGAGTTTGAAAAATGCGGTGTCGAAACGAGTGTAATAGATCTGGAGCGCCGCGCTCACTGGCCTCGTCCGGCCTTGCGGACGCGGGGGCGCAGGCCAGCTTCCATTTCCCGCTCGGATTCCCGGATGGCGGCCTCGAAGTCCTCCCGGAATTCGAGCCGATCCTCGACGAAGTCATCCAGCCAGTCGCGGACGCGTTTCAACTCCGCGGGCGAGAGGTTCTGCAGTTCGGCTTCGATCTGCTCAACTTTGCTCATGGGCGCAGCCTATCACAACCCGTGCGGGACGGCAACGGACGATGAAGTTGCCGCGATGGGGGGCGTCTTCTTTGACATGGAAGCCGATCTTAGGCACGTCACTGGATATCCTCGGGCGGCTGACGCGGGGGAGGCGCGGGCGAGGAGTCCAGCTCCTTCTTTCTTGAAACTTTCCTTGGGCCTCCTGGGAATTACTTCCAGAGGGGCGGATTGCCCCACGAGTAACAACCTAAGGAACACGCTGTGTTCGCCAACGTGGTCGGCGACATCAAGCCGGAGCAATTGGCCCTGCTCGGCGACAAACTCCACCTTGACCCGCTCAAACAGATCGGCAACACCGCGCAAAAGCCGGAGAACCAACCGAAGGAAAAAGCGGAGGAATAGACTCGGCCTTACATGGGGCGGAGGTGGGCGTTTACAATCTGCACGACGCGCCGTCCGCGCTGGATTATTCGGCAATGTTCACCGCCCCAGATAAATGCATGAGACGGCGAGGCTGGGAACGAATCGTCGGGGTTGCCCGGGGCAGGCAGTTCGTAGCGGTCTATATGCCCCGCAACCTCCGCACGGTGAAGCGCATGGCGTGCTGCGTAGCCGTCCTCAACGAGCAGGATCTGGTGGTCGCTTCTGCTCGCGGCAACCTGGAGCCGTTGCTCGAATTGGCGACGCAGTGCCTACAGGAACACGACCTCTCATCAGGCGACTTCACGCGCCGCGTGCCGAAGACGTAGCTGGAGCGGTGTCAGTGATTCTGCTCCTCAAATCTTGCTTTCACTTCGCCAGTTGCCCGATCTGCGCGTCCAGTTCGTCCAGCGAAAAGCCTTCCGCGACGACCCGATGGCTCGCATCGGCCAGAATCAGCCACGGCAACGAACTGGCTTCCGAGACCCACTTGGATTTCCCGGATGTTTCCGCCACGCGCCCGACCGGAAACGAAACCCCAGCGGCGCTCTTCCACTCGTTGAAGTCGTCATCGCTCATGACTGCGGCTTGGATGCCGAGCACGGAGACATTTTTCTGCCGGAGCGCGGCCACCTGTTGATCCAACTGATGAACAACATGGCGGCAGGGGCGCTGGTTGGCGTCGAAAAGACACAACAACACTGGCTGGCCGGCGGGCGCGGCGTCGGCCGCGAGATTCATTGCCGTCAAATCGGGCAGGGGACTGCCTTTGAGCAAAGCACGGCGCGGCGGCGGGCGAACACTTCCCGGCGAAGAACGCAAGCTCATCACGATGTTCGTGTCACCGGCCTCGACCGTGGCCTGCGCGCTGCCGGCGCCGCTTTGCGAATAGGCAAACAGGCGAATTTGTCCCTCGCAAACCCTAAAATGGAACCGGCCTTTGCTGTCGGTGGCCATATATCCGTCGGGCTGGCCATCGCCGTTGAGCTGGACGTTCACGCCGGAAGCCGGCTTGTCGTTCTCGTTCAAGACCTGGCCGGCGATGAGGCGGTCGGCGAGCTTGAGAACAAATGGCGCCAGTTCCAGCCGGTTCGTTTCCGAGGCCACTTCGACTTGCTGTTGGCTTTTGCCGTAACCTTTGGCGGTCGCATAGACGGTATATTGCGCGTCCGGCGGCAGGCATTTGATTTCATACCGGCCTTCGGCGTTCACCGGACTCATCTGCTCGTTCAACTGCTCGTAGCTCCTCCCGGCCTTGAGCCACAGACCGACTTGCGCGCCGGTCAAGGGAGAATCCGCGGCACTCTTCACCTGGCCGGTCACCGTGAGCGCCGGTTTCAGTTTCACGTTGAGATTGGTGGTGTCCTCCGGCAACTCCTCGGTCGCCGCCAGGTTGCGGGCCAGCTCGCGAACGACCAGGAGCGCGCTGCCGGCCTGGGCCTGCCACGGCTGGAGCGACCAGGAGAGATTGAATTCGCCCTTGGCCCCGGTCTTGACCCAGCGCGTGCCATTGTTGGGAAACACCGTCACCAGCGCGCCGCCTGCGGGTTGACCGGTGTCATCCGTCACCATCCCTTTCAGCTCGTGCATTGTCGCGCCGGGCGAGGAACCGTAAGTCATGCCCAGCCGCAGAACGACATTGGTGTCGCCGCCTTCGGCTGAGACGTTGCCGTAAGACCTCTCGTTGTTAGCGGAGATTTGAACCGTTCCTTCGCAGACGTGCTCGAAAACAAATCGCCCTTGCCGGTCTGTGGGCACATAGGCGTTGGGCTGTCCATCGCCGCTCAGATTCACGTGAGAACCGGCGACCGGTTTGTCGTCCGCGTCGAGCACCTGGCCGGCGACCTTGAGATTCGCCGGCTTGAGTTCCACGGGATCAAGTTCCTGGCGGATGGCGTCGGCGGAGATCTCCAGAGTATGCATTTGCTTCTGCCCATATCCCGGCGCGGAAACTATGACGCCGTATTTTCTGCCGGGTGGCAGCGCGGGAATCTCAAACTGTCCCGGCATGTTGGTGCGTGCCAGGCCTTGCAGCCACATTCCGCTCCGGCCCGTCCAGAAAACCAATTGCGCGGTCGCGTTAGTGACGGGCTTGCCATCGCATTCCGCGCGGCCGGCCAGCGTTAGTCCCGGCGCCAATTTCAAGTCCAGCGTGCCGGTATCCTCGTCCAGGTCCTGGGCCACCGCCAGATTATGGTCCGCGTCGCGAACCAGAACGCACGCGGTCGAGTCGCTCTGTCCTCCTAACTGTCGCTGGTTCCATTCCAATTCAAACTTGCCGTTCGCGTCGGTCTTGAGATCGGCGTCGGCCGGCCCGAAGCCGCCGACGAGCCGCACCGACACGCCGACCGCCACCTGGCCGTCCGGCGTGTGCACGACCCCGCGGAGTTTCCGCGGCGCGGCCAGTTCAATCTCAACCTTATTCGTCCTGCCGGATTCCACGGTGGCGGGGCTCTGGCTTGAAGGCAGGGACTGCCGGAACGCCGTGATTTGATAATCGCCCGGGACCAACCGGAGCCGCGCGATCCCGTTCTTGTCTGAAACGGCACTGGATTGGGCGTGTTCCTTGTAAGCGCTCACGTTGACCTGCGCCACCGGCTTTCGGTCATCTTTGCCTAGCACAAACACTTCCAACAGAGCGCCGCGCTCGGCTTTCACCTGCACCCCGCGCGCCGTCTTTCCGGCTTCAACCGAAACCGGAACCGCTTCCGCGACCCAATCGGAAAGGGCGTTGGTGCCAAAAAAAGTTTGGATGGAATAAGAACCAGCGGCCACGTCGTCGAATCGGAACGCGCCCTCAGCGCCGGATCGTGCCGGCTCAGTCGCGCTGCCCATGAAAAATCCCGGCTGATCAGATTGCAGCGTGAGCCGCGCTGCCGGCAGCGGTTGGTTGGTGTCTCCGCCCACAATCTTGCCTTCAATGCTGGCGGCCGGTTCCAGAACCAGCTTAATGTCCGCCTGTCCGGCCCGATAACCTGCTGTTTGCAGGTCGGTAGATGTTTGCTGCGACGGTTGCAGCACCTTTCCGGGTGAACGAACTGCCAGAATGGCGCTGGCGTTGGTGGGAAAATTCTCGACCCGGAAATGCCCGGCGCCATCGGTGTGCGCGGAAAAACAGTCGCGCGTCGGCTTGCCAGTGAAGTAATTGAACGACCGGGCTCCGTTTTCAGACGACATGTCGCTGATAGCCATCGTCACGGAAACCTCGGCGTTTGCAACAGGCTTGTCTCCCTCGTCCACCACAACGCCTGCCAGCGTTCCCGGCGGAGTCAGTACTATATGATTGCCCGTTTCGTGAATTCGATTGAATCCCTGGTTCAATTGTCTCCACCCGGGAGCCATACCTGGCTTGCGCGCGAGGAGAAACCCCGTGTCACGCGATACTTGGATGCCAAAGGCTCCATCCGTGCCGGTCGTGATTTCCTTTTCCAATTTCGGCTCGCTCGGTCGAAAACCATTTCCCTCGTAACGCCAATACTCGACCGTCGCCCCAACCACCGGATTGCCAGCGCTATCGGTGATGGTTCCGGAAACCTCGAGCGTTGTCGCGTCAGCGTTTGCGGGAGTGTCCGACACTCGTTGAACGACTGTTTGGAATCGCTGTTGCCCCTCGGCGTGCCAGCACACACCCATGAGCATAGCAACGGCAGAGAACAGGAAGAAGTGGCGCCTCATAGTCATACGCTGATTATGAGGAATTGAACCTGGCCGGTCAACGAACGTCGCAGAGTTTTTCACTCCCCCCATGAAGTCCACGAAGGCGGCCAGACAGCCAACCACTAGCGCCGAATTCAGACCGCTAACCTGATCTTTTCATAAACCAGCCATGGACTTCTCGACGTGATGGATTGAAGGCGTTAGCCGTCGGCTCAAAGCGTCTGCTTTTCAGAATTGCGATAGTGCCCAAGCCGTTAGGTGGTTTTGTG
>Ga0326727_10020323_pt1 | contig 13202 bp, 11 predicted proteins | sample MB2enrmetagenome_FD_207643 | JGI IMG/M metagenome (GOLD analysis project Ga0326727, IMG submission 207643) | Lab enriched peat soil microbial communities from McLean, Ithaca, NY, United States - MB29MY | ecosystem: Environmental > Terrestrial > Soil > Wetlands > Peat | place: USA: New York...
GTTCCGCCCAAAAATCATCAACCCAAACAAACCAAACCCCTTCCACCCCAAAAATAGCCAATAATACTTGGCATAGTAGTTATGCTCAATCCGCTATCATTAATGTAGGGGGAAAATTGCCTGCTGCCGCCATCTCCGCCCAAACCGTCGCAAGCATCAACTAAACACTTGATTCCAGAGACTTTAAAATTATCTCCAATGCAATCAATACTTTGGCCAGAAAGTCCAGACCAAGTCCAGACCTATCCAGAAAAAGTCTAGACTTAACATACCTGTTGTGAAGACTTTAGGACTTTTTCGTATACAAGGAGAGGAGGTCCCAACTCGAAACCAGTCGCGAAGCGGGCCGCCCCGGAGCGATAATGCCCATGTGACGCCATGATCTTCGAAGACCGCAAAGACGCCGGACACCAGCTCGCCACCCACCTAGCCGAGTTCGCCGGTCGCCCCGGCGCCATCGTCCTCGGCATCCCCCGTGGAGGCGTCGTCGTCGCCTCGGAGATCGCCCAGGCCCTGAGTTTGCCGCTCGACATCTTCCTCGCCCACAAGCTCGGCGTTCCCGGCCACGAGGAGCTTGCCTTCGGGGCCATCGCCGACGGCGGCAGCCGTTATCTCGACGAAGAAGTCATCCGCGCCGAGTGCGTCTCTCCCGAAGCCATCGACCGCGTCACCGCCCAGGTCCGCCAGCTCCTGAACCAGCGCGCCCTCCTCTATCGCGGACGTCGCCCGCCGCTCCAGCTCGCCGGCCAAACCGTCCTTCTTGTGGACGATGGAATCGCCACCGGAGCCAGCGTCTACGCCGCCGTCCGCGCGCTCCGCCAGATGCAGCCCGCCGCGCTCATCCTCGCCGCTCCCGTCGCGCCCGCGTCCACCTGCGCATGGCTGCGCAGCTCGGTGGACCGCCTCGTCTGCCTCCACGCCCCGCAGAGCTTTTACGCCGTCGGCCAGTTCTTCCGCAACTTCTCCCAGGTCGAAGACGACGAGATCGTCCGCCTCCTTCAGCCTGCCGCCTGACCGTACGGTGGTACTATTCTCTCCGCCGGAGTTGCACCATGCGCAAGAGCCGACACACCCCGCTGATCGTCGCAGTCGCGTTGTTGCTCGTCCCATTCATCGCCCTGCGCATGTGCGCGCGCAGCCGCATCGCCGCGCCCCGCCCGGCAAACCACACCACCTATAAGGAAGGAGCCGCAATGTCATTCACTCTTGTCTCACCCGCATTCCCCAACGGCGGCCCAATCGCCGCGCGCTACACCTGCGACGGCGCCGACCTCTCGCCCGCGCTCGCCTGGTCCGAAGTTCCCGCCGCCTCGCAGTCCCTCGCCCTCATCGCCGACGATCCCGACGCGCCCGCCGGAACCTGGACCCACTGGGTCCTCTGGAACATTCCAGCCCGCGCCTCGCTCCTGGCGGAGAACGCGGAGAAGGTCGAAGTCCTCGACAATGGCGCGCGCCAGGGCCTCAACGACTTCCGTCGCATCGGCTATGGCGGCCCGTGTCCCCCGCCGGGCCATCCCCACCGCTACTTCTTCCGACTCTACGCCCTCGACGTCCGCCTCGACCTCAAGCCCGGCGCCAGCCGCGGCGAATTGGAACGCGCCATGGCGCCGCACATCCTCGCCCAGACCCAGTGGATGGGCACCTACAAGCGTTAGCAATCATCATCGCCCGCCGCTCGCAACAACAGATCCACGGAAGACCTTCGTCAACGCCATCCACCTGCCGCCCCGCGATTAACTATTAACTATCCGGCAAGATACCTTCCAGAGGGAACCAGAGGGAAACGGAGGCGGCCTCGTCCCGCTTAAAAACCACCGGCGGGAACAGAGGTTGTGTCGTCAGTCACCGATGCCGTAGCCACTCGCAGTCGCCGCCCGATCGCACTCGGGCGCATCTGCTTGAAATACAAGCAGAATCCCCGCAAGACCGAGAATTATCCACAGAAAAGGTTACCTTCGTAACCTTACGTGTTTGATATGCTGTTATGTAATTGATTTTACTATACTTAGAGTAGTTTACATCTTATGATCATTTTGTTGGATTTGTCCAGCAAAAAAAATCGTTCCGACTATTAAGAGTAACCGAAAGGGAGCTTCACCATGAAAATCATTGTACGCTGTCTCGTCATCGCCCTCGCCTTAACCGGCGCAATCGCCACCACCTCCGCGAAGGCCTCCTCCGCCAGGACGACAGTCAACATCTCCAAGACGAGTGCGGTGCCAATCCCGAACTGCCCCCCGGACGACCCCGACGGCTGCGGCATCAATGATTAATTGCAACCTACGGTAACCAAAGTAACGCAAGATAGCTGTTGACGCTCCCCCTGGATGAGGTATCCTTTACTTGTCCGGGGGTGTCTGCGCGTGACCTCAATGCCGTTTCTCACATTGCTCGGTTGGCTTGAAGTTGCATTTTGCCTCGCGGCCCTGTGCGCAATTCTGGCCAAAAAGCAGTGGAAGGATTATTGGTCGCTCGGCGCATTTCTCGCAGTGCGGGCCTTCTCCAGCAGCGCCTGCATGGGCATTATTCACTTCGGCAGACTCCTGGGAACACACACTGCATATCACCTTTATTTTTATACCTACTGGATCAGCTTCGCGGTCGAGTCGGTCCTTGCCCTCATCGTAGTCTACAGCGTCTACCGGCTTGCCATGGCCCCGCTCAAGGGCCTGCAGCAGCTCGGCATGCTGGTCTTCCGCTGGGCCGCATCCATCTCCGTCGTTGTAGCTCTCGGCTCGGCCTTTGCCCCGGAGATGACGAGCACCAAGTACCTCATCGCCGCCATCTCGCAGTTGCAGCGCACCCAGAGCATCCTCACCCTCTGCCTGCTGGTCTTCGTCTGCTTCGCCATCCTTCCCATGGGCCTCAACTACGGCAGCCGCATCTTCGGCATCAGTCTCGGCCTCGGCGTACTGGCCACCAACGATCTGGTGCAGTCTGCATGGCTCACCCTCAATCCAGGGATGCACACGGCCCGCAATCTGGTCAACGGTGTTGTCATCTGTGTGGTTCTTGCCACTTGGGCCACCTACTTCGCTCTGCCTGAGCCCAAGCGCCGCATCATCGTCCTGCCCACCACCTCGCCCTTCCTGCGCTGGAACCAGATCTCGCAGGTCCTGGGCGACAACCCAGGCTTCGTCGCGATCGGCGGAATGCCGCCCGAACTCCTTGCACCGGCAGAACTCGAGGTCATGCAGCGCGCCTCGCTCAAGATGGCTACGCCCTTTCCCAGGTCGATGAACGCTTAAACGCGCCTGTTGCCCGCAGCAAATAAAGCGCCCATACCGGTCTCCGGCATGGGCGTTTCTCTTCTGCACTCCTCTTCGCTCAATGCTACCGCCGAACTGGCCGGCGATGATGGCGGTGCCGGGGCGCGGGCCGGCGATGATGTCTCTGCCCCACCTTCACCACAATCTGCGCATCCGCCTGCGGCGGCGTATAAACGCCGGCAAACACAAACAACATCGCCAATCCAAGCAACCATCGTCTCGCATGAAGCTTCATCTGCATCCTCAATCCTGCTTCGCCCAATCTGGGCCAGCACTCCATAGGATGCCGAATCGTCCCCGCGCGGCCACGCCGAAGCTCCGCTCAGCCGACATCCTGTGAACAGTGTCCCCAACCTGTTCCCTGATCCCTGTTCCCTGTATTACCGCACCACGCCAACCTGCTCCATCGGCCAGTAGACGAAGACCGCCTTGCCGTAGATCAGGCCGCGGTCCACCGGCCCAAAGTCGCGGCTGTCGCTGGAGATCGACCTGTGGTCGCCCATCACGAAGTACTCGCCGGGCGGCAGCACCATCTCCGACTGCGAACGGTCGTCGGCGAATCGGCCCTGCAGATACGGCTCCATCAGAAGCTTGCCGTTCACAACCACCTGCCCCTGGTCGATCCGGATCCTGTCTCCCGGCAGCGCAATCACCCGCTTGATGTAGCTCTTCGCGTGGTCGCGCGGATACTGGAAGACCACCACGTCCCCCGCATGGACCTCGCCCACGCGATACGCAATCTTGTTGATGAACAGCCGGTCCTGGTCTTCCAGCACCGGCAACATGCTGGTTCCCTCCACCCGCACCGGCTGGTACAGAAAGACAATGATGAACGCCGACACCGCAACTGACACCACTAGGTCGCGCAGCCACGAGTGCCAGCCGGCAGACCAACGGGAACCTCCATCGTTGCCTTCCCCCCCGGCCTGGACCTCCACTGGCCTCTCGGCCCCCATCCGTTCTTCGTCGCCCACGCTCTCTCCTCGCACCCTTGTCTCTGCTGCACTCGTTAGTTAGACGCAGCAGCCCCGCCCTTGGGACTCACCGTTCCAACACTCTTCGGCCCCAGTCCCAGTCCCGGCGCCAGCGTCTTCCCGTCGATCCCCCCTGCACGGCTCCAGGCGATGCGGCAACCCCCGGGAAAAATCGTCTTCATTCCGCTTCGCACTGGGACATTTGGACGCTCTCAACCGTATAATAGGTAATGGAAGAACCGGCGCATTTCGGTTCGCGTCTGGTACCCGGCCATCAGTCGGACCAATTCTCACCACGGCGGCAGTAACCTATGGCAACACTCACCATGATGGAACAGACGGACACGCCCAAACCTCACATGCAGGTCGTGGAGGGCCCCCACGATCCCACCACCGAAACCTCCAACATCGCGTCCGAGGGCCTGGATACCAAGTCGGCGCTGGAGATTGCACGCATCATCAACCACGAAGACGCCAAGGTCGCCTCTGCGGTCCGCAAGGCCCTCCCCGAGATCGCCATTGTCATCGACATCGTCGCCCGCGCGCTGCGCGATGGCGGCCGGCTCATCTACGTCGGCGCAGGCTCCAGCGGCCGCATCGCCGCGCTCGACGCATCCGAGTGTCCCTCCACCTACTCCACCCTCCCCGCGCAGGTGCAATACATCATGGCCGGCGGCCCCAAGGCCCTCGCCTCCGCATCCGACGTCAACGAGGACTCGCCCGAGCTGGGCCAGCGCGACATCGCCCGCCGCCGTCCCACCCGCAAGGACATTGTCCTCGGCGTCTCCGCCTCTGGCAGCACTCCCTACGTCCTCGGCGCGGTGGAGTACGCGCGCGCCCGAGGGGCCATCACCGCCGCCATCACATGCAACACCAATACCCCGCTCGCCGAGGTCTCCGACACCACCATCGTCGTCGAGGTCGGCCCCGAGGTCGTCTCCGGTTCCACCCGCATGAAGTCCGCAACCGCCCAGAAGATGGTCTGCAACATGATCACCACCGGCGCCATGACCCGCCTGGGCTATGTCTACGACAACCTCATGGTCAACGTCCACATGAAGAACGCCAAGCTCGTAGAGCGTGGCATCCGCGTCCTCATGCGCGTCTGCGGCATCGACCGCGACTCCGCCATCCGCACCATCAAGTCCGCTGGCAAGTCCATTCCCATCGCCGTCGTCATGCTCAAGGCCGGCGTGGATAAGATGGAGGCCGTCCGCCGCCTCGCCAAGTCCGACGGCAACGTCCGCCTCGCCATCGACGACTCCCGCCTCGAACTCTAAGCAGTGAATTCAAAGTAAGATCAGCGAATGAGCGTTGCTCCTGCATGGCGCGTCCGCGACACACTCACCGCCGCTGCGCTCTTCCTCTTTACCGCCGCCTTCACCCTCTGGCAGAACGCCCGCGTCGCCGTCCTATGGGACCTCAGCTACCTGCTCGACACCAGCTTCCGCATCTCGCTTCACCAGCTCCCCTACCGCGACTTCCCCCTCGCCCACGCGCCGCTCACCTTCCTCCTGCACGCCGCCATCATCCACCTCTTCGGCCGCGTCTATCTTCCGCACATCCTCTGCGCCGCCCTCGAAGCGGGTTTCGCAACCCTCCTCACCTGGCGCATCCTCCTCCACCTGCTCAAGCCCCTCGCCAACCGCGCATTCCTCATCGCCACCCTCCTCGCCGCCCCGCTCATCTTCCTCGGCATCTACGGAATCTACCCCCACCCCATCTACGACAGCGATTGCATCCTCGCCGTCCTCCTCGCCCTCACTCTCCTCCAGCGCGCCCGCGAATCCGCGCCGCGCAACCTCCTCGCCGGAGCAGCCTGCGTCCTCCCGCTCTTCTTCAAGCAGAACATCGGCCTTCCCTTTCTTCTCATCACGCTCGCCGCCGTCGCAACGCTCGCCCTCGCCCGCCGACTGCAACGCGCCAGCCTCGCCCCGCAGCTCTGGCTCCTCACCGGCGCACTCACCACATTCGCCGCAGCCGCGTTCTTCATCCACATCACCGTCGGCCTGCACAACTACCTCACCTGGACCATTACCTTCGCCGCCCAGCGCCGTCTTCCCGGCCTCAGCCTCATCCTCGCCATCTACCGCCAGTCCTCGCTCCTCTGGACCCTCCCCGCCGCCCTCATCGCCATCGTTTTGCTGCGCAGCAACAAGCGGGTGCCCCATCCATCGCAGCCTCATCACGATGGGTGGGAAGTAAAACTCCGGGTGCCCCATCCATTCCGCGTCCTCTGCGGAATGGGTGGGAGTGAAAGAGCCGGGAGCGGAAACAGTGCGAGCCCACCTCGCTCGTTCAGTGCCCGACCGATCACCGCCTTCCTCCTCCTCGCCGCTCCCTTCGTCTGGACCATCGCCTCCCTCGCCCTCACCAGCGATCCAGACGACCGCGCCGGCCAGCTTCTCTCCCTCTGGCCTCACCTCCTGGTCCTCGCCGCCGCCCTCGCCCTCGCCAATCTTCGCCCCAGCCTTTTGCTCTCGAAGCCGGGCCTCACCCTGCTCCTTCCCCTCATTCTCATCGCAACCATCCACGGCGCATTCCTCTCTCAGCAGCTCTGGGGGTCCACCTACGCCCTCTGGCCGCTCCTCACGCTTCTCATCGCCGCGCTTCTCACCCAGGTCCCCGCCATCGCCCGCCCGCTTGCCGTCATCCTCTCCGCCACCTTCCTCCTCTGCGGCGGCCTCTACTCCACCAGCCACGAGCGTCTCAGCTACATCCATCTCGACGGCCCTCTCGCCCGCGCCACCCTCCCCGAACTCCGCGGCCTCGCCACCCCCGGCCCCTGGATTCCCGGCTTTGAACAGCTCGTCCGCGTCACCAACGCCGAGATTCCCTCCGCCGACGCAATCCTCCTCATCCCCGGCGACACGCCCTTCTACTTCGCCACCGGCCGCGCGCCGCAATTCCCCGTCCTGCTCTTCGATCCCACCACCAATCCCTATACCCCGCAGCAAATTCTCGACCAGGCCCGCGCCCGCAACGTCCGCTGGCTCATTGTCAGCCGCAACCTCCAGCTCACCGGCCCGCCCTCGCCCGACCTGCCCGAACTCCTCCGCGCCCTCCAGCCCGGCTTCACCCTCGTCCACTCGCTCGCCAACTACGACATCTATCGCCGCAATTAGTTGCGATCCACCGGGTGCCCCACATCTCGATTCTGAGATGTGGGTTTCGACTAAGACACATGCACCATCGTAGCCACTCATCTCCACAGAGCCATTCCCGTAAACTATCTCCATGGACAAGTTCGTCGTTCGCGGAGGCAATCCCCTCCTCGGCACCATCAAAGTCTCCGGCGCAAAGAACTCCGCCCTGCCCTGCATGGCCGCCGCCATCCTCACCGGGGACGAGCTCATCCTCGAGAACATCCCCCAGGTCCGCGACATCGAGACCGAGCGCCGCCTGCTCGCCGCCATGGGTGCCGAAGTCGATCTCGGCTACGGCCGCGCCCAGCACCGCACCAGCATCCGTTGCGCCGTCCTCTCCGACCCCGTCGCCAAGTACGAGATCGTCAAAACCATGCGCGCCAGCTCGCTCGTCCTTGGCCCGCTCATCGCCCGCACCGGCATCGCCCGCGTCGCCATGCCCGGCGGATGCGCCATCGGCGGCCGCCCCATCGACCTGCACATCAAGGGCCTCGAAGCCATGGGCGCCACCATCACCCAGGACCACGGCTACCTCGAAGCCCGCACCAACCGCCTCCACGGCGCGCACATCGTCTTCGACAAGATCACCGTCACTGGCACCGAAGACCTCCTCATGGCCGCAACCCTCGCCGACGGCGACTCCCTCTTCGAGAACTGCGCCCGCGAGCCCGAAGTCAGTGACCTCGCCGCCCTGCTCAACGCCATGGGCGCAAAAATTAAAGGCGCAGGCACCTCCACCATCAACGTCCACGGCGTCGCCAAGCTGCACGGCGCGCGTCATCGCATCAATCCCGACCGCATCGAAGCCGGGACCTTCCTCATCGCCGGGGCCATCACCGGCGGCGACCTCAACGTCGACTGCTGCAACCCCGCCCACCTCGGCGCGCTCATCGCCAAGCTCGAAGCCTGCGGCGTCCGCCTCAATGTCGGCAACGACCACATCCGCGTCCGCTCTGGCGGCTCGCTCAAATCCACCAGCATCTCCACCGAGGAGTTCCCCGGCTTCCCCACCGACATGCAGGCCCAGTTCACGGCCCTCGCCACGCAGATCGAAGGCACCACCACCGTCACCGAAAACATCTTCGAGAACCGCTTCATGCACGTCCAGGAGCTCAACCGCATGGGCGCCAACATCACCGTCGAGGGACGCACCGCCACCGTCCGCGGACGCACCCCGCTCGAGTCCGCCGCCGTCATGTGCTCCGACCTGCGCGCCTCCGCATCCCTCGTCCTTGCCGCATTAGTCGCCGACGGCGAAACCATCCTCGACCGCGTCTACCACCTCGACCGAGGCTACGAGCACTTCGAGGAGAAACTCCGCAACGTCGGCGCCCAGATCCGCCGCATGGGCGACGTCTTCAGCAAGAAGTAATTCGGAACGGCCGCTAGTCATAGAACCTATTGACTATCTCGGACTAAACTACAGAATCGTACTTGTTTTGCTTAAGGGCACGGCTTCAGCCGTGCCGTAGATGCTGTATTTGAACTTCGGCTTTAGCCGCTGAGGTCAGTTTTTGCGGCACTCGCATGACTTTCTAAACAGGTTCACGGGAGAACTCCATGAGTGAAAGAAGCGATGTCGCTGTTGCGAAGTTTCTCTCCGGATACAACTGCGCGCAAGCGGTTCTCTACGCGTTCTGCGACGATCTCGGCCTCGACCGCAACACCGCTCTCAAACTCTCCTGCGGCTTCGGCGCCGGCATGGGGCGCAGACAGGAGGTCTGCGGAGCAGTCACTGGAGGCATCCTCGCCCTCGGCCTCAGGCACGGACGTGGCGAGGGACAGGACAAAACGCCCACCGAGGAAACCTACCGCAAGGTGCGCGAACTCATCGCGCAGTTTGAATCGAAGCACGGCTCATGCATCTGCCGCACGCTCTTGCAGGGCTGCGACCTCAACACCCCAGCCGGACAGCAATCCTTCAAGCAGAACGATCTCCTCAACAAAACCTGCAAGCGTTGCGTGCAGACCGCCGTGGAGACGTTGGAGACACTCCTCTAACGTGAGTGCGGGTGCCCCATTCATCGCGTTCGTAGCGCGATAGGTGGGTGCTACCCCACCTCCACTGTCATCCTGAGCACAGTTTGGCGCGCACTCCGCGCCAAACGCAGTCGAAGGACCTGTGGTTGTTTTGGTTGTTGCTTGTTCTTGCTGTCATTCTGAGCAGAGCGAAGAATCCCCGCATTTGTATTTGAAAATCGGTCCGATCGGTGTCAATCGGTGTTAGGCCTTTCGCCCTACCGCCAGCTCACCGCCAGATGCCACCGCAGCCCCGCCTTCACTGTCCGATCCAGCACGCACGCGTACTCCAGCAGTTCGGCCAGCACCTGCGGCCCCTCGGTTCCAAGCTGCAGCGGATCGCCCTGCAACTCCGCCACCAGCGCCAGCACCGTGGCCAGTCCATCGTCCGCGAAGTACCACTGCGGTGGTGGCAGTCGCCGCATCAGCTCGGGATTCCCCCCGCCCTCCTCGATCAGCAGCGCCATCGAGTTCTCGTCCGCCGAAAAAAACTCGATCAGCGGCCTCACCCCCAGCTTCAGCGCCAGCCGTTCTAGCGCGTCCTCATGCCGCGCCAGCGCCCGCCCGTTGACGAAGATGTCGTACCCCGGGTCCTCGCCCTCCACCACGATGTACATCGAAGCAGCCATTGTCAGAAGTGTACTTCGCCCACCGTAAGCCGCGTAAGCAAAATCGTCCGCCGCGCACCACCCTCGATTCCTTGCCGCGAATGCACCCCACAAACACAACGGCGAAGCCCACAATCGTTCGGGCCTCGCCGTTGTTCCATCCTGCATTGCATCCGCTACATTCCCTCGTGACGGCTAATCTCTAGCGGTTTCCGCCGCCCTGTGACCCGCCGCCGCCGGGCCGCCTTCCGCCGCGCCGCCGCCGTCCGCCGGGACGACGATCGCCGCCACCGCCCGGCCCGCGCCCTCCGCCAGGCCCGCCAGGCCCACGTCCGCCAGCGTTGCCCGCCGGCGCCGGAACGCCATCGGCGCGGTTGAAGTTCGGCTCGTCATCCGGCGCATCGTCCTCGTCCTCCTCGACGGGAAACTCCTCGCCGCCCTCAACCAGCACCTCCTCGTCCTCGTCCTCCACGGGAGCAGCATAGGCCGACGCTGCAACGTGGCTCTGTCTGCCACCGTGTCCGCCGCCCTGCCCGCCATCCTCGCCGGCTTCAGGCAGTCCCAGCTTCGCCCGCTGCTCGCGCAGCACGGCCTTGCGCGACAGCTTGATCCGGTTGCCCTCGATCGAGAGCACCTTCACCAGAATCTGATCGCCTTCGCGCAGCTCGTCCTTCACCTCCTTGACGCGATGCTCCGCAATCTCGGAGACGTGCAGCAGCCCGTCCGTTCCCGGAAATATCTCGACGAAAGCGCCAAACTCAGCGAGCCGCACCACCTTGCCCAGGTACGTCTTGCCAATCTCAGGCACGGCCGTCAGGTCGGAGATCATCTGGATGGCGCGCGCCAGTCCGTCCGCATCGCTCGATGCCACGTTGACGCGGCCCGTATCGTCCACGTCGATCTTCACCCCGGTCGCGTCGATGATCCCGCGGATCACCTTGCCTCCCGGCCCGATCAGGTCGCGGATCTTGTCCGTCGGAATCTGAATGGTGTGAATGCGCGGCGCAAACTGCGACTTCTCCGCGCGCGCCGTGCTGATCGTCGCGTCCATGATGTCCAGCAGGTGCAGCCGCCCGCGCCGCGCCTGTTCCAGCGCCTCGCGCATGATCTGCGCCGTGATGCCCATGATCTTGATGTCCATCTGCAGCGCGGTAATTCCCTTGCGCGTTCCCGCCACCTTGAAGTCCATGTCGCCGTAGTGGTCTTCCGCGCCCGCGATGTCGGAGAGCACCGCGTACTTCTCGCCCTCTTTCACCAGCCCCATCGCAACTCCGGCCACCGCGCCCTTGGTGGGAATGCCGGCATGCATCAGCGCCAGCGACGCGCCGCACACCGTCGCCATCGAAGACGACCCGTTCGACTCCAGAATGTCCGACACCACGCGCAGCACGTACGGCGATTCGTCCTCGCCCGGCAGCACCGCCTCGATCGCCCGCCATGCCAGCGCGCCGTGCCCGATCTCGCGCCGCCCCACGCCGCCCATGCGTCCCACCTCGCCCACCGAGAACGGCGGAAAGTTGTAGTGCAGCATGAAGCGCCGCTTCTGTTCGCCCTCGTAGCTCTCCATGCGCTGCGCGTCGTCGGTCGTGCCCAGTGTCGCGGACACCATCGCCTGCGTCTCGCCGCGCGTGAACAGCGCCGAGCCGTGCACCCGCGGCAGCACGCCAACCTCAATCGAGATCGGCCGAATCTCGTCAAACGCGCGATGGTCCGGGCGAATCCGCTCGTTCAGCACCTGGTCGCGGAAGATCTGCTCGCGCAGCAGATCGAAGTACTTGCTGAACTTCTTCGCCGCCGCGGCGTCGCCCTCGGGCAGCTCCTTCTTCAGCGCGTCCTTGATCGCCTTCACCAGCTCGTGGCTCTCGAACTTGGGGTGCTTCGCGGTGTCCAGCGCGTCCTTCAACTGCGTGCCAACCTTCGCCGTCAGATCGTCGAGGTATGCCCGATCGATCTCCTCGGCAACGGGCACGCGCTTTGCCTTGCCCGCGCGCGACACCAGGTCGTCGATCGCCGCGCAGATCTTCTTGATCTCCCCATGCGCGAACTCGATCGCATCAACCACCTGAACCTCGCTGCACTCCTTCGATCCCGACTCCACCATCACAATGCCGTCCTTGGTGCCGACCACCATGATGTTGAGCAGGCTCTTCGCGCGCTCCGCATACGTCGGGTTCACGATGAAGTCCCCGTCGATCAGTCCAATCCGCACCGCGCCCACGGGCCCGTGGAATGGAATGTCGCTCAAAGCCAGCGCGCAGCTCGCCCCGTTCATCCCCAGCACGTCCGGATCGTTCTCCTTGTCCGCCGAGTAGACGAACGCCACCACCTGCGTCTCGTTGCGGAAGGCCTCCGGAAACAGCGGGCGAATCGGCCGGTCGATCTGGCGGCAGGTCAGGATCTCCTTCTCGCTCGGCCGTCCCTCGCGCTTGATGAAGCCGCCGGGAATGCGTCCGCCCGCGTAGGTGTTCTCGCGGTACTCCACCGTCAGCGGGAAGAAGTCGATCCCCTCCTTCGGGTCGGGCGAGGCAACAGCCGTCGCCAGAACTGCGTTGTCTCCGCTCGTGGTGAACGCGGCGCCGGAGGCCTGCTTGGCCACCCGTCCGGTCTCAAATGTAATCCGCTTGCCGCCGGCAAGCTCAACTGTCACTTCCTGTTTCATGTTTTGCCTCTTCTCTCGTTTTTCTTATCAATTAGGAAACTTGGTGCTGCGCCGCTTAACAACGTACGCAGAGTTGCAGCCCGGAGTGGCCGTCCTCGCGGCCGCCAGCGGAGTGCATAGTCGAAATCTGTGGACCGAAATCGCGGCCCATTGCGCAGCGCGACCAGCCCGGAACCAGGCCGTCGCAGCCGGCAGTATTCGCCATCACAGCCTCTCCCATCGTCAGCAACTCCGGCGGCAACGGCCGTTGCGGCTGCGCGTGAAGTGGACTGCCGTGGTGGGTCGGGTCTTGCTTTCGTCCATGATGGGGGTTGTCCCAGTCGAGTCTACTTGCGAATGCCAAGCTTCGTGATGACCTCGCGGTAGCGGTCTGCGTCGCACTTCTTCAGATAATCGAGCAGACCGCGCCGCTTGCTCACCAGCATCAGAAGTCCCCGGCGGGAGCCATGGTCCTTCTTGTGCGTCTTGAAGTGCTCGGTCAACTCGCCAATGCGCTCGCTCAGGAGGGCGATCTGGACCTCCGGACT
>Ga0326727_10020324_pt1 | contig 13202 bp, 11 predicted proteins | sample MB2enrmetagenome_FD_207643 | JGI IMG/M metagenome (GOLD analysis project Ga0326727, IMG submission 207643) | Lab enriched peat soil microbial communities from McLean, Ithaca, NY, United States - MB29MY | ecosystem: Environmental > Terrestrial > Soil > Wetlands > Peat | place: USA: New York...
GTTACGGAATCGCTCAAGGTCTGCTGCGAACCATCGCTATAACCACCCATGGCGGCAAGCTGCAAATTCTCGCCCTTGGCAAGCGTCGGGTTGGCCGGAGTGAGGGTGATCGTCTGTAATTTGGGACTGCTGGTACCGCTGGTACCACAGTTTAAGAGCGAAAAGAGCCCAAGAAGCACGGCGAAGACACGGATCGCCTGAGCGGCGGTAACATTTTTCATTGTGGAAATCCTGGAGCCTTGGGGGAAGGCAGGAACTAACGAACTAGACAATTGGAACTATATCGAAGGAATCAGGCTGTGCAATAGCCAGGCCGGCCTACTACTTTTGGGTAGAGACGAAAGTAGGCATTTTGCAGGGCCGGGTTACGCTGGGGCGCGGGTTCAGGCAGGACTGGGTAAGTCTAAGGCCATGAAGGGATAAATAGTTCAGAAAGTTGCATCTGACCCAGAGTACCGCCCCCCAGAGACCGCGGAAAGCAAAGCAGAAGGGATACCTTCGAATTGGACCTCTACTTGCAGTGTACTTCCTTCGGATTAGTTATGCGCGTGTCTGAGAACGAATTAGCTAACCCAATTGTGGCATTGCTCTCGGCTTAGGCGCATAGTTTACTGGAAAGGTCCGAGGGCGATTGCTGCGAGGCCGGGGTTTGTTTGGGATGGCTAAGAGGCAGCGCGATACCCGAGACGCGGCGTGCGCCGGTCCGAATAAAGGCTGCAAGAATAGTCGAGCGGACCGTTCCAGAAACATGAGCAGAGGGCACGCGGCAAAGGGCACCTTCACTGCGGGCACCTCCCCAAACACCCTCCCCCACACTTGCGTCGTATCGTGCTATAACGTCTCCATGGTGAGCGGTAGAGTTACTGTGGGGCCAGCAACACGGGTTGGGAAGTGGGCCGGTCATGCGGACAACTTTAGTTAAGATCGAGCGGGTGCTGCGTGGAAGGTGTGGGGACCTTGCGCGGCAGGCGGTGCAAACGGGCGCCGAGTTGGCGGTTGTCGCAGCTCTGGCACTGTTGTTTGGCAGCCAGAGGGTGCAAGCCTCCGAGCCCACGATCGCGAGCGGCCCGATGATCCAGCGCTCGATGCGGGTGATTCCGCGCCGCTACGTAATCAGTCCAAGCGGGGTGACGGTTCCGGCCAATCAGACACAAAAATTTGAAGTAGTAGATGCGAACGGGAATCCGGTTGCGGTGCGGTGGAACCTGTCCGGGCTTGGGTGCTATGGAGCCAGTTGCGGGAGCATCGACGAGCAGGGAGTGTACCATCCGCCGGCGACGCTTCCCAAGCCGAGCCTGGTGACGCTGGAAGGCGTGGTGGTTTCCGATCCGCACTTTTCAGTGCTGACTCAGATTCGTTTGCAAGATGCCAAGAATGAGCCGAGCGCAGAAGTGGCTGCGGTGGTTCCGGCGAAAGCGGAACTCGCGGCCGCCGCGCCGGCGAGCAGCAAAAGCTCATCGCAACCGGTGGCCCAAGCCATAGCGGCAACACCGACTGTGATGGGTGCGGAAGTCGCGCGTGCCCCGGCGGGAGTGCCGCTGCCAGCCGCGGTAGAAGCCGCGCCAACGGTGACAGGCCAACGTGCGCTGCGAGCTTCCGAGCTACCTGCTGCGCCAACGGTAGTGGCTGCAGCACCAAGTGTATCGATGGACAGCGCGCGTGGCGCCAGTCCGATGCCGCTGCCATCCGTCGTGGCTGCACCTCCGCAGGTCGTGCAGCAAAAGAGTTCGAGCAGGCCGGCATCCATGCCCTTGCCTGCGGCAGTGAGCAACCCTCCTTCTGTAGGTTCTGCAAGCGGCAAAGAATCGCGAAAGAAAGAAATGCCGTTGGTGTTGGCGATCGGCGCTGCCCCGGCGGTGGGCAGTCAGAAGGGAACGCGCTCAAAGGATCTGCTCGCATTGCCATCCGCGGGAAGTGCACCGAGCGCGGCAAGTCCAAACGGGGCTCAGCATACCCAGCCCGCGACAGCCATTCCGGCCGTAGCCCCGGTTGCAGCAAGCTCCAATGCGCCTCAGCCGGTCCTTGCTCGCATTGTGACTCCGGAGCCGTTGCGCTCTTCCGCGCCCGTGGTTCCCGTAGTTGCAGCTATGTCTGGCACGACACCGGCGCAGACGGCATTGGCGACACCAACGACGGCGGCATTACAGGCGGGCGCAGGCAATTCCTCGCCCACGTTGCCCGGCGATGCGCCCCAGGGTAGCGGCGAACCGAGTCCGCAACAGGCTTTGGTGCGAGTGACGTATCGCGGCGGCCTGTTAACAATCGAAGCGCGCAACGTAACCCTGGCAGAAGTGCTGAAAGCCGTGGCAGCGAAGACCGGAGCCACGATTGACGTGCCTCCCGGTACCGGCCAGGAGCGTATTGTGGAGCACGCCGGGCCGGGAAAACCGAATGACGTGATGACGCAACTGCTCAACGGGTCGCATTTCAATTTTATTCTGGTGAATTCTACGCAGCATCCGGACGAACTGGCGCAGGTCCTGCTTTCTGTCCAGCCCGCGGATTCGGGCGCAGTTATCGCACAGGCGCCGCCTTCAACCCCAGCCCCTGTACCAAATGCGTCAACACCTCCTGCCACCACGGCAGCGGTCGAGCCGCGGCCGCTGGATTACGACCTTACGCAGGTGCCGCCCGATATGTCTCGAGACGCTATGGGCGATTTCATGAAGGAAAGATTCCGCCAGATACTCGACAGACAAAAGCAGGGAACCCCACAGCAATAGCAGGGAATTGGCGGTCATCGGCGCGAACGTCGCACGTGTCGGGAGAGGAAGCACAGCGCTGTCGCCGGTTCCCCCGTGACCCAGACGAAGACAAATCGGCCCTGTAGAACTACTCCATAAGCAGTAGCTCCCGATTGTTAGAGCTGCGGATTAAGCCAGGTGGGTAGTTGCAAACGTTTGCGGATTGACTAGAGTTGGTTGAGCGCCCGCAGCTGAACTCCCCCCAGCCCTCGGCGTAGCAAACTGGAGGATCACAAGATGAAACGTGTGGGATTTGTGTTTGCATTGGCGGTCATCGCCCTGACACTGTGTGGCAGCGCGCTGGCTCAGGGTGACAACAGCTATTACTTTGTCACTTATTACTCGAACAACGCTGTGAGCGGAGCACCGGACGCGACCGTGCGCCTGGTCAACGATGGCGACATCGGCGCCAATCTGTGGGCCGACTTCTACGTATTCGACGATAGCGAAGAGTTGGGCGAATGCTGCTCTTGCAAAGTCACGCCCGATGGTCTGCTTTCGGAAGATGTAAAGACTGAACTAACGGCCAATCCGCTGAGCGGCCCGATCCGTTCACGCGGCGTCATCAAGATCATCTCGGACCCTACTGGCAACGTCGTTTCACCTTCGGCGGTTCCTGGCCTGCGTGGCTGGGCAACGCACATCCAGAAGGCTGCGAGTGGCTTCGCGATCACCGAAACTCCGCTGGCGGACGCGAACTACAGCGCGTACGAAGCGGGCGCACTGGGACCGATCTGCGGCATCCTGCTCCAGCTCGGCAGCGGCCTCGGCGCTTGCACCTGCACACTGGAAGACCACGATTTCTAAACGCTGGTCCGTACTGGTTGTAGAGCTGACCTAAGCCAAAGGCAACCCAGACGCCGGGTATTTGTGGTACACGGCGTCTGGGCCCTCCCCCTCATTACTCCAATCAGAGAATTTTCCAGCCAATTTGGGCGCGATTGCCGAGGCCCGATGCTGACGGTGTTTCAAGAAAACTATTTATAGAGAGGCGCCGAAGGGGCTGACGCACTACTCCATAAGTAGTAGCTCCCAGTTAGTAGTATTTCCGGTTAAGCCACATGGGGACTTGTAAAACGTTGTGGACCGAATAGAGTTTCGTCCGAATGCGCCAGCTGATCTCCCCCCAGCTCCAGGCGTAGGAAAACTGGAGGATCCCAGTATGAAGCGCATGGGATTTGTGTTGGTGGTGGGAGGCATTGCCCTGGCTCTGACATGCAGTGCTCTAGCCCAAAATGCAGGTGACACCAGCAACTACTTTGTCACCTATTACTCTAACAATGTGAGCGGAGCCCCGGATGGGACGGTGCGCCTGATTAATGACGGCGACAGCGGCTCGACGCTGTGGGCCGACTTCTATGTATTCGACGATAGCGAAGAATTGTCGGAGTGCTGTTCTTGCCCGATTACAGCCGACGGCGTGCTGTCGGAATCGGTTCAGAAGGAACTGATGGCGAATCCTCTGAGCGGACCGGTGCGCACCAGAGGCGTTATCAAGGTTATCGGCGATAGCGCGGGCAATCCGTACAATCCAACGCTGGCTGCAGGCCTCCACGGTTGGGCAACCCATGTTCAGAAGGCAACCAGTGGCTACGTCACTACCGAGTCACCGCTGGCCGATTCGAACCTGGGCCCAGATGAGCTTTATGGCTGGACGATGCCATATATTTGCCAAATCCTGATCGAACTTGGCAGCGGCTACGGTGCTTGCAGCTGCACGCCGGAAGACCAGGATTTCTAGACGCTGATCTTCGCTGATTGGATAGCCACCCGAAGGCGCCCGGATGCCGGTGTGTAGTACCGCTTCTGGGCGCTTTCTTTAGTTGAGGCCCATTCAGGAGGATCCCAGGATCGCCCAAGGGCGGTCGGTTTGCTGCGACGGATAGGTTCACTACTCCCTTTGTAGTAGCCCGCCCTTGTTAACGTTTTGGGTTAAGCCACGCGGGTACTTGTAAATAGCGGGGGATCAACTAGAGTTGTCGCTGCGCCACCAGCTGTACTCCCCCCAGCCCCCGGCGTAAATCACTGGAGGATCACAAGTATGAAACGGGTTGGATTTGTGTTTGCATTGGCGGTCATCGCTCTGACACTGTGTGGCAGTGCGCTGGCTCAGGGTGACAACAGCTATTACTTTGTCACTTATTACTCGAACAACGCTGTGAGCGGAGCACCGGACGCTGATGTGCGCCTGGTCAACGATGGCGACACCGGCGGCAATCTGTGGGCCGACTTCTACGTATTCGACGATAGCGAAGAGTTGGGCGAATGCTGCTCTTGCAAAGTCACGCCCGATGGTCTGCTTTCGGAAGACGTAAAGACTGAACTGACGGCGAATCCGCTGAGCGGCCCGGTCCGTTCGCGCGGCGTCATCAAGGTCATCTCGGACAATGCCGGCAACGCGGTTGCACCTTCGCCGATTCCTGGCCTGCGTGGCTGGGCAACGCACATCCAGAAGGCTGCGAGCGGCTTCGCGATTACCGAAGCTCCGCTGGCGGACGCAAACTTCAGCGCATACGAGGCGGGCGCGCTCGGACCGATCTGCGGCATCCTGCTCCAGCTCGGCAGCGGCTACGGCTCCTGCACCTGCACACTGGAAGACCACGATTTCTAAACGCTGGTCTGTACTGGGTGTAGAGCGAACGTAAACCAGAGACGACCCGGACGCCGCTATTAGGCGGCGTCTGGGCCCTCCCCCACTTCTTACCCCCCGAAATTGACAACATTCCACGTCGCGACCAGATCGGCGATGTGCCATGACTGCTTCACTGAGGGACGTTCTCACCCCTGTTTAGACTAGTTCGTAAGTAGTAGTTCTCGATTGTTAGTGTCTCTGGTCAAAGCCACGCGGGTACTTGTAAACGGCGGTGGATCGACTAGAGTTATCGCTGCGCCATTAGCTGTACTCCCCCCAGCCCCAGGCGTAAATCACTTGAGGAAAATCTGGAGGGTAGAACATGAAAAAGCTCGGATTTGTGTTTGCAATGGCGGTCATCGCTCTGACACTGTGTGGCAGCGCGCTGGCTCAGGGTGACAACAGCTACTACTTTGTCACGTATTTCTCGAACAACGCTGTGAGCGGAGCACCGGACGCGACCGTGCGCCTGGTCAACGATGGCGAGACCGGCGCCAATCTCTGGGCCGACTTCTATGTATTCGACGACAGCGAAGAGCTGTCCGAGTGCTGCTCTTGCGTGGTTACTCCCGACGGTCTGCTTTCGGAGGATGTAAAGACTGAACTGACGGCCAATCCGCTGAGCGGCCCGGTCCGTTCGCGCGGCGTCATCAAGGTCATCTCGGATAAAGCTGCCAACGCTACCGCTCCTGTGCCGAGTCCTGGCCTGCGTGGCTGGGCAACGCACATCCAGAAGGCGTCTAGTGGCTTCGCGATTACCGAAGCTCCGCTGGCGGACGCGAACTACAGCGCGTACGAAGCGGGCGCACTGGGACCGATCTGCGGCATCCTGCTCCAGCTCGGCAGCGGCTACGGCTCCTGCAGCTGCACACTGGAAGACCACGATTTCTAAACGCTGGTCTGTACTGGGTGTAGAGCGAACCTAAACCAAAGACAACCCGGACGCCGCTATTAGGCGGCGTCTGGGCCCTCCCCACCTTCTTACCCCGCCAATTGACAACATTCCACGTTTGCGACCAGATCGGCGATGTGCCATGACTGCTTCACTGAGCGACGTTCACCCCTGCCTCGACTAGTTCGTAAGCAGTAGCTCTCAATTGTTAGTGTCTCTGACTAAGCCACGCGGGTACTTGTAAATAGCGGGGGATCGACTACAGTTTCCGGAGCGCCACTGCTGAACTCCCCCCAGCCCCCGGCGTGAATCACTGGAGAAAAATCTGGAGGGTACAACATGAAAAAGGTTGGATTTGTGTTTGCAATGGCGGTCATCGCTCTGACACTGTGTGGCAGCGCGCTGGCTCAAGGTGACAACAGCTACTACTTTGTCACGTATTTCTCGAACAACGCTGTGAGCGGAGCACCGGACGCTGATGTGCGCCTAGTCAACGATGGCGGTACCGGCCACGATCTGTGGGCGGATTTCTACGTGTTTGACGATAGCGAAGAGCTGTCGGAGTGCTGCTCTTGCGTGGTTACTCCCGATGGCCTGTTGTCGGAAGATGTAAAGACCGAACTGGCGGCGAATCCGCTGAGCGGTCCGGTCCGCACACGCGGCGTTATCAAGGTCATCTCGGACTGCAACGGCAACGTTACGGCTCCCAACCCGATGGCCGGCCTGCGTGGCTGGGCAACGCACATCCAGAAGGCTGCGAGTGGCTTCGCGATCACCGAAACTCCGCTGGCGGACGCGAACTACAGCGCGTACGAAGCGGGCGCGCTCGGACCGATCTGCGCGATTCTGCTCCAGCTCGGCAGCGGCTATGGTCAATGCTCGTGCACCCAGGAAGACCACGATTTCTAAACGCTGGTCTGTACCGGATGTAGAGCTAACCTAACCAAGGCAACCCGGACGCCAGTATTACCTGGCGTCTGGGCCCTCCCCCACTTCTTACCCTGCCAATTGACAACATTCCACGTCGCGACCAGATCGGGGATGTGCCATGACTGCTTCACTGAGCGACGTTCACCCCTGCCTCGACTAGTTCGTAAGCAGTAGCTCTCAATTGTTAGTGTCTCTGACTAAGCCACGCGGGTACTTGTAAACGGCGGTGGATGGACTAGAGTCGTCGATGCGCCATCAGCTGTACTCCCCCCAGCCCCAGGCGTAAATCAGCGGAGGAAATCTGGAGGGTACAACATGAAGAAACTTGGATTTGTGCTCGCAGTGGCGGTCATCGCGTTGGCTTTGGCGGGCAGCGCGCTGGCTCAGAACTGCGGGGAGAGCAGGGTCGCTCAAAGTGGTGGTGACTGCAGCTTCTACTTTGTCACTTACTTCTCGAACAACGGCGGAAGTGCCGCTAAGAACCCCTTGGCCGAGCCCGACGCGACCGTGCGCATAATCAACGATGGCGAAACGGGTGGCAATCTGTGGGCCGACTTCTATGTATTCGACGATAGCGAAGAGTTGTCGGAGTGCTGCTCCTGCGTGGTTACTCCCGACGGTCTGTTGTCGGAATCGGTAACGAAGGAATTGACAGCGAATCCGTTGAGCGGACCGATCCGTCAGCGCGGCGTCATTAAAGTCATCTCGGACGGCGATGGTGACCCCACTGATCCTTATCCAGTGGCTGGCCTGCGTGGATGGGCGACGCACGTTCAGAAGGCTGCGAGTGGCTACGTGCTTACGGAGGACGCGCTAGCGGACGCGAACTACAGCCCGTACGAAGCGGGCGCGCTCGGACCGATCTGCAGCATCCTGCTCCAACTGGGCAGCGGCTACGGTTCCTGCACCTGCACACTGGAAGACCACGATTTCTAAACGTTGGTCTGTACTGGGTGTAGATCCCTAACCAAGGCAACCTGGACGCCAGTATTACCTGGCGTCTGGGCCCTCCCCCACTTTTTATCCCGCCATTGACAGAGTTCCGCGTCGCGATCAGATATCGGCGAAGTGTCATAACTGCTTCACCGGGCGAGCGTAACGCTCTCACCCCTATCTCGACTAGACCATAAGCAGTAGTCCTCGATTGACAGTGCCCGGGTTAAGCCAGGTGGGTAGTTGTAAGCGATGTCGGATCGACTACAGTGGGCTGTGCGCCGCAGCTGATCTCCCCCCAGCCCTAGGCGTAACAAACTGGAGGATCAGAAGATGAAGAAGCTCGGGTTTGTGTTTGCAATGGCGGTCATTGCACTGGCACTGACGGGCAGCGCGCTGGCCGACGGAGGTGGTAACAACAGCTACTACTTTGTCACTTATTTCTCGAACAACGCTGTGAGCAATGCACCGGACGCGACCGTGCGCCTGGTCAATGACGGCGACACTGGCCACGTCCTGTGGGCTGATTTCTATGTGTTTGACGACAGCGAAGAGTTGTCGGAGTGCTGCGCTTGCATCATCACTCCCGACGGTCTGCTTTCGGAGGATGTGAAAACGCAACTGACAGCGAATCCGCTGAGTGGCCCGGTCCGTTCGCGCGGCGTCATCAAGGTCATCTCGGACAGCAACGGCACCGTGACTGCTCCCGAGCCGAGCCCTGGCCTGCGTGGCTGGGCAACGCATATCCAGAAAGCGTCTAGTGGCTTCGCGATTACCGAAACTCCGCTGGCGGACTCGAACTACAGCACGTACGAATCGGGCGCGCTGGGACCGATCTGCTCTGTCCTGCTCCAACTTGGCAGCGGCTACGGTCAATGCACGTGCACAGAGGAAGATCACGACTTCTAAACGCTGGTCTGTACATAGAGTTAACTAAACTAAGGCAACCCAGACGTCAGACTCACACGGCGTCTGGGACCTCCCCCTCCTACTGGAACCCGTTCCTGCCCCTGCAAACCGGAAGACCAATCTAAACGCTGGTTCATGCTGGGCCTAGAGCGAAAATAAAGCGAAAACCACCGTGACGTTAGCACTTGTGGTACTTGTGGTATACTCAACAACTGGACCCTCCCCCTCTTTTCAACTAATCTCCATTCCTGAAGAGAGGAAATTCCGCATGTCGATTAAATGTACCGTGATCGCGCTTGGGTTAGGCATCAGCCTAGGCATCTTTTCCACCCAGGCTTTCAGCCAGAACCAGTCCGATGTGCTCGCCGAGATCGGCGGCCAGAAGGTCACAACCCAGGACCTGGAACACAAGGAAGCGGGCAAACTGCTTCAAGCCAAATACAAGTACTATATCGCCGAGCGGGATGCGCTGCAGCAGTACATTGACGATGAAATCCTGGAAATGCAGGCGAAGAAGGAAGGCGTGACGGTCGAGGAGTTGTTGAAGCGTCACGTTACCTCCACCATACCGGAGCCAAGCGAAGACCAGCTCCGTTTTTACTATGAGGGAGTGCAGACCGACGATACCTACGATGCGGCCCGTCCCCACATTATTGACACCATCCACCAGCTCCGCACCAAGAAGGCGCGCGAGGCGTATCTCACCCAGTTGCGGGGGGATTATGGCGTAGTCGTCGAACTAAGCCAGCCGAGCGCTCAGGTGGAGATTGGCGATGCGCCGCGCATTGGTTCGGACAAGGCGCCGGTGCAGATCGTGGAATTTGCGGATTATGAGTGTCCGTACTGCCAGCAGGTCAACGCAGACCTGAACCGGCTGCGCGGACAATTTGGCGACCAGGTGTCACTGGTGTTCAAGGACTATCCTCTGCCCATGCATTCGCTGGCGCCTAAGGCCGCTGAGGCTGCCCGGTGCGCGGGGGCGCAGGGCAAGTTCTGGGAATACCACGATTCGTTGTTTGAGACCAAACGGGTACAAAAGTCCGATCTGAAGGAGCAGGCCGGCACACTGAAACTCGATACCGCACGCTTCAACCAATGCCTCGACAATGGGGAACAGGCCGCAGGTGTCAAGAAGGACGTGCTGGAAGGGCAGCGGCTGGGGTTGACGGGTACGCCCAGCTTTTTTGTCAACGGTCGTTTCATGAGTGGCGCCATTTCTTACAGCAAGTTGCGGGAAGCGGTAGTTGACGAGCTGTCAACGAAGAAAACTTCTGGTCAAAGAGCTGCTTTGGCTCCATCAACGACAAAATAGCAAGTAGCGGACTTGTTGGGACGCTTCGAGCGTCCACTGTCACTTAACACGAAGGACAGAAGGACGGGCCTCTGTGCCCGTCCTTTTGCGTTGCGGAGGACACCAAGTCTGAAGGAGGCCTAGTTCGGCTGCGTTGGTGCTGGAGCGCTTGGCGCCGCTGGAGCGCCAGCCGGGGCCTTGGGCGCGGCCTTGAAGGCGGCTGCGCTCATGCAGTACTTACCGCTCTTGCCCTCGCCCCCGCTCAGCGTAGGCTGATAGGTTCCAGCGGGCGCGTTCAGGATGTAAACGTAAGAAGTCCGATATTGCCACGGATCCGGGGTCACGGCTTTGGGAATGGGAAAATCGGAATTGTAGCGGGCAATGATAAAGTCGGACGCCGTTGTTTTGATGACCGGACCTACTTCCTCGCCTTGGCTTGTCCGCGTTGCGTCATCGAGGTGTGTGCCGTCACCGTCCAACACGGCCGGCAATTGCAAGCCCGAGACCTCGACGAGGGCATTGAGGCTCGCCCTGACGTGGTCAGATAAATGGAACTTGAGCTCGGTTACGCCCGGACTGCACTTTTCGCAATACCAGATTTCCATCACTTGGTTGGCGCACGAGCCGGTGGACCCGGAGACTCGTTTGTAGATGTTGCTGCCAGCCGGAGCGTTATCGGTAACACTCAGCACTTTAATCCCAGGCGTGAGTTCCATCGGCATCGCGATAATAACGCTGCCCTCGGAGGTGGTTCCAATATCCATGTCAGATACGGTACCGGCTCCTTTGCTCACTGCGATGAAATGCTGAAGAACGGTCTGGGCGGGAGACTGGCTTGCCCACAGGAATGCGAATAGAAGTAAAGCGCGGTTCATTGACAGCATCCCTCCTGATGTGAATTTCTGGATAGCGTATCTGATATTTAAGCTCGAGCTCAACCCAGAGGGCCTGGAAGAGACCGACGGGTACCGCACAGGTCAATCGACCCGGTCGCGCACGCTGCGTTGTTCGCGGTCCTGCCAGCGACGAGAGTTATTTGTCGGCAGGCTCAGTCTTAATCTTCGCTTTATCGGCCGCGATAATGAATGGCGGCCCGCTTGCCATCTTCAGGATCTTGCCGGTTACGCAAACCCGCTTGCCGTCGTAGGCAGCGACGACCTTTTTGGGATCCCCGGTTTCGCCCGATTCCGATTCTCCAGGAAACGCCGTGAAGTAAAAAACCGCGCTGGATTCGGGTTCGTCAAGGTAAAGATTCACGGGAAACCCGTGCCCGCCCACTCCGTTCATGGCGATCTTGCTGCCGACTACTTTTCCGCAGACAGTTGCGGTCTGCTGAACGTGATCCTTCGTATCGACCGGCTTAACGAGCGGAGGTTTGTTGTCCTGAGCGAAAGCAGGCAACAGACCCATCATGAAAATCAGAACAAGCAACGTCGTCAGGTTCTTCATATTCGAGTCCTCGTCGTCATTTTCCAACCGAGCGTTGAGGTTCGCTACCTACGGCCGCCTTGACCGTAATCTGGGAGCGGTCCGGAGCCAAAATATCCGGTGCGGTGCCGGCTTGCAGAACCGTGATTTTGCCGGTTACGCAAACATTCTTATCCTTGTAAGCCTCGGTTACCTCTTTTTCACCTTCGGTCCCAGTGCCGAAGGCTATGAAATAGAACACCGGGCTGGGTTCCGGCTGATCGAGATCGAAGGCAACCGGCTTGCCGTGACCGAGCACGCCATACTTGAAATGTCGTGTATCCACGACTTTTCCGCACACGGTCGCGTTCTCGCCCACGTGATTCTTGGCGTCAGTCGGGGCCACCTGTTTGGGAGCATCGGCCGGGGCCACCGGTTTCGGAGCGGTGTCCTGAGCCATACCCAGACTTGCCAAACCAGCTATTGCCATGGAAACAAGCAGCTTTTTCATAGTTTTTCGTTTAGCAAAACCTCGTGATGTATGGGGAAATGGAAGTCTCCCTGTGCAAACAAGAATATCCACTCATCCCGTAAGCCTATCTAAGCTGATACCGGTAACGGTGTCAATGTCACTTTCGGTTAGCAAATCCAGAATACCCAACCGGCTTCCTAGTCCGAAGGGCTAGATCGTTCGGCTAGGCCACCAAATCCTATTAAAGGCAACGGCACAGCGTTCAAGGGGGCGTGACCAAGGCAGGCTGGCGAACAAACTGGTCGCGATGTGCGTGTTGCGCCTTCTTGTGGGAGAATGCGAGCGGTAGTCCGGCGCGGTACCTGGCGTCGTAACGCCCAGCATCGTGTACAGATAAGGAGGTTGCGCCCTGGCGGAGTTCTATCGGTGGTTGCCACCTGAAGCAGCGAAGCTACTGCTCGTCCTTTTCCTTTCATTTCTGGTTGGGCTGGAGCGGGAAGAACACAAAGTCGAAGCCGGGTCGTACTCGTTTGGGGGAGTGCGAACCTTCCCGCTGATTGGCCTGATCGGCTATTCCATCGCATATCTGTCGGGCACACAGTTGTTGCCGGTGACCATCGGCTTTCTTGTGGTCGGCAGTTTCCTGGTGGTCTCCTACTGGCACAAGCTGACATGCGAGCAGACGGCGGGCGTGACGACGGAAATGTCGGCGCTCGCGACTTACCTCGTAGGTGCGCTCGTTTGTTACGAGCACGTCTGGATTGCTACCACGCTCACCGTGGCCAGCCTTTTGTTGTTGGAGCTGAAGACAGTACTTGAAAAGCTCGCCGCCCGGACCGCGCCGCAGGAGATTCTCACTTTCGCTAAGTTCCTGCTGCTGACAGCGGTCATTCTGCCCATTTTGCCCAACCAGCAATTTGGACGTTTCCACATCAACCCGTTCAAAACCTGGCTGGTAGTGGTTGCCGTGAGCGCCGTTTCCTATGGCAGCT
>Ga0326727_10020325_pt1 | contig 13201 bp, 7 predicted proteins | sample MB2enrmetagenome_FD_207643 | JGI IMG/M metagenome (GOLD analysis project Ga0326727, IMG submission 207643) | Lab enriched peat soil microbial communities from McLean, Ithaca, NY, United States - MB29MY | ecosystem: Environmental > Terrestrial > Soil > Wetlands > Peat | place: USA: New York...
CTACGCTTCGGCCGACGCCTCGCGACGCCGTCCGTAAGACTCGGGGCCAAGATGGATTCGCTTTCTCCTTTCTTGTAGGACTCTTGCATTCCCAACAACATGCCGGTTTAATCCCGGCGCACAACGATAAACGCCCTTCCACGCCCGAATCCAGTACCTCACATTCACCCAGCTTGTCAGGGTTTGAGAATCGCTCTGGTTCACTGAAGGTTCTCCGGCGAGCTTCTGCTCCCGAATCAAAGGCGGGCCGCTTCTTTGGTTGTAGGACAAGAATAGGAGTGGAGCCCTGGCAAAATGAAAGCGTTAGGCAACGCGCGGGGGGAAGTTGCCTGGCGTGCAGCAATCCACGTCTGATGGTTCCTAGACTGTACTCATGGGACCACCCTGACGTGCCGAAACCGCCGCTCAAAATACGGCACTTGGGCACCGTCCGGCAGCTACCCTTTTTGACCACCCAGCCCTTCGCGTCCGCGCAACCGCATTTCCGCCTCTCGTTCCCTCACGAATCATGTCCCACCTCACATCGGTAGGGCTACGCTGTTGATAATGCCGTCCGTGACAGATGCTTTGGCAGGGCCAGTGGGGGATGCCACTTCCACGGCAAAGCCGTTGATCGCGAGTTCCCGCCTGATCGGCACTTATCATGTTAGGCCGTTTACCGTCAACTTGACCACCTCGGTCCAACTTCCGAGTAGCTCATCCGACCGGAATGTCTAGTTGATAGCAGACTTGATCAAGGTTAGCGACTAGGCAGGAGTAATCCGTGAAGTCAGGATACCGCACACTGCCCGCGAGGGGAGCCCAGGGCTGTTAGAGAAGATCCATGCCGCGCTTTAGCAAGGGATTGATTTAATTGGAATTTCCATGTTAACAACTGCAGAGGAAGGCAGGCTGCGCCTACCTCCGCGCCACCCTGCTCTTCGTCCATTTCGCGCCCGGTCTGTTCCCTGAAATCGCATGGCATCATGCGGTCAGGGCCGCGCTCACATCTGCTTGACTCCCATACTCCGGCTGCGGCGTCGGCTACAGTCCCGCCCTTCGCGGCGTCCGGCTGCCAGAATCAGCCAAGAGTGTTAATGGCAGATCATTTACTATTGGTCGTTATCACCACCGCCTGGCGCAGTGGGCGAGATGACGACAGAGATTCCCTTACCCTGCCGGCTGATGCGCAGCAATGTGCCGCCTTTCGCCTGAGCTGCCAAGCGCTTGAAATCCGCCACAGAGCGCACCGGTTGGCGGTTGATGCTTTCGATTACGTCTCCCTGCTGCAAACCCGATTGGGCCCACGGGCTCGTCGGATCGAGGTTGCTGATCACCACGCCCTGAGTGTCAGCCGGCAAGCCGAGTTGCTGGCGCAAATCGGCAGTGAGACCTTGCACGATAATACCTCGCAGCGTCCCTTGCACGGGAGGTTGCCCCATGCCGGCACGCACCCCAAGGTTGGAGGGCCGCTCCCCGAGCGTGACCTTCAGCGTGAGGGGCGTGCCACTCCGAAGTAATTCCAGGGTCGCGACGGTCCCAGGATCTGTATTAGCCACTAGCGCAACCAACTGACCGCAGTCGGTGACGGTCTGGCCGTTGTACTTGCGAATCACATCGCCGTTCTTCAGTCCTGCCTTGTCGGCCGGTCCTCCGGGTGTTATGTCCTGAATTAAGGCCCCGGAAATGTCGGGCACGCCAAAGGCATGCGCCACGCCCTCGTCCAAGGTCCGAATTGCGGCGCCCAGATAACCTCGCGACACCTTGCCGTTCTTGATCAGGCCTTCCATCACGTGCTTGGCCATATTTATGGGAATCGCAAAGCCAACGCCAATAAATCCACGCTCCCCTCCGGGGCCGCCCTGGCCGCTTAAAATCGCCGTATTAATACCAACGACCTGACCGTCGACATTCACCAGCGCCCCCCCGGAGGTTCCCGGATTGATGGGGGCGTCGGTCTGAATGAAGTCTTGAATGTCTTCAATGCCGCCCTGCGACACGTTTAGCGCGCTGACGGCGCCGCGGGTGAGCGTGAAGTTGAGCGCGAAAGGATTTCCGAAGGCCATTACGATATCACCCACGTGCAGAGTGGAGGAGTCGCCCAGGGAGGCCGTGGGCAGGTCCTTGCCCTCGATCTTCACTACCGCCAAGTCCGTCTCCGGGTCGGCGCCCACCACCTTGCCCGTGAAGGTGCGCCTGTCCGCGAGCAGCACCTTGATTGACCTCGCGTCCCTGACGACGTGGTTGTTGGTAAGGATATACCCGTCGGGAGAGACTAAAACTCCGCTGCCCAGACCGTGTTGTCGTTGTTCGCGTGGAATCTGGGCCTGGTTTCCGAAGAACTGTCGGAAGGAAGGATCCGAGAAAAAGGGGGACGTCTGGACCTTGACCACTTGAGTGGATTGGATCGAGACGATCACCGGTGTCACCGCCTGTGAGATTTGCTCGTAGGCTTTATTCAGCGTTCGGAGCGCGTTGATTTCCGGCCCATTCAGTGGCTTGCCTTGCGCCAAGGCGAAGTGGGCGTAACGGCCGTGGCCCAAGTAGGCTACCGTGACGGCCGCCGCTAGGAGCAAGCCAATGAGTGTCAGGCTTACCCCTAAGGAATTCTCGCGCAAGAATCGTTTGCTGCCCGGATTCATGAGTATTCTCCTTCCTGACCTGGCTTATTGTTGGCCAGGCCAACAAGCTTGCAAGGGGCTTGCATTTCCGGTGTATTCTGCCTTGGTAGGACGGCTACAAGCAGTCTTCCCCGCATCGACCAAGACCAAGCCGATTTGGTCGAGCCACGTGTAATCATCTTCTTCAAGCCGGAGTGGCAAGCGCGGCATGCTGCCGTCCGGCTCAAGTTTCGCCCGCCGGGGACTGATGGCGCCCACAAGCAACCAAACGGACGCCGAGCCCAGCCCACCGTTAAAAGCAACGGTCAGCGGGCGCCGATCCTGGTCGGGAGGTCCATCCAAGGCGCAGGCGACCAAGAAGATGCGGGCTCGGGTTTCCCCTTTAGCGCGCTGAATACGAAGCATCCCCGCGGTCGCACTGTACTCCAATAGGTTCCCCTAAAGGCGAAGTTCGTTGCGCGTAGCCACCGGCTTCTCTTCAGGCTCTGGCGTGGGTTTCTCCGCTTTTCCCTACCCCATGCTTATGATGCTTCTTGGGAATTAACCGGAATTTCCGTTGTGTACCTCCGGACCGACCTCCATCATACGCCCGTACGCAGTCCAATGGAATTAGGGTCGGGTTTGCACTGCCAGATGCTTCCACGGGCCACGGAACCGGCCATTTGCGCCTCTCGCGAGGACCACAAAGACCGCAACGGCCCCTCTTTCGACCTGTGTTTGGCCACACCTTATCCCCCATGCCCTCTCTTGTCGCTGAAATCCAGTCGTTCGGCAGCTTGTCTACCCGGCTGGCGAGGGCAGCGTTGCGATCCTGCCCAGCATGGCTCCAAACAACCGTCGCGTGAGATGACTCTCCGCCAAGAGCAGCCAGTAATAGTGGGCGTGCTTGACCAATCGGCTCGCCGCATCGGACACGCCAACCGGGGAATGGGAACGAGATCCCGGGCGTCGATTAGTCGCGGTCCAACGGGCTAATGTTTACTAACCTCGATGTCGAGTCCCGTTCCGATTTGCAAACATTAGCCGACAAGGCAGGACCCATTTCGTTGCAGCCCATTCAGACGCCGAGCGTCACATCTTCGGCAAGCGGACTGCTGAGCGCCAGCGTCTCTTATTGAATCTCTCCATGTTGATAGTCATACTTCTTATGAAGCACCTATAAGAGTTGTCATTTGGAGACGTAACTCAGGCGTTGGGGTTGGGAGGGCTGAGATGAACCGCGCGACATTGGCAACACTGTGGATTGGAATTCTTGTCTGCCATATGATGACCGCAACTTCACAGCGTCAGCAATCGGATACGATCCGCGTTCTGTTCATCGGAAACAGTTACACCTACTTCAACGATCTCCCCGAGATTTTCGCCAAGCTTGCTGAAGCAGGGCACCAAGGCAGGGTTGAAACGAGGATGGTGGCGCCTGGTGGCTGGCGCCTGAAGGATCATTGGGAGAAAGGGACTGCGCCGCAACTTCTCAAAAATGAGAAGTGGGATTATGTCGTGCTGCAAGACCAGAGCACACTGGGGTTGGACTATTGGGTCGAAGGGAAAGATCATGTGAGCAGCGATGCCGTTTTCCGGCCTTATGCCGAAAAATGGGCTGCGGCGGTACATGCCAAGGGTGCTACGCCAGTGTTTTTTCTGACTTGGGCGGGAAAGAATGCTCCCGAGGATCAACCTGCGTTGAATTACGCGTATGTGCAGGCCGCGAAGGATACTGGGTCCTTGGTCGCACCTGTCGGTATGGCCTGGGGAGTTCTTCGCCATGAAAAACCCAGGATTGAACTCTTCTACGTGGGGCATGGGTCGCATCCCTCACCGGCAGGAAGTTACCTGACCGCGTGCGTTCTTTATGCCACCATTTTCCATCAAAGCCCAGCGGGCTTGCCGTCAAGAATTACCGGGACCCCCGTGAACTTCGACACGGAAAAGCTGGAGATAGGCAAGAGCGTGGCTCTGGTTGATTTGGATGCGGAGGATGCCGAAACTCTGCAGAAAGAAGCATGGGACACTTGGCAACGGATGGCCAGCAATGGGGGTTACCCGGAGACACCCCCGCCGCAGCCTCCGACTGTGCAGCCGTTACCCGTAGGTCTTCCATTGTCCAGGTCTGCTTTGGAGGGCACGTGGGAGGGTCCCATTCTGTTTTATCCTGTCGGCCCGGCAGTTATGGTGTTGCACATCCAGAGTACACAAGGCTGGAAAGCGCAACTCGAAATGAAGTATCACTCGAAGGATTTTCCTGACGAGTCAATCGAATTATCGGATTTTCGTATCAAAGGCCGGCGACTTTCGTTCTCCGACCCTAAGTCAGCCGGTGCAGGTAATCTTACGGTCCACCTGACTGGAGTGATGCCGACACGGGGGGAACTGCAAGGAACGGCCGAGGCGAGTCGGGAAAATGCCAGCGGCCACGTAGTCTTACTGGGTAGTTGGTCTCTGAAAAGGGTAATGCGGCGTAGCGAGTCAGCTCCAAAGTGAGCGGGGCTGATCAGTCCTACATGGAGAGAAGGCATAAAAGGGAGAAAGTTTTCCAGTCAAGTTCTGATCAACGACTTAACCGTAGAAGTGCCTTAGAACCACGCATGGTCACCAATGGAATTTCAATTGGCCGATTACCCCCGATCAACGGCCTAGCGTTTACCTATCATAGTTCAGTTGACGATAAGTCGGCATACCACCCTTGGGATTTGGACGTCAGTCGAGGCGAGACAAAAGCCCGGGTACGCTGTTTACGGCCCACTGGGTTGTTGTGGGCCCTTGGACGTGCCGCAGGAGAGCGGAGTCACGCGTAGTTTCCGTTACTCCGCGACACCTCTTCTTCTCGCATATTCGTTTGGTTGACAGTATTTGTGATAGGCTGAGCGCCTTGAGGAGCAAGCCATGCCTACCACCAAGCCCACAGAAGAACTTTATGCCGAGCGTTTAAGCCGTTATGTGAGGGCCATGCACAATGGCCAGCCAGATCGTGTCCCCTTGCGTCCGCTGGCGGCTGAGATCACCGCTCGTTACTCCGGCTTTACTTGTCAGGAGGTGACCCACGATTACAACAAGGCTTTCGAGGCCGTGATCCGCTGCTGCCGCGATTTCGATTGGGATGCCGTCGTGCCCAACATGGTTTGGGTGTGGACGGGCCTGACCCAGAGCATTGGGCTGCGTTACTACGGCGTGCCAGGCATCGACGTGAGCCCTGATGTAGGCTTTCAATACCGCGAGCCTACCCAGCAAGACGCGTTCATGACGCGCGACGATTACGACGACCTCATCGCCGATCCGGTGCGATTCCTGTATGAAATCTGGCTGCCGCGCGTCTGCACGGAAGTCAGCGCCAAGGGTGCGCTTACTTCCTTCCGCAATAACCTGTCCTTCGTGAAGGGCGGCATGGCGATGCTGAATTACTTTCACGCGCTGGGACCGCAGGTGGAGCGGATGCGGCGGGAATGCGGTACGGTTTCGGCCATCTGCGGCATGCTGAAAGCCCCGCTCGACATCCTGGCAGACAAGCTCCGCGGCTACATGGGCCTGGCGTTCGACCTCATGGAGATTCCTGACAAGGTTCTGGCTGCCTGCCAGGCGCTGATGCCGCACTTGGCGTGGCTGGCGCTCACCAGCGCCGATCCGGAGCGCAAGGTGCCCATCCCCATCTGGATGCATCGCGGCTGCACGCCCTTTGTTTCCAAGCAGCACTTTGCGGAAATCTACTGGCCCACGCTCCAACCTATTGTGGAAGCCTTATGGGCGCAGGGCAACCAGACGCTGTTTTACGCCGAAGGGGCGTGGGACGCCCACCTGGAGGACTTCGCTCAATTGCCGGCGGGCAGCATCATCTACCATATCGACCGCGGCGACCCCGTCGAGGTGCAGCGCGTCCTGGGACGCAAGTTCTGTCTGAGCGGTGGCCTGCCCAACACCATCTTGGCTTTCTCGACACCCGACGAAGTAAAGGCGCATTGCCGCAAGCTGATTGAGACGGTCGGCGGGGACGGTGGCTACATCATGGATGCCAGCGCCATCATACAGAATGACGCCACCATCGAGAATCTGCGGGCCATGACGGACGCGACGCTCGAGTACGGCGTCTACCGCTCGCCTTCGTCCCCCTCGGCCAAGGTGCCCGTCGAGCCCGCCCCCGCAACCACCGCCGGCCTCCCCGCCTGGGTCACCGCCCCCAAGGCTCGCCCCGGGGTGTGCTTCCCCTTCGCCGAGAAGGAAAAAGACCTTCCGCCCATCTGCGGCGACCGCGCCCTGATCGAGCGCATCTGGAACGAGAACGAGGCCCTAGCCTATATTTACATCTGGCATCTTGTGCTGAGCTTCTGACCCAACTTCCGCACCACCTGCGTGAACACTCCGCCCAAAATCCGCGCGTCGTTGCGGGTGAGGTTCAAGTCCAGCAGCAAGCGGCGAAGCTTAATCAACGTGGCGGCGCGGCGGTTGGGCTGTAAATAACCTGATGCGTCCAACAACTTGATGCTCGAAGCGTGTAGCTACGGTCACTGGTTTTATGACCGTGGGTTCTTCTTTGGACGCCGAACGACCGTCGGATAGTCCCCCGCGACTGCGTCTAGCAAAAACATCCATAGCGGAGGCTGGAAAAGCCCATGATCAAGAGAGCACTGACCGTGGCTACGATCGATCACCTTGACGATAAGTCGGCTTATCACCCTTGAGATTTGGACATCAATCGAGGCGAGACAAAAGCCCGGGTTGGGCGTTAATCAGGCGGTTGGGGAAAAGGCGACGCCAAGCAGCCTAACGGAGAGTGACAACCTTTGCGTCGTACACAATGCTTCCGCCCACCATAGTCATAACTGATTCCGTCCTGGGCAAATCTCCCGCAGGAACCTTGAAAATATCCTGCGAGAGCACCGCGAGATCGGCCAACTTACCGGGTTCCAGGCTGCCCTTGTCTTTTTCTGCGAACTCGGCATAAGCGGACGTGAGCGTGTAGGCGGTGACGGCTTGCTCCCGGGTCAGCGCCTCCGCGGGATGCCGACTGTACGTCGAGGCCAGCATGATGTTGAGGAACGGATTGTTGGGCCCGTCCGAACCGATGGCCACCGGGATGCCGGCGTCCAAGAGGGAACGCAGTGGTTGCAAGGCTTGTGCCCGCTGTTCTCCAAAGCGCTTAACGAACAGCTCTGGTAAAGTGAAATGCGTCGGATTCTGCACCACGATGACGCCGAGCCGCTTCGCCTTGGGAACCAGGTCGGGCAAGAGTCCGTCGCCGTGCTCTAGACGGACTCGCCGCTGCGACCACTCTTTTTCGCCGCCGATGGCCTCCATCGCGTTCAAGAAGGTCTCGGCCGCCCGGTCGCCCGCGACGTGAACCATCAATTGCTCGCCGTCCTGCAACGATTCGCGCAACATGTCTTCCATTTCTTGCTGCGAGAAATTCAGCTCGCCCGAAGTACTGGCACGATCTGTATACGGCTGTCTCATGGCGGCGGAGTGCTCGATCGGTGTCCCGTCGAGAATCCACTTGGTGCCGCTCACGGTCACCAAAGGCACAGGATGCCGCGGCAAGCCGCGTCCTTCCTGCGTAATTGGCCCGTGCTCGTCCGTAAACCCGAACCAAATGACTCGCACTCGAATCGTAGGAGGAACTCTCTCGAACAGTGCGACGGCCCGCTGCGCGGTGATAGGCATCGCCATGTCTTGAACGGTGGTGATGCCCATTTGCGCGGCTTTCCCAAAAAAATCATGCAAGTCGTTCGCTGCTTCCTCGTCGCTGACCAGTTCACTGAAGCGGCGGCCAATCCGAAATCTTGCGAACTCCAACGCCATGCCCGTCAACTTGCCATCGGCCCGATTGCGGACGTACACGCCGGCTTCTGGATTCGGCTCGTCTTCGCGGATTCCCAGTTTCTTCAACCCAGCTGTGTTCAAGAGCGCCGCATGTCCCGTCCAACACGCCAGCTCGACGGGATGATCGGGTGCGAGCTCATCGAGCGCGGACCTGGTTGCTCGCGGATCGTCGAGTACCGTCGCTCCGAATGTGCCCGTAATCCAAGTCCCTTTCGGAGCTTTGGGAACCGCCGACGAGAGAGCATCCTTGATTTCCTGCCAGGTAGGGTCGTTACCGTTGAGCGGCAGTTCGTACCGGTCAGGCGCGCTTCCCAGGTGATCGTGAGCATCGTTGATTCCGGGAATCACTGTGTGGCCAGCTAGGTCAATGCGCCGGGTCGCGGTGCCTGCCAGCGCGACAATATCTTTGGAAGCTCCCACGGCAACGATGCGCTCGCCGCGGATCGCCAGCGCCTCGGCATACGGCTGGCCGGAATTGCTCGTGAAGATTTTCCCGTTTATGAGGATTAAGTCCGGTGGAGATTGTTGGCCCAGAACTCGCGCGGCCAGGAGACTAAAGGCAGTTGCTACAAGAAGCCCTTTGAAGGCGGTGGTGTGCATCGCTACCTCCCGTGGCGGCCCTATCGAGATTACGTCATATCGCCAAGCGAGTCCGTCTTTCCCCAACACGACGTAGTACCCACTCCCGCCGGGACGGTGAGAGTGTCACTTCTCTTGCGACTTCAACGCCGAGCGCAGCTTGTCGGCGAGTGTGCCGAGGCCCTCGGCGGGAGGAGCATTGCGCTCCGCCCACTCGCGCACTTCCTCGGCCTCGCGCGCTTCCATGACTGCCTTCGCGCTCAGGCGGATGCGCCGGCCTGACGGATCGATTTCCAGCACGATGACCTCGACGTCCGCCCCGACCGGAAAGGCTCGCCGGAGATCGCCTTCCTTCGGGATGCCGGTTTCGCTCAAGGGGATGACACCGGTACGCCCGGGGGCCAGGAAGACGAACACACCGAATTTCTCGTATCGCTCGACCTTTCCCGTCAGGCGCGCGCCCGGAACGATGTCGGGCCGGGCTCCCGTTGCCCCTGCGGCCCGCCCCCAGGCTTCCTGAACCAGCGCCACGCTGATCCGTTTCTGCTCGGGGTCGATGGCGAGAATCTCGAATGTGGCCATCATCCCTGGAGCGACCTGACCCGCCCAGCCTTCCGATCGTCCGGTGGGCACGAACGTGGAAGCATGGGCCAGCGCCTCGATGCCCGGCTCGAGCTCCACGAACGCCCCGAACTGCGCGACGCGTGTGACGCGGCCTGGCCGCACTTGGCCTACTTCGTACACCTCGGGCACTCTCGACCACGGGTCGGCGGAGAGCTGCTTCAACCCGAGCGATATCTTCTGCTTTTCCTCGTCCACGCGCAGGACCTTGACCGTGATCTCCTCGCCCGCTTTGACGATCTCCGCGGGGTCCGACACGCGGGACCACGCCATCTCGGACACGTGGAGTAGCCCCTGCACACCTGCGCCAAGATCGACGAACGCGCCGAACTCGCGGACGGAGGTGACACGGCCGGTCATGACGGCACCGGGGACGATCTTGTCGCGGACCTTGCCGGCATTCGCCCGCTGCTCGTCCTCGAGGAGCGCGCGACGGCTGACGACGATGTTCGAGCCGCCTTCCTTGTACTCAATGATGCGGAATTGGTAGACATGCCCTTCGTGCGCCGACGTGTTTGCGCCGCGGACGTCGATCTGGGAAATCGGACAGAACGCGCGACGCCGGCCGATGCGCACCTCGTAGCCGCCCTTTACCTCCCGTTCGACCTTCCCTTCCACCGGCAGGCCGCTTTGAAAGGCGGCTTCGAACTGCCGATCGCTCGCGGCCGCTCCAGCCAGCTTGCGGGAGAGCGTCAGTCCGCCTGACGTCGATACCACCATCGCCTGAACCAGGTCGCCCACCGCGACCTCGAAATCGCCGTCGGCGTTCTTCAGTTCGGCGATATCCATTACCGCCTCACCTTTGCGACCAACGTCGACTAACGCCACCTCCGGGCCGATGGCGACGATCCTGCCCTCGACGAGTTCGCCTTGCTCGAGGCGCTTGGCCTGGATCGAAGCCTCGAACATCGCGGCAAAGTCTTCCGACTGATCACTCACAGCACGCTCCTCGTCATGATTGGGCTTCGCCCGCCGGCACTCATTCCCTCGTGCGTGCACGAACGGACAACCAGCGATTGTACCAGCAGGATCAAGTCATAAGAAGAGCGAACTCAACCGCCCGCCAGCAGCAACCGAGTCGGCTCCGGCGCCGCATTCGGTATAGCCGAAGCTATTATGGCTGCACAGGCCATGCAGAGCATGTTGGGTGGAATCCTCCCTCGATGCTCGAACCTACTTCGTCACAGGTGCTGTACTCCTCACCCTTATCGCCGCAGCCACCCTGCTGCCGGCCAAGCGGGAAGAGAGTATCGAACCCATACGCGTGCGGCGATCCGAATGAGCCAGCGCCCATCCATGGCATTCTGGATCATCGGAGAATCGGTCATTGTGGGGGTTTTTATGTCTTCTTTGGCCCTTCGGTCAGATTCCCGGAGGCTTAGCGCCCGTATAACGGCCTACTCGTGGAAGTCCAATCCCTGACTCCCCCGAAGTCCCCTTCGGGGAAGTTAGCTTGCCTGCTTGCGATCACTTGGCTGTGTAGTCGCAAACCGTACATGTGACCTGTGTGTTGTCTCTTACGTTCAAGCCTGGATCACAGGCTATCTGGAAGTTGTGACCTGGCAGAGGCGGCGGACCTGTTTGATTCAACACCATTAGTTCTCCATGGCTCTTCAAACTCCAAAGTTGACGAACAAAGTTGCAGTTTGCCAGGTGAAAGCATTCCAGCACCGTTCGAAACCATTGCCGCGCACCGATTTCTACGATTCTACGGGGATGCGCCGCTTGGTGCCGAACGGGGCGGCCCGCAGATACTGCACGGGCCATGGGACGGGATACCCCAGCACGCGCGCCGCCCGCAGGGGCCAGTAGGGATCGCGCAGGAAATCTCGCGCCATAAGGATAATGTCCGCCTGCCCGGTGCGGATGATGGTAACCCTTTGGCAAACCTAGCGATTTCCGACTAGTAGGGCCCCACCCCGGAATTCCCGAGTTCTCCTGCATTTTCCCCCCGGAAGACTGCCGCGGCGAATGTATACCACTAGTGTGGACGCCGCCTCCCGCAGCAATCCCCGCATGTTCGCCGTCGATTTCGAGCGGCCTCGGGGCCGCCTTGCCTTCACACTCATTGTCCCCGCCCGGGTCGCACGACCTGCGATGGAGGAGGTTCTCAGGATATTCCCGGAGTTCCACCGGGCCTTCCGCCGGGCCCAGGTCCATGAGGCGGCGTTTGTCGACATCAACTGGGAAATCGGACGGGCGTCCGTCGCAAGGCGGAGCAGGCGGCCTCACGCGCGGTCCGAGGCGGCGAATCACCGCCGTGTCGGTGCCGGTCTGGAGGAACGGTAGTAAGGAGAGCAAGAGCACATGCGCGTCGCGCTTTACGGCCGGGTCTCCACGCTCAACGGCCAGAACCCCGAGACACAGCTCATCGAGCTGCGGGAGTACGCCTCGCACCGCGGGTGGGAGGTCGCCGGCGAGTACGTCGACGCGGGCGTGTCCGGCTCAAAGGACTCCCGCCCGAGCCTGAACCGCATGATGGCCCAAGCCCACCAGCGGCGCTTCGACGCCATCCTCGTGTGGAAGCTCGACCGGTTCGGCCGGTCGCTCAAGCACCTCGTCACGGCGATAGCCGAGCTGGAGGCGCTCGGGGTCACCTTCGTCAGCCTCAAGGACAACTGGGACCTCGGCACGCCTTCCGGGCGGCTGATGTTCCAGATAGTCGGGGCCATGGCGGAGTTCGAGCGCGAGCTCATCCGGGAGCGGATAAGGGCGGGCATGCGGCGCCGGAAGCTGGAGGGTATGGCGCTGGGAAGGGCGCCGATCCAAATTGACCATGCAAGGCTCGTTGCAGACCGCCTCTCGGGGATGTCGCTGACCCAAGTGGCAAAAAGATACTCGGTGAGCCGTGCCAGCGTGGTCCGGTGGGTGCGGGAGGCGCAGCGGAAGAGCGCAGGGGCTATCCCCGCCATGGCGGTTCCCGCAGACGCCTGCCCAAGCGCCCAGCACCTGATGTGAGGCATTGAGGGACGGAGGTTCGCGCCAATGGCAGACACGACCGCACACTTGCCCGAGGCCATCGAGTGCCCGCTTTGTTTGGGCAAGGGCGAGCTCAGCCGCACGGAAGTGCTTGAGCGTTTGGGCATGAAGGACTTCGCCCGAGTCGCCCAGCTCAGCGCGGAGGAGGCCATTCGCCTCGTCCTGAGGAAGGAGAAGGACGGCGAGCAGGCCCGCTGGGCGAAGTTCGACGCGGAGCTGGCAAGGCGTCTTGCCGAAGTAACCGGCACGCACAGTGCCGAGCTGCAAAGGCTCCAGGCGGAGAAGAGCGAGCTTGCCGCCCGCCTGGAGGAATTCGAGAAGAACGCCTCTGCCACGCTCGACAACGCCAGGCAGCAGGAACGGCTGGCGGCCGAGAGGGAATCGCAGAGGCAGCTTGCAGCTTTGACGAAGCGGATTGCGGAGCTTGAAGCCGCCCAGAAGCTGGCCGAGGAGCAGAAGAAGGCCGAGGTCGCGAAGGCGAGGGCCGAGCTTGAGGCCGCGCTGAACGGCGAGAAGGCAAGGGCGAACGACCTGAGCCGCCAGGTCAAGGATTACTTCCAGGAGATAGGCGGCCTCCGTGAGAGGAACCAGGCACTGGAAGCCGAGATGGCGAAGGT
>Ga0326727_10020327_pt1 | contig 13200 bp, 7 predicted proteins | sample MB2enrmetagenome_FD_207643 | JGI IMG/M metagenome (GOLD analysis project Ga0326727, IMG submission 207643) | Lab enriched peat soil microbial communities from McLean, Ithaca, NY, United States - MB29MY | ecosystem: Environmental > Terrestrial > Soil > Wetlands > Peat | place: USA: New York...
CGAAGACGTTTGCGATGCCGGACGTGCAGGTGGGGAGCATCATCGAGTATCACTACTCGTATGATTTTGAAGACTACTATATCTTCCGGTCTAGATGGATGGTGAGTGAGGACCTGTTCACGAAGAAAGCGGTCTTCTCGTTGAAGCCGTATGAGAACTATCCAGTGCAATGGAACTGGCCGGCCGGTCTGCCGGCGGGCACAGCTCCCCCGCAGCAAGGACCTGACCTGATCGTCCGCATGACAGCCGTGAATGTTCCCGCGTTTCAAGAAGAAGACCACATGCCGCCGGAAAACGAGCTGAAATACCTGGTGAACTTTGTGTACAGCCCGGACGGATTCGAAAGCGACCCGGATCGCTTCTGGAAAAAGTATGGGGAAAAGCAGAATAAGCTGACGGAGAAGTTTGTCGACCGGCGCAAGGCGATGGAACAGGCAGTTTCGCAGATCATTTCGCCCTCGGATTCCGCGGATACCAAATTGAGGAAAATCTATACGCGATGCCAGCAGGTGAGAAACCTCGATTTTGAGAGGAATCAGGATAAGGCGAAGGAGGAGAAGATCAAGCCGAACGAGAATGTCGAGGACGTCTGGAAGAAAGGAGTAGGCTCCGGCCACGACGTCAATCTGCTGTTCCTTGCGCTGGTGCGGGCGGCCGGGTTTGAAGCGTACTATGTTCGTCTCTCGGGGAGGAGCGAGTACTTTTTCAACCAGAAACGCATGAACACAGCACAACTGGATGCGGACACGGTTCTGGTGAAATCGGAGGGGAAGGATTTGTACCTCGATCCGGCCACAAAATTTGCGCCCTACGGGTTGATGCCTTGGCCAGAGACCGGAGTCGCAGGACTGCGCCTCGACAAGCAGGGCGGAACCTGGATACAGACGGAGGTTCCGGAGAGTTCCACCTGCAAAATCGTGAGGCAGGCGGAGCTAAAACTGAACGAGGAAGGGGGATTGGAAGGCCAGGTAAAGGTGACTTACACAGGGCTGGAAGCGTTGGACAGACGTTTGTACGAGAGATTTGGCGACGACACGCAACGCAAAGAGTATCTGGAAAATGTATTGAAAGATGTGATTCCAGCGACCGCCGAGGTGGAGTTGAAGAACAAACCTGATTGGGACAGTTCCGGCGAAAAGCTCGTGGCGGAATTTGACGTGAAGGTTCCCGGATGGGCAAGTTCGGCAGGGAAGCGCGTTGTACTTCCGTTAGGGTTGTTCGCGGGGGCGCAGAAACACGTGTTTGAGCACACGCAGCGCACGCATCCCATTTATTTCGCTTATATGTTTCAGACGGACGACGAGACCAAAATCACTCTCCCAGCGGGGTGGAAAGTGGGCAGCCTTCCCCAAGAGGTTCACCTGGATGCAAAGGCGGCGGAATACCGGATTCAGGCGGAAAACAAAGAGAATGCACTTCAAGTGACCCGGACACTGCGAAGTGACATTCTGATGTTGCAGTCTTCCTTTTATCCGGCCCTGCGGGATTTCTATCAGAAGGTCAGATCTGGAGATGAACAACAGGCGGTGCTGCAGCCGGGAGTGAACAGTGCAGCCAAATAGGAGTCACGCGCCCTGGTTACACGTATTGGTGGGAATCTTGTTGGCTGGGGTTACTGTCGCTGTCGCTGGGAGTAGCGCCCGGGCTTCCTCGGAGGCGCCAGCATGGATGCATGCCCTGACAAGTGTTTCTCTCCCCGAGCACGATGAGAAGACAGAGGCAGTGCTCCTTTATTCTGAGGAAGTGTTGACCGTTCAGGCGAATGGCAAGAACAAGCGGCGGATAAGAGAGGTGTACAAGATTCTGCGTCCCACCGGAAGAGGATATGGCAGGGTCGTAGCCTATTCCAGCGCCGAAGCGAAAGTTCTGAATATGCACGGCTGGTGCATTCCGGCGCAGGGCAAGGACTTCGAAGTAAAGGATAAGGATGCCCTGGAAACCTCCGCGCCGGGGGTGGCAAACGGCGAGTTGGTTAGCGATGTCCGGGCGAAAATTCTGACAATCCCTGAGCCAGAGCCGGGAAACATTGTGGGCTACGAGGTAGAACAGGAGGAGTATCCCTACATCCTTCAAGACCGGTGGATGTTCCAATCGTTTGTGCCCGTGCGCGAGGCCCACTACACGCTGCAACTTCCGGCAGGCTGGGAGTATAAAGCGGTGTGGGTCAATGCGACGGAAGCCAAGCCAACTTCATCTGGAGGTGGCCAGTGGCAGTGGGTGATGAACGATATCAAGGAGATTCGCTACGAAGAGGACATGCCACCGTGGAAGGGCGTGGCCGCACAGATGATCGTTTCCCTGATTCCGCCCGATGGTTCCAGGAAGGGTTTTATGAGTTGGGCGGACGAGGGGAAGTGGACTTCCACGCTCGCTCAGGGCAGAAGGGATGCCTCACCCGAGATTAAGCAGAAAGTGGCGGAGTTGACAGCCGGCAAGACGGCCACGCTCGCGAAGATGCAAGCCCTGGCGAACTACGTCCAGCGGGATATTCGTTATGTGGCGATTGAATTGGGGATTGGCGGCTTGCAACCGCATCCGGCGAGAGACGTTTACAGCCATCACTATGGCGATTGCAAAGATAAGGCGACACTGCTGAGCGCGATGCTGAAAGAAGTGGGCGTGGACTCGTATTACATCGCCGTGTACTTCGTTCGGGGAGCTGTGAGCCCCGAGATGCCGCCATACAACTACTTCAATCACGTAATTCTGGGGATTCGCCTGCCCGATGATTTGAGAGATTCATCCTTGGAATCCGTGTACACCCATCCGAAGCTTGGGAGGATTTTGATTTTCGATCCGACCAGCGAAGTGACACCGTTCGGGCAATTGGAGGGTGAGCTGCAGGCTAATTACGGGCTGCTTGTCACCGAGGATGGGGGGGAACTGATCAAACTTCCACAGCTTGCGCCATCCTCAAGTGGGAGCCGCCGAATGGCCAAGTTGCAGCTCTCTCCAGAAGGCACTTTGAGTGGCGATGTCACCGAGATTAGTCAGGGAGACGACGCGGCGAGGCAACGTTATGCGCTGCGGGCGGCAACCAAGGACGCGGACAAAATTAAACCCGTTGAGTCGCTCCTGTCTCATTCGCTCGGTACGTTCCGAATCACCAAAGCGACCGTGGGCAACCTCGACGTCCACGATCAGCCGTTTGAATACATCTATTCTTTTACCGCCGAAAAATACGCGAAGAATGCCGGCAATCTCCTCCTAGTACGTCCAAGGGTCATCGGAACTTGGTCGAGCGATATTCTGGAGAAGAAGGAGCCTCGCAAATATCCCGTGGAATTCGAGGGACCGATGATGTATGTAGATTCGATAGAAATCAAGCTGCCTGCAGGGTATGAAGTGGACGAGCTGCCCGCCACTGCGGATGCGGAATACTCCTTCGGGAACTATCACGGCAAGTGTGAAGTGAGAGATGGCGCACTGCAGTACACGCGCACGCTCGTGGTCAAGGAGTTGAGCGTGCCGGTGGACAAGTTGCCTCAACTCAAAACGTTTTATCGGATCATCGCAGGCGACGAGCGAAGTACCGCCGTGCTAAAGCCGAAGGGGAACTGAGGGATTCGCGAATTCACTGGGTTTGGCGAGGAATCACGAAAGTGATCGCCGCGGGCGGGCGGAGAGTGCTCCAGCGATGGCGGAGGCGGCGCGGGGCGGCTTCGAGAAGGGCGGCGAGAATGCTGCCATGGTTGGTAGTTTTACTGAGATCATAACGGGCGGAGTCATCTTCGTTGCTACTGGTTGGGCCTTTAGCGGAACGACGAGCGTCCTTGCGGGAGAAGTTGCAGCGAACGTGACTGCCGGTAAAGTGGGCACAGCACTTGTAGGCTCGCTGGACGTGGCTCGTGGAGGCGCCATGACTTTGTTCGGGACTGCGACTGGCATTGGACTAATGGCTCAGGGTTCGTATAACAGGCTGAATGCTCTGAACCAATATGATCGGGATCTTGCGACGTGCAACGCCCAATCAGGGTACCAATACGTTACGCTTCCTGGCTGGTTGGAATGATAACAAGAATGAGATTCTTAACTACCAGTCTGATAATCATATGGATGGTAGCAATGTGGGATTATCTTGTGAGAGACCACCGGTCCATGTGGGGTGCTGGGCTCATTCTTCTCTGCCTTGCCGCTTGTCTCGATGGATTCTCGCTCCATTTCAAGTTTCCGAAGCCTCTGCTCTGCTTCGCGTACCTTTGTTTATTCATCGGACTGATGAATCGTCTCTCCCCAGGCACGACCGCCGCACAATCCTTTTTGGCATCCCATTATGCTGAAATCCTTTTGACCTTGTTTTACATACTGACTTTGCTTCTCTTAATTCTTATCCCGGCCTTCTCACCAGCCGTTCAAGTCAATGCCCATTGCGAACCAAGTAAACTGAGAGAAGCAGTTGCCACAGCGCTTGTGGTCGGCCCGGTGTTGTCGCTCTCGATTGCATTCGGAGTGGCCTTTTTCCTTTACCTCGCACGGGACACAATTTCTGTTAGAAATAGCGCATTCCCATTTGGCTTAGCCTTTGCCGCGCTGTTCTCTGTGTTCATTTATGTCACTTTGAGAATCACCGTCAAACCTAGCGGAGAGTACAGGAAGTTTCGTCTTTATCTGATTGGTGTGCTCCTCCTGGGAGCATTATTTGAGTATTCTACGCGATCGAACTGGGTTACTTTCGGGCTGACATTGGTTGCTTCCGTTTTTGGCTATTCTATTTTTGAGTTGATTTGTTCGGCTGTCCCGGCTCGACGAGTCAATGCTTAAGCAACTGAAAGCTTCATGGCTTCGACGCGGCAATAGCAGGCGGGTGGCCCGGACTGCTGCCTCTTTCTTCTTGAGCAATCTTCACAGAGCGGAGCTACAGACTCTTCAACCTGCTCCCATCAAGTAGACACGGAGGGTGCCCCAGGTTCGCTGTTTGAACCTGGGTCTTGGGCTCGCCGTTTCTTCGTCCTCGTACCAGTTTCGACCATAGTATCTCACAAATATCTATTGACAAGTGGTAACTATAGCGGTATAATGGGTTGTGACTACTCGGCACAACTTCGCCCGTGCTCCGCAGCTCCCCAGCACATTCACCCTGTGCACCAACAGCGCGCATCCATATCAAAACAAAGGCTTTGCAAATCAAAACAGTGAATTTTTAACTCCCCTATTTTCACACACTTGCGCACACTTGCGCCTGCAACCCCTTTGTTTTGATACCCTTCACAAAAACACCCGGGGTGGGGTATGCGCACTTTTCCCCTCCCGAATCACAAGGCACGAGTCACACCTCACAAGTCACGGTGTAATGGGAATAGACCTAACTTCGCGGGCAGACAAACTTGATGGTCGCGGGCGGGCGGAGAGTGCTCCAGCGATGGCGGAGGCGGCGCGGGGCGGCTTCGAGAAGGGCGGCGAGAATCTGCTGGGCGTGCTCATAGGGCAGGGAAACGCGGAAGAGATCAGCGCGCCGCGCGTGGGAGTATTTCTCGTAGCGGGCAGTATGACTGGCGGCGCTCCGCAGAAGCACCTGCCAGGGCGAAAGCCTTCCCAGAAACTTCTTTTGCAACCCCTCCTCGCGGAGAATTTCGACCACATGGCATTGCGTCCCGCCGCCGATCTCCAGGAGCGCCGCAGTTGCTTTGGACGGTTCGAACGGGCGCGAAGGTTCATCATCGGCAAAGGAAACGAGAAGCGCTACGATCTCCGAAGTTTCCGCCGCGATGCCGTCCCACCAATAGCGATAGCCGTGATAGACCACGGTGCCACTCCGGAAGATTTGTTGCACACGCGCGGGGTCCTTGCCCGCAATGCTGACGACCATATCCGCCAGCTCGTGCAAGCGGAACACCTGTTTCACCACCGGGCGGACGCTGACGTAGCCTGCGTCCTCTTCGGTGTAGCGAACGGGAATTTGTTGCGGCAAGGGCATGGAATTATCGGAGACAACGCGAATTTCAGAGTCCCTTACAGAAAAAGGCGCCCGCCTCAGAAGGCGGCCGCTCCAAATGCAAAACGGTGTCAACCAAGTTTGGAAAGACGGTCGCGGACACGATCACTCAACGCTTTGCCGTCAACCGTCTTCCCGGTCAGGATTTCTTTCGCGGCTTTGACGACGGCGCCCATCTGCTTGACGGAGGCCGCTTTCGTATCGGCGATGGCTTTGGCGACAGCGGCATCCATTTCGGCTTCGGAGGCGCCGGCGGGGAGATAACTTTCGACGACGGCAAGCTGGCGGGTCTCCTTGTCGACAAGGTCCTGGCGGCCGCCTTTGGCGAACTGCTCAATGGACTCCTTGCGCTGCTTGACGAGCGTCTGGAGCAACTGGATGGATTCCGCATCGTCCAGCGCGCGCAGCTTTTCCACTTCCTTTAATTGCAGCGCGGCCTTCACCATGCGCAGGACGCTCAAGCGCAGTTCGTCCTTGGCTTTCATGGCCGCGACAATATCTTTCTGGATCGTTTCGGAAAGGCTCATGGCAGCTCCCCCCTTCCGAACTATAACAGACACATATACCCGACATTTGCAATTCTCCATGCTGCTTCGATTGACACGCGGCGGGCCGCACAGTACTTTGATTAGTTTTCTGTGCTGGGAGGAGACCGCCGGGGACTGAGCCGCGGCTCCTACCTGAAATGAGGAATCATGAAAGTCATCGTTGCGGACAAGATCAGTGAGCGCGGAATGGAAATCCTGAAGCAGACCGGCTGGAACATCGTTCTGACGACAAAGGACACGCTCCTGGGCGAACTAGGAGATGCCGACGCCCTGATCGTGCGCAGCGCCACGCGTGTTACGCCGGAGCTGCTGCATAAGGCTCCGCACCTTCGCGTGGTGGGGCGCGCGGGAGTCGGTGTGGACAACATTGACCTGGACGAAGCCACCAAGCGCGGCGTTCTGGTGATGAGCACGCCCGGGGGAAGTTCCGTCAGCGTCGCCGAGCATACGTTCGCGTTGCTGCTGGCCCTGGTGCGCCAGGTGCCAAAGTTCGACGCGGCGCTGCGCGAAGGGAGATGGGAGAAGTCCTCATCGGGTGCCGAAGTGCGCGGCAAAACTCTGGGGTTAATCGGCTTGGGGCGCATCGGCAGCGAAGTGGCCAAGCGCGCCGCGGCGTTCGACATGCGGAGAGTGGCTTTCGATCCGTACATCAGCGAGGCTGCAGCACGGGAACTGTCGGTGGAACTAATGCCGCTGGAGAAGCTGCTGGCGGAGAGCGATTTTATTTCCTTGCACACCGCGGTCAACCCACAGACGCAGAACATGATCAATGCCGCCACCATCGCGCAGATGAAGAAAGGCGTGCGGATTGTGAACACGGCGCGCGGCGAACTGATCAACGAAGCGGACCTGGCGGCCGCAATGAAGAGCGGGCACGTTGCGGGCGCGGCACTGGATGTGTTTGTCGAAGAGCCGCCGAAAAATTCCCCGTTGATCGGTTTGCCAAACGTGATTTGCACGCCGCACGTGGGGGGCTCGACCGCGGAAGCACAGGAGGAGCTGGGGATTCAGGTTGCCGTGCAGGTGCGGGACTACCTGGCGGAAGGCGTGATCCGCAACGCGGTAAATCTGCCAGCACTTTCGCCGGAGCAATATCGCCGCATACGGCCGTACCTCGCGCTAGCCGAACGGCTGGGCTCGCTGGTTTCGCAGGCGGCGGCCACGCGGCCAGCCCGGATACGGATTCGGTACGCCGGCGAACTTGCGGAAATTGGGACGCACCTCTTGCGCAGCGCGGTTCTCGCGGGGCTGTTGAACGCGGTTCTCGATGAAAAAGTGAACGTCGTAAATGCTCCAGCAGTTGCGGGAGCCCGCGGACTGATCGTCGAAGAAGAAACGCGGCGGCGGGAGCATGGCTTTCCCCATACCTTGGAAGTAGCGGCAGTGCCAGACAAGGAAGGCGCGGTGGGGTTCAGCGCGGAGGGCACGGTACTCCACGATGGTTCGCCGCGCGTAATCAACATTGATGGAATCGCGCTGGAAGCCCAATTGGAGGGCACGGTACTGTACCTTCGGAACCACGACGAACCCGGCGTGATCGGCTATATCGGTACGACGCTGGGGAAACATGGCGTAAACATTGCCACATTTGCCCTTGGACGTCGCGAAGCCACGCGGGGGGCCGAAGCCGTATCCCTGGTGCGAGTGGACGGGGAGGTGACTGCGGCAATTCTGGAGCCGATCCGGGCGAACTCCGCAATCACGCAGGCGCGGCTGCTGCACTTCGGCAAGTCGTGAACGGATTGCCGGTAAGGCAGGAATCGCCGCGCGTGGAGAGAGGACGCGGTAAATTCTTTGCACCGTGCGGGAGCAACCCCCCGCGGGCCAACTATTTGCAATTCCGTTCCGGAGCATTCAAGGAACTTTTCTTGACACCTGACGCAATTTGGCAAAGAATTTGACAATTCTGAGGAAAGTCCGTGGTGAAACGAGGGCGCCCGGGCAGTTCCAGCTTCGTAGGTGTGTTTTTCCTGGCCGGGTAACTTTCGAGGGATGAGTCTCCGGGGGATCCCGCCTCTTCAAATTTACATCGCGGACCAAAACGGTGCACGGAGTGGTGTCGGCGGAAGAAGTATTTCTGCTGCCGGAGCCGGTTTGTATTTTGAGTCAGCGCCCCATGGTGCGAGGGTGCACTGGGAAGAGATCATGGGGCAGGGAACTGTTTGGATTTCCAGGGGCAGCGCAGTGGAGTACTTGACCAAGGTTCTGGGATTCGTTTTTTCATTGGCATGTTGGTTTTGCGGGTTCGCGGCCCAGGTTGCAAGTGGTTCATTCGAAGCAATTGAAAGGTGTATCGCTGGATGGAACTGCTGACCGTCATGGTGGTCGGGAGAAAGGGTGATGTTTTATGAAGCGCGTTTATTCGTTGTTTTGCCTTGGTTTCTTTCTCTTGTTCTGTCTCACTCCAGGATTCGCGCAAACCGGCACGACTTCACTCCGCGGCTCGGTGTTGGACGCCTCCGGCGCGGCGGTGCCTGGCGCCTCGATCAAGCTCACCGACCCTGAACTGGCGGTGCAGCGCAGCACCGTTTCCAACGATATTGGTCAATACGAATTTCTTTCGTTGCAGCCCGGCACCTACGCCCTGAGCGTGGAAGCTCGCGGATTCCGCAAATATGAGCAGAAGAACATCCAGTTGCTGGTGAACAATCCGGCGACCTTGAACGCGGTTCTCCAAGTCGGCTTGAACACGGAGACCGTCGAGGTGTCGGCACAGGGCCAAACCATCAACACCACCGACGCCACCATTGGTGTGGCCTTCGGGGAAAACCAGGTCAAGCAGTTACCACTGGAAAGCCGCAACGTCGGCGATCTTCTCTCTTTGCAAGCGGGTGTGGTCTACACGGGGGATAATTCCACCATAACGCAAACAGAAAAAGATACAGATACGCGAAGCGGGGCAGTGAACGGCGCCCGGAGCGACCAGAGCAACGTCACGCTCGACGGCATCCCGGTGAACCCAAAGGGAGGTTATGCGTTCCAGTCCGTATTGCCAGTGACCCTGGACTCGGTTGAGGAATTCCGAGTGACCACCAGCAATTCGGACGCCGAGGAAGGCAGCGCCGGCGGGGCCCAGGTGGCCCTGGTCACCAAGAGCGGCACCAACAACATTCATGGCTCGGTCTACGAATACAACCGGAACTCTTTCGTCAGCGCCAATGACTATTTTCTGAAATCATCAGAGCTTCAAAGCGGACAGCCGAACACACCGGAATTTTTGAATCGCAATATCTTTGGTGGTTCGGTCGGTGGGCCTATCAAGAAGGACCGCCTCTTTCTGTTCATGAATTTCGAGGGGTATCGGGACGTGGAAGATCAAAGCGTATTGCGGATTGTGCCCACGGCCTCGCTTCGGGATGGCGTGGTCCAATACATTTGCCAGAGAAATCCCGACGGCTCCCTGAATACGACGCTCTGTCATGGCAATTCGGTACAAGGTATCAGCGGTGCCACCTATACCGCAGCTCCCGGCGGTTACGCCCTTTCGCCAACGCAATTGACGGCCATGGATCCTCAAGGGTTGGGACCGAATCCCGCGGTTTTGGCGTTCATGGATACATATCCCTTGCCAAACGACTTCACGCAAGGCGATGGACTCAATACCGCGGGGTATCGCTTTGCCGCGCGAACCAGCGATACCAAGAACTGGTATATCGCCAAGATGGATTACAACATCACGAGGGATGCCAAGCAGCGCGTTTCGCTGACGGGAGCGTTGGCGAATGAGGATCAGGCCAATGCGCCGTTTTTGCCCGGGCAAGCTCCGACATCAACCATCGTCAATTTCAACAAAGGCATAATTGCGAACTATTCCGCGGTCATTACCAGCTCCTTGATCAACAACTTTCGGTATGGTTTTGTCCGGGAGAGTTTGGGAACCATTGGCAATACCAACGAAGCCTGGAACACCTTCCGAGGGTTGGATCCCTCTATCGGCACTACCCTGAATTACTCCAGCGAGTTCCAGCGGCCGATAAACAGCTTTTGGGACGATCTGAACTGGACACACGGGAAGCATACCTGGCAGATTGGCTTTCAGAGTTCCCTCATTCGGAATCCCACTTCCAGCACAACGAGTTCCTTCAGTAACGGCTACATGAACGCCGAGTGGCTAGATACCTCAGGTTATGCAGGCCGCCCGTCTTCGCCGCTGAACCCGGTGAACAGTGGCTATCCTGGGGTGGATGCTTCGGGCTTCGGCACCAATTATGACAACGCGGTGACCGACCTATTTGGCATGGATGTGCAAGTCACCGCGCAATATAACTATAACCGGGACGGCAGTACGCTGGCCCAGGGTGCGCCCGTCGTACGTCATTTTGCCGAGGACGGCTACGAAATGTACGCGCAGGATGTCTGGAAGATTAAACCCAATGTCACTATTACTCTTGGCCTGCGCTACTCGCTCTTCTCTCCGCCGTGGGAAACCAACGGTTTGGAAGTGACGCCGACCGAGAATCTTGGCACGTGGTTTACGAACCGCGGCGTGGGCATGAACAACGGTGTTCCTTCCATTGATGCTCCTCCTATCGCCTTCGACTGGGCCGGCCCGGCCAACGGCGGCACACCCGGATACTATGGTTGGGACTATAAGAATTTGGGCCCGCGCGTTGCCTTTGCTTGGTCTCCCGGCTTTGACTCTGGTCTCTTGCAAAGCGTTTTCGGTGGCGCAGGTAAGAGCAGTGTGCGCGCCGGGTTCGGCATCGTCTATGACCGCATCGGTGAAGGCCTGCTGCAGACTTTTGACCAGAACGGCGCGTTCGGGTTGTCCACCGCGATTGTCAATGGCGTCGGATCGGAAACGGCGGCGTGTGCGCCCCGCATTACGAGCATGAACACCATCCCAACGGTAGACAATTGTGACGCGACCGTCTTCACCCCTCCCCCCACCCCGAATTATCCGGAGCCCTATCCCAGCAATCCGGCGCTGGGGAGCGAAGCGATCGCTTGGGGACTGGACAGCTCCATCAAGACCCCGTACTCCTATACCCTGGACCTTTCCGTGCAACGGCAATTGTCTGGCGGTTTTACCATCGATGTGGCGTACGTGGGAAGACTCTCTCATCGTTTGCTTGCGCAAGATGACTTGGCCATGCCGCTGGACCCGTATGACAAGAAGTCCGGCCTCGATTACTTTCAAGCGGCCACCGCGTTGGCAAAGATTTACCGCCCAGAATTGGCCGCGGGAGTCCAAAACCCAACCAACCAGTTCAATCCCAGCCAGGTTCCGGCGAATGTCCAACAATACTGGACAGACATCACGCAGCCCGCGGGACCCGGGGGAGCCTATGCCATCGGCAGCTTGACCCCTTACGGTTCGTGCGCTGGGGGTGGCATGAACTCCACAACGAATCCCACCGTGCTGGCGTTCGATCTTCTCTGCGCCAACAGCCTCAATGAATCGACTGCGATTTACGATATGGACGTTTATGGAGTGCCCAATGCGAACAATCCCACCGGGACGCCCTACTATTACACCTTAGGCGGCTATACCGGCCCCAACGTGTTCTACAGCCCGCAATATTCCTCGCTCTACGCCCTTCGCACTATGACCAATGCTGCCTACAACGCCTTGCAAGTCACCCTGCAGCACAAGATGACGCACGGGATTCAGTTTGACTTCAACTATACCTATGGGAAGTCGATTGACGTCGCTTCGGATGCGGAACGCGTAGGAACGTACGGCGGCCTGGGTGGTCAGATCATTAATGCCTGGGACCCCAACTCCAATCGGGGTCCCTCGGATTTTGACCTGCGCCACCAGTTCAATACCAACTTCATCTGGGAAATGCCATTTGGGCGCGGCCGTTGGATCGCCCACGACGTCAATCGCGTGGCCGATGCGCTGATCGGCGGCTGGCAATTGTCCGGCCTTGCCCGCTGGACCAGTGGTTTCCCGGTCAATGTGGATAACGGCGGGGTGTACCCGACCAACTTCCAGTTGGAAGGGAACGCGAGCATGATCTGCCCGGTGACTACTGGCACTTACTACACCGGGTATAACGCCACCACCGGATTGAACAACGCCCCCAACTTGTTCGCCAACGGCGTTGCCGCCTCAGCGTGCTTTGGTTACGACTTCCCAGGACAAACCGGAGGACGCAACGAGATCCGCGGTCCCGGCTTCTTTGGGGTTGATCTGGGTCTGGCAAAAAGATGGAAAATGCCTTGGAGCGAAAAGCAGAGCCTACAGTTCCGTTGGGAGGTGTTCAACGTAACCAATTCTGTTCGCTTCGACGTTCAGTCCGCGTCGGCTTCCACCGGCGGTAGCCTGGAAAATGGCAACTCGACCAATTTCGGGAACTTCAGCGGCACACTCACCAATCCGCGCATCATGCAGTTCGCTTTGCGTTACGAGTTCTAACGGCCTCGCGGGGTACACGGAATGGCTGGGAAGCGGAAGCTTCCCGGCCACTCTTCTTTTAGTTGCAGCGTCCTGATGTTATCGTTTCAAGCCTCCGCAATCTGCCAGGTGAGCACCTCCTCCATTCCGTAGCGCGCGCCAGCGTACGTATGCTAATCTTTGTATCTGGCTCGGGCACCACTGTTTGTCTGAGCGGCACTGTCGGGGCGTGGCTCAGCCTGGCTAGAGCGCCTGGTTCGGGACCAGGAGGTCGGTGGTTCAAATCCACTCGCCCCGACCACTTTTCTCCTTGCCATCAAGCACTTAGGGCAACCTCCGCTCGTTCGGGTTTAGGTGCAATAGGTTCAATTGAGACT
>Ga0326727_10020334_pt1 | contig 13198 bp, 10 predicted proteins | sample MB2enrmetagenome_FD_207643 | JGI IMG/M metagenome (GOLD analysis project Ga0326727, IMG submission 207643) | Lab enriched peat soil microbial communities from McLean, Ithaca, NY, United States - MB29MY | ecosystem: Environmental > Terrestrial > Soil > Wetlands > Peat | place: USA: New York...
ACGACACAGCGAAGACAGATGCCGGCAAGATCGTCACCAGCCTGCACGGCGTGATGGACGAATCGACCAAGGGCGTGGGTAGCGCGGCGCAGGTGAGCGCATTGATCCGTGCAGGGAACGAACTGGCCAGCGAGCGGCCGCTCCCGGATTTGTTCCGCATCATTCTGGATCTGTCCATCGACGCGGTATCAGCGGGCCGCGGAGTGGTGTTGACTTCCGAAGGCGGCCAGCTTGTGGAGCGAGCGAGCCGCGGCGACAATTTCTCAATCAGCCGCGCCGTCCGCGACCAGGTGATGGAGACGAAGCTCTCCGTGCTGGTGCGCGACACCTCGCTCGATGACGCGTTGAAGAGCCGGCGCAGCATTATTGCATCGCGCGTGCGGACGCTAATGGCCGTTCCCCTTCAGGTACGCGATCAGGTGATGGGCCTGATCTACGTAGATTCGCCGTCGCTCCACAGAGAATTCACAAAAGACGACTTAAGTCTGCTGACCGTGATGGCCAACGTCGCGGCGATCCGGATTGAACACGCGCGTCTCGCGGAGATTGAACAAGCCCGCAAAGTGATGGAACACGAGCTGAAGCAGGCGGAGGCGATTCAGCGCGGCGCGCTTCCAGCGGCGGCGCCGGCAATTGCCGGGCTGGATATCGCCGGCTACAACGCAGCTTCCCGTTCCGTGGGCGGCGACTACTACGATTTCTTCACCGACAACACCGGCCACGCCGCCATCATCTTGGCGGATGTTTCCGGAAAAGGCATGCCAGCGGCCCTGATGGTGATGGCTCTGCAGGCGCGCGTGCAGCCCCTTTTCGAGACGGTGCCAGTCGCACCAGGCGCATTGAAAATCGCCATGGACCGGCTGAACCGTCTGACCACGGCGAACTGCCCCCTGGGTCGCTTCATCACGCTTTTCGCCTGCGTTCTGAACGGCAAGAACGGACATTTCTCATGGAGCTGCGCGGGGCACAACCCTCCGTTGATCGTGCGGGCTGGGGGGTCGAGCGAACGGCTGGAGGGTGGCGGCCCGATCATGGGCGTATTTGAAGACTCCGATTATGAACAGGAACGGGCGGAGCTGGCGCCCGGTGATCTGCTGGCAATCTATAGCGACGGCGTCACGGAGGCTTGCTCACCGGCCGAGGAAGAGTTCGATATGGACCGGTTGGCGAAGGTGCTAGCCGAGCACCGCAGAGAGTCCGCGGATCAAATTGCGCAGGCGGTGGCGCTGGCCGTTCAAGAGTGGAGCTGCGGCGCGCCACCGGCGGACGACATCACCGTGGTGATCGCGAAAAAGCTCTGATTATGCGCATTGTCGTGAGCGGTTTAGGTTTCATGGGCGCGACGCATGCGGGCGTATGGTCACGCATGGCCGGAGTCGAGTTGTATGGTGTGATCAGTCGCGACCCCCACAAGAACCTGTCTGTTGGAAACCTGGGCCGTGATGCCGTTGCCCTGGATTTCACGACGCTGAAGGCCTTTCATAGTCTCGCCGATGTGCTGGGCGACGAAAACGTGGACGCGGTGGATCTGTGTACGCCAACCGATCAGCATGCGATGGAAGCGACCGCTTCTTTGCAAGCTGGGAAGCATGTTCTGGTAGAGAAGCCGCTGGCGCTGACAGGTGCGCTGGCAGACCAGGTGATCGGACAAGCTGAGCGCAGCGGCCGCGTGCTGATGGCGGCTCAGGTATTGCGTTTTATGCCGGCCTACGTTCGAGCAAAAGAGCTGATGGGTCAACTCGGAAGAGTACGGAGCGCGACCTTTCGCAGACGCTGCGCCGCGCCGGCCTGGAGCCAGTGGTTGACCGACGTAAAGCGGAGTGGCGGCGGTGCGTTCGACCTGTTAATCCATGATGTCGATTACGCGCGGTGGCTGTTCGGCAATCCGCAAGGGGCTCGTGCGTCGGGCGCAGTTGACGAAGCGCGCGGGATCGATACCCTGGCTGCGGAATTGCACTACGACGGCTTTTCTGTTGGGATCAGCGGCGGCTGGTATTTGACCGGTGAGTATCCATTCTCGATGGAATTCACGATCCTGTGCGATGGCGGAGTGCTGGATTACAGCTCCGTTTCCGGCGCTCTCACTTTGTTTCCGGCGGGTGGAGCGAACGAGGCCATTGTGCTCCCGGAAGCCGACCCTTTTCATCAGGAGTTGGCCCATTTCCGGGACTGCGTGAAGAGTGGAATGCCATCTTCTATTTGCCCACCGCAGGAGAGCGCGGACGCGGTCAGGATTATGGAGTCGCTGATAAAGTCTCGAGGGTGCGACCCAAGATAGCTATGGCGTGATCGACGTCATTTTCGTTGATGATGTAGGGCGGCAGGAACCGCAGCACGGTTTCGTGAGTGCAGTTCAGCAGCAGCCCGCGCTTCATGGCTTCGGCGACGACCGGCGCGCCGGGGACCGAAAGCTGGGCTCCAATCATGAGCCCCTGGCCGCGGACTTCGGTGATCACCGGGAAACGGGAAGCAAGCTGCCGCAGGTGAGCGCGGAAATATTCGCCGACTCGGTTGATGGATGGAATGAGACCATCGAGGATATCGAAGAACTCAAGCGCGACACGGCAGCTTAACGCGCTTCCACCAAATGTGGAACCGTGCATGCCGGGCCGAATGGCGGCGGCGGCGCGCTCATTCATGCAAATTACGCCAAGCGGCAGGCCGCAGGCGAGCGGTTTCGCGGCCACCATGATATCCGGCATCACGGGCTCCGCCGTCAGTTGGTAACTGAAGTAGCGGCCCGGCCTACCGACGCCGCACTGAATCTCATCGAACACCAACAGAGCATCGAACCGATCAGCCAGCCGCCGGGCCATCTGTGCAAACTCATCGGTGATGGGAAAGATTCCGCCTTCACCCTGAATCCACTCGATCACGATTCCGGCGGTGCGTTCGCTGAAGGCCGCTTCAAGGGCTGCGAGGTCATTCGCGGGAACGAACCGAACGCCTGGCATGAGGGGTTCGAAATCCGCGCGATATTTCGGCTGACCGGTGAGAGATAACGAGCCGATGGTGCGGCCATGGAACGAGTTTTCAAGCGAAATGATTTCAAATTTCCCAGGGTGAATGCGCCGACCGTGCGCGTGGATAGCCTTTATGGCGCCTTCCATCGATTCAGTCCCCGAGTTGCTGAAGAAGGATCGCTGGAGGCCGCTGGCCTCGCTTAGTTTCTTGGCAAGCAGGCCTTGATAGCGGTGATAGTAAAGATTTGAAGTGTGGATCAAAAGCGCGGCTTGATCCTGAATGACGCGAGTAATGCGCGGGTGATTGTGGCCCAGCGCGTTCACGCCGATGCCGGAAATGAAGTCGAGATATTTATTGCCTTCAAGGTCCCAAAGCCATGCTCCGTCGCCATGGTCGAGGACCAGGGGGTAGCGCGCATAGTTCTGAAGAAGGTACTGGCGCTCAAGGTCAATAATCTCCTGGGCGCCAGTAGCCGGTTGATTAACAATCATCGTCGTGCTGCTCATCGTTATTAGAGATGATACGACTAGAGAGGATACGAGGTTGTTACGTAGCCGGCGTTGTCTGAACCGGAGGCGCTGCTGGAACGGTCGTCTTGAAGATCCCCAGGATGTTGTAGAACGTCACGATAGTCGCGGTAATGGCTTGCAGCCATAGAAGGAACTGATCTTCCGAGATCTTCGCTGTTGCAAGACCCCCCGCCGTGACGCCCGACTGCACAGTCGTCTTCAAGAGTTGAAACTTCGCCGCACCGATGTCCGGAACCGGAGCCGCCGCTTCAATCGCCTTGATGGCTTCAAGTAGGAACGGAAATAACTGCAAAATTAATAGTAGATTGTTCATCGATTCTCCCTGTTTATGTAGAGCCGTAACTCTGTCTCTATCGTAGGAACAGCAACGCGGTCCGGAGAGTCAATAAACCCATAGTGTGCTCAAAACAAAACGCAAATAAATCCAAATCTGTTGTGAATCGATTTAATGCGGATAGGAATCGCCGAGTTCCCTGATCAGTGCGTTTGTTAAGGGTCCGCGTGCCAGTACCCTGATAAAAGGCTGCCCTAAGCGGAAGAAGGAACGAAGCCAAAATGACGGAATCTGCGCGATGAGCACCTTCATCAGGGCAGCGAAGCGCTTGAGGATCAAACCAACCACAGCCGCTAGCGCGCCACGCGTCATTACGGCTCGCGGGATGAGCATGATCTCAGCCGAGAGTTCGCCGCATAGCGGAATGATGGGGAGCCAAACGTCGGTGGCCGTCTTCTGGGCCTCAGGCACCTGTAGGCCCAATTTGATCAGCGTCTCCTCATTGCGGGAATAAGTTCCGGGCGCGGGTCGTTTGAACTTCCTGATGACCTCGTCATATCTTTCGGGTGAGAGGTCTTCCAATGACGGCTTCATGATGACGTTGTCCGCGGGGAGCACGAAGTAATCAGTGAGGAATTTCTGGCAGTTCCTGCGGCCCAGGACATAATCGTGCGCTCGGAATCCGCGATCGAGGAACCCTCCGAAACCTCCTAGCGCGGCGCATTGCAGGGCCGGGATTTGGTCATCGCCGGACATCCCGGGATCGGATGGAGCGATCACAAACCGGCTAAACGTGGTGCCGTTCATGATTTGAATAAGGGACTCGCCGAAGAACCGCGATTGTGACAGTAGAGCGGCGAATAACCTCGGCAGTACCGAGAAGATGCCAGCCTCTTTGCCGGGGTTGAAATCAACATCAAATTTCCCAGTGGCCGGAAAAGGAGCGATGTTGATGACGGCGCGGTCGGCATCTTCCGCCTTTGCGTCCGCGCCGTCCAAAGGCAAAGGCAGCAGCGAGTTTAAGTAATCGTGGGCGTAATTGAAGGGGTCGTTATTGGTGACGCCCCCATCGACATTGAGCGTGGGCATTGGATCCGCAAGGTTGGTTGGAAAGCTGGGCGGAACAGGTGGCGGGGTTTGTTCGATGGCGGACGCAACGGACTCCCAGGCTGGCGGAGTGTATTCGTCGTGCTTGCGATTCAAGACACGCGGGGCCAGGAAGATGGGGAATGCGCCCGTCGCCGTAGCGGCTGTTTGCAGGACATCCCAACCGCCGGCGGCGCCAGCTTGGGACGCGTCTAGAAAATACGCATGGCTATCGAGTGGACCTGTCTCGCCGGGCGAGATGGTTTGAAAGCGGATGCGGTCTCCGAAAAATGATGTGGTTTCCTCAACCGAGCCGGGCGCCGCTCCATTCAGCGAGTAAGGAACGCCGCGCAAGTTGGTCAGCGACAGGAACAGGGTCAGCGTGGGAGAAACATAAGGCCGCGGGACGGCTAATAAATTGGAGGGCGTGAGGGCGTAAGACGCGATTTGAGTAACGATAGTGGAATCCAGCAGCGAAATCACCTGCGGGGCGGATTGCAGATCATCTGTTTTGAGCAGATCGGTAATGTCGATCTTATTCACCCAGCTCTCATAGAAGCGATTGGTGGTTCCTGAGACGGTGACATCGTGAATGTGTTGGAAATCTTCCTGGAGCATGAGCGCAGAGATAGCCGCGCACATACCGCCTGCCGAAGCTCCGGACATGACTTCGATGGAAACCTGGTGCATGGGCACGGAGTCGCCGCGGGATTTGGCACTGTGCCACTCATCGAGTGCCTCGGTAAGGAAGTCGAGGACGCCCGCAGTGTAAGCTCCCGCGGAGATGGCGCCAGCCATGTTAATACCGATTCTGAAAGGTTTCACTGAAATCGCCTTTGGGTTTGGATCATTAGACTACAATTCTGACGTGAGCATTTCACGTCGCCTGTTCGTGGCTTCGGCCACTGGGTTCACGCTATCCGGCCAAACTTCGCATCCGCTGAAGATCGTGGTTGCGGGTGGACATCCGGGCGACCCCGAGTGCGGCTGCGCCGGTACGATCGCACGCTACACAGACCTTGGGCATGAGGTGGTCCTGTTGTATCTCAATCGGGGCGAAGGGTACTGCGGCGAGTCGAGTTTAGACCGTTGTGCTTCGATTCGTACAGCAGAAGCCCAAAAAGCCTGCCAACTTCTGAAAGCCCGCGCCGCTTTTGCTGGCCAGTACGATGGACGGGCAACGGTCGACGAAGAGCACTATGCCACTTTTGCGCGCGTTCTCAACGGCGAGAAGCCGGACGTGGTTTTCACACAGTGGCCCATCGACCAGCATCGCGATCACCGCGCGACTTCGTTGCTTACGTTAGATGCCTGGTTGAAAGGCGGAAAGCCGTTCGCGCTTTACTATTACGAAGTCGCCGAAGATACGATGATGTTCAATCCGACGGAGTATGTCGATATTTCATTGGTAGAATCGCGCCGGCGTGCTGCATGTTATGCCCACGTCTCCCAGCAGCCCGATAAGTGGTACCCGAAGCAAGTGGAGATTACGCGATTTCGGGGCACGGAAAGCGGATTTGCGCAGGCGGAGGCATTTTGGAGACACCCGGAGAGCAAGCACGGGATGCTGCCTTAGATCATGCAGCGGCAGGTAATTTGAGAGGTTTACTGGTCATTTCGCGTCGCTGCTCCCTAGTCCATGGGTATCATGCGGGAACTGCTGGGTGAGCCGGTTGATGGCGGGAATGGCCGCTGGCATTGGTTGGAATTATTTTCTTAGTTTGTGACCGCGCTGTGACCGGCAGGCGCAGCGCTCTGAAAAGTGAGCAGGTCGGCACAACAATCCGATATTGTATTTTTAGGTACAATTTGGGAATGAACGCATGTGATCCAGCGTCGTAGCGGTGGCTCTGGTAGCCATCACCATACTGACTTTGGTCGGCTGCAAGTCGATTTCGCCCAACGCAGGGCACGAAGTCGTGCTCGTTGAAAAACCGCTAATATTCGGCCACGGCGGCGTTGAAGCCGAGCCGGTACGGACTGGCAGGTCGTACGTTGCCTTCACGACCGACGGCATCGACGTCAACATGCAACCTCAGAAGTTTGAGGCTGAGCTTCCGGATACGATGACTTCCGACGGCGTCCCCATTACGTTCCACGCCATCATGGTTCTGAAGGTGACAAACTCGGTGACCCTCATCAAGAACTTTGGACCGGACTGGTACCAGAACAATCTGGAGGAGCCGTTTAGAACCATGGTGCGGCAGGCGGTGAGACGACGGGGTATGAACGAGACCGCAATCAGCACGACGGCGCTGGACGAAATCGACCACGAGATTCAGGATCAGTTGGTGGCGTTCATGAGACAGAAGGCCCTCCCTGTGGAATTGGTCACGATGACGGTGGGAAGGGCCAACCCGCCGGACTCAGTGAAGAATCAACGCATCGAAACGGCTACTCAGGAGCAGCGAATTCAAACGGAGAAGCAAACCAAGCTTGCCGAGGATCAGCGCCAGATGGCGGAGACAAGCCGCGCGAACGCAGACAACGCCTATCGTGAAGCGATGCATCTGTCGCCTGAGCAGTTCATACAGCTCGAGACGATCAAAATGCAGCACGACGTGTGTGGCGAAAAAGGCAAGGCGACGTGCACGTTCATTCAAAATGGCGCGCAGCCCGTTTACAACCTAAACAATTAGTCCGGAACGGTCCGATGTGGATCGGTCAGGACCAAAAATCATCTTCGCTTCGTTTCTTCAGCCGTTCGTTCCTCTGAGCTTCAAGTTCAGCCTTTTTCGTGCTCTGAGGCTGGGTTGCTTTCTTTTTGAGCTCTCTCTGTTTCAGTTCCTCTTTTTCCTTTTCCCGCTTTAGCGCCATCTCCTTTTCCCGCACTTCTTTCGCCTTTCGCTGTTCCTCGGCGTAGTAACCAGCCTCGCTGACCAGCCCCCAAGTTGTGCCCGGCCCAATTACTTCTATCTCGCCGTGAAAGGCGTCGTAACGAACCTCGACAAATAATCTTGCTCCCTCCCCTTGAGCGATTTTATACATCGTGGTCTCAAACCATTCCGTACATCCGGCGCAGATTGGACCGTCCACCGAGAACTTAATGGCGCCGTTTCCTGATATCTCCTTTTGAGCTGCAGCCCAAGCCTTTTGTTCTGAATGCGATTCACCACCTTTACCCCCAAGGTTCTGTTCATGCTGGCCCTTCTCCACGCCGTTTTGCGAGACCACTACCTTGATTCTCTGGATGATTCCCGCGTCGATATTGTTCCGGTTTAGGTTCGACCGCATGAGCGAGGCTTGCATGACGACTCTTGATCGGCAGCATGATGCTGGACTTGATTTTTGCAACCAGACAGGCCGCGCGGAAGACGAAGCCGGCTGCAGGATCTTAGGAAAAGACTGGGGTCTGTAAACGGGTGGAGCCACAGCATGGCTTGTGAACTGAAGCGGGCCTGCCATCTTCGGCTGTAGGCGCGCAGGCGCCGGTTGCGGATGATAGACCGGAGGCGCCGGTCGAGTATTTGAGGATCTGCCGGCGTTTTGCGAAGGCGGGGCAAGCCGGGCTTGCATGGTGGGTGCTGCCGGGTGGTTCGCGGGCGGTGGAAAATGCGGGCGACCCGGTGTCCGTTGACCCGGACCGCGCTCAGGGGGACCGCCTCGTATTCTGCCATCAAGTATCACGGTTCCTTCCCTTCAGAGTTGTTGTCGGCTCCCCGGTTTTCTAGAGTATACATTCGATCCTGGCGCCGGCTGACAAGCTGCCTCTTCACCACTCAATCAACTTCTCCGCGACATGTCCGTGAAGACGTGCTATGTGCGCGATGCAGCGCAATCGGAGCGTAGCATTGTGGCGTGTTAGAATCCCTGGATCTCGCATTTCCCAAGGAGTCACACCATTGCTTCGTTCTTTACCAATTGCCTTTGCTGCTTGTCTAACGCTCTCGATTACAGCTGGTGCGGCGAACCCGCGTAGGGTTCACTCCGGGGTCATCAACAATCCCCTTGGAGCCAGTGCTGCCGCGACGGCGCCGGATGCGGGGCCATGCACGGTTACGCTGTTCTCCGATTTCCAGTTTGTCAACTTCAACGCGCAATACTTCACCTACGCTCCGACCTGCCCTGGACCGTGGTCGAAGGTTCTTTTCACCGGGAACTTCGCCATTACACCCGGCATTCAGTATGACCGGACGGCACAGATTCAGCTGGGCTATGTACCCATTTATTACGGAACCACGCGGGAAGACGATCCTACGTTCGGCCCTACATGGAATGTAACGCGCGATCTGACAGACTACAGTTCGTTGTTCACCACGGAGCAGAGTGGCGAGGTGGATCTCGGGAACCTGGTGAACAGCGAGTATACAGGGGTGATCTCGGGTACCGCGACGCTGAGTTTCTATCCCGTGGCTGCCGGAGGCACTCCGCCGGTGGTAGCCGATGTGGTGTACCCCTTACCCGATGCGCCCGGCGGAGCCGAAGCGTTGGACACAGGCACATCGCTGCTTTCGCAGACGTTCACGCTGCCGACGAACATCGAGAGCGCTTATCTCGACTTGTTTGCACAGAGCCAGAACGAGGACGAGTTTTGGTGGAGTTGCGCTCCCAATGACGTCGCGGGCGAGTTGCAGGACTGTGGCAACACCGCATTCCGCGAAACCGAGATATCCATCGATGGCACTCCGGCGGGAGTGGCGCCGGTATACCCCTGGATCTTCACCGGCGGCATTGATCCGAACTTGTGGCTGCCGATTCCGGGTGTCCAGACACTGAACTTTGTCCCTTACCGCGTGGATCTGACACCGGTCGCGGCGACGCTGAGCAATGGCCAGCCGCACACTGTTTCACTAAGCGTTTATAACGCGGACGATTATTTTCTGGTGAGCGCGGCGCTGCTGGTGTACGAAGATCACGGTTCCACAACCGTTACAGGCGCCACTCTCGTGAATACGATCGGAAGCGGCCCGAACCCTGAAGTAACGGAAGACATCAACATTAACGCGAGTGGGATTCCGGTGGGAACCATTCTGGTGACCTCACAGCGGCAGTTCACGATTTCCGGTTACGTCAACACGTCACATGGGAAGGTGGTCACCACGTTAAATCAATATGTCGATTTCTCGAACAATTCAACGTACGCGGACGACTTTGAAAAGTGGGTCCAGACCACTTCTGTTATTTCCGCAAAAACCGTGACTTCAGGTGGTTCCACGCAGACCATCAACCAACAGTTCACCTATCCGCTCCAGGTTTCTCTCGCCGTTGGAACGGTCGCGAGTGGGGACGAGGTTGAGACCGTTTCCGTGAATCAGGCCTACGAGACCAGCCAGTCCACGAAATCCAACGGCATTGCGTCTGGTTCCTCGGCGGCGACCCAATCATTCGGCGGGTCCGACACCATCGACTTGGTCACCGGTTTCGACTTATTGCAAAACAGCAGTCTGTTGAGCACCAGCACAACCAACCAGACTTGTGTGCAGGTACTGATTGAGGCGCATAACGACTCGGTGATTTCTGACAAGTCAGGCCCCTGCACGCAAGAGTGACCATCCCCTGCCATTCCGATCAAGTTTAGGGGATTTAAGTCTAACAAAAATAAGGACTTTTTGATAATTTAGCGCTTGCCCTCGCGGTGTTTCGAGCCCTACAATAGTTAAGTCATTTAGTAGACGTTTGCCATGGGAGGGACGAATTGCGAGTTAACGCAACTGCGACTGTCGAGCGCGTGGAAAGCCTGTTGGAATTGTGCCGCCAAGCCGTGGCAACCGGCGAGGAGTCGGAGATTGCCGGGATCTTAAAGGACGGCCTTTTCGATCTGGCGCGCCGCGGAAAACTAAGCTCGGTAGGCTATCCGGCGCCTTCCAATCACCACTATGCGAGGCGTCTGGTGTATGCGGATGCCTGGGGCCGTTTCGTGGTAATCGCAATGACGTGGGGCCCCGGCCAAAAAACGCCTCTTCACGACCACGCAGGAGTGTGGTGCGTGGAAGTAGTGGTGGATGGAACCATGGAAGTGGTGAGCTACCAGCTGATGGAAGAGAACAAACCCTTGGGACATTGCCGTTTTGAGGAGCGCGAAACCGTGCCGGCGCCGCCCGCTTCGTCCGGAGCCCTGATTCCTCCGTTTGAGCATCACATTTTTGCCAACACTGGGCAGGAACTGGCCCACACGCTACATGTTTACGGCGGCCCGATGAATCGATGCGATATCTTCGAGCCGCTCGCAGAAGGGTGGTGGCAGCGCGTCCATCGGGAGCTCCGCTATGACGCGTAGATTCACTCATACGGTTCTGATCGCGGGCGGCGGCGCAAGTGCGGCGCTGGTGGCCACGAATCTCTTGAAGCGATCGGCCGGCACTCGGATCATCGTTGTGGAACCCGCCTTGTCAGTAGGCCGCGGAATGGCTTACTCGACCACCTGCCCCGAGCATCTGTTGAACGTGGCTGCGGGACGTATGTCTGCGTTCGAAGACGATCCGAGACATTTTTCAAGGTGGCTCGTGTCACGCGGCTACGCGGAGTTCACGGAACGCTCCTTCGTACCGCGGATGATCTACGGCGCATACCTCGAGTGGATACTGAATGAAGCACGGGAAAACGCTGAATTTGGTAGATTTACGCATCTGCGCGTGCGCGCCTCGGGCATTCGTCAGCTAGCGGGGCGCGTCACTTTGGAGTTGGCGGACGGGCGTAGTGTCGAGGGCGATCAGTTGGTGTTGGCTTTGGGAAACGCGGCGCCTGCGCCATGGCCTGGATTGACCCAGGACGCGACAGGCGGCGGCAAGTATTTTGGAAGCGCGTGGTCGCCGGGCGCGACCGCGCCGCGCGATCCCAATGAGGCAGTGCTGCTCATTGGTTCGGGGCTGACGGCGGTGGATGCCGTCCTGGCGCTGCGGTACAACCGCCATCGCGGACCCATCGTCATGGTTTCGCGGCGTGGCTTGTTACCGAAGGTCCACCGGCTTTTCGACTGTGCGGCGGTGTGGTATGAGTCTGCCGGGTCTGCATTGGGATTACTTCGGAACATGCGCGCGAGCGCTGCCGACGCGAGCCTTCTCCATGGGAATTGGCGGGTGGCCGTCGACGCGGTCCGTGAGCAGACCAACGATCTGTGGGGCGCGCTGCCGCTAACCGAACAACGCCGTTTCCTGCGTCATCTGCGCGCTTATTGGGACGTGCACCGGCACCGTATGGCCCCTGAGATCGGAGCCAAGGTGAAGGCGCTACAGGATTCTGGTGGGCTGAGAGTGATGGCTGGCCGTGTCGGGCGAATCGAGGTGTCTCGTGATGGAATGGCCGCCACGGTAACACCTCGCGGCGGCGGTGAACAGCGGCGTATCGAGGTGGGGCGGGTGATCAACTGCACGGGCGCGGAACCGCGCCTGTCGAAACTTCCTAATGCACTGATCCAGAGCATGTTGCGCGAGGGGGTGATGTCGGAGCATCCGCTCGGGACCGGCGTCCTAGCGAATCGCGTGGGTGCGCTTGTCGCGCGGGACGGCAGTGTTTCGGATCGGGTATATGCCGTGGGTCCGATGCGAATCGGTTCGTTGATTGAAAGTGTGGCCATTCCGGAGATTCGGCGGCAGGCAAGAGAGGTGGCGGACTTGGTAGGCGCCCCCTCACAATCACGGCGTGTGCTTCAAAGCCGTGATCGCGAGGGAGCCGTTCTCGCCGGCTAGTTGTCACCGTTGAGGGAGACTTCCGTTGCATCGGTAGCGGAGGATCCCCACACTACGTTGCTGCCCCAGACCACGTTGAATCCGGCCAGACTGCTGGAGCCCCATACTACGTTTGAACCCCAAACCACGTTGTTGGCGAGAAGCGCGCTGGAACCCCAGACCACGTTCGAACCCCAAACCACGTTAGAGCCCCAAACCACGTTGGCTCCGCTCACGCCCTGTAGCGTCACTAAACCAGTCACTGCGCTGTAAGACGCAGTCGGAGAGACAGCGCTGCCGGAGGGGAAGGTTAGGTCGGACGCGGCAGCCTGGATATTCAGTTCCCCGGCTCCGACGGTAAAGATGTCGTAGTAGCTGGTGTAGCTGATTCCGGTTGCCGGGTCCACCACCGTGCTGCTGGTGGGGAAGCTTTTTGACGCGTATTTCATCAGCTTCGCCTTCACCTGGTCGGGAGTTACGTTCGGATTGTATTGGTACGCCATCACCGCCGCGCCGCTTACCACCGGGGTGGCCATACTGGTTCCGCTGAGCGCAAAGTAATTGCCCGTCACGCGATTGCTGGGGTACAGATTGGAGAGCGTCAAACCCGCAGGCAGGGTCGATATGATCATGTTGCCGGGTGCGATCATGTCGGGCTTGACGTAATGGTCAAACAGGGTCGGTCCCTTGGAGCTGTAACTGGCGATCGTGTCGTCCGTCATGGTGGTGGTGCCATTCGC
>Ga0326727_10020338_pt1 | contig 13195 bp, 10 predicted proteins | sample MB2enrmetagenome_FD_207643 | JGI IMG/M metagenome (GOLD analysis project Ga0326727, IMG submission 207643) | Lab enriched peat soil microbial communities from McLean, Ithaca, NY, United States - MB29MY | ecosystem: Environmental > Terrestrial > Soil > Wetlands > Peat | place: USA: New York...
TACTTATGCTTATCGCCGGATCAACTGTGATGGGCCACTTCCTCGCCGTGACAAAGATCCCTATGCTTGCATCGAACTGGATAGTCGGCCTCCCTGTCAGTAACAACGTAGTCATGGTACTCATCATTTTGCTCTATCTGCTGGGCGGCAGTTTTATCGACGACCTCGCCTTTATGGTGCTTGCAACTCCGATCATTTTTCCGGCAGCCATGAAGCTCGGTTATGATCCCATATGGTTCGGCATGATGGTCGCCATCAGCATGATGATCGGCGCCATCATTCCACCTGTAGCAATAAACGTCTTCATTGTCAAAAATATCACCAAGGTGCCCTTTAACATAATATACAAGGGAGTTTACCCGTTTTTGATCGCTTTGGTCGTGGCTACGGCTCTCCTGTTCATGTTCCCGCAGATTGCCTTGTGGTTGCCGTCAGTATACAGCGGGCAATAAAGAAGATGAAAATGATCAAACCCGTCCCGGCTTAACCGTATATGGGGCTCTACGATAGCATGCATTTCCACGCACACTAAGGAGGATTGATTAATGAAAGTTATCGACGTACACAATCATCTGTATCCGAAAGAATGGATGGACTACCTGAAAGGACGCCAGGGCTCGCCTACCATGGAGCAGACGGGTCCGACCAGCTTCGTCTTCTCTTATCAAGGGATGCGCCTTGCGACGGTGAGCATGCCCGGCCACTACGATCCGGAGCCGCGGATCCGGGACCTCGACGAGTATGGCATCGATGTGCAAATGGTGAGCCTGACGACGCCCAGCGTCGAATTGATCCCGGCCGCCGAGGGCGTTGCCTGGGCCAGGAAAGTAAACGATTACCTCGCCGGGATGTGCAGACAGTATGCAGGCCGGCTCTACGCGTTTGCGACCCTCCCGTATCAAGATGTCGGGGCGGCTGTAAAGGAACTGGAACGAGCCTGCAAGGAGCTCGGCGCAAAGGGCATCACCATGTTTTCCAATCTGGCCGGCGAACCCATCTATGCCCCTCAGTTCATGCCGATCTACGAAGCGGCCGAAGCCTTTAATCTTCCCATTTTCGTTCACCCTGCACCACCCCTTACGACCGAAGTGCTAAAGAGGGTTGATATGCCCCTTCCTCTTTACGGATTCGTTTTTGATACCACCATGGCGGTCACCGGTCTCGTCTTCAAGGGGGTCTTTGAGCGGTTCCCGAAACTGAAGGTTATTCATCCACACCTGGGAGGCGTCTTCCCGTATCTGGTCGGGCGGATTAACGACTGCTTCAGAACCTACGCGAAGGATTTCAATTTCTCGCTGTTAAAGGAACCATCAGAGTATTACAGGGAAAACGTCTACGTCGACGCCATTTCCTTTCATCTCCCCTCAATGAAGTGTGCCTTGGAATATCTCGGTCCCGAGCACATCCTTATTGGCACAGACTATGCTCACCCGATAGGAGGTCCGGACAAAGTAATCGGATTCGTCGATCAACTGGGACTGCCCGAAGAGGACAGAGAAAAGATCTTTTACAGGAATGCCGAAAAACTGTTCGGTCTCGAAGAGTAAAAGAAGGTTCTCGGTCAATGCCTTAATGTGGACGGTAGTCGCGGCAGGAAGGCCGGCTGCCCGGCGCCCCCCGCGCAGACCCGTACGTGCGGCTCTTCCGCACACGGTTCTTGCCGGGGAGGATCACCCGGTGTTCGTGCGTCAATTCTTCCGCCGGCATCATCGTTGTCTGCCCGTCCACGTTTGTCCCCTCTATGCGACCGCCCGTTTCTGGAGTATGACGCCTCTCCGGCTGATGAGGATCTCTTCAAGAGGGATAGCCTTATTGGACAGAGACACGGCCTTTCTCACGAGCATGGGGAGCTTCGAGCAGCAGGGCACCTCCATGTCGACGACGGTGATACTCTTGATGCCGGCGGTCCTGAAGATCTCCGTGAACTTCTCCACGTACTCCTCTACGTCATCGAACTTGGGACAACCGAGCATGACCACCTTTCCGGGAAGGAGGTTCTGGTGGAACCCTGCGTAAGCGAGAGGCGTGCAGTCTGCCGCTATGAGGAGGTCTGCATTCTTTAAGAAAGGCGCGGAGGGGGGTATGAGCCTGATCTGGACTGGCCAGTGGGTGAGGGCGGAAGCGACCTCCCCGCCGTGGTTTCCGGTTATCTTTTCCCGGGCACGCGGTGAGGCGGGAAAGACCTCGATGTTCCGGGAGGGGCAGCCGCATGCCATGACCGGCTCAACGTGTCCGGGCTTGGGGCCTTCAGCTTTCACGTGCTCTTCCACGGCGGCCGGATCGAATTCCTCCGATTCTCTTTCCGTTATAGTGAGCGCCCCTTCGGGGCATTCGCCGAGACAGGCGCCGAGACCGTCGCAATAAGTTTCCGCGATAAGCTTCGCCTTTCCGTCGATTATCCGTATGGCGCCTTCCGCGCAGACGGCCGCGCATTCCCCGCAGCCCGAGCAGCGCCCTTCATCTATCTCTATGATCTTTCTTCGTATCTTCATCGGTTTCCTCCCGCCGCCAAAGTCTGTGCCTGCCGGAGGCACGCACGTCTTCCACCCGTTTCGGTGAGATACCCTTTTCCCCGATCGTCGCCCTTCTTTTCCCCGGCCACAACGAGGCAGGCAACCACGCGCCTGCCCCTCGGGTCTTCTATCCCAGAATCGCTTTTAAATCCTCATCCGGTGTCGAGACCGGCATGACGTTGAAGTTCTTCACGAGCACGTCGAGCACGGCGGGCGTCACGAACGCAGGAAGAGACGGCCCGAGCCTGATATTCTTGATGCCCAGGGCAAAGAGGGAAAGCAATATGGCCACCGCCTTCTGCTCGTACCATGAGAGCACCATGGAAAGGGGCAGATCGTTCACTTCCACGTTAAATGCCCCGGCGAGCGCCTTCGCGATGGCCACCGCGGAGTAAGCGTCGTTGCACTGGCCCACGTCGAGGAGACGAGGGATGCCGCCGATGTCCCCGAGGTCCTCGTCAAAGAAGCGAAACTTTCCACAGGCAAGGGTGAGGACGACGCAGTCCTTCGGCACCTTCTTGACGAACTCCGCATAGTAGTTCCTGCCCGGCTTAGCCCCGTCGCAGCCTCCGACAAGGAAGAAATGGCGGATGTTCTTCTTCTTGACCGCCTCGATGACCGTCCCGGCGACGCCCATCACCGCATTCCTCCCAAACCCGACCATGACCGATTTGCCATTGCGGTCTTCCGTGAAGCCGGGCATGGAGAGCGCCTTTGCGATCACCGGAGAGAAGTCGAGGTCTGTGATATGGGGGACCTCGGGCCAGCCGACGAGACCCGTGGTAAAGATATTCTCTTTATAAGCCGGAGGCACCCTCATGATGCAATTGGTCGTCATAAGGATCGCACCGGGGAACTCGGCAAACTCCTTTTGCTGATTCCACCACGCAGTTCCATAGTGGCCATAGAAATGCGGGTACTTCTTCAGCAGCGGATACCCGTGGGTGGGAAGCATCTCGCCATGGGTATAGACATTGATGCCCTTCCCCTCCGTCTGTTTCAGGAGCTCTTCGAGGTCCTTCAGGTCATGACCGGAAATGAGGATGGCCTTGCCTTTCTTTGCGCCGAGAGGCACCTTGGTGGGAACGGGATGGCCGTAAGTCCCCGTATTCCCTGCATCGAGGAGTTCCATAGCCCGGATGTTCGCTTCACCGGTCTTCATGGCGAGCCCCACCCAATCGTTGAGGGGGATGTCCGTCCTGTCGATCGCTGCGAGGGCCTCGAAGATGAACTTGTAGACGTCGTCGTCCGTCTGGCCGAGGATCCCCGCGTGGTCCGTGTATGCCGCGACCCCTTTAATGCCAAAGAGCACGATGTGTTTGAGCGAACGGATATCTTCATTCTCGTCCATTGCCTGAAGGGGACCCAGCTTCTCACCCTGGGCAACGAGGGCCTCGATGGAGCCCTCCGGCGTGAAGGTGGCCTGGGGCGTCAGGACGTCCTTCCCCCCTGCCTGCCTCACCTTACCCTTCAGGTCGTCGCGGAGGGCGACGGTCTTTTTTGCGAGTTCCGCGATCCTCCCGGTGTCGAAATTTACGTTCGTGAGCGTCGAGAAAAGGGCCTTGCAAACGAAGGCATTGACCGAAGGCTCATTGATACCCTTTTTCCTCCCCTCCAGGGCCACCTGCGAGAGCCCTCTGAGGGCATAGACGAGCAGGTCCTGAAGGGCCGCCACGTCGGGTTGCTTGCCGCAGACGCCTATCTTCGTGCATCCTTTTCCGCCCGCGGTCTGTTCACACTGGTAACAAAACATATTGTTCTCCTTTTTTGCGAATAGTGTTTTTGATGGTGTCACGCAAGGGCCATCTCCTTTTGCGCTGTTTGATAGAAACAATATAAGCCCCGGTGGGCTGAGCCGCCTTGACCTAAGTCAAGAGAATGCGGATTGAAAAGTTATGAGCGGTGAAGTTCTTATGTTGCGCAGCAATTGTTCCGGTCATGGAGAACGGGGACGATATCGCCCAACGACGAATTTGCTTGCATTTTTTCCAGTTTTAAAGGTATGGGTTAAAGGGAGAGGTGTGATGTAAAAGAGGAGGCCCACGATGAAAATAGTCATTGCGGTGATAAAACCGGACAGGCTGGAGGCGGTGAAACAGGAGCTCTACAAGGCGGAGGTGAACCTCATCACGGTGAGCGAGGTACTCGGGCACGGGCGTCAAATGGGCGTCACCGAGGTCTATCGCGGCGTCAGGGAGATGGGGAACCTGTTAAGGAAAATCCAGCTCGTGATTGCGGTGAATGACAACTTCGTCGAACCGACAATCAAGGCCATTATCAAAGGCGGGAAGACGGGCGAGATCGGCGATGGCAAGATATTTGTGCTGCCCCTGGAGGAATGCATACGCATAAGGACCGAGGAACGGGGCGGAACAGCCATCGGGTGAGAAATGCGTGCTGAAGAGGGTAAAAGGAGGATAAAACGGGGGCGGAGTCTGTCAACGAGTGGCTATGCAGTCAGGACGTCCGTATGTGCCGGACCCTTTCCTTGACCTCTGCGCTCATTGCGATCTCTTCAGGCCAGGGTCTGCCCCCGGTGCGACCCTTTGTCTCCGCCGTCGCATCGATGATCACACGACCCTTCCTGAGATAAAAATCCCTGGCGGGATCGACATTCGCGCATGCCCTCCAGAGAAGCTCGGAATTACTCGCGGTGATCGGGGTCTCAAAAATTACCATTATGCAGCGGGCAGGCAGAGACCGCGACGAGAGAAGAGCTTCCACAACCACACTTTTTGTGCCTGCCTGTTTCTTGATCATGAAAAGAATCAGCGGGTGCGCTGCTTCAGGATAGAGGATGCGGCAATCGAGAAAGACATCGTGAAAAGCGGTGAGGGCGGCCATAACGGTGTCCATGGATAAGGGATCGCGGGGGGGAACGCGTGCCGAACGCGGGACTTCTCCGTCAATCCTGTGTGTTGCATCTATGCCGACCTTTCCTCCGTGAAGCGCCTCCGCGGATGCATGGTCCAGGACATCCAGTATCCCTTTTGTCGGCAGAAGGTCCGTTTCTACATCAATATTATTAAGAATCGCGGGGATGACCGCTTCCGGATCAGAGGGCCGGATTGCGGCATCGAGAACAATAATTGTCTTGCAGAAGCTCATCTGTCCGGACCCCCAGAGGCCGTGCATCACCTTGGAGGACTGGCCTGGATATTCCTTCTTTATTGAAACCAGGACGAGGTTGTGAAAAACACCCTCAACAGGCATGTGGCAGTCAACGATCTCGGGCAGAAGGGTCTGGAGGGGTGGGAGGAATATCCTTTCTGTGGCACGGGCAAGGTAGCAGTCCTCCATGGGCGGTCTGCCAACGACGGTCGCGCTGTAAATCGCGTCCTTGCGGCGCGTTATAGCCGTAATGTGAATAACAGGGTACTCGTCCCTGGTGGTGTAAAAACCCGTGTGGTCACCAAAGGGGCCCTCCATATGTCGTTCCCCCGGATTGATGTAGCCCTCGAGCACGAACTCCGACTCGGCGGGTACTTCTATGTCGACCGTGACCCCCTTGACCAGTGTGACCGGTTCCTGCCTGATAAACCCGGCCAGAATCATCTCGTCGATTCCCGGTGGCAGTGGGGCTGTCGCGGCGTACGTCACGGCAGGGTCGGTACCGATCGCAACCGCCACCTCTATCCGCTTTCCAGCCTGTTCGTAGTCGCGGAAGTAATGGGCGCCATCCTTGTGGATATGCCAGTGCATACCCATGGTGTTCCGATCGAAGACCTGCATGCGGTACATCCCGACGTTTCTCCGCCCTGAAAGGCTCTTGATAATGACAACGGGAAAGGTGACGAAAGGTCCGGCATCCTTCGGCCAGCAATGGAGGATGGGAAGTTTTCGCAAGTCCAGGTCATCACGTTTCACGATGACCTGCTGGCAAGGAGGAGAGGACATTTTTGCTGTCTTCGGAAGAAATCTTGACCATCCGACGGCGTTTCTCGCCAGGCGTACCTTATCGCGGAACGTCCTGGGGGGTGCAAAGTCAACTATCTCCTTCAGGCGGCCCCCTAGTTCGTCGAGGTCATCGACGCCGAGGGCGAGACAAATCCTCCTCGGACTACCAAAGGCGTTGGTGATGACGGGAAATTCCGAACCCTCCACCTGCTCGAACAGGAGCGCCTTGCCGCCGTCGGGGCTTTTGGAGACCCTATCGGTTATCTCCGCTATCTCAAGAAAAGGAGAGACCCTGTCCCGGATGCGGAGAAGCTCTCCCCTCGACTCGAGGGAGGCGATAAACTCCCTGATATTAAGGTAAGAATGCTTCACGGGAACCTCACCTTGCGGGCCTCACGCCAGCCACCGCGCGATCTCATCCGTCATAAGGGCGGCACACACGAGAACCGATATGACGCTGTTGATATGATAAAAGGCCATATCGATCTTTTCCAGGTTATAAGGCCGCACGAGAAGATGCTCGATGATCAGGAGACAGCCGATCACAAGCACGAACCCGAGAAATATCCAGGTAAGGGAGAAAAGCCGGAAGAGGCAGACAAAGGCAGCGAACGTCACGCCGTGGAGGACCTCGGAAATATGCATGGCGGTTGGGATCCCGAACCTGACCGGCATGGAGTAGAGCCCTTCCCGGCGGTCAAACTCAACATCCTGACAGGAGTAAAGGATGTCGAAGCCCGCGATGTAGGTGGAGAGGGCGACAGAGAGTATGGCGCCCCTCCCGGACAGCCTACCGGTCACCGCTACCCAGACTGCAAGAGGGATAAGGCCGATCACAAACCCGAGGGCAAGGTGAGACAACCAGGTGAAACGCTTCGTGTAGGAATAGCCGAAAAGGAGCCCCAGGACGATGATGGAACACCAGAAGCAGGTAAGGGAGATGAAAAAAGCGGAGAGCATGAAAAGGCCGCTGGAGGCTGCAATAAAGATAATTGCTTCTTTGCGGCTCATCTGCCTCGTGGGGAGTTCACGGTGGGCGGTCCTGGGATTCTTCGCATCGATTTCGGCATCGACCAGGCGATTGAAGCCCATCGCTGCCGACCTGCCTCCGACCATGGCCAGGATAATGAAGAAGACGAGGCTGAAGGTAATCGGCGCCTCCCTGTGGGCGAGGAGAAGCGCTGCGAGGGCGAAAGGCAACGCGAACACGGTGTGTTCGAACTTTATCAGGGATGCATACGCTGCCGTTCTGGAACCGAACCGCCGGAAGGATTCGGAAAAGACCGATTCTTCGGCCTTTTTTGCGACGCCGGAGAACTTCCAGGTACAGAGCCGCCTCTCGAGGAGGTTACAGATCTCATAGAGGCAGATGCCTAAAAGGCCCATGCCGACGATCCCCACGAAGAGCCGGGGGTAGTCCATCCGGGCCCAGGCGTCCATAATGAGGTACCCGAGTCCGCTCGTCGTCGCAAAGGATTCGATGAAAAAAAGCACCGAGACGGCCGTGCCAAGCCCTATCCGCAACGCCGTGAAGCTGTGGGGAAGAGCGGCCGGGAGAACAACTTCCCGGAGGATGACGATGTCGTTGCCGCCCAAAGAACGGATAGCATCATAATGCTTCTCGTCGATGGCCTTTACGCCGTCCCTGGTAGGGACGAGGATCTGAAAAAAAAGAATCGAGGTGATCAAGATGATTTTGGAGAAATCACCCAATCCGAAGATCAGAAGGACGAGCGGCAGGAGCACGATCTTTGGGACAGGGTAGGTCATGAAGACCAGCGGAGCAAGCACATTATCCAGGTGGGTTCCGTACCCCAGGAGAATGCCTACGGGAAACGCGAGCAGCCAGGCGAGCACCATTCCGGTTACCACCCGGTAGGCGCTGACGAGGAAATTCTGCCAGAAACCGGCGGTCATACACGCATCGGCAAAGGTCCGGAGCACCGTCTCGGGAGGGAGGAGAAACGGGGAACGCACGATGGATGCGGCGATCTTCCAAAAAAGAATGAGGATCCCCAGACAGAGCATATAACTTACGAGACTATGACGCCCGTCCGCCTTTACCCTTGCCCCATTCCTGGAATCGCCTCTTTTCATCAATTCTCGATTAACCGGCGCACCCGTTTACAGGTCTCGTGAAAGCCGGCTTCTTCCCTGAATTCGAGCCTTCCCGCCCCCGGATTCGGAACGAATCCCTTGATAGAGGCAGGACGTTGACTGAGGACCAGTATGGAACGTCCCAGGAATACCGCCTCTTCGACACTATGGGTGACAAGAATGGTTGTAAGGCCCTTTTGCTTCCACAGGCTCAGGAGCGTGTTCTGAAGCATCTCTCTGGTAAGTGCGTCGAGAGACGAGAACGGCTCGTCCATAAGGAGAAGCTCGGGGTCCGTCGCCAGGGCGCGGCCAATGGCTATTCGTTGTTTTTCCCCACCGCTCAGGCTTCCGGGATAGCGGTCCCGATGTTCCAGGAGCCCGAGTTCCGCAAGTATCCGTTCCGATGTCGCAATCCGGCTCTTTTTGTCCCGTCCCTGGATCTTCATTCCGAGACAGACGTTCTGTCCCACGGTTCTCCAAGGCAAGAGACCGAAATCTTGTAGTATGAAGGAGGTCCGCTTCGAAGGCGTGCATACTTCCCGGCCGTGAATGATCACCGAGCCGGCCGAGGGCGTTATAAGCCCGGCGAGTATATAAAGGAGGGTCGTCTTCCCGCAGCCGGAGGGACCGACGATAGCCAGCGATCCGGTCCTCGGCACAGAAAATGTGATACCTTTGAGGACCTGCGTCTCATTTTCCTCAAAGCGTTTTTCCAGTCCCTGGACGTGAACCACGGGTACCTCTCTCGCGACAGGCGGCTTAGTGCATTACGACAGAGCTAAAGGGAATGGGTTTCGTGATCAGCCGGTTCTTCAGAAGCCAATCCTCAACCTCCCCCACGTCTCTTCCGGTCGGCCTCATCGAAACGGGAAACGTGGGAACCCGGAAAAGGTCCTTGATGGACGGAGGAAGCTGCGTCTTTTCCACAAGCAGCCCCTTGAAGGCGTCCGGCTGTCTGTTCACAGACTCGACCGCTCTCCCGTACGCCCTGAGAAAGCGGCCGGCAACACCCGGGTGTGTCTCGAGAAACGCCTTGTTGAAGGCGAATACCGTAAGGGGCATGTCGAGCCTGCGATCGTCTGCAATGACCCTTGCCCCCTCCGATTCGGCCTGGGTCACCAGCGGCTCCGGCAGCACGGCGAGCTTGATTTTGTCCGCCATCAGCATCTGGTAGCGGATAGGTATTGCCCTTATCTCCGTCTTTTTGACACCCTGCGGGTCCACACCCTTCTCGCGCAGCATCCTGTCGAGCACATATTCTATTACGGATGCCCTGGAGATCGCGATCTGCTCCGCCTCGGCCTGTTTGATGCCCGTGATGCCCGATTTGGGAGAAGCGAGGAGTGCGAACATGCGCTGGTCGGGCCGTGTGTGGATTACGGTCGAAACAATCGACAGGCTTCGGCCGGAATTGATCAACAGGAGGGTGTTCAAGAGGTCACCAAAATAGCCGTCTATCCTGCCGCCTTGAAGGGCGGTGTCGCGTTCGATGGCACTGGAAAAGGAGAATATTTTCAGGTCGATCCCTTCATTTGCAAAGAACCCTTTTTCCGCTCCCAAAAGAAAAGGGAGCGTATCGATTACCGGAAGTATACCAAAGGTAAGGGGTATTCTTGACTCCGCCATCGTCGGGAGGGCGTAAAAGAACAGGGCAACGGTAATGAGCCAGAGCGCCTGGTGGAAGGAATGCGGTCTTGTTGACACCGGGACAACCAATTTGAGCAGCTTATCACGAAAAAGGCGCAAAAAACAAGGAGGCCTTCGCCTGGGAGGCGAGAGAGATTTTCTCACCGAGTGAGACACTAAAACAAAACGTTGACTCTGCACCCGTAGCTATGGTAGAAAACGGAGTTTTTCAGTTTCGGAGGCGCGTATAAGAACGACAACCCTGAGGTTCCTGGTCCTTCTCATCCTGTGTGTGTCGGCGGGCCCCGCGACCGGGAGAGGACTGTCCGGCATCCTGCCCTCTCTCGTGAACAAGCTGCCGCCCCGGGCGGAATCGGCAATGACCGGGGCGGAATTTGCAAAGGCCATTGCCGAAAAGCAAGGGCCCTGCCGTGAGCAGGCTATCGGGGAGCAGCTCATTGCGGGCAACATGCCCGATTTCCTCAGACAGTTGAGACCTGTTCGCCTCAGCGGGCAGCGTGACAACGGCAGAACCGTGAATGTGACGATCTTTGTGACGCCGGACTACCTGGCGGTCGGTTCCGACAAGGATTTTCTCCTCACGCCCATGGCCCTCCACACAGCGCTAAAGGTGGCAGCGGCATGCGACTGCATCCTGCCCACGCGAAAGATGGTTGACGCGGTCTTCAGGCAGTCGGACATACATTTGACGCCGGAGCCCATGCAGGCCGGTCCGGCAATGAGGACAACCGCCTACTACGTGGCCCACAACGGTACCATCAAGCAACAGCGCCGCACCACAGGCGCTGCCCTTACCGCGCTGATCTCCGGGCACAAGAAAGACGTGGTCCTGAGCAACAGGCTGCTCCATAATCCCGGGAAGATCGCTATCTACGGCTGGCACCGGCAGTCAGGCAGCCCTATCCAGCCGCTCAGCACGGTGCATGGCGCCGCCTACGCCGATTACAGCCATGGCATTCGGTTGGTGAGCGACACCGTCCTGGTCGACGGAGAGCCGCGGTCCATCTACAGCGTCCTGGAAGATCCGGAACTTGCCGGCCTGCTGACCGACGAAGGACCCATAAAAGGCGCACGTATAATCTTTACCGGCCGGCAGAATCAGTAACAAGCGTCTTGCAGCAGCGAAAACCGAGATGATAATTGTGGTGGCTGCTTGGGTCCATCACCCTGCTGCCGTGCCAGAACGGCGCCCGCCAGCGGCACCAATCCTGATGGGCGTAATAGGTATCGAAAATAAACCAGCTCCCTTTCATCTCGGTATAACCCAGCTCCTTGCTGCCCCTGCTCGCCATCTGCCCCTCGTTAAGGGGCAGGTTCATATGCTCGGCCGCATTCCCGTGCAGGTCGTAGACTCCCAGGCTGCTGTGACACGCCGGAAAGCTCCCTGAGGGGAACGTATTCGAGCCGCATCCCGTCCAGCTTCCTCCATTACAGCCGGCTGTCTTGGCGCCGGTTGCGGCGCAGACGCCTTTCTCGTAGGCCGGGCCGTACGCCCACGCCTTGGCTGCCTCAAAGGCGCGGTTGTGGGCCCGAGCCATACGTGCTACCGCAACGTTGGGTGGAACCCCTTTGGCAAGGTCGAACCGGTAATCGGGCGGCAGCAGGGCGCCTGCACATGCCCCCTCCCACTCATGGGCGTCGCAGAGGCGCTTGCCCATGGCGGTACATATCTCGGCAGCTTCCCGTGCGCGCACCCAGACAACGGGGTACGTGCAGGGGATATCGGGGAACTCGAACTGGTCGATGCAGGCCCTGGCGTCCTCAACCTTCTCGACAGCAGGGTTATACAGGGGCGCCATGTACTTGGCCTTGCACACCTTCTCGAACTCCGCGTTCTCATAGGTGACGCCTGACTTGCTCAGCTTTTCCGTGCACGCCTGGGTCGACATCGAATGCCTCGTCACCGCCGGGTTTCCCTGGCCTACGAGCCCGGAAGCGCGGAAGATGGCGCGAATCGATTCCATCTGGCCGGGCGACAGGGCGTGGACGTGCTGGATCTCCGAAAGCAACGCCTCGTTGTTCTCTTGAAGCGTCTGCGGCCGCGCGGGGCGACCGGCAAGGCAGACGAAAACCGCCGGCAGCAGTACAAACAGCACTATGGCACGCCAGGCATGTCTCTTCATGGTTTCTCCTTTCGTATGAGATAGAAGAAGTCCCTGTCATCAGAAAAGCCGAGGAAGCGCGGTATATACCGTCCTTTCACGTACACGTCGGCCTCGCTCATGCCGCGGATGAGATGCTGGAGGGAGAGTTGTCCCTCCTGGCGCCCGTACACCGCGAGGTAGGTATGCACAAGCGCGTTCATGTCGAGAAGCATCGCATAGCGGCACTGGTAGGCCTGAAAAACGCGGGTCATTGCAGAAGGGGTGGCGCTCCAGAAAAACGCGTAGATGAGGAACCTCCTGCCGTTCAGCTCCTGGAGCGCGGCCCCGGCGCGCATCGTCTGCAGCAACGCATCCTCGGAGCCTGACCAGTTGCCCATCCCCCACCGGGCAACCAGAGGACCGGGCTGCGACATCCGCAACGACGGATCGAAGCCGGTAATCAGGGGCACCCCGTTCTGGCGCGCGTCTACCACCTTCGGCAGGATTTTGTTATCTTCCCTGGTCCACGTCCGCATATCGACCCGTCCGTCCGTCAGGGAATAGAGGGTCGCAAGTCCGGGCTGCAGCGTGCTGAATATGACGCCGCTCTCCATAAAGCCATAGTGACTCCCGTGATTCTTCAGGCTAAGGTCGCCGTACTTGAATGCGCCGTGATGCCGTTTGAATCCTCCGGTAAAGGCAGCTACGGTCCGGCCGACCTCCACCGGGCTGACCCTGCCGGTCCGTACCAGTGGGGCGCTGGTGCCGATGCCGTCGGGTCCGGGCAGGGTGTTGTCCCTCATTTGAGGGATGGCACGGGGTGACCAGCCCAGGCCGGGCTGATCGGTGCCCAGGCTATAGCGCAGATCGAACCGCTGCAGATCGAACGCGACGAGATAGACAAGCTGCCCCAGCTCCACGCTATCGAGTCCATTGACTAAATTGCGGTGGCTCCTC
>Ga0326727_10020339_pt1 | contig 13195 bp, 12 predicted proteins | sample MB2enrmetagenome_FD_207643 | JGI IMG/M metagenome (GOLD analysis project Ga0326727, IMG submission 207643) | Lab enriched peat soil microbial communities from McLean, Ithaca, NY, United States - MB29MY | ecosystem: Environmental > Terrestrial > Soil > Wetlands > Peat | place: USA: New York...
GGGCATGTTGCGCGAGCGCGGGCATCGCGTTACGGGTTCCGATGCGGCCGCCTATCCGCCGATGTCGACATTTCTGGAGTCGCTGGGCATTTCTGTCGCCCAGCCGTTTGCCGAGGCCAATCTCATTCCGCAGCCTGACCTTGTTGTAGTAGGCAATGCCATTTCGCGCGGCAATGTGGAACTGGAGCGCGTGCTCGATGAGCGCATTCCGTTCTGCTCTCTGCCGCAGATTCTGCATGATGAATTTCTGGTGGGAAAGGAAGTGCTGGTCGTCGCCGGAACTCATGGCAAGACCACCACGACTTCGATGCTCGCGTGGATTTTTGAAACCGCCGGCCTCGAGCCTTCGTTCCTCATCGGCGGAATTGCCGAGAATTTCGGCAGCAGCTTTGGTCTGGGCTCGGGCAAGCACTTCATCCTGGAAGGCGACGAGTACGACACTGCCTTCTTCGATAAGGGACCTAAGTTCCTCCATTACTTTCCGGACGCGGTCATTCTCACCTCGGTCGAGTTCGACCACGCGGATATCTACAAGGACCTCGATGCGGTCGAAACGGCATTCAAGCGGCTGGTCAATCTGGTGCCGCGCCGCGGACGCATCGTTGCTTTCGATGGCGGCGGGTTCGATAGCGGAGCGAATCTCAATCGTTGCCTGGCGAAGGCATTTTGCCCCGTAGAACGTTATGGAGCCTCGAATGGCGCTGCCTGGAGAATCGCCAACCTGAAACTCGGCGCGGACCGAACTACCTGGACCGTTCTGCACAATGGCGAGCCCTGGGCTAACCTCGACTTCGCACTCGGTGGCGAATACAACGTGTGGAATGCGACGGCAGCAGCCGCGCTCGCCACCGGCTGCGGAGTTCCCAAGGGTGCGATCATCAAAGCGCTCGCAACGTTTCGTAGCGTCAAGCGGCGGCTGGAAGTGAAGGCGGAAGTCAACGGCATCACCATCATCGACGACTTCGCGCATCATCCGACTGCCATCGAGCAGACGATTCATGCGTTGCGTGCGCGCTACCAAGGCCGCCGCCTTTGGGTCGTGCTCGAGCCGCGCTCGAATACCATGCGCCGCAATGTGCTGCAGGATGCCCTCGCTCGCAGCCTTGCGCTCGCGGACGAAGTCATCGTCGCCGCGATCTTCAAGTCAGAGGCGATTCCCGCCAATGAGCGCCTGGATCTGAATCGCGTCGTAGCAGAAATTCAGTCGCGCGGACGCAAAGCGCGTATTCTCGCCGACGCCGACACAATCGTGAATACGATCGCGCCCGAACTGACTCGCGGAGACGTGGTTGCCATTCTCTCCAATGGCGGATTCGGGGGCATTTATGAGAATCTACCAGAGCGGCTGCGGCAGCTGACGTTCACCATGAAGCAAACGTCATCCCCGTAGCACCTTGCGCGGTTGAGTTCCAGAAATCTGAGCGCCAGAAAAAAGGCTCCCGCCAAGCCGCAAAACCAGAAAGGCCATGAACCATACGCAAGCGGCAGTGAAGGTCGAAAGCTCCGAGCAGAAGGAAAGGCCGCTTTCGCCCCTGCGCACAATTCTCATGCTCGGTTTCTGGGTGGTCGCCTTGCCCATCGCCGGGCTGATCGGTATTCCGTGGTCTTATCTCGTCGGGAACGTCAATTTCCTCTACAGAGCTTGCATGTGGGGTGCCTGGACCGGCGCGCAACTGACGGGCGTGCGCGTGGAGATCATCGGGCTCGACAAACTTGACCACTCGCGCCGCTACATCTACATGTCGAACCACATCTCGAACCTGGACCCGCCGATTACGGTTCCGCTCATTCCGGAGCGCTGCTCCGTGCTGGTGAAAAAAGAACTGTTCAAAGTGCCCATTTTTGGGCACATCATGCGCATGGGCTCGCTCGTTCCGGTGGATCGCGGCAATCGCGACGCGGGAATTGCCGCGGTGCGCGATTCGATCGCGGCGCTTCGCGGGCACAATCTGAGCATGGTGATTTATGTGGAAGGGCACCGCTCGTTCGACGGCAAGTTGCTGCCCTTCAAGAAAGGCCCCTTCTACCTGGCCGAGGAATGCCAGATGCCAGTGGTGCCGATCACGGTCTCCGGGACTGAATATGTAATGCCGAAAGCGCATTTCGGAATTCGTCCCGGAGCGGCGAAAGTTCAATTTCACCCGCCAATCGAGCCCAAAGATTTCGGCACCCGCGACGAGCTGATGGCGAAAGTCCGCGCTGCCATCAACAGCGGCCTGCCGAAAGAGTTGCAGGAGTAAGACGCTTCTTTCCGTTTCCCGCCTCCGCGGTTAACATTCCTCCATGCCCAGCGAAATCGAGATCAAGTTTCAAATCGCAGATCTAAACACGCTCATACGCGCCCTGCGGCGCAGCCGATTCCGCCAGATCGCCCCACCCACGCACGAAATGAATGCGCTCTACGATCTGCCTGGCCAGAAGCTGCGCAAGAAAGGTGAACTCCTCCGCCTGCGTAAATACGGCGATGTATGGACGCTGACCCACAAATCCAAGGGCAAGACTACCGACGCCGCTCACAAAGTGCGTATGGAGTTGGAAACGCCGGTCGAGAACGGCCCGCAAATGGATGCGATCCTGCGTGCTCTCGGATTCAGCCCGACCTTCCACTATGAAAAATTTCGCGCCGAGTGGACCGACGGCGTGGGCCACGTTGTTCTCGATCAGACGCCCATCGGCGACTACGGAGAAATCGAAGGGCCGCCGCGCTGGATCGACCGCACCGCACGCTCCCTCGGCATCGCGCCCGCCGATTACATCACGCGCACCTATTCCGACCTGTTCTTTACCTGGAAGCGCCGCACGCGCAGCCAGGCTTGCGCCATGACGTTTCGCGACGTCGGCAAAGTTCCGCCGCGGTTGCGACGGAAACGCAAGCCGTGAGTCTCAACCTCCGCGAGATCACAGTGTATGCGCGAGGCGTTCGTCGCGATGCTTTTGCACCTCGTGATCGCTCTGCAGCGTCTTCTCCTTCCAATGGCTCTCGTAGCCGAGAGTGGCAAAGTAAATGGCGTGATCGAAGAATGTGTCGAGCAGGCGCAGCAACTCAAATCCGCCGAGAATATCGAGCGGCTTTTCGCGCAGGCCTTCCGTTTCCAGGAAGTCCCACAGATTCTCTTCCGTCATCATGAGCGCCCAGCACAGCGCGCTCAGCGTGACTCCCTGTTCGGCGCGGCGCCGCCCGAGCGGCACGTAGACGCGTTCGATTTCGTCCTCAGTCTTGGTCAAAATCCAGTCGCTGAGATTGCGATACACTTCGTGCGTCCGTTCTCGAAGTTCGTGCATGGGAACTTTCCTAAGATCGGCAGCGCGGGTGGATCGTTCCAGCTTCTTGACCAGGGCTTCGGCAAGTTGTTCGGAGTGGGATTCGATGAGATGAACCAGGCGAAGAGCGATCATGACGAACCTCCTCGTAAATCCTGCAGCTATTGTAGTCCCGCCTTCCCTGCACAGCGGCAAAGAAAATTCCCCACCGGGGAACCTGCATGGTTCTCCCGAGCGCGCGCCTTTTTGCCCGCCTAGCCGCACTGTCCGATGTAGAATCAAGTCACGTTTTGTGGGGATCGTCACTTTATGAGTACGACTATGCCTTTGCCGGAAGGCAACGTGCATCAGACTTCCACGACGCCTGCTTTTGCTCTGCGCGCCGACCTGTCGCGGCCTCGTCACGCCGCCCTGGTTCGCATCACACACTGGCTGACCGCGCTCGCTTTCCTGGCTCTGGCCGTCACCGGAGGCGAGATTGTCCTCTCGCACCCGCGCTTTTACTGGGGAGAAACGGGCAACGTCAATATGCGGCCGTGGCTGAATCTTCATCTGCCCTCGTCGCGCGACACGGTTCCGACCGGCTACGGATACGTTTTGCCCGACCAGAACGGCTGGAGCCGCTATCTCCATTTCGAAGCTGCCTGGCTTTTGATTGCGACCGGGCTGCTCTACGTGATTTGGGGATTGTTCAACGGCCATTTCCGGCGCAACGTCTTTCCCGATCGAGGCGGTCTTTCGCCGAAAGCGCTGGGCAGCTCGCTGCTCAGTCATCTGCGCTTTGAGCGGCCCGGTCCCGAAGAAGTTTGGTCCTATAACGTCTTGCAGCGGCTCAGTTATCTCATCGTGATTTTTGTCCTCTTCCCGCTGATGATCTGGACCGGCCTTGCGATGTCGTTTAGTTTCGACGCCGCATTTCCAGCCGCGGTCACGCTTCTCGGAGGCCATCAAACCGCTCGCTCGTTGCACTTCCTGATAACGATCCTGCTGGTCCTGTTTCTTCTCGTACATGTTTTCATGATTGCTTTTGCCGGATTTCTAACTCGGATGCGCGCCATGATCACCGGCCGCGTGCTGCCGCCGAAGGAGTAAGTGAGAGCTTGGCAGCAGGGAGTGAGCAGTAAGTCATGACGATCAAGGAGTAAGCTCATGAGCGAAATCTCGCGACGCAAACTTATTGCCACCGGACTTGCCGCCGCCGCCAGCGCATCCGGAATTGCCATTGCGGCTAAGCTTGCCGCTCGTCACGGACTCATCGCTCCTGACGCAGGAGTCCGTTTCGGCACCGGCGAGGCGCTCACTTATGCGGCGCAGCGCGTGGTGGTTGGCCACTCTTTGGCGCGTGAATTTTCGCGCAGCCAGATTTCGCAAAATCCCTTTGCCAACGAAGTCGATCCACTGGGCGATGAGTTCAAGCGCCTGCAAGCCGGAGCCTTCGCCGATTGGCGTCTGACCGTTGACGGAATGGCCGCTCGCCCTGCGGCCTTCTCGCTTTCCGAGATCAAAACTTTTCCCGTCAGCTCGCAGATCACCATGATCGGTTGCGAAGAAGGATGGACCTACATCGCCGAATGGACTGGCGTTCCGCTCTCTTTCATCCTCGATCGCGTCGGCCCGCTGCCGCAGGTTCGCTATGTGGTCTACCGTTCTTTCCAGCAGGACTGGTGGGATAGCATCGACATGGCCGACGCGCTGCACCCGCAAACCATCGTGGCGCACGGCATGAACGGAAGCGATCTTCCCGTACCCTTCGGAGGTCCGCTGCGCATGCGGGTCCCGCGCCAACTGGGATACAAGAACGTCAAATACATCAATCACCTTACGCTCACCGATAGCCTCAAAGCCTTCGGCAAGGGCTTGGGATCGGCCGCTCCCGAAGGCGGCTACGCCTGGTTTGCCGGCATCTGACTGCGACCGCATCTCGCCGCGCCGGATGCGACGTGTGGGAAGCGGTCCGCTCGGGCGCGATAGAATTAATCGATGGCGGAATCTTTCAGTTCGAGACTTGCCAACATCGTGCTGCCGGAATCGGGCGGCGGCGAGGTTCGGCTGGGCTCGCTCTGGGAAACGAATCCCGCTGTTATCGTCTTTCTGCGGCACTACGGTTGAATTTTCTGCCGCGAGCATGTCGCGCAGTTGCGCGCACACGAAAGTGAATTCAAGCAAGCGGGAGCGACGCTTGCGGCCATCGGGCTGGGCGACATGAACTATGCTCGCGCCTTTCGCGAGGAGTCTGGCATCACCTTCCCGCTGCTCGTCGATGCCGATCGCGTTGCTTACCGCGCCGCCGAATTGAAATCGGCGAACCTGCTGCATCTGCTCCGCAGCGAGAATGCCCAGGCGCGCGCCCGCGCCAAGCGTGCCGGACATAGCCAGCACCGCCTGGGTCAGAATCCTTTTCAGCTGGGAGCAAGCTTCGTGTTTGCTCCGGGCAATCGCGATCTGTTCGTTCATGTCAGCCAGACCTTCGGCGATAACGCGGATACTGAAAAGCTGCTATCCGTGCTGAACCGTGAAAAGGGCGGCTAGCGCATCGGGTTCCGTTAATTTTGGTGTGCTGACAGCGTGGTGCTTGATTTTCAGGCATTAAATTCATCCTCGATATGCGTCTTAGGTCTCAGGTGTCAAGTCTCAGGTCTCAGGAAAAGCTTCCTGTCCGGACAGCTGGTTTTACGCCCTCGGGGTACCCCTCCCCCCTTTTTTGGTCTATTAGAATCATGGACCTAGGGGTAAAGTCTTGGTATGAAAGTGGTTACATGTAAAGTCTTGATTCTTTTGTAGATAGTGTTCTTAAGATCGTTATCCCCCACATTCTCTGGCGTTCCATTTTGGCGACACCTCGGGCTTTTGGCCCGGAGCGTGCTTGTAAGTTGGGCGGGTACTTCTTAGTTAGGTGGGAGGTGGAGAGCTTAAGTCAAGAGATATGTGAGGTTGCGGTGGAGGGTGAGTTCTGAAATGGGAGGGGGTACTGGGCCTTTCCCAGGTTAGCGTCGGCGGTCGTGGAATCCCACTCATCGCAAAGAGCGCGATGAGTGGGCCCCCGGCCAAGTAAGACGGGTACGGTGAATGATCTAGTTCGATTCGGGGAACTGAATCGAGGGCGACGAGCCGCCCGCTGCGGTGCACGCGCCCAAAGTGAGGCTGTTGGTCTCTCCGGTGGAGCCGGCATTGTTTGGACCCACGCAAGTTGGGGCTGCGGTGGAACCATCCGTCAGCGCCAGCTTCACCGTGACCGAGACACCAGTCTTATTGAAAACCGCTTCCGAACCGCCCGCGTCACCGAAGACGTTGAACTCGGACTCCTTCCAAACCGACGCGATGTCCGCCACACTATCTTTGCCGCTAAAGGTATAGGCTTTGGTTCCGGTGGTGAAGACGGCCGTATCGGTGCCGCCCTTTTTCGCCGTGGCCGCAAGCGACATGGTGCCGAGGGTCGTAGGTTTCACATCGGGCACCTCTACCAATTTGCTGTTGAGGACGCAATCGCCCCCGCCGTCACTCGACCAACCACTCGGACAAGCCGAACTGCCCCAGTTGATCAGCCAGTACTCAATGAATACGGCCGCTTCGCCCTTGTTGGGGTAGCTGTAGTAGTCCGTCGCATAGACGAATTGTTGCCACACGGTACAACCCGAATGATTCTTGCACGCCGGCGTGGTGCTCGTGTATTGCGTATTGATCTGGAGCGTGTACTCGTTCGGCCCGAGGATACCGCCGTCGCCAAACGCGGCCACGCCGACACTTTTTTCGGTCTTCACGCCCTTGACGGTCGGAAAGGTTCCAAGCGTCTCGCTGATCAGCCCCGACGATTGGGCGACGTAATCGAAACCGTTGCCCACTACTTCCGCCTCGACGGCCCCGCGCTTTCGGGGGGCCATATGGAGGCCTGCCGGCGGTTCCTTGCATTCCACCCGCTCCCAGGCCAAGCTCGGATAAGTTGCCTGAAAGCAGCCCTCCTCTACCTGCGGGCTGTGTGAGATAACTTCGCGCCAATTCTGCTGTGCCGCCGCCTCGGCGTCGGCCGCTGACTCTGCGGTCTGCGCGGCCGCGGGTTGTAGGCAGCAGGCGCTAAGAAGCGCTGCGGCTGCGATCTGGGTTGCACAGTGCGAGAACCGAACTTTCCTGGGCATCATAGATTTTCCTTAAGTGTGTCTTTTTGCTGAAATGGTCGGGGTGCTAAAGGAGGTTGGGGAATCCCTTTTGGCCCAACGATGTCCGGTAGTTTCTCATCATGTGTGCCGGTCGTCAATGCGAAAACAAGAGCCCGGGCCAAGATAATGGCGGCGGGTCAGCCGGAAGATTCCCAGCCCTGGCCGTGTACGTACAGTTTTGTATTCGACCACCACTGCTGAAAATATTCTTAGCGGGATGCGCGGAAGGAAACGGATTCCTTGCCGGTTCGCGGAAACAGGGCAATTCTTTCGCAATGAAATCAGGCACTTAGCGCGAACGGCAGGTGGAAAAATGCGCCCGCAGAATATCATGGCAGTCAAGTGGTCCTGATTCTAAAGAGGTTGGACGAGCGCGCGTTTTTCGTTCTTGCAGGCATAAGAAAACACGGGAGTTGGGAACTGGAAAAACGGCGAGAATTCCCCGGCGCAGCCCTATTTTCACGCCCTTTTAGAAATAGTCCACTTAGACCCAGAAACGGGCGCAAAACCGGGTGCCGTAGACCACTATAAGGTGCTCCATTTTTCCCGAAATGGGAAGGCCGACTGCACTCGCATCTCGAAAAACCGGCTCGCTGGGGGCACCTGGCGGTGTGTGGGCTACCCGGCTGGGCACCTGTGAGATTTTCGCACGGCGTTATAATGGCTCGGGTGAGTCCTGATGGCGCAGATTAGTCCCGAGGTTTCCAAGCTACTTGAACAGGCGCTGGCTCTTTCGGTAGAGGAGCAGGAGGCGCTGGCTGAGTCTCTGATCTCGAATCTCGGGGGCAAAGTGGACGAGGCTGTGCTCGCGGCTTGGGACGAGGAGATCCGGAAGCGCATCGCCGACCTCGATTCTGGCAAGGCGAAAACCATTCCTTGGACAGAAGTCCGGCAGCGTAACCTCGCGAAGCTGCCCCGTGCCCATTAAAGAAGTTACGCTCCACGATGAGGCAGCGGGCGATTACGACGCTGCGTTTGAGTGGTATCTGGAGCAGAGCCCGGATGCGGCTTTTCGATTTGATGAGGCCGTCGAACGCGCAATAACGCAGATTGCGGAGGCTCCTCAGCGCTGGGTACCTGGGGCTTACGGCACGCGACGATTCCTGATTCGGGGGTTTCCGTATCTCCTGATTTATCGCGAGCTGAACGCGGAAGTCATTCAGATTCTTGCAGTGGCTCACACCAGCCGTAGACCCGATTACTGGAAGGAACGTGTGTAGCGGCTGGAGGCGTCCCCTCAGCGGATGAAGCCGTCGGGTTCTGTGGCCTGAATCGCAGCGCTGAAAGCGCTGCGCGTGAGAACTGGGTCGTCCCTCCGGGACTTGAGTTGTTGGTTCCACTTTACCCCGCGCTGAAGCGCGGGGCTAAGGTGGATCGTCCCTGCGGGACTGGGGTTTGCCTGGATTTGGTCCACCTTAGTTCCGCGAAATTTAGTTCTCACGCACACTCTGAAGCGCTGCGCCACCCAAAAAGCGTCGGCGGTCGTGGAGCGGCCGGCGTGGTGGAGATTGAGTCGGAGTGGACAGCGAGCCGAAAGGGTAAAGAAGACCCACATCTGCCAAAAGCAGGCAGATGTGGGGCACCGACGGGGCGGGAGCGGATGTGGGCCACCTGCCAGCAGTGGAAGCCCACTCATCGCAAAGAGCGCGATGAGTGGGTCAGTCGGCATACCAGCGCGTGCCTCATGTTAAATTGAGGGCTAGATTTCGTTGCCATGTCGAAATCCGAAATCATCACGCGTCCTCTAACATCCGCTGAACGAAGATGGTTGAGGTTTGTTGCGACCCGTCGAGAACGGTTTCTATTAACCGCAGCCCCATACTTGATGTTGTGCATTGGAGTCGTGTTGTTCGGCAGTCTATGGGGACTCACAGTACTTGCAACAAAAACGGATAGGGCCGGGCCATCATGGCGGGTCTCAGGGTTGTTCTGGCTTGTAGCGGGGATGGTTATTACTGCGTGGGCGTATCGTGACGTAAAACCACACACTCATGTCCTGCAAGAGAAGTTCCGAAGCGCGTTGCGGCAGAACACGGCCTGTGAAGTCCGTGTTTGTTCAAATAAGGTGATTGAATTCGAGAACGAGAATTTCAGGAAGGGGTGGTACGCGTTTCAGGTCGATGACGAGCAGATTGTCTTTGTGAATGCAGGGTTCTGTCGCCGCTCGCGAGGATTCCCAAATTCCGATTTCTCACTGGTGGATATTGCAGACGAGAAGGGGAACATCGTAGCCGGATTTGTAAGGAGTCACGGCGACCGGTTGCTACCTTCCCGCACAATCTCGCAGCGGGAGGCAGCAGGGCTCAGAATTCCAGGTCACATGGAAATCATAAACGGCAATTTCGAACGGATTGATATCGTGCTTCGCGTTAAGGCTTAGGCTCGCCCAAGGCTGAGTGCCTCGGCGGCTGAAGCCGTCGGGAGTGGTGGCTTCTTAAACGCAGCGCTCGGCCCCAACACGCTCAATCACCCCATCGCGCCAGAGGCGGGCGCGTTGGGGACCCCGATTCCACGCGTGTTGGGGACCCCGAAAGCGCTGCGCCACCCCAAAGCGTCGGCAATCGTGGAATCCCACTCATCGCAAAGAGCGCGATGAGTGGGGCACCCGAGGTTGTATGAACCAGCAACCGGCAGTCGGGAGAATTCCCTGAGATGGCGGGGAGCGGTCAAGAATGCAGGGGTCCTTCGACTACGCGCTGCTGCGCTTCGCTTCACAGCGCTTCGCTCAGGATGACAGTTTTCTGAGAGGGGGACAAAGAAAAATCCCCACCCTAGCGCAACGAACGAGCTAGGATGGGGCACCCTGTAGTTTTGATCTAACTGACAGCTGATAACTGAGAGCTGACAGCTGCGCGGGCGGGGGCCCCTTCGGCAAGCTCAGGGCAGGTCCGCGCTACACGATTCAAGCTAACAGCTAAGAGCTAGTAGCTAAGAGCTGCTTCTTAGTACATGCCTTCCATGCCGCCGCCGTGGCCGCCGCCCATGGGAGCTTCCTTCTTTTCGGGAATCTCGGAGACGAGGGCTTCGGTGGTCAGCATCAGGCTGGCGATGGAACCGGCGTTGGTGAGTGCGGTGCGCACTACTTTCGTCGGATCTAACACGCCTGCCTTGACCAGATCTTCGTACTCGCCGGTTTGGGCGTTGTAGCCGAAGTTCGGGTCTTTGGAGTCGTTCACTTTACCCAGCACAACCGCACCTTCTTCGCCGGCGTTTTCGACGATCTGGCGCAGTGGCTCGGTGATGGCGCGCTTCACGATGTTGACACCGATCTGCTCGTCACCTTCGAGTTTCAGCTTGTCGAGGGCCGGGACGCAGCGGGCGAGGGCAACGCCGCCGCCGGGGACCACGCCTTCTTCAACAGCGGCGCGGGTGGCGTGCATGGCGTCTTCGACGCGGGCTTTCTTTTCCTTCATTTCGGTTTCGGTTGCGGCGCCGACTTTAATGACGGCCACGCCACCGACCAGCTTCGCCAACCGCTCCTGCAACTTCTCGCGGTCGTAGTCGCTGGTGGTCTTGTCGATCTGGCTGCGGATTTCTTTAACGCGGCCTTCGATCTCGGAGTGCTTGCCCTTGCCTTCGACGATGGTGGTGTTGTCCTTGTCGATGGTGATCTTCTTGGCCTGGCCGAGGTCGGACACCTGAACGTTCTCGAGCTTAATGCCGAGATCTTCGGTGATGGCCTTGCCACCGGTGAGGATGGCGATATCCTGCAGCATGGCCTTGCGGCGATCGCCGAAGCCGGGAGCCTTGACGGCCGCGACCTGGAGAGTGCCACGCAGCTTGTTGACGACGAGAGTGGCGAGGGCTTCGCCTTCGACGTCTTCGGCAACGATGAGGAGCGGCTTGCCGCTCTTGGCGATCTGCTCGAGCAGCGGGAGCAGGTCTTTCATCGAGCTGATTTTCTTTTCGTTGATGAGGATGTAAGCGTTCTCGAGGATGGATTCCATGCGCTCGGGATCGGTGACGAAGTACGGCGAGAGATAGCCGCGGTCGAACTGCATGCCCTCGACTACGTCGAGCTGGGTTTCGAGCGTCTTCGCTTCTTCGACGGTGATGACGCCGTCCTTGCCTACCTTCTTCATGGCCTCGGCGATGATCTTGCCGATGGTCTCGTCGTTGTTGGCGGAGATGGTGCCGACCTGCGCGATGTGGTCGCCCTGGATCTGCTTGGAGAACTTGTCGAGTTCGCCGGGCTTGCGGTTGCCTTCCTTGTCGAGCGAGCCGCAGATAGCGACGACGGCCTTCTCGATGCCGCGCTTGAGGGCCATGGGATTGGCGCCGGCGGCGACGGTCTTGACGCCTTCGCGGAAGATGGCTTGGGCGAGAACGGTGGCGGTGGTGGTGCCATCGCCGGCGATGTCGCTGGTCTTGCTGGCGACTTCACGAACCATCTGGGCGCCCATGTTTTCCTGCGCGTCCTTAAGGTCGATTTCCTTGGCTACGGTGACGCCGTCCTTGGTGATGGTGGGCGAACCGAATTTCTTTTCGATGACCACGTTGCGGCCCTTGGGGCCGAGAGTGACTTTCACAGCGTCAGCCAGAATGTTGACGCCGCGGAGAATAGCCTGGCGGGACTCTTCTCCGTGAATGATTTGCTTTGCCATGTTGAATGCTCCTATCAGAGTTTTTGCAGGCTGTATGCCTGCGGGATTTTTTTGCGGTTAGCTTCGAGCTATGAGCTTCGAGCTACGAGCAACCCTTTCTTGCCTGAGGACGCTTTCGATCAGACCGAGATCCTTCGCTCCGGCCGGCTGCGCTTCGCTTGCCTTCCTGCGCTCAGGATGACAAGGGCTCAGGTAGTTTCTTAAAGGGCTCAATTACGTTCTTAAAGGTTCAACTACTTTCTTGAGCCGGCGGTTTCTTTTTTGGCGGCGCCGGTGATGATGCCGAGGACTTCTTCTTCACGCATGATGATGAAGTCTTCGCCGTCGAGCTTGATCTCGGTGCCGGAGTACTTGCCGAAGAGGATGCGGTCGCCTTCTTTTACGTCGAGGGGGCGGACCTTGCCGTCTTCGTTGATTTTGCCCTTGCCGGCGGAGATGACTTCGCCTTCCTGCGGCTTGTCTTTGGCGGAGTCGGGAATGATGATGCCGCCACGGGTGGTTTCGGCTTCCTCGACACGACGGACGAGAATGCGGTCGTGCAGGGGAGTGAACTTGGTTGCCATGGGTGCTGCTCCTTTCAAAGTGAGTGGTTTGTTTTTTTAATGCACGGAATCGAGTTCTTCGATTATTAGCACTTCGTATACTTGAGTGCTAATGTACAGATATGAGTGGGTAGTTGTCAAGTTCGGCGACGAGCACGAAGGGCTGTAGGCTTGCTGATTGGAATATTAAAGCCACCGTATCATATTGATTATAATACTATTACAAGCCACAAACCATCTTCTTCCCTATCTGGAGTTCGCAGCACAGCGCGGCCGATTATTGGACGACGGGGACGTCGGCGGTGCGCGCGACTCCGCTAGACATGCGCTGTTGGCTGGGGCTGACGGCGCTCTGTGCGAAAAAGAGTACGCTGGCATGCCAAACCGCCGGGGTTAAAGAGTGTGCGTGAGAACTGGGTCGTCCCTCCGGGACTTGAATCGTTCGTTCCATGTTACCCCGCGCTGAAGCGCGGGGCTAAGGTGGATCGTCCCTGCGGGACTGGAATCTGCCTGGAGTTGGTCCACCTTAATCCGCGAAATTTAGTTCTCACGCACACTCTAAAGCCCCATCTGACTCCGAAGCGATTTACGCGGCCCTGAAGGGCCGCTCTTCCACGGCAGTGCCGGCAGCCGTGAA
>Ga0326727_10020340_pt1 | contig 13195 bp, 9 predicted proteins | sample MB2enrmetagenome_FD_207643 | JGI IMG/M metagenome (GOLD analysis project Ga0326727, IMG submission 207643) | Lab enriched peat soil microbial communities from McLean, Ithaca, NY, United States - MB29MY | ecosystem: Environmental > Terrestrial > Soil > Wetlands > Peat | place: USA: New York...
TGCTCAAATTGTGCCAGGACCGGCGCGGCGAGCAGGTCGACCTCAACTACGTCGGCAAGCGCGCGATGGTGGTCTACGATCTGCCGCTCAACGAAGTGGTGTTTGACTTCTACGATCGCCTGAAATCGATCTCCAAGGGCTACGCCTCGTTTGACTATCAGCTCACCGACTATCGCGCCGGCGATTTGGTGAAGATGTCGATCCTGGTCAACGGCGAGCCGGTCGACGCGCTCTCCATGCTGGTGCATCGCGACCGCGCGGAGACGCGCGGCCGGGCGATGGTCGAAAAGCTGCGCGACCTGATCCCGCCGCATATGTTCCAGATCCCGCTGCAGGCGGCGATCGGCGGCAAGATCATCGCGCGCGAGACGATCCGCGCGCTGCGCAAGGACGTCACCGCCAAATGCTACGGCGGCGACGCCACCCGCAAGCGCAAGCTGTTGGAAAAGCAGAAGGCGGGCAAGAAGAAGATGCGCCAGTTCGGCAAGGTCGACATCCCGCAAGAGGCGTTCATCGCGGCGCTGAAGATGGATAGCTGAGGGCAGGGGGCCGGGCGCACGCGCCGCTGTTGCGCATCGGCTCGACGCCGTCCTCGAATGGGCCGTGCGCCGGGCCGTCAACCGAGCCGCGTCGGCGGCTCCGATCTTGGTTAACCCGGATTCGGAACGCTACGTCGTCGCGTAGAGTTCGGCACCGCGGCGCCCGCCGGCCTCGCGCCCCTCGCGCCGGACGCTGCCGACGTTCCCTTGTCGCTTCTCGTCAATTCCCGATCGCTAGAACCTTGCTCAGCAAGGTCAACGACAACGACGAGTAACGTTACATTAAGTGAAATTGAGCCGCTTTTTGGTAATGTCTTGTTGATTTACGCTCCATTAACAGGGCCGGGTTAACGTGCTCAGGCTATTGAGACAGGCGCCGCTTCATTCGCCTGGCCGGGGCCGCCGCTGCGGAGGATATTCATTTGCGCGCAAAACCGATAAGGCGTGCCCAGGGCGCGCTCGACGAATCCTCCATGGCCGCCCTCGCGCGCGCGGCGACCGAGTCTCACGAAATCGTCGCTCGCGATCATCAGGCCGCGATGGCGCAGTTGCAGGCCCAGGCGCAGGCGCTGCGCTATCAGGCCGCCATCGACGCCATCGCGCAGGGCGTTTGCTTCTTCGACGGCGAGGATCGGCTGATCCTGAGCAATCGCCGCTTCGCGGAGATCTTTCGGCTTGCGCCCGAGCAAATTCGTCCGGGCGCGACGCTGCGTGAGATCGTCGAACTTCGCATCGCCGCCGGAACCTGGGCGACAGCCGCCGACGACTATCTATCGTTTTGCGTGTCGAACCATTCCGACAAGGAAGCGATAGTCTGGATGACCGAGCTGCGGGACGGCCGGCTCATTCAAATGCGCCGCCAACCGATGCCCGGCGGCGGCTGTGTCGTGACCTATGAAGACGTCACCGAACTTAAGGCTGCGCGCGCCGCCGCCAACGAGCGCCTGTCGCTGCAAGCCCTGATCGACCGGCTGCCCGACAACCTTTGGGTCAAGGACGTCAACAGCCGCTTCGTCATTTCCAACCAGGTCACGGCGGCCCGAATGGGCTTTGCCGGGCCCGCCGACCTGATGGGCAAGACCGACCTCGAGCTCCTTGCACCGGAGATCGCGCAGAAATTCTTCGCCGATGAACAGAAGATCGTCCAGTCCGGGCGGCCGATGATCGACATGGAGGAATGCGTATTCGGCGCCTCGGGCGGCAAGACGTGGATATTGACGACGAAAGTGCCGTTGCGCAACGACCGCAACGAAATCATCGGCGTGGCGGGCATCTCCCGCGACATCACCGAGCGCAAGCTGGCCGACGCTCTGCGCGACGGGCAGGCGCAAATCCTCGAGATGATCGCGATGGGGGCGCCGCTCGAAGACGTGCTCGATCGTCTTGTGCGCCTCGTCGAATCCCAGTTGACCGGGATATTCGCCTCCATCCTGCTGGTTGACAGGGACGGGGCGCGTTTGCGCCACGGCGCCGCGCCGAGCCTGCCCGAGGCTTATGTCAAGGCCGTCGACGGCGTCCGCATCGGGCCCAAGGCAGGGTCGTGCGGCACGGCCGCCTATCGGCGAGAACCCGTCATGGTCGCCGATGTCATGACCGACCCGCTGTGGGCCGATTTCAAGGGCCTGGCCGCCGCGCATGGGCTTCGTTCGTGCTGGTCGACGCCGATCCTGTCGAATCGCGGCGAGGTGCGGGGCGTCTTTGCGATGTATTCGAAGGAAGTGCGCGAACCCTCGCCGGTCGAAATGCGCCTCGTCGACGTCACTACCCGCATGGCCGGCATCGCGATCGAACGCAAGCTCGCCGAAGACCGCATTCAGTTCATGGCCAATCATGACGCGCTGACCGGGCTTCCCAATCGCACCTTGCTCGACGACCGTCTTTCGCAAGCTTTGTTCTATGCGCAACGATACGAACGTTGGGTGACGGTGGCGTTCGTCGATCTCGACAATTTCAAGGATATCAACGACAGTCTGGGCCACAACGCCGGCGACGAACTGTTGAAGGCGGTCGCGAAACGGATGGTCGCTTGCCTGCGGGCGACCGATACGGTGGTGCGGCTCGGCGGCGACGAATTCGTCATCCTGCTTTTCGATCAGCCCAAGAACGCGAATGTCGTCTCCGCGAGTCTGCAAAAGATCCAGGCGGCGATCGCAGAGCCCGTTCAGGTCGACGGCCACACGTTGCGCGTGACCGGCAGCTTCGGCGTCGCGAATTATCCAGACGACGGGACGGACGCCGACGCGCTGCTGGCCAACGCCGACGCGGCAATGTACCGCGCCAAGGAAATCGGCGGCGACAATTTCCAATTTTATACGCCCGAGCTGAACGCGAGGGTCCATGAGAAATTCTTGCTGCAAGAGGAGTTGCGAAACGCCCTCGCCCGCAGCGAGTTCGTCCTGCACTATCAGCCGCAGGTCGACCTGCGGACGGGACGCGTCTTCGCGGTCGAAGCGTTGATCCGCTGGAACCACCCAACTCAGGGCATGTTGTCGCCGATCAATTTCATTCCGATGGCCGAGGAGACCGGCCTGGTCACGCCGATCGGCGACTGGGTGCTGCACGAAGCTTGCCGGCAGAACAAGGCCTGGCAGGACGCGGGCCTGCCGCCGATGACCGTTTGCGTGAACGTATCGGCGCGGCAATTCAAGGATAAGAGCTTGGTCGGCCGGGTCGTCAGCGCCTTGCACGACAGCGGACTGGAGGCCAAATACTTGGAACTCGAGTTGACGGAAAGCGTGATCATGCTGGACGTCGAACAGGCGGTGGCGATGATGTCCGCCTTGCAAGGCCTGGGCGTGCACCTTTCGATCGACGACTTCGGAACGGGTTATTCCAGCCTCAGCGCGCTGAAGAATTTTCCGGTCGTCCGGCTGAAGATCGACAAATCGTTCATCAACGACCTCGCCACCAACGACAACGACAAGGCCGTCGCCAGCGCCGTGATTTCCTTGGCAAAGAAGCTCAATCTGAGGGTCATCGCCGAGGGCGTCGAAACCGACGAGCAACTCGCGTTCTTGCGCGAAAACAACTGCGACGAAATGCAGGGTTATCACTTCAGCAGGCCGATCGGGGCGAGAGAACTCGAGGCGTTTCTCGCGGCGCGGGCCGCGCCGGAGTCCAGCGCGTCGCGATAAGCGCGACCGTCTCGGGCCAATCCGCCGCGCGGCGACGCGGTCGCAGGGGCGAGCGTCAGACAAATTGAAACAGCGCTCCCTCTCCCCTTGCCGGAGAACGCAGCCCTTGCGTCGCCAAGGGCCTGACGAGGGGTCGCGCCGCAGGACGCGTCGCTTCGGCGTCGCCGGGAGGCGGCGCGATCCCTTCTCGCGCTTGCGGGAGAACGCAGCCCGAAGGGCCGGATGACGGCCCCCCGAAATTGCAAGCCGTTCACTCGGGAAACCGCATCAGGCCGTCGCGGAGAGGCGTCGGCGCCGAATTTTGTCGGATGCGGCCCTCGCGCTCTGGCGTCGGCGCCGAATTTCGACCAGAACGGCGGAAAAGCCGCGCCGGCGGGGGTCGAGAAACGGAGCTGGCAATGGATTTGGGCATCGCCGGGCGCAAAGCGATCGTCTGCGCATCGAGCAAGGGCTTGGGGAGGGCCTGCGCGATGGCGCTCGCTCAGGCGGGCTGCGCCGGTTCTGGTCAACGGCCGCGATTCGGCGAGGCTGGAGGCGACGGCGCGCGAGATCCGCGCGGCGACGGGCGCTCACGTTCTCGCGGTCGCCGGCGATCTCGACTCGGCGGAAGTCCGCGCCGCCTTGCTCGAGGCCTGTCCGGCGCCGTTCGCCGAGCTGACGCGCGAGAATATTCTGCGCGGGCTCGAGTCCAACATGCTGACGCCGATCGCGCTCGTTCAACGGGTCGCGCCGGGCATGGCGCGGCGGCGGTTCGGGCGCATCGTCAACATGACCTCGTCCTCGGTGCGCGCGCCGATCGCCGGTCTCGACGTTTCCTCCGGCGCGCGCGCCGGCTTGACCGCGTTCCTGGCGGCGAGCGCGCGCGCCCTCGCCAAGGACAACGTGACCATCAATTCGATCCAGCCCGGCGCCTTCGACACCGACTGGATTCGCTCGATCCTGGACAGAAGCGCGGTGGCGACCGGCGGCGATCCGGCGGCGCTCCGCGCGCAGCGCGAAGCGGCGGCCCCCGCCGGCCGGTTCGGCGCGCCGGAGGAGTTCGGCGCCCTTTGCGCCTTTCTTTGCAGCGCGCAGGCGGGCTACCTCACCGGCCAGAATATTCTCATCGACGGCGGCGCCTTTCCCGGCGCGTTTTGAAACGTTCCGAGGTTCACCCGGATCGCGCTGAGAGTCGCGGCGACGTTCGCCTTCGCCGCGATGTCCGCGCTGATCGAGATCGCTTCGCCGCCGCCGCGTTCACCTTCGCCGCGCCGCTGATGGTCGTTCCGTTGGCCGCGCTGACGCAGGGCAAGGCCGCGCGCTTCTATCGCTGGGCGGCGGCGGCGCTCGGCTTCGTCGGCGTCGTCGCCATGCTCGCCGACCATCTGGCGAGGGCTTAGGCGATCCGGCGGCTGCGGCGCTGGGCGAGGCGGCAAGACGCGCCTAGATCCGGACAACGCCGTTCGATATTCCGGACGTTCCGCTCTATAAGGGGCGGAACATCTCCTGGGGATCGCCGACATGGGCGTCGAGGGCAAGGACAAAGCCAAGGTTCTGGAGGCGGGCGCGGCGGCGCTCTCCAACCAACTCGGCCGCACCGTTCTCAAGCTGCGCAAGGGCTACGGCCTTTCGCTGGCCGATCTGTCGATCCAGTCCGGCGTCGCCAAGTCGATCATTTCGCAGATCGAGCGCAATGAGACCAATCCGACTCTGACGACCATCTGGCGGCTCGCCCACGCGCTCGACGCGTCGATCGAATCCATTCTTCACGGTGGCGAAGACGGGCCGTTCATCGAACACGTCAGCCGCGGCGGCACGCCGATCCTGGTGTCCGACGACGGCCTTTGCCGGCTGGCGGTGATCGGCTGGCTGAAGACCGTCGATTGGCTGCAATGGTACGATTTTCGCGCCGAGCCGGGCGGCGCGCTCGGTTCTGAGGCCCATCCGCGCGGTTCGATCGAGTGCCTTTCCATTCTGGAGGGCGAACTCGAGGTCGAAGTCGGCGAGGTCGTCGAAGTCGCCCGCGCCGGCGAGACCTTGCGCTATCGCGGCGACCGGCCGCACCGCATTCGCAATCTCGGCGCCGCGCCGGCGCACGCGACGATGGTTTGCATCCTCAAGGCGGCGGTGATGGATTGACGGCGGCGAAGTCGCCGGACCGGCGCGCCGTCGAGGCCCGGCTGGCGCTGATCTACGGCGCGATCTTTCTCGTGTTCGGCGTGCAGTCGCCTTTCCTTCCGGTGTGGCTGAGCGCGCGCGGGCTCGGCGTCGCGGAGATCGGCCTGGCGCTCGCGGTCCCGCGCGTCCTCCAGGTCTTCCTGGTTCCGGCGCTCAGCCGATGGGCGGACAAGCGCGGCGGCGTCGTGGCGATGCTCGCGCTTTCCTGCCTGACGATGACGCTGCTGTTTGCGGCGCTGGCGGCGACGACCGGGCTGACGGCGACGCTGATCGTGCTCGGCCTGCTGTTTTGCGCGCAGAGCGGCGTCGCGCCGCTGATCGACGTGCTCGCCTTCGCGATTTTCGGTCCGGGCGGCCCGGCCGCGAGCGGCGCCTTCGAGGGCCGGGGGGCGAGCGCGCCGCGGTTCGATTACGGCCGCATGCGCATGTGGGGTTCGGCCGCGTTCATCGCCGGCGACCTGATCGCCGGCCTGTTTCTGACGCTGACCTCGTTGACCGCGATGACGCTGTTGCTGGCGGCGACGGCGGCGCTCGCGGCGGCGATTTCGTTTCGCGCCTGGCCGATGGATCGGTTGATCCATCCCTCCAGCCACAGCGGCGCCGCGTCGCAAGGGCGAGCGGGCTCGCGGCTGCTGCCGCTGGTGATCGGCGCGGCGGCGTCGATCCAGGCGAGCCACGCGCTGGTGCAGACTTTCGCCTCCGTCCACTGGGCGCAAAGCGGCCATTCCGACGCCTTCATCGGCGTGGCCTGGGCGATCGGCGTCGCCGCGGAGACGCTGGTCTTCGCCCTGTTCGGCCGTTGGGTCGCCGGCGCCGATCGGGCGGCGGGGATGATGATCCTCGGCGGCCTGGCGGCGAGCGCGCGCTGGGCGGCGATGGCGTTCGACCCTGGCGACTTCGTGCTCGCGCTGGCGCAGGCCGGCCACGGGTTGAGCTTCGCCGCCACGCACGCCGGCACCATGCTGCTGATCGCGGAGCTGGCGCCCGCTGAAAGACGCGCCGAGGCGCAGGGGTGGATGACCGCGGCGGTTTCCGGCCTTACCGCCGCGCTGACCGTCGCGGGTGGGCCGCTCATCGTTCGCTTCGGCGAACGCTCCTATTTCGTCATGGCGTTTTTCGCGCTGGCGGGAACGCTTCTGGCGGCGAGCGTTGCGGCGCTGCGCGCCAGCGAGCGCGGCCGCGCGTCTTCGGGTTGAAGTTTGCGCCCCGGCGCGCCCGCGGATCGCGCTGTCGCCGATTCGCGCCGCTTTTGTCCCCGCTTTGAACGCGCGATCCCGCGCCGGGACCGGCGGGGCGATTGGGCGTTGAGGGTTGGGAAACCAAGAATCCGGTCGGACCGGTCGATCGCGCAAGAATTTGCCGGCGCCAAGCGAGATTCGACTCGCTTTTTCCCGGAAAAGGGGATTCGTTTTGCGCGTCGCCGATTCGTGCCGGTTTTGTTTCCGGTCCCGCCGTCCGGTCCCGCCGCGAAACGCAGCGCTTGGCTGTGGTTTAAGGGGGATGCAGGTTTTGGCGGCCCCGATCCGGGTCTCGACGCGTCGCCTCGACAGGGCCGGCGCGCCCGGCTATGCCTGACAGCCGAGCGAAGCGGCGGGGACTCGCCGGGTCGTTCGCCGCTTTGTCATGCGCGCGACGGATTGCAAAACGCCGCGCCCTGCGCCTGGCGATCCCTTTGAAGCGCCGGAGTTCGAGCGCCCGATGTCTACGGCTCCCGCCGTCACCAGCCAAAGAAACGCGGACGGCGTTCGCCTGGCGCTGGCCGGGGGGTGGACGGTCGAGGCCGGCTCGCAACTGGAGAAGCGCGCCAACGCGCTTATCGCGCTGGCCGGCGGCGCGCGCGCGGCGACGATCGACCTCGCGCAAATCGATCAGATGGACACGGCGGGGGCGTGGGTCATCGATCGCTCGCGCCAATCGCTCACCGCGCGCGGCGTAGCGGCCACAATGGTCGGCGCGCGGCCCGAGCACGCGATTCTGCTGCGCGAGGCGCATTTTCGCCCGATGGAGGCTCCGCCGCGGCGCGAGGCGCCGACCCTATCTTCGCTCCTCGCCGACATCGGCGAAAGCGTCTACACCGCGGGCGCCGATCTCGTCAGCGGCCTGGGATTTCTCGGCCGCATGGTCAGCGTCGGCGCGACCGTCGCCGTTCGACCCTCGCATTGGCGCTGGACGTCGACGGTCTTCCATCTCGAGGCGTTCGCGCTGCGCAGCGCTCCGATCATCCTGTTGATCAATTTTCTCGTCGGCGCGATCGTCGCCCAACAAGGCATCTTCCAGTTGGCGCGATTCAACGCGACCGCCTTCACGGTCGATCTGATCGGCATTCTCGTGTTGCGCGAACTGGGAGTGTTGTTGACCTCGATCATGATCGCCGGCCGTTCCGGCTCCGCGATCACGGCGGAAATCGGCGCCATGAAGATGCGCGAAGAAGTCGACGCGCTGATGGTGATGGCGCTCGATCCGATGGAAGTGTTGATCCTGCCGCGGATGCTGGCGCTGATCGCCGCGCTGCCGCTGCTCACCTTCCTGGCGGATATGGCGGCGCTGTTCGGCGGCCTGTGCGTGGCTTGGGTGTACGGCGGGATCAGCCCGGTCGTGTTCGTCGAGCGCTTGCACGACGCGATCGGCCTCAACACCTTCGAAGTCGGCCTGATCAAGGCGCCGTTCATGGCGCTGGTGATCGGCCTGATCGCCTCGGTCGAAGGCTTCGCGGTGAGCGGCTCCGCCGAATCCCTGGGCAGAAGGGTGACCGGCTCGGTCGTCAAGTCCATCTTCATGGTCATCGTCATCGACGGTCTTTTCGCCATGTTCTTCGCGGCGGTGCGGTTTTGACCGGGAACGGCGGCGATCCCGGCGTCGAGCCGTCGGCGCCCTCCCTCCCGCCGCGCCGCGACGGTCAGGCGCCTCGCGAGGCGGTGATCCGGGTGCGCGGGCTCAAGGTCGGCTTCGGCGAACAGCTGGTCATGGACGGCCTCGATCTCGACGTCTACCGCGGCGAGGTGCTCGGCTTCGTCGGCGCTTCGGGCGCCGGCAAATCGGTCCTGACCCGCGCGATTCTGGGTCTGCTGCCCAAACGGGCGGGCCTGATCGAGGTTTACGGCGAGAACGTCGACAATCTCTCGATGGCCGAGCGCGAGCGGGTCGAGCAGCGCTGGGGCGTCCTGTTCCAACAGGGCGCGCTGTTTTCGAACCTGACGGTGATGCAGAACATTCAGGCGCCGATGCGCGAGCATCTCGACTTGTCGTCGCGCCTACGCGACGAATTGGCGATGCTGAAAATCGACCTCGTCGGCCTGCCGCCCGACGCCGCCAACAAGTTCCCCGCCGAACTTTCCGGCGGCATGATCAAGCGGGCGGCGCTGGCCCGCGCCCTGGCGCTCGATCCCGACCTGCTGTTTCTCGACGAGCCCACCTCGGGCCTCGACCCGATCGGGGCCGGCGAACTCGACGAACTGATCGCCACGATGCGGCGCACGCTCGGCTTCACCGTCTTCATGGTGACCCACGACCTCGACAGTCTCTACGCGATTTGCGATCGCGTCGGCGTGCTGGGGCAGGGGCGGGTGACCGCGATCGGTCCGATTGCCGAACTCTTGCGCTCGGAGGACCCCTGGATCAAAGCCTATTTTCACGGCAAAAGGGGTTCGAGGCGCGAAATGGTCTTCCACGAGGCCAGCGCCGCGAAGCGCGAGCCATGAACGCGCGGAGTCTTGGGCGTGGGGTCTTGGGCGATGACAAACCGCCGGGAGACCGCGAGGCGCCCGGGAGTTCGTGGATTCACATTGAGGCGTCGGCTTGAGAAATCTGCTAGGTGAATTGTAAATTCGGCCTAGGAGGGCGCCGGCCGGGTTCGGCGAGCGATTGAGACGGCGGACGCCGGGCGTTCGCAAAGGCGATAGGCGGCGATGGAGACGAGAGCCCATTTCGTATTGATCGGCGCGTTCACGCTGGCGGTGATCGCGGGGGCGTTTCTGTTTGTGCTGTGGTTCTCGGGCCTGGCCAGGACTTCCGAGCACAAGACCTACGAAATTCTCTTCACCGGCTCGGTTTCCGGACTTTCGCGGGGCGGCGCTGTGCTGTTCAACGGCTTGCGCGTCGGCGAAGTGATGGAGATTAACTTGGTTCCGAACGATCCGAGCCGCGTCCAGGCCCTGGTCGACGTCGCCGGAAACGTCCCGATCAAGCAGGACACCAAAGCGCGCTTGGAGATTCAGGGACTGACCGGGGGAGCGCTCATCGCGTTGAGCGGCGGCGCCCCCGACGCGCCGCCGCTGGTCGAGAAGAAGGGCGCGCCGCCGGTCATCGTCGCCGAACGTTCCGAATTGCAGAACCTCATGGAGAGCGTCCGAAGTCTTTCCGCCAAGGCCGAATCGGTGCTGGCCAAAGTCGACAAGCTCATAAGCGACAGCAGCGCCGGCGTCGGCGACGCGATCGCGAACGTCGACGCGTTCTCAAAGGCGCTCGGCGAGAATGCGCCGGGAATCAAGTCCGTCCTGGCGAGCCTGTCCGATCTCGGCCGCAGGGTCGGCCCGCTCGCCGATCATCTGCAGGCGTTGTCGGACGACGTCGACAAGTTGGTGCAGGCGGTCGACGGCGACAAAGTGCGGCGCGTCGTGACCAATGTCGACACGTTCACCGGCGCCCTGGCGGACAACAAAGCGCAGATCGATTCGCTGCTGTCGGATTCGGCGGCGCTGGCCAAGCGGCTCAACGGAACATCGGCGCAGCTCGATTCCGCGTTGGCGGATTTCGACTCCCTGGTCAAATCGGTCGACGGCCGGAAGGTCTCAAGCTTCCTCGACGGCGCCGACTCGCTCGGCCAAACCTTGCGCGACAACAAGGGCGAGATCGATCGCATGCTGAAAGACGCATCGCAACTCGCCGCCAAGCTCAACCAATCGGCCGATAAGATCGATCCGCTGTTGGCCAGCCTGCAAGGGCTGGTCGGTTCCGCCGAAGTCAAGGGCCCGCTGAGCGAGGTGAGCGACGCCGCGCGTGCGGTGCGGCAATTGGCCGACGATCTCAACGCTCGCACGAAGGAAATCGCGGCCGACCTCAGCCGCTTCGGCTCGTCGGGCCTGCGCGAATACGAAGCGCTGGCGGTCGACGGGCGGCGGACGATCAACGATTTGGACCGCGTCGTGCGGGGTTTCGAGCGCAATCCGAGCGAGATTATTTTCGGCGCCAAGCCGACTCTGCCCCAATTACACGGCGGACCCTGATGTTGGCCGACCCGCTTCGGAAGCCGGGCTCGGCGCGGGTTCGCGCTCGCCCGTTGCGCCCGCCGGCGCGCCAACAGCCGCGGCGCTCGCGTTGGGCTTGCTGCTCGCGTCCTGCGCCGGCGAACCGGTCGCCAACACCTTCGATCTCAACGCGGCCAAGCCCGTTTCGGCGCGGCCGATGCGGGCGCAATTGCGGGTCCGCCAACCCGTCGCCGGGATCGACCTCGACAGCGACCGCATTCTGGTTCGCGTCGGCCCCGAGCAAGTCGCGACGCTGGCGCGCGCGCGATGGTCCGATCGTCTGCCGCTTCTCGTTCAGTCGCGATTGACCCAGACGTTCGCGAACGCCAATCTCTTGCGTCGGGTCGGCGGCCGCGGCGCGACGACGAGCGCGGACTATGATCTCGACGTCGAAATCCGCAGGTTCGAACTCGATGTCGCCCAAATGCGGGTCGCGGTCGATCTCGCGGTCAAGATCGTATCGGCAGGCGGCGCGGACGTGGCCGCGGCCGAGATCTTCACCGCCGAGGCGCCGGTCGCCTCGACCGACGGCGCGGCGGTTTCGGCGGCGTTGGACCGCGCGTTTTCGTCGGTTATGAAGCGGATCGTCGCGTTCGTCTCGACGCGCCTGTAAAGCCGCGAACCGGAACCGCGGGCTCCGGTTCGCGGAGGGAACCGGCGCCGCCGATCGAAACTCACCCCAGCCGACCCGACGCGTGCGCCAGCATCGTGTAGACCTTGCCGGCGTCCGAGAGGAGGGTCGCGCGCGATTGCGCGCCGTCCCGGTCGCTCTGGCCGATCTTGGCTAGAAGACGTTCGAATTCCTGCGTGTAGCGGGTGACCGAAACCTGGAACTGCGGATCGTTGCGGAACCGGCGGCGGACCTCGTCGAAGGTCTGCTGGCCCTGCGCCGTGTAGAGGCGGCGGCTGACCGCGGTGGTGTCGCCGCTGCGCCAGCGATCCCACATTTCGGCGGCGGCCTCGGCGTCGACGAATTTGGCGATGTCCAGGGAAATTCCTTCGAGCGCGTCGTTGGCGGCGAGGCCCGTCGCCGAGCGCGCTTCGTCGCGCGAGGCGGCCGCCAGAAGGTTCGACAACCAACCGGATTGACCGCGTTCGACGATCGAGGGCGAGGTCGGCGGCGCGCTTGCGGCCGGTTGCGGCGCGCGCGGGCGCGCGGGCTTGGCGAGGGGTCGCGCCGTCTCGGCGGCAATCGGCGCGGCGACCAGGGCGCGCCCGTCGTCGCGCGAAGCATCGGCGATCCGGGACGCGGCGCCGTCGCGCGCCGCGTCGAAGCGCGCCGGCGCCGTCGCCGCGGCGGGCTCGGCGACGTCGAAGTCAGCGCCGGACGCCGTGACGACCGCGGTCAATTCCCTGAGCGCTTTGATCTGGTCGGACACGACGCGACGCATCGCGCTCGCCGCCTCGTTGGTTTCCTCAGGCAGTTCGAAGACGCCGCGGCGCAATTCCTGGCGCGTCGCGTCGAGCTGGCGTTGCACTTCGCCCGCCATCTGCTTGACCTCGGCGACCGACTGGCGAAACCGGTCGGCGGTGTCGTTCATGACCTCGGAGAGCTGGGCGTTGGCCTGCTCGTAGGCCGCCTGCAGCGCCAGGGCGGTCCTTTCCCGTTCCTTGCCTGCGTTTTCGCGGATCATCTCGAACTGGCTGGTGACCGTCGAGGCCGTGCCCTTGGTCGCCAGCGTCAGCGAGGCGCTGATTTCCTGAGCGCGCGCCTGCGCCCGGTTGAAACTCTCTTCGAACGACGCGGCGAAGCGGCTCGCCGCCGCGTCGAACTCTTGGCTCTTGGCGTCGATCGCGGCGAGCAAGTTCTGTAGGCTCGTATAACGGCGCTCCAACGCCTGGTCGATCGTCTGCTGCTTGGCCGCCAAATCGCGCGAGATCTCGGCGAGCGCGGCGCTGCCCATAGCCATACGCTCGATGAGCGAGCCGGACGCGGTTTGTGTGTTCGACGACATTTGGTCGAGTTCCGAGACTTGCACCGCCATCGCGCCGAGGGCGCGCTGCATTTCGTCGATCTTTTCGCCGAGGTCGCCCTGGATCGCGTCGAGCTTGTCGCCCGCGCCTTCGACCACCCGATCCAGCGCGAGGCTGGCCTGGCCCAGGCGATCGAGAACCTGGCTCA
>Ga0326727_10020343_pt1 | contig 13193 bp, 9 predicted proteins | sample MB2enrmetagenome_FD_207643 | JGI IMG/M metagenome (GOLD analysis project Ga0326727, IMG submission 207643) | Lab enriched peat soil microbial communities from McLean, Ithaca, NY, United States - MB29MY | ecosystem: Environmental > Terrestrial > Soil > Wetlands > Peat | place: USA: New York...
CCCTTGCCAACCTTGCGTGGCCGAGCGAAGCGAAGATAATCAGCCAATCGGTAGACGCCCGTTCGCTCTCCTAACCCGGTGTCGCGATGGACAAAGACCGTGTCGCAGCAGCACTCGGCGAGATCGGCACATTGCTCGAGTTGCAGGGAGAGAGCTCGTTCCGCTGTCAGGCGTACCACAACGGCGCTCGGGCGATCGAGTCTCTTGAAGGCGATCTGGCGACCATCGTCGCCGAGGGGAAGCTCGGTGAAATCCGCGGAATCGGCGAAACCTTGAAGGAGAAGATCACCACGCTCGTGAAAACGGGCGCGTTGCCATTTCTCGACGATCTGCGGGCGAAAACGCCGGCCGGCCTATTGCAAATGATTCGCATTCCCGGCCTCGGCCCGAAGAAGGTCAAGACGCTTTACGACCAGCTAAAAATCGATACGCTCGAAAAACTCAAGGCTGCTTGCGAGGCCGGCACCATCGCCGGTTTAAAGGGATTCGGCGCCAAGACGCAGGAAAAGATTCTCGCAGGGATCGATTTTGTCGCCGAAAGCGGCCAACGAGTGCGTCTGGATCAGGCGCTTCCCATCGCGTTGGCCCTGAAGGAAGGAGTAGCGGCAGCGCCCGGCGTCATTCGCATCGAGCTGTGCGGCAGCATCCGCCGCCGCAAGGAGACGATCAAAGATATCGACCTGCTCGTCAGCTCGGACGATGCTGGTCCGATCATGGACCGTTTCGTCGCCCTTCCCGGCGTTGTGAAGGTGACCGGTCGAGGCGACACCAAAGCGAGCGTCGTCGTCAACGCGGGGTCAGCTGCCAAGCCGCTTCATATCAACGCGGACCTGCGCGTTGTCAACGATCAGCAATTTCCGTACGCCTTGAACTACTTCACCGGCAGTAAGGAACATTGCATCGCCATGCGCGTCCGTGCCCAGCAGCATCAGTTGAAACTCAACGAATACGCTCTCGCCGGCGCGCAGAGATCGGTTCAGTGCAAGACCGAGGCGGACATTTTCAAGGCGCTCGGCTTGAGCTACGTCCCGCCCGAACTTCGCGAAGACACGGGCGAGATGGATGCCGCCAGCACGAACTCATTGCCGCAGCTGGTCGAGCTCGGCGACATCCGCGGCGTTTTCCACTGCCACACGACCGAAAGCGACGGCGCCGCCACTCTCGAAGAAATGGCCGCCGCAACCAAGGCCCTCGGTCTGAAGTACCTTGGCATTGGCGACCATTCTCGATCGCTGACCGTTGCCAATGGCCTGACCCCGGACCGAGTACGCAAGCAACAGGCTGCCATCGACGCCTTGAACGATCGCCTGAAGGGCTTCCACGTTTTCAAAGGAACAGAGTGCGATATTCTGCCGGACGGCCGATTGGACTTTGACGATGACCTGTTGGCGACGTTCGACTATGTCGTTGCCAGCGTACACAGCCATTTCAACCAAACGCGCGAGGAGATGACGGCCCGCATCATTCGGGCGATTCGTCACCCGGCCGTGACGATGCTCGGGCACGCCACCGGCAGGTTGCTGCTGCGTCGCGAAGCCTATCCGGTCGATCTGGAAGCGGTACTTCAGGCAGCTGCCGAATGCGGGACGCTCGTTGAAATCAATGCCCATCCCCAACGCCTGGATATCGATTGGATTCACTGCAAGCGCGCCAAGACGCTCGGCGTTCAAGTGGTCATCAATCCCGACGCCCACTCGACGTCGGACCTGGCGTATTTCTCATACGGAGTCGACGTCGCCCGCCGCGGCTGGCTGACCAAGGAAGACGTCTTCAACACGAAATCGACGGCCGAAGTAATGAAAGCCCTCGCCGCCAGGAAGCAAGCGAAGGGAATTGCCGGAAAGTAGCCGCGCACGAAAAATCCCCTCTCGCCCGCAGGTGAGAGGGGATCGATTAGGTCGATCGGTTGAAAGAGCGGCGCTACTCGGACTCGCCGCCGGACTCGGGCATCTGGAACAATTGCCCGCCGCCGGAACCCGTGCCGCCGCGCAACTCGCGTTGCGGACGCGCCGGCATCTGTTCTGTTGCGGTGGTTTCGTCCAGAACCTCTTCGCCCTCGGCTTCGCTCTCCTCCTTGGTCCAGGTCAGGCGCTTGCGACTGAGGCCGATTTTGCGATCGGCTGCGTCGACGCGCAAAACCTTGACCTCGACCTCGTCACCAACCTTGACGACGTCCTCGGGGCTTTCGACCTTGTGGTCGGCGAGTTCCGAGATATGCAGCAAGCCTTCGAGGCCCGGCTCCAGTTCGACAAAGACGCCGAAGTTGGTGAGCTTCGTGACCTTGCCTTTCTTGATCTCGCCGGGCTTGTACCGGCCGGGAATATCGCCTTCCCACGGGTCGTTGTTCATCTGCTTAAGGCCGAGCGCGATGCGCTTCCGCTCTTGATCGACGTTCAGCACCACGCAGGTGACTTTGTCGCCCTTGCTGACCACTTCGCTCGGGTGAGCGACCTTGCGCACCCAGCTCATATCGCTGACGTGCAACAGGCCGTCGATGCCTTCTTCGATCTCGATGAAGGCGCCGTAGTTGGTCAGGTTGCGAACGACGCCGCTGATGACCGTGCCCGGCGGATAGCGTTCGGCGACCTTGTCCCACGGGTTCGGGAGCACCTGCTTCATGCCCAGGGAGATTTCCTGCTTCTCCTTGTTGATGGCCAGGACCTGAACTTCGATCTCGTCGCCGATTTGCACGAGCTCGCTCGGGTGATTGATACGCTTGGTCCAGCTCATTTCGGAGATGTGCACCAGGCCCTCGATGCCCGGCTCGAGCTTGACGAAAGCGCCGTAGCTCATCACGTTGACGACTTCGCCGCGGTGCCGGCTGCCAACCGGGTACTTGTCCGCGACGTTTGCCCACGGGCTCGGCGACTTCTGCTTGAGACCGAGAGCGATCTTCTCCTTGTCCTTGTCGACGGAGATGATGAAGACCTCGAGCTGCTGATCGATGTGCACCACTTCGTGCGGATTGGCGACGCGACCCCAGCTCATGTCGGTAATGTGCAAGAGGCCGTCGATGCCGCCAAGGTCGACGAAGGCGCCGAACTCGGCGATGTTCTTGACGACGCCCTTGCGGATCTGGCCGGGCTGAATCTCCGCGAGCAGCTTCTTCTTCATCTCCTCGCGCTGATCCTCGAGGAGCTTTCGCCGGCTGACGACGATATTGCGTCGTGCCTCGTCGATTTTGAGAATCTTGCACTCGATGGTGCGATTGATGTAGTCCGCGATGTCCGGCGGCCGACGGATGTCGACCTGGCTCGCCGGCAGGAAAACGTTTACGCCGATATTGACGAGCAAGCCGCCTTTAATCTTTCGCGTGACAAGGCCGGAGACGACGTCGCCTTCCTTGTGCTTTTCAATGACCGATTCCCATTCTTTTTGCCGCTTGGCCTTACGATAGCTGAGGACGATGGCGCCGCCTTCGTCCTCGACGGCATCGAGCAAGACCTGCACATCATCGCCGATCTGCGGCGGGTGCACCCTGTCGTCACCCTCGTCGTACCATTCTTGAACGGGAATGATGCCTTCGCTCTTGTATCCGACGTCGACGACGACATCGTCGCCGACGATATTGACCACACGCCCGTTGACGATTTTGTTGGTCTCAAAGACCTGGCGGTCGTCGAGTTTGAGCCAGTCATCTACCGAGCTTTGGGTCGCATCATCGTGAAAGACGTTTTGCAGTTCCTGATTCAGCTCGTTGTCGGAAAGGTCGAACTGACGGAGGAGATTGCGATTCACCATGAAAGGAAGGCCCCTTCGGCCGATAATTGCCGTGAGACTGGCATCACCGGCGCTGCAACGAACAACAGAGAATCCATCCCCCGACCCCGCCGACGCAGCAGAGATTTACGGGAAACGGTAAGCCGTTCATTATAGGAATAGACGCAATCGTGCAACAGACAGGCTTGGCTGGTTCTCCTCTTGCCATCGCCCCGGGTCAATTTATAATCGAAGCTGAGGGTGAAAGCCCTGACCGAAGCGGGTGTAGCTCAGTGGTAGAGCGCCACGTTGCCAACGTGGCTGTCGTGGGTTCGAGCCCCATCACCCGCTCTTGCAAGCCGTGGCCGTGTGCCACGGCTTTTCCTTTCCCAACCCTTGTTTGGCAAGGGTTTCCGCTCATCGTGGGAACCGCTCCCGGCATCGCAGGGAAACGGATAGCTCTTATCCTATCCCCGCACTCGCACGGTTTCCAGGCCAGCCCGACCCGCTCTGGCCCTCTCTGCTAAATACCATCAGCCGAAACCCTGGCATCGCCAGGAGCGAATTACTGCGGGCGTATCGCATGGCATCGGCGGAGCAAGTGGCCGAAGCCCTGGCTTTGCTGGTGAAGGCGGAGAAGGCGTATCCCCGCATGGTCAGCACGGGCAGGCGGGATGCCGAGTGCTGGTGGCCTGTACTTGAGCCGACTGGCGACGGCGAAGGCGAGAGCCGAGCGGCCGACAACTCCCGTCCCCCTCTGCCCAAGGAAGCGAAGCCGATGGCGAGAGCGATGGGAAGGAAGGAAAGAACTTCCCGCCTTCGGGCGTAGGCCAATGCGTTGGGAAAGAACGGAAGGAAGGAAAGAACTTATGCCAGGGAGATACTTCCTTCCTTCCCGAAGGCGAGAGCGAAAGGCATCAAGGACCGGGGGAGGCGGGAGTTGTCAGCCGAGAGGCGTTTGACCCAGAGCCCGTAGGCGGCTTCCAGGCATCAGGCGAGCCCGACCGCCCCGATTGGCCCCCGCCGTCCTACGCTGGGGTGAGGCGACGGGAAGACGGGATGTTCGATCTGCTTCGCGCCTTTCATCACTTGCCCTCCCCGCCGAGGCGTCAGCCGCATCCCGAAGACGACCCGACAATCCCGGAAGATTTTTTGTCAGGGCTGGACGTGATTGCCGACGGGCTGGCCGTGGAGTCAGGCGGCGGAATGGTAAAACAAGGCAACTGATATGTCCAATTAGGTCATTCGTCGCCACTTCTCTGCCGCAACGGCGTACCATTGGGGCCAGTCCAGGGCGTCAATAAGTCTCTGGATTTCAGGGCTGGCTGGTTGGGTTCTTTCTGCCTCGGGATCTTCAGAACCCGCCAGAACAGCCCTGGCTTTCATTCGCCACCTATAAACTGTTCCATCGGTGGGCCAAAACCCGTTTGCCGTAACGATGGCATCACGGTCCTGGACCTGAGCTCGCACGCCGTTTTCTCTTTCGATAAGTTGAACTTACTCCTGTGTGCAATTTCTTGCCTCAATCGTGTTCATTCAGCTTCCCCCTTGGTGTTTCCCCGTACCTCGGCAAAGCAAGACTCAGGCGATACAATACTACTAGTCTTGAGTATCGGCCATTACCCGACAAGGGGGAAGTAATGGCAGACATTAGACAAAGCGACGAAAGGGCTAAGTGTCCGGCATGTGGCTGGGGGCTGGATGCGGCCGCTTATCGCTGTCCGAAATGTCTTATTTACTTCTGTCACAAGTGCCGTGTACGAGTGAGTAAGGGTGACGCTCAGTACGAGTGTGCCAATCAGAATTGCGGTCGCTATGGCAAACTCACCTGTGGAGACTGCCTGGTCTTACAGCCATATCAAGGTTATGTCACCCGACATCCTTACACGGGTATTGGTAGTTTTTTTGGTATTTGCTCTTGTATATGTCTTTTCATCGCCTTCTTCTTCGTTCCGCTCGCATCTTGGGGTTGGACTTCTTTCTTTGCTTTTCTTGGCGGTGGTATTATATGTGGCGTAATTGGGGCATGGTGTTCAGAATCAACAATCACTTCCACTGAGACGGTAGGGCAAAATCTGTGCTGCGTTCAGTGCCGGAATCCAGTAAAGTCTCGGTGAATGCAATCATAAACGAGGACGCGCCGGCTCATCCGCCTTGACCTTGCGGTGCCGTTCCTTGAACAGTGTCAGGAAGGCCGTGTGGTTTCGGAGCATGCCTCTGCTCACCCGCTCTTTCGCATCGGCAAGGAAAGCGTCTATGACTTCGGCCACAGTCGGTGCTTCAGCTCTGGCTTCGGCAATGGGCTTGCCGTTTGCCATGATGCGATGCCATGCTTCCATCGCCTCCGTCTTGTCCGCCTCTCCCCGCACTCCCAAACTGATTTTGCTGTCCCCGTCCCAGACGTACCAAGTGTTCTTCGCGACGTAGAAAAAGGGCTGTCGCATCGCATTCCGCTCCCGCGATGCCGACTCTTTTAGTCCCCCGTTAGTCCCCCTGCCCATGCGGGAGATGCGGTTTTTCGCAGGAAAAGGCGAAACGGGTCGACCTTGCCAACGTGGCTGTCGTGGGGTCGAGCCCCATCACCCGCTCTCGGTTCATTCGGCCTCAGCGAATCGCATCCGGCCGCAAACCCGTGAGAATTCAGAGGGTTGCGTCCGGTGGTGTTCTCCCCTTCGACGGCCGTGCCGGCATCAATAAGCCCCAAAGATTCGCATATCCTTGCGAGAGGTTGTGTAAGGGGTGTGTAAGCGATAGCGACCAACGGATCGCTTTCATCTCCTATTTTTCGTCGTTTCCGGTCGCCACGAGGGCGTCACTTTGGCTTAGTAGAACCCCTGGTTGTCTCGTTTGACGCTGACTTTTCCGGCGTATTGTCGCGAGATAACGACAAAGTAAGCGGCTGCCAGCGCGAAGCCGATCGGCCACCAGATTGCCGCGTAGGCCAGTGAGTTAGGGCCAGCAGCGACGTCGTAAACGCTGAGTGAGTTTTCGGGTGCCAGTGTCGAATGCAAGACCACTGGATAAATAGCCGCTGCCCCTGTGGCGGGAAGACCGGCAATCAAGAGGTTGGAGCCGATGAACGCGCGCATCTCACGCCGAGTCGCCAGCCCTGAAACCAGCGTGATCGCCGCGGCCAAGACCAGAACCAGGCCGAGCCACCAGAAGGGGTTTTGCATCGCGTGACCGAGCAGATCGGGGCGCACCACGCCGGATTCGACGGAGATGATCAACAGCAGCGCCGCCGCCGCCGCCCAGAGTACGCTCGCGTAGGCCGCGCTGCGGTCATGCACGTTGCCTTCCGTCTTGAGCGTCAGATAGGTCGCACCGTGTGCCGCGAGCGCGACGGCAGCGAAGAGCGCAACCGATACGGTATACCAGTCAAGCAGTCCCACGTAACCGCTTGGCGCGAAATCGGTGAAAAAGGCCATCGAGAACGTACCGTCGGCCGCAAGCGGAACGCCTCGCGCCATATTGCCCGCGGCTGCGCCGAACAGGATAGCCAGCAGGGTATTGGCGAGTACAAAGACGAAATCCCAAAATCCCTGCCACATCCGATCGTTAATGTGGCCGCCGCATTCAAGCGAAATTCCGCGCAATATTAAGCACCACAAAATGAGAAAGAGCGCGAGATAGTAGCCGGCAAAAGCGGATGCCAGAAGCTTCGGGAATACCGCGAGTACCGTGCCGCCGAATCCGACCAGCCACACCTCGTGCCAGGACCAGAGCGGACCGATCGCCGCGATGACCTGTCGGCGTTCTTCGGGCGTTCGCGCTACACGCCAGTGGAGCATGCCAGCGCCAAAGTTGCGGCCGTCCAGCGCAACGTAGACGACGAGCATGAATCCAGCAATCGCATACCAGGCAGCGATCATGCTGATGCCTCCCTCTCGAGTTCGGCGGGCAGGACGTCAGCGGGCCCATGACTGATCTCGCGGCCGATCAGAACCAGAAACAGCAGCCCGAGCACAAAATAGAGGCCGACGAAGCCGATCAGTGTGAAGACCATGTCGCCGACACTGACTACCTTGCTATAGCCCTCCGACGTGCGGTAGAGACCGTAGACCAGCCAGGGTTGGCGGCCCAGTTCCGCGGTCATCCATCCGAGTGTGTTGGCGATGTAGGGAAACGGGAACGCGAGCATCAGCACCCAGAGCAGCCCGCGACTGGACTCCAGTCGCCCGCGCAGGTACTGCATCGCGGCATAGGCCATCAGGATGATAAATATCGTCCCGAGCGTGATCATTAGGTGAAATGAGTAATAAAGCAGCTCGATGTTGTCGGGCCATGCCTCCTGAGGAAAGTCCTCCAATCCGAGTACGTAACTTCCGAAGTGCCCGTACGCGAGAAAGCTGAGTGCGCCAGGGATCTCGATCGGGTTGTCGAGCCGCCCGGCGGCAACATTGGGCTGCCCGATCATTGCGACGCCAGCCATGGGGCCGCCGACAAATCTACCCTCCATGGCCGCCAAAGTCACCGGCTGGTGATTGCCAACCATCTTCGCCTGCTGGTCGCCGGTCGGGAACGCAACAAGCATGGAGGAAATCAGCCCCATGACCGTTCCAGAGCGCAGGTAAATTTTCGCTTGCTCCAGATGAAGCCCGCGCAGGGTGTAAAAAGCGCCCGCTGCCGCCACCACGAATGAGCCGGTCACAAGCGCCGCCATCTGATTGTGGCTGAATTGGACCCATCCCCACGGGTTGAGAAGATAAGCACTGAGACTGTCAATCCCCAGCGAGCCATCCGCTTCGATGCGATAACCCGTAGGAAGCTGCATGAACGCGTTTGTCACAATGATGAAGTAGCCGGAAATCCAGCTTCCCAGCGCGACCCCGAGCGCGGCCAGGAAGTGCAAGCGCGGACCCAGTCGCTTTTCGCCCCAGATGAGCGCGCCGATAAAGGCGCTTTCCAGAAAGAAGGCGAACATGGCCTCCATCGCCAGCGTCTGTCCAATGACTCCTCCGGCGTATTTAGAGAAGCCTGCCCAGTTGGTCCCGAATTGAAATTCCATCGGAATACCGGTCACTACCCCGACGGCGAAATTGAGCCCGAAGATCTTGGCCCAAAAGCGTGCGGCCCGGTTGTATTTCTCATCACGCGTCCGCAGGGCACACCACTTCCAGTAGACGAGAAACCAAACCAGACCCATGGTGAGCTGCGGAAAGAGATAATGGTAGATGAGCGTAAAGGCGAACTGAATTCGGCTCCAGAAGCCAGGATCGGAGAACGAGTTCATAGTTACTTCACGCCTTTCAGCGCAGCCACCCGTCGAGCACGGGAACGGGGATGAACCCCACGAAAACAACCATCGCCGCCCCCCGGCGACAAGTTCTGCAGGGCTGTGACCCGGACCTTGTACCACCGAAGCGACTAGAGCATCCTCCAAATCCCGTGATCCGGGTGCAGGCGCAGACACGCCTTGGCTGATCCTTTCATACTGCCGGCACCCGCTGCAGGACAGTCACTCCGACCGCCCTGGCGCCGTGGATGATCGCGCCCTCGATCCACGCGGTGACGTCACTTTTTGGGAATGACAGCCCCGAGACATGTATGGCCAACAAGATGTGCTACTTGATTCTCGAATGCCAGCCGCCAACGAACAGTGGCTTGTGGAAGTGGCGGGCGCTGCCGACTTCCTGCCAGCCCTTGACCGCGCCCGGAATCCGTGGCCACGGACGGCAACCCCGGGTGAAGAGGTATCAGCCTTGTCTACCACTAGCAGCGACGGGTTAGGCCTCGGTCCGGGCGCGAAGCTGTTGAAGCACCTGATCGCCTTTCGCTCGGGATTCTGGCGTGGAACTCTCAGCCTTCAGTGTCTGCGATAGTGTCCCGAAGCGCCAGAGCTTCTGACCAAACTCGAATAGCTCATCCGGCGAATCCGTTTCGATAGCCCACTCAGCCTCGGAGTTTGCAAGATGTTCGGGCGTCACGCTCCGGATCGTAACCAGCCCGGCGACAGTGAAAAACCGATATACTTTCGAGTCCGGTTCATCGGTCACCGGCCCCTCTTGAAACCAGCTCCGCAACTGCTGCAACTCGTCGGGGCCGGGTTGCTGGTCGATAGCGGACAGGCGCATGCCTGAATGCCACCCGCGGAAGTGATGGCTTGAGATCATGTCGAAAATAAAGCTGGTGAATGTCTTCGAGTTTTCTCGCCAAGCTGTCGTTGACAGATCTGCGTTCCATTCGTCGTTGTTGTCGTAAACGGGAGGGTCGTCTCCCTCGCCAAGACGGATATACCACGCGACGACGGCCTGATTCTCGGTTGCGATTTTCAGATAGCCTTGTGCCGCTTCCTGCGGGTCGCCAAGGTCGGTCAGCGCCTGAAGATGATCCTCGTTGGTGTTCTCGTAGAACAGCGCCTCGGCTGATTCAATCGAAAACCATTCGCGCACGGATGCCGGGAAGCGCGTGGCACATGCTGCCTCTCGCTGTTCAATAATCTCAAGCCGGCGAGGATCGGCGTCGAGGTGCATCCCGAGCAGATCAAGCACGGCTTGGTGATACCTCAACTGTGCCACGCGGACGCTCCCGGCCATAGCTGTAACGCCGCCCGGGTCGGTTGAGAACGCTCGGAAATGCGGGCGCATCTAGCTGATTGAAGACATAGACGATGACTTTTCTGCCGCTTCGTTCGTCACTGAAGAGCTGCTCCTCCAGGACCATTGCTTGCAGGTTGGGCCGCCCCTACAGCGACGGTTCGCTCGCCAGCATGGCAAAGGAAGTTGAGCGACCGCGGCCTCCTTGTCGGAGCGCTACTCCGGCTTACGATCGTGCCTGATATCTCTCGGCAAGGAGGCCCGCTATGGAGGTTACTCCATCGTTCGCAACGGCGATAATCCACGCGGAAAACTGCAGCTACTTTTGCGACAAAACACCGCGTCGCGTCACTTGACATTCGTTCGATTCAGGCGGTCTGCACCTTGCCGTGGTCGTCGCAGTGGGAGCCGTGCGGATGGTGCAGGTGGCCGTCAACGAGGTAGTCGGTGTGGTCGCCGTGGGGTACCGCCTCGTGCCCGCAGCCAGGGCCATGCTGATGGCCAGCCGGGTGGCCGCCGCAAGTGTGCGACGGAGTGCAGGCGGCCGGGTTGGCGCCTCCTACGGGTAGCACATGTTCCTCGACCGTGCCGCCCTTCGTGGGATGGTGCAGGTGGCCGTCGTGCAGGTAGTCGGTGTGACCGTCGTGCTTGATGCCGGTGTGGCCGCAGCCCGGACCGTGCTGGTGGGAATGGTTCGCGTGAGTGTGCGGCGTGCTCATCGGAATTCCTCCTTCACTCGGCTGAGCCGCCGCCGGTTCCAATTCGGCGGCATGGGCCAGCGCGTTTTCAATCAGACCGGCGACGTGCTGGTCTGCCAGTGCGTAAATCAAATGCGTTCCGCGGCGGCGTCGGCTAACCAAGCCCTCGCTGCGGAGAATTCGCAGGCGCTGCGATACTGTCGAGAACTTCTCGCCGACTGCCTCCACGATCTCCGTCACGCACCACTCACCCCGCATTAACAGGTGAAGAATGCGTAACCGTGCGCCATCACCCATAGCCCGGAATAACCGCGAAGCGCGATCCAGTGCGTACGGGCTCACCTCTATGCCGGCCGGTTGGCGAGCCGGGTGATCGGAGGGGTCGCAGTGCTGAGCAGAACGACTCATAAACGCTTCAGGTTCAGGTCTTCCACTATTTCATCAATTTGTAAAATATCCGAGGAAGTCACCAGACTCAAGACTGCTAGCGGATTTTCCCCGGGAAGTTGCCAGTGCCGGGCTGCGAAAGCTGCACGTAGCGCTACCTAGTACTCCCAGTGGAGTCTTCCCTGGAAGACACTGACCGGCCCTCGGTCACGGTTGAAAGCCGGGTCGGCGAAGAACTGGTAGTCGAACGCCACGTGAAGACTCTTCGTGATGGCAAAATCATAATAAGTTTCAATCGACTTCTCGCTGTCGTAGCTCAAGTTGCCGTCGCCGTTCAGAATGCCCGTGCCGCCCGCCTTCAGGAAGGCTTGCTGATCGGATGAGGCGCCCACCAAATTACCGAGAATACCGAAGGTGTCGCCGGGACGCCGCCACGCGGCGCCTTTGACGCTCATGCCTACCTGTACTGTCCAGTCAGCGTCGGTGAACACCGCTGCCGCTGTATGGCCGTCTTGCCAGCCAACCCGCCCGAAGATGCCGACGTTTTTTGCGATCTCCTGTTCCCAGTTCAGACCAAAACCGTACTTGTCACGGAAGCTGAAGGCAGCCGCCGGTACGGTTATTTCCACTCCTTGAGAGGTATTCGGAGGTGGTGGGGAGGCGAGCAGAAGACGGGTCGCCACGCTATAGCTGGCAAGGTAGCCGTAGTCGGTCCAGGCCTGAAGTCGGACGGCGCCAGGATGATCCTCGATCCGCCAACGGCGCTCCAATTCCAGAATCATTCCCCACTCTTTCCAAAACTCTCCGTCGGAGGTTCTCTCCCCAGCCAAGACAGGATAATTAAAGATCCGGTCATCGGACGTGAAACCATTCGGAGCGCCGGGCAACTGGAACCATCCATAGCGTACGGCCCAATCCGGCTGATTCAGTTCGAAGGCAATTCCCGTGGTGAATCCGATGGTATCGGCGGGATAATCCCAGGTGAGCATGGTGCTCGCCCAACTCATGAATTGTGTGTGCGGATCGTGGTTGTAGGAGTTATTGTCGAAAATATCCGCCATATTCATGCGACCAGCGGTGACGGTAAAGCGCGAAACGTCCCGTTGGCCGGGTAGCGTGTAGGGGCCGTCGGGCACGTCCTCCTGTTCCCCGCCGAGGCCGAAGGTTTGGCGAACAAAGAAGTGTGAAAACATGAATCTGGGATCAACGGTGCCGGCTTTGTAGGCGTCCGCGTCGGGAAAAGCCTCGAGACCAAAGCTGTTGCTCAGGCCGAATCCCTGCCACAGAAGCAAATCTGCGTGAAACTCGGCACCGCACCACAACGGCACGCCGAGATAAAGGTCAGCGCTAACCGTTCCAGTCCGTTCGGCCTGCGGGCCAAGGCTGTTCGGACCGGAGTACTTGGCACCGAATCCGGGGTCGAGGCTCGGGATAATGGTGGTCTGAGCGTGGAAGTTCCAGCCCTCCGGCAGTAACTTGCACTTATCCTCCTCCTTGTCCTTGTCTTCCTTGTCCTTGCCGTCGTCCTTTTTCTCCGTCAGCTTCGTCTGAGCCTCCTCCACTGTCATCTTGCCGTCAGCGACGCGCTGAAGGATCTGCTGCATCTCCTCCTTTTTGGCCTTGTCATTGTCATCACCGTTTTTCTTCTTTTCCTTACCGTTCTTCTGATTGTCCTTGCTGTTCTCGTCCTTGTTGTCGTCCGTTTTGTTGGATATGCCCGCGCCCGCAGCGTCGTCGGCGCGGGCAAAGGCAGGACACGTGCTTAACAGGATTACAAAAGCTGCTACCAGCAGGAACAATCGCGGAAAAGGATGCGAACACCGATCCGTCGCAGCCGGGATTCTGCCCATCATCAGGAGACTCTCCATGACTT
>Ga0326727_10020345_pt1 | contig 13192 bp, 12 predicted proteins | sample MB2enrmetagenome_FD_207643 | JGI IMG/M metagenome (GOLD analysis project Ga0326727, IMG submission 207643) | Lab enriched peat soil microbial communities from McLean, Ithaca, NY, United States - MB29MY | ecosystem: Environmental > Terrestrial > Soil > Wetlands > Peat | place: USA: New York...
ACGGCAGCAGCACCGTGCTGCCGGTTGTCTTGCGGGATTCGAGGGCGATGTGGGCGGCGGCGGCGTCGCTGAGCTTGAAGGTCTGGTTCACCTCGATCTTCACCGCGCCCTTTTGCACGACGTCGAACAGGTCGGCGGCGGTTGCCTCCAGGTCGGCGCGCCTGGCGGTGTAGGTCACCAGGGTGGGACGGGTGAGATAGAGGCTGCCCTTGGCGGCGAGCAGGCCAAGCTCGACCGGCGGCACCGGACCGGAGGCGTTGCCGTAGCTTGCCATCAGCCCGAGCGGGGCGAGGCAGTCGAGGCTGGGGATGAAGGTGTCCTTGCCGACGCTGTCGTAGACCACGGGCACGCCGGCGCCGCCGGTGATGCGTTTGACCTCGGCGACGAGGGTGGCGTGGCCGATCACCGCGTGGGTGGCGCCGTGCGCCTTGATCAGCTCGGCCTTGGCCTCGGTGGACACCACGCCGATGACGGTGGCGCCGAGGTGTTTGGCCCATTGGCACATGATCAGGCCGACGCCGCCGGCCGCGGCGTGCACCACGATGGTGTCGCCGGCCTTCACCTTGTAGGTGCGGCGCAGCAGGTATTGCGCGGTCATGCCCTGCAGCATCATCGATGCGCCGGTCTCGAAGCTGATGGCGTCGGGCAGTTTGACCAGGCGATCGGCCGCTATCACGCGTTGGGTGGCGTAGCCGCCGATGGCGCCGGCGTAGGCGACGCGATCGCCGACCGCGAGGCTGGTGACGCCGGCGCCGAGGGCGGCGACGGTGCCGGCGCCCTCCTGGCCGATGATCAGCGGCATGGTGGGCGCCTTGTAGAGGCCGGTGCGGAAATAGACGTCGATGTAGTTGAGGCCGACCGCCTCCTGTTTCAGCAGGACCTCGCCGGGGCCGGGCTCGGGGGTGGGCACATCCTCCCATTTCAGGACCTCGGGGCCGCCGGGCGTATGGATGCGGATGGCTTTGGTCATGTTGGTCTCCATGGCAGGGCCGGTCAGGCGGCCGCCGAGGTGAAGAGCGGGGTGGCGCGGGCTTCGAGGGCGAGCAGCGCGCGTTTGGTGGGCAGGCCCTCGCCGCCGGAGTAGCCGCCGATGCCGTTGGTGGCGAGCACGCGGTGGCAGGGGATGATGATTGGGATCGGGTTCGATCCGTTCGCCTGGCCGACCGAGCGCGGGCTGCCGCCGGTCTGGCGCGCAAGGTCGGCGTAGCTGCGCGTGGCGCCGTAGGGGATCTCGCACAGGGCGGCCCAGACGCGGCGGCGGTATGGCGTGCCGGATGGGTTCAGCGGGAGATCGAACTGCGTCAGGCTGCCGTCGAAATAGGCGAAGAGCTGATCGCGGGCGCGGGCCAGCAGGGCGGTGGCGGTTTGGTCGCGGCCCCAGCCCCAGTCGACGGAGACGATGGCACCGTCTTCCTCCGCGAGACTAAGATCGCCAACCGGGGTGTGCAGCGAAATTTGCGGCAAGTCGGTATGCCTTCTGGGCCGGCGCGAATGGCAGCCCCATGCGGGGTGGCTGTCAAGAGCGGGGGGCTGGTGCTGCTGGAGGGGATTGAACTCTCGACCTCTCCCTTACCAAGGGAGTGCTCTACCACTGAGCTACAGCAGCGCCGGACCGGCGATGTTCGCCGACCCCTGGGGGCCGCGGGATATACCGCCTGGCGTGGCGCGCGCGCAAGGCAGCAGACTTGACGCGAGGTGGGGACGGTCATTTGGTGGGGCGATGGACGAGCAGGATGAAAAGGGGACGGCTGGCCGCGCGCGTCAGGCCGCGCCGGCGCTGACGGCACGCGCGACGGCTGAGCTTGCGGCGCGTCGCGATCGGGAGGCGGCGGCGCTACGGGCCAATCTGCGGCGACGCAAGGAGCAGGGGCGTGCGCGGGAGAGGCTCGCGGGCGACGGCGACGAACCGCCGCCTTAGGCGCCGGCGTTCATTGTGTTCAAGCCCGGCCATGACGTTTCTACAACGAGTCAGGCCATAATGAGATTTGCTGTTCGAGGACCCAACGGATTGGGGCGTTGGCGGGTTCTGCGCTAGCCTCGGCGCAGGGGAGAACGTCATGACGCGAATGCTGACGGTTGCCGGGGCGGACCTGGAGGTCGAGGAGCGGGGCGACGGGCCGCCGTTGCTGTTCCTGCATGCCGGGGAGGGTTTGGCGCCGGAGCGGCCGTGGCTCGATCTGCTGGGAGCGCGGTTTCGTGTCATTGCGCCATCGCATCCTGGTTTCGGGCGCTCGGCATTGCCCGATTGGGTCGGGTCGGTGGACGATCTGGCTTATCTTTATCTCGATCTGGCCGCGGCGCTGGATTTGCGCGATGCGGTGCTGGTGGGCGCCTGCTTTGGTGGCTGGGTCGCGGCCGAGATGGCGGTGCGCGATGCGCGGCGCTTCGCGCGCCTGGTGCTGGTCGATCCGGTCGGCATCAAGGTGGGGGGTGTCACCGAGCGCGACATCGCCGACATGCACGCGGTCTCGCGCCAGGAGTTCATGCGGCGCGCCTGGGCTGATCCGGCGCGTGGGGCAATCGATACGACAAAGCTGCCGGAGACGGAGCTGGCGGCGATCGCGCGCGGGCGGGAGGCGCTGCTGGTGTTTGGCTGGAAGCCGTATATGCACAATCCGCGGCTGAAGCACTGGCTGCATCGCATCGATGTGCCGACGCTGCTGCTGTGGGGTGAGCGGGACGAGATTGTGACGCCGGCTTACGGACGGCATTGGCAACAACTTGTTCCGGGGTCGTGCCTGGAGGTTATTCCGGATGCGGGACACTATCCGCACTGGGAGCAGCCGGAGGCGTTCGTGCGTCATGTCGCGGCATTCGCGGGCTGTGATGCGTGTGTTAGCGTAACGACATAATCCGCAACGAGGGGAGGCCGGAAATGCGCGTCTGGTATTTTTCCGAGATGGCCTATCATCCGGCGTGGGCCGAGGGCCTCAAGCGCGGTTCATTGCGGGTGGTGTTTCCAAACGAAAACCTCGATCCGGTTGAAGCGCACGGCTTGCTGAATCGCTACCTCGACGAGTTCGCGCTGTGCGATGAGGTCGGCCTCGACATCATGGTGAATGAGCACCACAGCACCGCGACCTGCATGACGGTCTCGGTGCCGATGGCGTTGGCGGTAATTGCACGTGAAACCAAAACGGCGCGGCTGCTGACGCTGGGCAATCCGATCGCCAACCGGCCTGATCCGGTGCGGGTGGCGGAGGAGATGGCGTGGCTCGATGTGCTGTCGGGCGGCCGGCTGGAGATGGGGCTGGTGAAGGGCGCGCCGTATGAGATCGCACCCGCCAACGCCAATCCGGCGCGGCTGATGCGGCGCTATTGGGAGGCACACGATTTGATCCTGAAGGCGCTGTCGACCACCGATGGGCCGTTCAACTGGGAGGGCGAGTATTTCCACTACCGGAACGTCAACATCTGGCCGCGACCGATCCAGCAGCCGACGCCGCCGGTGTGGATGACCGGGATGAGCGTCGACACCGGCCGGCTGGCGGCCGAGCGCGGGCATGTGGTCGGCACGCTGCTGTCCGGCGGCCTGGCCAAGCCGATGTTCGATGCGTATCGCGCCAGGGCGCGTGAGCTGGGATGGGAGGCCGGGCCGGATCGCCTGGCATTCGCGGCGTGCGTGGGTGTTGGCGCGACGCGGGAGGAGGGACTGCGCCGGGCGCATCTGATTGCCGACTATGTGCGGACCTCGCCGGTGGTGGCGGAGCCGTTCACCAATCCGCCTGGCTACAACTCGATCGGCGCCAATGTGGCGATGCTGAAGGCCGGGCCGCGGGCGCATCGGCTGGTGACCGATCGGCAGGGCAATCCGATCGATCATCGCAGCGCGACGGTGCAGCAGTTCATGGAGACTGACACGGTGTTTGCCGGAACGCCGGACGACGTGGTGGCGCAGATCACCGACTTCAACGCGCGGATGGGCGGCGTCGGACATCTGCTGGCGTTCGGGCAGGGCGGCTGGCTCGACCATGCGGACACCAAGGAGAATATCAGGCTGTTGGGCCAGGAGGTCGCGCCGCGGTTGCGGGCGATGCACAGGGAGATCGCCGGGCCGCGTGTCGCGGCGGCGGAGTAGCCGGGATGGTGCGGGCGGTGGGTGCTGGGTCGGACGCTGCCTGGTTCGCGGCGGATCTGCGGGCCGATACGGGGTCGGTTTCGAGCCTGGACGAGCGTGCGGCCGGCGATCTGCTGGCGGCTGTGCGTCGGGTCAGAGAGCCTGGCAGGGACCTGCTCGATTATCGGCGGGACGATTTCGATCTCGGGGCGGCGGGACCGGCGATCGCCGCGGCGTTCGCGCAGGCGCAGCACCGGCGTGGCCTGGCGTTGCTGCGCGGGTTGCCGCGCGTCGGCGTTGACGAGGCGGAGTTCGAGCTGATGACGTGGGCGATCGGGCTGCATGCGGGTGTTGCCAGGCCGCAGGGCAAGGCGACCCAGTATTTGTCGGCGGTGCGTGACGCGGGAACGGTCTATCGCAGCGCCGGTGGCCGCGGCTACTCGTCGAATGCCGAGTTGGATTTCCACACCGACGGTGCGGACCTTGCGGTGCTGACGTGCTTCAACGCGGCGAAGGCGGGTGGGATGAGCATGGTGTCGAGTTCGGTCACTGCGCATAATGTGTTGGTTGCGGAACGGCCGGATCTGGCGGCGGTGTTGCACACGCCGTTCCATTTCAGCCGGCAGGCCGAGCAGGCGCCGGATGAGGGGCCGAGTTATCCCAACCCGATCTTCGATGAGGCGGACGGGCGGCTGTTCAGCAAATGGAACCGCAACCGGATGAATTCCGCGCAGAAGATCGAGGGCGTGCCGGCGTTGACCGACGCGCAGCGTGCGGCGGTGGATGCATTGGATTCGATTTTAAGGCGGAACGATGTGATGTATTCGATGCAGCTTCGGCCGGGCGACATGCAGATCATCAACAACCATGTGACGTTGCACTCTCGGACTGAATTTGATGATTTCGATGATCCGCCGCGCAAGCGGTTGCTGTTTCGGCTGTGGTTGGCGCCGCCGGCGTCGCCTCGCTTGCCGGATAGCTGGCGCCCGGCGTACCGGTCGGTGGCGGCGGGCAGTGTGCGGGGTGGGATCATCGGCCAGGGGTATGACGATCGCTGTCGTGCTTTCGAGGCCCGGCAAGCGGCGGCGTTGGGCATGACCGCCGGCGGATGATGGCGTCAGCGGCCGCTTTCTGCGCGTGCCGTGGCGGCATCCCACACGGCTTTGCGGTCGGTGTCGAAGACGAGGGGTAGGTCGGCTGGCGTGGTGACCCAGGCGTGCTGGGCCAGCTCGGCTTCAAGCTGCTGGGCGCCCCAACCGGCATAACCAAAGGCGACGAGCACGTGACGCGGGGCGCCGTGGCGCGCGATTGTACGCAGGATCTCCGGGCTTGACGTCATGGCGATCCGGCCATCGATGTCGATGGTGCCTGGCTGATGGTAGCTGGCGTCGTGCAGGACGAAGCCGATTTGGGGCTGTACCGGGCCGCCGGCGAAGAGTTCGATGCTGCCGACGGCGCCATCGGCGTCCTGGCCGAGGGCCTGCATGAGATCGGCCATGGGGCGGCGTCCGAGCGGGCGGTTGATGGTAATGCCCATTGCGCCGGTCGGCGCGTGGCGCACCATGAGGATGACGGTTTGGGCGAAGCGGGGGTCGCTCATAGCGGGCGTGGCGACGAGAAGCTGTCCGGCGAGGGAGGCGCTGCCTTGGGTGATCTCGGGCGTGGCCTTGGCCCGGGTTGTGAAGCCGCAGGCGATCAGGATGGTGGCGGCGCGGCGGGTGAAGAGAGATCCGGTATGTTCCACGTGAAACATGCCTCGCGCTAGTCGCCTTGCAGGCGCACCAGCAGACTATCGAGTTGATCGAGGTCGCGATAGTGGATGCGCACTGTCCCACCATTGCCGCTGACCACGACTTCGACGCGCAAGCCGAGTTGGTCGGTCAGGCTGCGTTCGAGCGCGGTGATGTCGGGGTTTTTCGGCGTTGATTCGGCTTGGTTTGTTTTTGAGGGGCGGTCGGACTTGGCGGCCAGGGCTTCGGTTTGTCGCACCGAGAGACCGTCGGCGATCACGCGTTGGGCCAGTTCTGGCGCCGACGGGTGGCCCACGAGAGCGCGGGCGTGACCGGCGGTGAGTTGACCGATGCGCACGAGGATCTGGATGCCTTCCGGCAGAGTGAGCAGGCGCAGCGTATTGGCGATATGGCTGCGGGACTTGCCGACGATATCCGACAGGGCTTCCTGCGTGTGGTTGAACTGGCGGATCAGGCGGGCGAAGCCTTCGGCCTCTTCGATCGGGTCCAGCCCCTCGCGCAGCAGGTTCTCCACCAGTGCGGCGGCGGCGGTGTCGTTATCGGAGAGCGCGCGCACCAGGGCCGGCACCGCGTGCAGCTTGGCGGCCTGGGCGGCACGCCAGCGGCGTTCGCCGGCGATGATCTGGTAGCGGCCGGCAGTCGAGGGGTGGGCGCGCAGCAGCAGTGGCTGGAGGATGCCGTGCGTTCGCACCGAGCGGATCAGTTCGTCGAGCGGTTCCGGCCGGATGGTGGCCCGCGGTTGGTAGGGGTTGGGTTCCAGCAGGTCGATCGCGATGTCGCGGACGCCGGGATCCGAGGCGGTGGGCTGCGCCGCGGTGTCGCCCAGAAGCGCGGCCAAGCCGCGACCGAGGCGGGGTGGGGCGGGTTTGACGCTCACGACGTGGCATCCGCGGGCGTACGCTCACGGCGCAGCAGTTCGCCGGCGAGGCGGATGTAGGCCTGAGCGCCGGGCGAGCGGAAATCGTAGAGCAGCACCGGCTTGCCGTGGCTGGGGGCTTCGGAGACGCGGATATTGCGGGGGATCATCGTGTCGTAGACCTTTGCGCCGAAGAAGCTGCGGGCGTCCGCCGCGACCGCTTCGGACAGGTTGTTGCGGCGGTCGAACATGGTCAGGACGATGCCCTGGAGTTCAAGGTTCGGATTGAGCCCGCGGCGGACCATGTCGATCGTGCGGATCAGGCCGGAGATGCCTTCGAGCGCGTAGAACTCGCATTGCAGAGGGACCAGGACTGCGTCAGCGGCCACCAAGCCGTTCAGGGTAAGCAGTCCCAGGCTGGGGGGGCAGTCGATCAGGATGAAGTTGTAGGTGGGGGACGCGGCGCGGAGTGGCGACAGGGCATCGCGCAGGTGGAATTCGCGCCTGTCCCGATTGACAAGCTCGATTTCAGCGCCGGCCAGATCGTCGTCCGCGGGGACAAGGGACAGGTTCGGGATGAAAGTCTGCCGCGCGGCCTGCGCCGGAGTCACTTCCCCCGCGAGCATGCTGTAGGTGCCGGACGCCCTGTCGCGGCGCTCGACGCCGAGGCCGGTGGAGGCGTTACCTTGGGGGTCCAGGTCTATCAGCAGGACGTTTTCGCCCGTCGCGGCGAGTGCCGTTGCCAGATTGATCGCCGTTGTGGTCTTGCCGACGCCGCCCTTTTGGTTGGCAAGGGCCATGATACGCGTCGGTCGCGTTGGGCGAAGGATCGTCTCGGGACCTGGCGTTGTCGTGGACACGGGCGATATCGCTGATCCGGAGAATGCTAGCGCCTGGAGCTGTCTGGCTGGTCACGCGCTCCACATGCATGTGCCACTCGCGCGCGGCGGACGTCAATTCGGACTCGACATTGACGCCCTTGAGGAAGAGGCAAATGCCGCCGGGCGATAGCAGCGGCGCGCTGAGGGTCAGGAGGCGGGGCAGGGGCGCGAGGGCGCGTGAGGTGATCAGGGGGGCCGGTTCGAGTTTCACCGCTTCCGCACGGACGGCATGAACGGTCACCTTCACCCCCAAAGCGCGACCGGCTTCACGCAGAAACGCTGCTTTGCGCTGGTCGGCTTCGACCAAGTCGAACGGAATTTGCGTGGCGATGGCGAGAGCCAAGCCTGGAAAGCCACCGCCGGTGCCGAGGTCGATTGCCCGGGCGGTCCCCGGCGAAATGAATGGGACGAGCTGGAGAGAATCGGCGATGTGGCGCTGCCAGATTTCGGGCTCGTCGCCGCGGGCGATCAGGTTGATGACGCGGTTCCATCGCAGCAGCAAGGTGGCGAAGGCGTCGAGCCTCGCGCGTGTTTCACGTGGAACATCGCCTGGATCGGTCACTCCGCGGCGGCGGAGGGCTGCCTGGCCACCGTATCCCGCCTGCGAAGGTGGGCGGCGATGGCCGCCAGGGCGGCGGGGGTGATGCCCTGAATGCGGGCCGCCGCGCCAAGCGACGTCGGCCGGTGGCGAGTTAGCTTGTCGCGGACTTCGGCGGAGAGGCCGCCAATTTGGTCGAATGCCACATCGTGCAGCGGAACGGCCTCTTCGCGCCGGAAGGCGCGGATGTCGGCGTCCTGACGACCCAGGTACCCGGCGTAGCGGGCCTCGATTTCGAGTTGCGCCACCACGCGGGCTGGGAGTTCGGGCAGCCAGGGGAAGGCGGGCGCGAGTCGTTCGGCGGTCAGGTTTTCGTGGCCAAGCAGGTCCATGACCGACCGTCGGCGTCCGTCGGCTCGGACGTCGATGCCAAGCTTCGCCAAAGCGGGGGGCGTTGTGCCTTCGCGGTGGGCGCGGGCCAGCGCCGCGGAGACGGCATCGCGATGGAGGGCGAAGGCTGCGGCGCGTTGGGGTCCGACACAGCCGGAGGTGATGCCCTTGCCGGTCAGCCGCAGATCGGCGTTGTCGGCGCGGAGGTTGAGGCGATACTCGGCGCGGGAGGTGAACATACGGTACGGTTCGCTGACGCCGTGCGCGGTAAGGTCGTCGACCATGACCCCAAGATAAGCCTCTGCGCGGCTGAAGACGATCGGCGGCGATCCGCCAGCGAGGCGTGCGGCGTTAATGCCGGCGAGCAGTCCCTGCGCGGCGGCCTCCTCATAGCCGGTGGTGCCGTTGAGTTGTCCGGCCAGGAACAGGCCAGGCAGGGCGCGGATCTCAAGCGATGGTGCAAGCGCACGAGGGTCGACGTAGTCGTATTCCACCGCGTAGCCGGGGCGGAGCATGCGTGCGTGCTCAAGGCCGGGTATGGTGGCCAGCAGTTGCTGCTGGACGTCGGCGGGCAGGCTGGTGGAGATCCCGTTGGGATAGACGGTGTCGTCGTCGAGCCCTTCCGGCTCCAGGAAGATGTTGTGGCGATCGCGGCTGGCGAACCGCACGATCTTGTCTTCTATCGAGGGACAGTAGCGGGGGCCGGAGCCGGCGATGTGACCGCCGTAGACGGCGGATCGATGCAGATTCGCACGGATGAGGGCGTGTGTCGCTGGCGTGGTGGCTGTCACGCGGCAACTGATTTGCGGATTTGTGATCCGATCGGTCAATGTGCTGAATGGTTCTGGGATCGTATCGCCCGGGTCGGGCGCCAGGCCCTCCCAGTCGATCGTACGCCGGTCGAGCCGCGGCGGGGTGCCCGTCTTCAACCGGCCGAGCGGCAAATCGAGCTGTGAGAGAGAGCGCGCCAAACCGACGGATGGCGCCTCATCGACGCGGCCTGCTGGGGTTTGGCGATCCCCGATATGCATTACGCCGCGCAGGAACGTGCCCGCGGTCAGGACGGCCGCACCACACGCGACCCGTCCGCCGCTGGCGCAGATCAGCGCAGAGAGGCGGCCGTCGGGTCCGATCTCCAGGCCTTCCACCGGATCCGCCCTGATTTCCAGGTTCGGCGTGGCGGCGAGTAGCGAGGTGATTGCCTGGCGATACAGGGCGCGGTCGGCCTGGGCGCGCGGGCCTCGTACGGCAGGACCCTTGCTCCGGTTCAGCAGCTTGAAATGGATCCCGGCCATGTCGGCCGCGCGGGCCATCAGTCCGTCGAGCGCGTCGATCTCCCGCACCAGGTGGCCCTTGCCGATGCCACCGATCGAGGGGTTGCACGACATCTCGCCGATCGTGTCGAGCCGATGGGTCAGCAACAGCGTGCGCGCACCGATGCGGGCAGCGGCGGCGGCGGCTTCACAGCCGGCATGGCCGCCGCCGACCACCACCACGTCCCACCGATCCGGCGCCAGCCGCGACATGCTTTGCGTCCTGTTCCCACGCAGGTCATATATAACTCTGTCCGGAAACCATAGGGAACGTCGGGACGGCAACAGGAATGCCGCACCGCTGTGCGAGGGTCCCATCCACGTGTCACTGATTCCGCACGACTTCCTGGTGGGCCTGCTGCGGGCATATGGGTATCCCGCACTCGCGGTGCTGATCGCGCTGGAGTGCCTGGGACTGCCGCTGCCTGGCGAGACGCTGCTGATCGGCGGTGCGCTGGTCGCGATCCATACGCAGCACATCAATATCCACCTGGTGGTGGTGTCGGCCACGATTGGGGCCATCGTCGGACAGCTTGGCGGCTACCTGATCGGCTACACGCTCGGCTATCGGATGTTGCGACGGTATGGCGCCCGCGTTGGACTGACGGCGTCGCGGCTTGCCCTGGGGCGCCTGCTGTTTCGCCGCCACGGGGTCAAGGTCCTGGTGGTGTCGCGCTTCGTTGCGCTGTTGCGCCAGTTGGCCGGTCTGCTTGCTGGCGCGACGCGGATGCCATGGCCGCGGTTCATGGCAGGCAATGTCGTTGGCAGCGTGCTGTGGGCGGCGGGATATGGCTACGGCGCCGCGGCCCTCGGCGACACCTTGAAGCATGTCGCCGGGCCAGTGGCGCTGCTACTTGGTGCTGGGGTGGTCATCGCTGTGGTCGTCGGCGTGTTGTGGGTCAGGCGGCGCGAGCGGGAACTCATCGAACGTCCGTCCAGGGCCCGCCGTGCGTTGAGTTAGGCGGGCGCCTGGCCGTATCCGGATTTGTAGATACGACGATCGCTACGCTGCGCCGCGTTTCGCCTCCGACCGCGATTCGGCGAGATGATCGAACCGCCGGCGATATGTTCCCAGACCCAGCGTCTGCGAGCGCAGCTCGATGATCAGATCGTGCAGTTCGGCTTCGGGCACCAGCGATTCGACGTCGTCCCAACCGCTCCAGCCTTGACGCTCCGCGTAACCCAGGATCTGGCCGCGGTGACCGGTAAGAAGCCGTTGCGCGCGCGCGGTGAATTCGTTCGGCACGCTGATCGTGACATGATCGATCGGTTCCAGCAGGACCGGGTCGGCCTTCGCCAGGCCCTCCTGCATGGCGATGCGTGTCGCGGTCTTGAACGCCATGTCGGAACTGTCGACCGCGTGAAACTGGCCGTCGGTGAGGGTGACGGAGATATCCACCACCGGAAAGCCGAACGGCCCCTTCTTGGCGGCATCCTCGGCTGCCTCGCCGACAGCGGGGATGAAGTTGCGCGGCACCGAACCGCCGACGACCTTGTCGATGAACTCGAAGCCGGCGCCGCGCGGCCTTGGCGCGATGTCGATCTTTACGTCAGCGAACTGACCGTGCCCGCCGGTCTGGCGCTTCAACCGGCCATGCTCGTGCACGGCGCGGCGGATCGTTTCTTTGTAGGCGACCTGCGGGCGCTGCGTCGTGACCTTGAGCCCATAGTTTCGCGCCAGCCGTTCGAGCGTGGTGTTGAGATGGATTTCGCCCTGGCCGTGCAGGACGGTCTCACCGGTGTCGGGCTGATGCTCGATCGTAAGGGTCTGGTCTTCCTCGAGCAGCTTCTGCAGCGCGCCGGAGAGTTTGACATCGTCCTTGCGGTCCGTGGTGAAGATCGCCATTGCATAGACCGGGGGCGGCGGCGCGGGAAACGGCAACTGCTCGGGTGCGCCATTCGAGGACACGGTCATTCCTGTGGCAACACTTTCCAACCGGCCGAGTGCCACCAGTTCGCCGGCGGTTGCCTCGCCGCCCTTGGCAAGGTCGCCGCCAGCAACGTGGTAGATGCCGCCAAGCCGATTGGTGCCGAGCGTCACCCCGTCCTTGATCGCGCCGCGCCAGATGCGCGCATAGGATAGCTTGCCGGTGTGGCCGGCGTGCACCGTCTTGAAGGCCTGAGCCAGCGGCGGCCCATCCGTTGCGATGCCGTTTCGTTCCGCGGTCTCGGTGTTGAATGGCGTGTCGTGACGCAGTGCTTTCCACAGCCGGCGCACGCCGTGCGCGTTGTCCGCGCCGCCGAGCAGGACCTCGATCACCGAGCCTGCGGCAAGGTCCTTGCGCAGGTCGGCGTAAATTTCGGCTGTGGTGGGCTTGACGTCCTCCAGCACCTTTTCCAACAGCGTATCGTCGTGGTCGGCCAGGGTTTCGACCAGTTTGTTCAACGCCTCCTCTTCCGCCGCCGACATTTCGGAGGGGATCTGAATCAGCTCGGACGGCTGCCCCTTGCGATATTGGTACGCACGTTCGCTGACCACGTCGACATACCCGGTGATGGCTTCGCCGTGCCGGATCGGCACCTGACGCAATACCAGCGGCGCACTGGCGAACGCCTGCAGGGAGGACAGTGTGTCGGCCACGCTGCCTTCCAATATTTCGATCTTGTTGATGAACACCATGTGGGGCACGCCAAGGTCGGCGAGCTGCTTCAACACCGGCGACACTGCGAGCGCGCGGGCCGGCGTTGGCTCGCACACGACAACGGCGAGATCGACCACCGCCAACGCGGCGGCGACCTCGTGGGCGAATTCGATTGAGCCGGGGCAATCGAGGATCGACCAGGCGTCACCAAGATACTGACAATGGCCAAGGCGGAGCTCGGTGGTGCTCGGTCGGTTGCGGGGATCCGCCGGTCGCTTCACTGGCGCGCCGGCAGCCTCCATCAGGGCGTCGAACAGCGCGGATTTGCCGCTGCCGTACGGCCCGACCAGTGCCACCGAGCGGGGACTTCTGCCGTTCTGGGTTCCTGACATGCGGGCGCCTCCTCATGTTGACGGGCACCTGCCGGGCCGCGGCGCCCTTGAGGGGGCGATCCTAGGCCGACTCGTTGGGATGGTGGAGTCCCTGGAATGTCACATGCGTGAACGCCCTGGCGGCAAGCGGCATTCCGTTGCAATCTTGGAGACAACAGCGCCGGGGTCTCGGCGCGATAAAAGGATGCGCCGGTATGAATGTCGTCACGCCCGCCCTCTATCAAGTCGCCCCCTATCAGGTTGAGGCTTTCAACTCATCGAAGGCCTCGGAGAACAAGATCCACGACGACGCGGTTGCGCGGCAGTTTGGGTTCTCCGGCGGTTTGGTGCCGGGCGTTGACATCTATGGCTACATGACCCATCAGCCCGTCGCGCGTTGGGGCCGCGCCTGGCTGGAGCGCGGAATCGGGACGTGCCGATTGCTGAAGCCGG
>Ga0326727_10020346_pt1 | contig 13191 bp, 11 predicted proteins | sample MB2enrmetagenome_FD_207643 | JGI IMG/M metagenome (GOLD analysis project Ga0326727, IMG submission 207643) | Lab enriched peat soil microbial communities from McLean, Ithaca, NY, United States - MB29MY | ecosystem: Environmental > Terrestrial > Soil > Wetlands > Peat | place: USA: New York...
CATTACTTAGGAAAGGCGTCAAGGGGCTAAGCCCCTTGTGGGGGTCCAGGGGGCAAAGCCCCCTGGTGGGGTCCGGGGCAACGCCCCGGCGGGTTCAGCACAGGCCCGCCGCCAGCTCCCGCAGCCCGTCAGGATTACGCAGGACGATTTCGGTCGGCGATGGCATCTCGATCAGCCGCTCCTTGCGCAGGCGTGTCATGGTGCGGCTGACGGTTTCGACGGTCAGGCCCAGATAGTCGGCGATGTCGGTGCGTGCCATCGGCAGCAGGATGTGCCGGCCGGCGGCGGCACAGGACTGGCGGGCCAGCAGGAAGGAGGCGACCCGCTCGCGCGCGGTCTTGCGGCCGAGCAGCAGCATCTGCTCCTGCGCCGCCACCAGCTCGTTGGACGCCACGTCCAGCAGCCGCCGTTCCATGGCGGGGAAGTCGTCGAGCAGATGGCGCAGGCGGGTGCGTGAGAAACGGCAGACCTGGGTGGGTTCGACCGCCTCGGCGCTGAACGCGTAGCTGGAGGAGACGGCGAGGCCCAGGAAGGTGCCGGCGGCGGCGAAGCCGGTTACCTGGCGCCTTCCGTCGGGCAGCAGTTTGAACAGTTTTGCCGTGCCCTGAGTGACGTTGAAGAAGTGCTCGGCCGGGTCGCCCTCGGTGATGAAGCTGCGCCCGGTCGGCACCGGCGTGGGCACCGCGAGGGCGGCCAGCCTTTCCAGATCGCGGTCGTCGATGGCGGCGCAGACGCTGGCCCGGCGCGCCCCGCACGACCCGCAGGGCTCCGTACCGTGCGGGGCGGAAAGCGGACGGGCACGCATCGTCGTCATTGCCATCTCCCTGTCGGCGGTCATGGCCCCCGATGCGATCCTGGGTGCGTTCCTGGCCGGACTTCCGCCCGGCGTCAGCCTAGCATCACCGCGTTGCAATACGATACCATGCCTCGCGCGTTTTTTGATCCTCTGCATTGACCATTCCGGCTTGATGCCCCAGCCGGCGCGCCGCCTGGCCCGGAGGCGGCCAGGGCGGCAGGAAATGCCGGCCGCTTAACCGCCGCGTAACCACGCGGCGCGAGGCTGCGCCACCCGGCAGAAGGCCGGGCCAGCACGAGCCGGGTCACCATGGGAACCTCCCATCTCGCCGCGACCGATGCCAGCACCCCCATATGGCGACTCCTCCGGCAGCTCCGGTCGCCGGGTGAGCGCGCGGCACGGCGTCGCCGCTGCCCGCATCCGGCGGGCCGGCCCGGAGGATCGCGGCGGTGAACGGGCTGCTGGAAGGGCTGAAGGCGCTCGGCCCGGGGCGGCTGGCCGCCATGGGCGCGGTCGCCGCCGCCATGCTCGGGCTGCTGGCCATGCTCATGCTGCGCACCCCCGCCGACCGCATGGCGCTGCTCTATGCCGATCTCGACCCGCGCGAGGCCGGGCAGGTGGTCGAACTGCTGGAACGCCAGCACGTGCCGCACCAGCTGGCCGGCGGCGGCGGCGAAATCATGGTGCCGGCCGACCAGGTGGCGCGGCTGCGCCTGATGCTGGCCAAGGAGGGGCTGCCGACCGGCGGCTCCGTCGGCTACGAGATTTTCGACCGCGGCGACGGCCTGACCGCCAACCAGTTCCAGCAGGAGATGAACCAGTCGCGCGCGCTGGAAGGCGAGCTGGCGCGCACCATCCGCGGCATTTCCGGCGTGCGCGGCGTGCGCGTGCATCTGGTGATGCCGCGGCGCGAGCCGTTCGCCCGCGAGCGGCAGGACGCGCAGGCCTCGGTGCTGCTGACCATGGCCGGCGCCGCGCGCATGGACAGCGAGGGCGTGCAGGCCATCCTGAACCTGGTATCCGCGTCGGTGCCGGGTCTGCGGCCGCAGAACATCGCCGTCATCGACAGCCGGGGCAACGTGCTGTCGCGCGCCGGCAGCCCCACCGGCCCGGCCGCCGCGGCGCAATCCACCGAGGAGCTGCGCCGCGCCACCGAATTGCGGGTGGCCCGCGCGGTCGAGGAAATGCTGGAGCGCAGCCTGGGCGCCGGGCGGGTGCGCGCCGAGGCGACGGTCGAGATGGATTTCGACCAGGTGCATGAGACGCAGGAGCGTTTCGACCCCGACGGCCAGGTGGTGCGCAGCAGCCAGACGGTGAACGGCAACAGCCGCAGCACGGAAACCGCCGCCAACGTGTCGGTGCAGAACAACCTGCCGAATGCCGATGCCGGGCGCGAAGGCGCCGGCAGCCAGGAACAGAAGCAGGAAGAAACCACCAACTACGAAATCAGCAAAACCGTGCGCACCCTGGTGCGCGAGCAGCCGCAGATCCGCCGCCTGAGCCTCGCCGTGCTGGTCGATGGCGCCGAGGAAAAGGGCGCCGACGGGGTGCTGGCGTGGCGGCCGCGCAGCGCCGAGGAACTGGAACGCATCGCCCGGCTGGTGCGCACGGCGATCGGCTTCGACGACAAGCGCGGCGACCATGTCGAGGTGGTGAACATGCGCTTTGCCGCCGATCCGGACAGCACGGGCGCCGAGCCGCGCGGGCTGTTCGGCCTGCCGCTCGACCGCGGCGACCTGATGCGGCTGGCGCAGACCGCGCTGCTCGGCGCGGTGGCCGTGGCCGCCCTGCTGCTGGTGCTGCGGCCGATGGTGCTGCGCCTGACCGCGCCGATGACGGCGATGGCGGCGCTGCCCGGCGCGGCGGGCGCGGCCGGCATGGCGGCGATGGGCGGCGGCGCCGGCGCGCTGGCGCTGGGCGGCGGCGCCGAAACCGGCGCGCTGCTGGGCAGGCCCGATCCGGTCACCGGCGAACTGGCGTTCCTCGGCGGCGCGGCCGGCGCGCTGGAGGATGAAAGCATGGTACGGGTGAGCAACATCGAAGGCCAGCTGCGTGCCTCCTCGGTCCGCCGGCTGACCGAGCTGGTCGACAAGCATCCCGAGGAAAGCCTGTCGATCCTGCGCGCCTGGATGCAGCAGGAGCGGCGGTGATGGCCCGGGTTCCGGACGAATACCGCGCGCTGACCGGCCCGCAGAAGGCGGCGGTGCTGATGCTCGCGCTCGGGGAGGACCAGTGCGGGCGCCTGTTCGGCATGATGCACGAGGAGGAAATCAAGGAGCTGTCGGCCACCATGGCGCAGCTCGGGCCGGTGCGCTCGGACATCGTCGAGCGGCTGTGCGAGGAGTTTGCCGACAGCCTGGGCAGCGCCAGCAGCCTGGTGGGCAGCTTCGAGAACACCGAACGGCTGCTGCTGAAAACCCTGCCGCGCGAGCGGGTGGCGCAGATCATGGAGGAAATCCGCGGGCCGGCCGGGCGCACCATGTGGGACAAGCTCGGCAACGTGCATGAGGCGGTGCTGGCCAACTACCTGAAGAACGAATACCCGCAGACCGTCGCCGTGGTGCTGTCGAAGGTGAAGTCCGACCATGCCGCGCGCGTGCTGGCGATGCTGCCGGACAGTTTCGCCATGGAAGTGGTCATGCGCATGCTGCGCATGGAAAGCGTGCAGAAAGACGTGCTGGACGGGGTGGAGCGCACGCTGCGGGCCGAATTCATGTCCAACCTGGCCCGCAGCACGCGGCGCGACGCGCACGAAATGATGGCCGACATCTTCAATAATCTCGACCGCCAGGCCGAGACGCGGTTCCTGGCGGCGCTGGAGGAGCGCAACCGCGAGGCGGCGGAGCGCATCAAGTCGCTGATGTTCACCTTCGACGACCTCCAGCGTCTGGGCAGCCCGGCGATGCAGACGCTGCTGCGCTCGGTGGAAAAGGACAAGCTGCCGCTGGCGCTGAAAGGCGCGTCGGACAAGCTGCGCGACATGTTCTTCGCCAATCTTTCCGAACGCGCCGGCAAGATGCTGCGCGAGGAGATCGACGCGCTGGGCCCGGTGAAGCTGCGCGAGGTGGACGAGGCGCAGGCCGCTATCGTGGCGCTGGCCAAGGATCTGGCCGCGCAGGGCCAGATCGAGATCGCCGAGAACAAGGACGAGGAGCTGGTGTACTAGCATGGACGCACCCGGCATCGCCGCATCCGCCCGCAAACCGGGCGCTCCCGCACCGGCCCGACCCGCCCAGGGGCCGGCCGGCCGGCCGCGGCGCCCGGCCATCCTGTTCGCCGAGGATTTCGACGCCCCGCCCGGCATTACCGTGCTCGACGATCCGCCGGAGGAGCCCGAACCCCCGCCGCCCCCGCCGCCGCCGGCGATCACCGAGGCCGACCTCGCCGTGGCGCGCGCCGACGCCTATGCCGAGGGCCACCGCAACGGGCTCGCGCAGGCCGCGGCCGACCGCGCCGAGGTCACACGGCAGATGCTGGGCACGATCGCCGAACGGCTGGCCGGCGCCGGCGCCGAGGCGAAGCGCATCGCCGAGGAACAGGCCGATGCGGTGGCGCGCCTGCTGCTGGGCACGCTGGCGGCCGTGCTGCCGGCGACCTGCGCCCGCCATGGCGCCGCCGAGGTGGCGGCGCTGACCCGCGCCGTGCTGCCGGCGCTGGTGCGCGAGCCGCGCGTGACCATCCGCATCAGCCCGCACGTGGTCCGCGCGGTGGAACAGGAACTGGCCCGGCTCGACCCGGACCTGCATGGCCGCGTGTCGCTGGTGCCGACCGACGCGGTGGCGCCGGGCGATGCGCGCATCGCCTGGCAGGACGGCGCGGCGGTGCGCGATGCCGCCGCGCTGTGGCGCGAGGTGGTTGGTGCCCTGGCGCCGCTGGGCCTGCTGCCGTCCGTTCCTGCGCTGCCCGATTCCGCACTGCCCGATTCTGGGCCCGTCCGCACCGTCGCTGCCTGAGAACGAGGAAAGTTATGTCCGATAACATGGACCTCACCGAGCTGGGCGATGCCGCCGCTGCCGCGCCCGAACCGGCCGGTCCGCGCACCGCGCGCGACCTGGAGGCCGTGTACGACATCCCGGTCACCGTCAGTGCGGTGCTGGGCAAGGCCACCATGCAGGTCAGCCAGCTGCTCAAGCTCGGCCGCGGCGCGGTGGTGGAGCTCGACCGCAAGCTCGGCGAGGCGATCGACATCTATGTCAACAACCGCCTGGTGGCGCGCGGCGAGGTTGTTATGGTCGATGACAACCGGCTCGGCGTGACCATGACCGAGATCGTCAAAGGCGACCAGCGGGGCTGACGCGACGCACGCAACCGCGGCGGGAGAGCCAACACATGCGAGTCCTCATCATCGGATCGCTGGCCGGCGAGCTCGGCCAGGCCGCGCGCATGGCGATGGCGCGCGGGGCGCGGCTGGACCAGGCCGACGACGTGGAACAGGGGCTGGCCCGGGCGCGCGCCGATGCGCGGTTCGACCTGGTGCTGTGCGACCTGGCGCACGATATCGGCGCGCTGGTGGCCGCGCTGGCCGCCGAGCGCATGGCCATTCCGGTGGTGGCCTGCGGCGTGAACCCCGACCCCGAGGCCGCCGTGCGGGCGATCCGGGCGGGCGCGCGCGAGTTCCTGCCGCTGCCGCCCGACCCCGACCTGATCGCCGCCATCCTGCAGGCCGCCGGCGGCGAAAGCCACACGCTGGTGGCGCGCGACCCGGCGATGCTGGCGGCGGTACGGCGGGCCGAACAGGTCGCCGCCGCCGAGGCGTCGGTGCTGATCACCGGCGAAAGCGGCACCGGCAAGGAAGTTCTGGCCCGGCACATCCATCACCGCAGCCGCCGCGCCGCCGGCCCGTTCGTGGCGCTGAACTGCGCCGCCATTCCGGAAAACCTGCTGGAATCGGAGCTGTTCGGCCACGAGAAAGGCGCCTTTTCCGGCGCGCTGGCGCGGCGCGTGGGCAAGTTCGAGGCAGCCGACGGCGGCACGCTGCTGCTCGACGAAATCAGCGAGATGGAAGTGCGGCTGCAGGCCAAGCTGCTGCGCGCGTTGCAGGAGCGCGAGATCGACCGGGTGGGCGGCAGCGCGCCGGTGCGGGTGAATGTGCGCATCCTGGCCACCAGCAACCGCGACCTGCCGGCCGAGGTGGCGCGCGGGGGGTTCCGCGAAGACCTGTATTTCCGCCTGAACGTGGTGTCGCTGCGCATTCCGGCGCTGCGCGAGCGGCCGGGCGACATCCCGCCGCTGGCCGAACATTTCGCCCGCCGCTACGCCGAGGTGAACGGGCTGCCGCCGCGCCCGCTGACCGCGGAGGCGCTGCGCCTGCTGGCCACCCATGCCTGGCGCGGCAATGTGCGCGAGCTGGAAAACACCCTGCACCGCGCCGTGCTGCTGGCCTGCGGCGACGTGATCGGCGTCGATGCCATCGAACTCGCGCCGGGCGGCCGCAGCCCCTCGCCGGCCGGCGCGCCGCCGGCCGGCGAGGGCGTGGCCGGGCTGGTCGGCCGCCGCATGGACGATGTCGAGCGCGACCTGATCCTGGAAACGCTGTCGCACACCCTGGGCAACCGCACCCACGCCGCCACCATCCTGGGCATTTCCATCCGCGCCCTGCGCAACAAGCTGCGCGACTACGCGGCGCAGGGCATTCCGGTGCCGCCGCCGCCGGCCGGCATCGCGGTGCCGCTCGCCCCCGTCGCGGTCTGACGCCGCGATGTCGGGCAGCGCGCCGATCCAGCTGAGCGGCCTCGCCTCCCGGCTGCGCGTGGCGGCGCCCGGCACCGATGTGTGGCTGGCGATCGGCGTGGTGGCGCTGCTGTCGGTGCTGATCCTGCCGCTGCCCACGCTGGTGCTCGATCTGGGGCTGGCGTTGTCCATCACCTCCTCGGTGCTGGTGCTGATGGTGGCGTTGTTCCTGCAGCGGCCGCTCGATTTCACCAGCTTTCCCACGCTGCTGCTGCTGACCACGCTGCTGCGGCTGTCGCTGAACGTGGCGACCACGCGGCTGATCCTGTCGCGCGGCAACGAGGGGCCGTCGGCCGCCGGCCACGTGGTGCAGGCCTTCGGCGGCTTCCTGATGGGCGGCGACGTGGTGATCGGCCTGATCCTGTTCGCCATCCTGCTGGTGGTGAACTTCATGGTCATCACCAAAGGCTCGGGCCGCATTGCCGAAGTGGCGGCGCGGTTCAGCCTGGATGCCATGCCGGGCAAGCAGATGGCGATCGACGCCGAATTGTCGGCCGGCTCGATCAACGAGGTGGTGGCGCGGGCCCGGCGGCGTGAGCTGCAGGAGGAAAGCGGCTTTTACGGCGCCATGGACGGTGCGGCGAAATTTGTCCGCGGCGACGCCATCGCGGCCTTGCTGATCACCTTCATCAACATCCTGGGCGGGCTGGCGATCGGTCTGGTGCGGCACGGCATGCCGTTCGCCGATGCCGCCGCCACCTACACCACGCTGACCGTCGGCGACGGGCTGGTGTCGCAGATACCGGCCCTGCTGGTCTCCACCGCCGCCGGCATCGTGGTCACCAAGGGCAGCACCGAGGGCACCGCGGATGCGGCGCTGATGCGCCAGCTCGGCACCAATCCGAAGCCGCTGGCGCTCGCCGGCGGCGCCGCGGCGGTGCTGGCGCTGATGCCAGGGCTGCCGACGCTGCCCTTCCTGGTGCTGGCCGGGCTCGCCGGCACGGCCGCCTTCATGCGCCACCGCCACCCGCCCGAGGCACAGGCCGCGCCGCCGCCGCCGCCGATGGCGCCCGGCGAGCCGCCGATCAGCGACGCGCTGCGCATGGACATGATCCGGCTGGAGCTCGGGCTCGGGCTGCTCGGTCTGGCCGGCGGCGAGCAGCCGCGGCTGACCGAGCAGATCAAGGCGCTGCGCCGCACCATCGCCAGCGAGATGGGCTATGTGCTGCCGCCGGTGCGCATTCAGGACAACATGCAGCTCAAGCCGGACGGTTATTCGGTGCGCATCAAGGAAATCGAGGCTGGGCGCGGCGAGATCCGGGCCGGCATGATGCTGGCGATGGACCCGAATGGCGGCATTCCGCCGCTGGCCGGGGAGCGTACCATCGAGCCCGCCTTCGGCCTGCCGGCGCTGTGGATCGACCCGGCGCTGCGCGAGGAGGCGGTGTTCCGCGGCTGCACCGTGGTCGATCCGCCCAGCGTGCTGGCCACCCATCTGACCGAAATCGTGCGCCAGACCATGGCCGAACTGCTTTCCTTCGCCGAGACGCAGAAGCTGCTGGATGAGCTGCCGCGCGAGCAGCAGAAGCTGGTGGCCGAGCTGATCCCGTCGCAGATCACCGTGGGCGGGGTGCAGCGCGTGCTGCAAATGCTGCTGGCCGAGCGCATTTCCATCCGCGACCTGCCGACCATTCTGGAAGGCATCCAGGAAGCCTGCGCCGGCGGCGCGCGCGCCATCCCTTCCATCGTCGGCCATGTGCGGTCGCGGCTGGCGCGCCAGATCAGCGACTCCCATGTCGGCGGCGGCGGCTATATCCCGCTGGTCACCCTCAGCCCGGACTGGGAGACGGCGTTCGCCGAATCGCTGGTCGGCCCGCCCGAGGACCGGCAACTCGCCATGGCGCCGTCCCGGCTTGGCGAGTTCATGCAGGCGCTGCGCAAGGTGTTCGACCAGGCCACCCAGGCCGGCGAGGCGCCGGTGCTGCTGACCAGCGGCGGCATCCGGTTCCATGTGCGGGCGATCGTTGAGCGGATCCGGCCGGCGACGCCGGTGCTGGCGCAGGCGGAGATTTTTCCCCGCGTGCGCATTCGGACGGTGGGGACGATTTGAGCGGGCAGCAAGCAAGGTCAGGGGCGCTGCTGGACCCCGCCAGGAGGCAGTGGCCCCCTGGGCCCTTAAGTAATGGGTCCAGGGGCGAACGCCCCTGGTGGGGTGCAGGGGCGAAGCCCCTGCCGGGGTCCGGGGCAGCGCCCCGGCAGGCCCCCCGATGCGTCTGAAGCTCTACCGCGCCGCCGACACCGCCGAAGCGATCGCCCTGGTCCGTGCCGAGCTGGGTGGCGACGCGCTGATCCTGTCCTCGCGCCGGGTTCAGGGTGGCGTGGAGGTAACGGCCGCGCTGGAGCCCGACACCGAGCCGCCGCCTGCGCCGCTGCCCGCGCCCGACCCTCGCCGCGCCGCCGCCTTCGTCTGGCACGGCGTGCCGGCCGGGCTGGCGCGGCGGCTGGAAGCGGGGCCGCTGCCTTTTGCGTTGTCGGCGGTGCTGCGTTTCGAGAAGCTGGCGCTGGGGGATGCCGCGCCGCCGCTGATGGTGGTCGGCCCGCCCGGGGCCGGCAAGACACTGACGGTGGCGCGGCTCGCCGCGCGGCTGGTGATGGCCGGCACGGCGCCAATGGTGGTCACCGCCGACGGCAAGCGCGCCGGGGCGGCGGAACAACTGGCCGCCTTTACCCGCCTGCTCGGCCTGCAATTGCTGGTCGCCAGCGCGCCGGCGGCCTTGTCGCGCGCGCTGGCGCGGCGGGAAGCGGGGGCGCCGGTGCTGATCGACACGCCCGGCACCGACCCGTTCGAGGCTGGCCAGCGCGAGGACATCGCGGCTTTGGCCGCCACCGCCGGGGCCCGGCTTGCGGTGGTGCTGCCGGCCGGGCTGGATGTGGGCGAGGCCACCGACCTGGCCGGCGCCTATGCCACCTGCGGCGCGCGGCTGCTGGCGGCGACGCGGCTGGACCTGGCGCGGCGCATCGGCGCGGTGCTGGCCGCCGCCGGCGCCGGGCTGGCGCTGGCGGAGGCTGGGATCGGCCCCGGAGCCGCCGACGGGCTTGTGCCCATGACCCCCGACCTGCTGGCCACACGGCTGATGCGGGTTCCCCAGCTTTCCGCCGCCGGTACCGGAGCGCGCCCGACATGACCGCCGCCACCACCCTCGGCCCGCCCGTCCCCGTCCCTGTCCCTGCACCGGCCCGGGCCGGCCGCATTCTGGCCGTCGCCTCCGGGAAGGGCGGGGTCGGCAAGACCTGGTTCGCCATTACCCTCGCGCATGCCCTGGCGCGCGCCGGGGAGCGGGTGCTGCTGTTCGACGGCGATCTCGGTCTCGCCAATGTCGATATCCAGCTTGGCCTGACGCCGGCGCATGATCTCGCCTCGGTCGTGGACGGGCGGATCGGGCTGGCCGCCGCGGCGCAGGCGCATGAAGGCGGGTTCGCCATCCTGGCCGGGCGCTCCGGCTCCGGCGCGCTGTCGCAGCTGCCGCCGGCGACGCTCGAGGATCTGCTGGCGGCGCTGCGGCAGGAATCGACGCGCCTCGATCGCGTGGTGCTGGATCTCGGCGCCGGGCTCGATCGCAGCGTGCGCCGCATGTCCGGGTTTGCCGACACGCTGCTGGTGGTGGCCACCGAGGAGCCGACCAGCCTGACCGATGCCTATGCCGCGCTGAAGCTGCATGCGGCCGATGTGCCGGCGGGGGAGGCGCGGGTGGTGGTGAACCAGGCCAGCAGCCGGACCGCCGGCGAGCGCACCTACGCGACGCTGGCGCGCGCCTGCAGGTCCTTTCTTGGCCGCGCGCCGGCGCTGGCCGGGGTGGTGCGCCGCGACGACCGGGTGCGCGAGGCGATCCGGCGGCAGACGCTGTTCCTGACCCGCCATCCGACCGCACCGGCGGCGGCCGATGTCGAGGCGATTGCCGCGGGGCTGCGGTGCCCTTAGCGCGAGGCGCGCATCCGACACTTGTCTGGCGCGGCGGCGGCTGATACGGGTTGAAACGATGTTCCGCCACGCCATCCTTGCCGTGCTGTTTCCGGTCGCGCTGCTGTGCGCCGGGCCCGCGGGGAGTACCGCGTCCGGCTGTCCGGCCACCCCGGATATGGCGGCCCCGGAGGCCATGACGGGGACATTGCCGCGAGTCGCCGCGGCGCTGAAGGCCGGCCGGCTGAACGTGCTGGCCATCGGCTCGGGCTCCGTGCTGGGCGCGCGTGGGCGGCCGGAAGGCTCGTTCAGCGACCTGATGGTGCAGGAACTGCGCGCGGCGGCGCCCGGTGCCGACATCCGCCTGACCGTGCAGGGCAAGCGGGGCATGACCGCAGCCGACATGCTCCCCGCCCTTCGTCGCGACCTGGACGGGAAGGGATATGCCCTGGTGATCTGGCAGACCGGCACGGTGGAAGCGGCGCGCAGGCTGCCGACCGAGGAATTCGCCCGCACGCTGGATGCCGGCGCCGAGGCGGTGCGGGCCGCGGGGGCGGATCTGCTGCTGGTCGATCCTCAGTACAGCCGGATGCTGCAATCGCACACCACCCTTGCCCCGTACCGCGAGACGATGGCCGAGGCCGCCCAACGCCACGCCGCGGTGCTGTTCCGCCGCTTCGACCTGATCCGGCGATGGGTGGAAGGCGGGGATATCGACCTGGAACGTGCCGCCGCGCCGGAGCGGCGGAAAACGTCCGAACGGTTAAATGCGTGCCTGGGGCAGGCAATGGCGCATACCGTGCTGCGGGCCATCGGGCTGGCGCGTATCTGACAGCGCAGACAGGCCCAAACGAATAAAAGTTTTTGGTTCTTTTTTTCAAAAAAGAACAAGACTTCTTTTTGAAAAAAGAAGCAAAAACTTTTATTCGTTTTTATCCTCGCTCCGCGGGTTTGGGTCAGAACACCCCGTCGATCAGGCCGTCGCCGGTCAGGCCGATATGCTCCGCCGCCGGCACCCGCGGCAGGCCCGGCATGGTCATGATGTCGCCGCAAATCGCCACCACGAAGCCCGCACCGGCCGACAGGCGCACATCACGCACCGGCAGCACATGGCCTTCCGGGGCGCCCAGCACGGCAGGGTCGGCGGTGAAACTGTACTGGGTCTTGGCGATACATACCGGCACCTGGCCAAACCCCGCCTGCTCCCACGCCTTCAGCTTGCGCGCGACCGCCCGCGGCACGGCAATGTCGGCGGCGCGGTAGATCTCGCGGGCGATGGTGCGGATCTTGCCGTCCAGCTTCTGGTCGTCGGAATAAAGCGGGCGGAACCGCGCGGCGCCGGCTTGCACCCGCTCCATGACGGCGCGGGCCAGCCCGGCCGCGCCGGCGGCGCCGTCGCCCCAGTGCGTGCAGACGAAGGCGCGCGAGCCCAGTCCCGCCATCGCCGCCTGCACCACGGCAATCTCCGCCTCGGTGTCGGTGGTGAAACGGTTCAGCGCCACCAGCACGGGCAGCCCGAACTTGCCCAGATTCTCGACATGGCGGGCCAGGTTGGCCACGCCGCGTTGCACGGCGGCGACATCCTCGACCGCCAGCGCCGCCTTGTCCTCGCCGCCCTGCATTTTCAGCGCCCGCACGGTGGCGACCACCACCGCACAGGACGGCGCCAGACCGGCGAGCCGGCATTTGATGTCGAGGAACTTCTCGCCGCCGAGATCGGCGCCGAAGCCGGCCTCGGTCACCACCACATCGGCAAGCTTCAGGCCGAGCCGGGTCGCCTGCACCGAGTTGCAGCCATGCGCGATGTTGGCGAACGGCCCGCCATGCACCAGCGCCGGCGAGCCTTCCAGCGTCTGCACCAGGTTCGGCTGGAAGGCATCGCGCAGCAGCGCGGCCATCGGGCCGTCGGCCTTGAGGTCGTGCGCCGTCACCAGGCTGCCGTCGCGGCGCGTGCCCACCACGATGCGGCCGAGCCGCGCCCGCAGGTCGTCGAGGTCGCGGGCGAGGCAGAACACCGCCATCACCTCGGAGGCGGCGGTGATGTCGAACCCGTCCTCGCGCGGGCTGCCGTTGGCGCCGGCGCCCAGGCCGGTGACGATGCCGCGCAAGGCGCGGTCGTTCATGTCCAGCGCGCGCCGCCAGGACAGGCGCCTCGGGTCGAGGCCGAGCGCATTGCCCCAGTAGAGGTGGTTGTCCAGCATCGCGGCCAGCAGGTTGTTGGCGGCGGTGATGGCGTGGACATCGCCGGTGAAATGCAGGTTGATTTCGTCCATCGGCGCCACCTGCGCCCGTCCGCCGCCGGTGGCGCCGCCCTTGACGCCGAAGCAGGGGCCGAGGCTGGGTTCGCGCAGGCAGATCATGGCGCGATGGCCGATGGCGTTCAGCGCATCGCCGAGGCCGATGGTGGTGGTGGTTTTGCCCTCGCCGGCCGGGGTGGGGCTGATGCCCGCCACCAGCACCAGCGCGCCGTCGGGGCGGTGCTGCACGGAGCGGATGAAGTCTAAATTGATTTTCCCCTTGAAGCGCCCGTACGGCTCCAGCGCGTCGGCGGGAATGCCGGCGCGGGCGGCGATGTCGGCGATCGGGCGAAGCCTCGCCGCGCGGGCGATTTCTAGGTCGGTGGACATGCGTATGGTTTCCCCCGCGGGCCGGATGGGCGACCAGGGGGCCGCCGCTCGGACGGGGAGTATCCGACAGCCGGGCCACCAAGCAAGGTTGGGGCGTTGCCCCAAGCCCCACCAGGGGGCTTTGCCCCCTGGACCCCCAC
>Ga0326727_10020347_pt1 | contig 13191 bp, 7 predicted proteins | sample MB2enrmetagenome_FD_207643 | JGI IMG/M metagenome (GOLD analysis project Ga0326727, IMG submission 207643) | Lab enriched peat soil microbial communities from McLean, Ithaca, NY, United States - MB29MY | ecosystem: Environmental > Terrestrial > Soil > Wetlands > Peat | place: USA: New York...
CGCGGTGCTTCTACTCGATGTCTCCGGCTCGATGGCCGAGAGCGACAAGATCACCGCGGCCAAGAAAGCCCTCCTCGCCCTGTACATGGCGATACACCGCCGGTATCCGGACGCCATCATCGATATCGCGGCCTTCGACAGCCACGTCAGGACGCTGGACCTGGTGGAGCTCTGGGAGGCACGCCCCGGCTCCTTCACCAACACTGGAGAGGCCATCCACGTGGCTCACCAGCTCCTGCGTTCCTCGAGGGCCACGAGGAAGGAGCTCTATCTCATCACTGACGGCCTTCCCGAGTCCTACACTGACACTGGCGGAGACGTGAAGAGCGGGAACCTGGACAAGTCCCTCGCCTACGCGGTGTCCAGGGCGAGGGAGCTCTCAACCGTTCAAGCCCTGGTGAGCACGGTAGTGCTGCTGAGGTCCGACAACCCTGCGTACGAACGAGCCGCAAGGGACCTCACTAGGGTCCTCAAGGGATCCGTCGTCCTCACCGATCCGAGGCGGCTCGCATTCGAGCTCCTGGTCCGCTTTGCCGGAGACAGTGTCGTCGAGAAGGAGATGGTGCCCGAGGAGGAGAAGACGCCGCAGAGAGCAAAACCCTCGGTGGCCGAGCTCATGGCAGGCGGAGGGACCGCCCGCGAACGGCGCCGGGCCAAGAGGCAGGCGAGGGCGACGGGGGGCTGACCAATGGAGATGCTCTTCGGGAACACCCGCATCTTGGCAATCAAGGGAGACGTCACCGATCAGGAAACGGATGCCATCGTGAACGCTGCCAATTCGACCCTCCTCGGCGGCGGCGGGGTAGACGGCGCCATTCACAAACGGGGCGGACCTGCGATACTGGAAGAGTGCATGAGGATACGGGACAAGCAATGGCCCGATGGGCTTCCCGCGGGCAAGGCCGTGGCAACCGCCGGGGGCAACCTGAAGGCAAGGTTCGTTGTGCACACGGTTGGCCCGATGTGGCACGGTGGCCTGCACGGGGAGGCCGAGACCCTTGCAGAGTGCTACAGGAGTTGCCTCGCCGTCGCCCGCGAGATGAAGCTGACCTCGATCTCATTTCCCTCGATAAGCACTGGTGCCTACGGATTCCCGATCGAAAAGGCAGCCCCGATCGCGCTATCGACCGTGAAGGAAGTCCTCGCACAGCTCAGGGCAAGTGGTGCGGGAGATGAAGTGCCACTGAAGGAGGTACGCTTCGTACTGTTCAGCGATCGCGACCTGGAGTTCTACACATCCCAGATGGGCAACTCGCCGCAGTGAAATGCACAGATTGGCGCGCTGCAGTTCCCCGCCCGAAAGCCTTTATGACGTTCTAGGCTAGTGCAATCACCGTGAAACTTCCACCTGCACCCCGGGCGCTCACTTTCACCATGAAGAACGGCCTGGAGGTCATCCTCGCACCCGTTCCCGACTCACCCGTGGTCTCCACATGGCTGTGGTACCGGGTGGGTTCGCGCAACGAGTATCCCGGGACCACCGGCGCCGCTCACTGGCTGGAGCACATGCTCTTCAAGGGGTCCAAGCACTTCTCGGCGGGGGACATCGACAGGGCCATCATAGGCGTGGGCGGGAACCTGAATGCATTCACGGACACCGACTTCACGACGTATCTCACACTAGTGCCGAAGGAACGGGCGAAGATCCCGCTCGAGATCGAGGCGGACAGGCTCGTGGGCGCCACCATCCCGGAGGAGGAGCTGGACAAGGAGAGGAACGTCGTTCTCTCGGAGAGGGAGATGAACGAGAACTACCCCGAGTTCAAGATGGAGGAGGAGCTGTTCGCCCTCTCGTACCGCGTGCACCCGTACCGGTGGAGCACGCTCGGGTACGAGCACGACATCCGCAACATGAACAGCGAGCGCCTCAGGGAGTTCTACCGGAAGTTCTACGGCCCCAGGAACGCGACGCTCGTCGTCTCCGGAGGTTTCGACCCTGCCCTCATGAAGAAGACCATCTCCACCCTTTTCGGGTCCATCGAGAACCCGGTTTCCCCGCCGGATGTCCACATAGAGGAACCTCATCAGCGCTCTGCGAGAGAGACAACCCTGCACGGGCCGGGATCCACGCCCATGGTGAAGATAGGCTGGCACGCTCCTGCCATCGCCGACAAGCGGACCCCTGCCTGTCTGCTGATCGACCTCTACCTTGGGGGAGAGTGTCCGCTCTACACCCCTGGCTATGCATGGATGCGCTCCAGGGAGCATCCGTCCTCTCGCCTGTACCAGGCGCTCGTGGACGAGAGGATCGCGGTCAACGCGGGGAGCGAATTCCATTCCATGATCCAGCCCGGGCTCTTCGCGGTGAGCGCAAAGGCGGCCCCCGGTGTCAACGTGGACAGGGTGGAGAAGGCCCTGCTCACCGAGGTGGAAAAGCTGGCGAAGAATGGCATTCCTTCAGCCGCTCTCAAAGAACTGAAGCGAACCCTCCTAGTGAACGCAACAACCGTCTGGTCGGGCACCCCCATGATCGCGTTCCGCTATGGTTACTTCCGCTCGCTCGGAGGGGTGGAGCTTGAGCGCACGCTTCTCCAGAGAGCATTGGGCCTGAACGAGAGGGAGCTCTCGCGCGTCGCGGCGGAGCTGTTTGGCCGGGGGAGGAACCTCGTGCGGTACATCCCGGAGGAACGCTGATGGGAGGAAAGCCCGTCCTGCCCGAGGCGGCCATGAGACTGGCCTCGTCCCTCTCCGAGCCGAGATGGGGACCCTATCCAAGACCCAGATACGACGGCTACTCGATCCCCAATGCATCGGTCAGCGCCTTCGATTCCGTGGGAGGGATCGGGGGGAAGGGGCTCCTTCCGGGGCTTGCCCCGGCCTATCCAAAGGCCGGTGACACGACCACGGCCATAGTCGTTCTCGTGGATTCGTTCGGTTGGAAGCTGTTCACGGATGTTGTTGCTGGGGCGAGAACTGCGACAGAGAGGGCGGTGGTCGACGGCCTAATCCCGCACGCGTTGCCCGTAACGACGGTATTTCCCGCCACTACCTCCTCGGCCCTCATCTCACTCTCAACCGGGACCGCGCCTGGCACCCACGGCATAGTTGGCTACACCCAGTACATGCCGGCATGGGGTGCCATCCTCAACACTCTGAAGATGACCCCTTCATGGGGCGGACCAAGGGACCTCGCCGCAGGCAGGGGCTTCAAGCCTCAGGACCTGATGGTCGTCCCCACGTTGTTCCGTCGGGGCCTGTCGTCGGTCGCGCTGACGAAGTATGAGTTCGAGGGGAGCGCCTTCACGCGCATGCTCTATGACGGCGCGGCCTTCCAGGGATACATCTCCCAATCAGACCTCGCCATGCACCTTACCCGGATCCTGTCCCAACCCAGGCCCAAGCGCCCCTCGCTCATATGGATCTACTGGGACCTCCTCGATTCGGTACATCACGTGAACGGTCCACTGGGCGAACTCGCGGTGAGCGAGATAACCCATCTCTTCCTCACCCTTGCCTCGGTGGCCTCTGGTCTCGGAAAGGACGACAGGACGGGGATCACGATGTGGGTCACTGGGGATCACGGCCAGGTAGAGGTGAGACCGTCGCTTGCAGTGCCCGCCCACAACGACGAGGCCCTGATGGCACTCCTGCGCAGGCCACCGTCGGGGGAGCGTCGGGCAGCTTTCCTCGAGGCGAGGTCGGGGAGGAAGGAGGATCTCAGGAGATACCTCGATACCCGCCTTCCTCAGGGCTGGCATTTCTTCACCGTTGAAGAGGTCGTCAAGGGCGACCTGCTTGGTCCGGAGCCGCGCCATCCGGAGCTAATGGACAGGCTCGGCGATTTCATGGTGATACCACCGCCCGGAGCTGCGATGTACTACCGTCCGCCGGGCTCGCGGGGGGCCGAGGACCATTTCCTGCGCGGCGCGCATGGCGGCCTGTCCTCGGACGAGCTCCTTGTCACGCTCGTTTCGCTTTCGATGGAAGACCTTGCGAGGTGGAACCTGTGAACGACCTCCTGTCCGTCCGCAAGCACCTGCTCGACGAGGGTCCTGCCCTTTTCACGCAGAGGGCGCTTTCCTCTTCCGGGATAACGGTCGCCTCGTGGACCGGGGACTGCGGTGTGTCCCAGGACGAGAAGGGAAAGGAGGGGCTCTCGGCTCTAACGGCCAGGCTGCTCACCTGCGGAACCAGGGGCGCCACCAAGCGAGACCTCGCGCGGCACCTGGACAGGCTCGCTGCCACGCTGACCTCGGAGACGAGCTGGGATGGTATCCAGATCGAGATAAGGGGACCTTCAAGCGTGGAGAGGGAGCTGATCTCCATACTCTTCGATGTCGTATCGGAACCGGTCTTCCCCCCGAAGGAAGTGGAGAGGGTGAAGGCCCGTACCGAGGAGGCGCTTGCTAGGGAGCGCCAGGTGCCGGCGGCCATCTCTGAGAGAACCTTCCTGGAGAGCCTCTTCCCGCCCGCCCATCCCTACCACAGGAACCCGAATGGCACTCTCAGGTCGGTGCGCTCCCTGAAGTGCTCGGACGCTGCCGGGTTCCACAAGAGGAACTATCTCTGGGGAAGCGCCAAGATAGTCGTGACCTCTCCGTTCAAGGAAGAGGCTGTCGTAAGGGAAGTGAGGGACCTACTCCCCACCTTCTCCATCAAGCGCGGCCCATCGACCGCACTTGCCTCGGCATCAGCCCGCATGCCTCCCAATGGGGCTTTCTTCAACGTCAATATCCCTGGGACACAGCAGGTGGAGGTGATCCTCGGTGGAGAGGCTCCACCACGGGGACACCAATCCTATTCCGCGCTTCGCCTGGCGAACGAGATACTTGGGGGGAGGCCTGTCCTGTCCCGGCTCTTCCAGGTCGTGAGAGAGCAGAGCGGCCTTGCCTATGACGCTGACAGTGACGTCGAGATGCTGCGCCGCGGAGGGTTCTGGACCGTGCACGCGGGAACGGAGAAGAAGACCGTCAAGAAGGTGATCTCATTGCTCCAGAGGGAGGTCCACCGGCTGGCGGAGGAGACGGTGTCCCAGGGAGAGCTCGACAGCATCAGGGAGAGCTTCCTGGGCAGCTTCCCACTCCATGCCGACTCGCCAGAGTCCGCGCACTCCCTGGCCCAGGAGGTTGCCATCTTCGACCTGCCGGAGGACTATTTCCTCTCCTGGCCGGACGAGCTCAGGAAGATCACTCCAAGGATGCTCGGGGATTCGGTGTCCGCATGCCTCGGCGGCTATGATGCCCCGATCACGGTAGTGGCAGGGCCCACGGAAGGATTGTGGCCAAAAGGGAGGAAGTAGCCTTGCTGTTCAGGAACTCAGAGGAGGCCCTTGCCAAGGGGGCCTACGAGCGGGACGGCAAGGCGCTGCTCGAGGTGCTCTCCTCCACGCTCAGGGGGGCCGACGCGTACGCTGCCGTGCGCCACGCCGTCAGGCGCGATGGGAACCGTCTCCGCATCGGCAACAGGTTCCTGAGGGCTGACAAGGACAGGGAGATCGCGTTCGTTGCGGCAGGGAATGCCGCGGCTCCCATGGCCTCCGCCTTCGAGGACGTGCTGGGCGATCTGGTAACGCAGGGGATCCTCATCTCGCCCGAGGAGCCGCCAAAGAACCTGCCATTCATACGAAAGGAGGTCAAGGACCCTCTTCTCCCGAGCCCGGAGGGCGCAGAGGCTGCCGCCCAGGCATTGGAGCTGGTCCAGGGCCTGTCGGCGGGGGATCTCCTCGTTCCCCTTCTATCTCCGGGCGCGCTGGGAATGCTTGCCCTGCCCCCGGAGGAGCTCAGCCTGGACCAGTACCGCTCACTCATCTCGGCCGCCGTCTACAACGGGTCGAGCACCGATGATCTCATCTCGATAGCGAGGTCGCTGTCGAGGACGCAGGGGGGAAGGCTTTCCGAGGCTGCCAGGGGGGTCTCGGTGGAAGCGCTGGTCATAGAGAGGGGTGACGGGGGAGGGATCGTGGGTGCAGGACCGGCCACCCCGCGGCCTCGCGACAACGGGCAGGTGGCGCGGCACGCCCTGGAGGGATTGGGCTGGTGGGGAAAACTGCCGAAGGGCCTGCAGGACAAGGTCCTGGCCCCCGCACCTTCGGTCGCATCACATTCGCAACGCCCCATGACCGTTGTCATCGCCGGGCCTGCGGACTCGCTGGAGATGGCGGGGGCCGAGGCCTCTGCATACCGCCATCGCCCCAAGCTGGTGGAGCTACACGACGTCTCCCGGCCGGCCCAGGCGGTCAAGCGCCTCATGGATTCCCTCGACGAAGAGGCGCGCTCCAAGGGGGACCCCAAGGACAGGGGTGTCGCTCTCTTCGCGGGACTCTCCCTCGGAGTGCCTGAGGGGGGCGAGGAGGCACGACACGTGAAGGACTTCCTCAACGAGGCGCACGATTGCATAAACAGGAGAGGGACCACGGTCGCTGTAGTGTACACTGGCGGATCCCTGCGCCCATCCGTCTCCCCGTCGGCCGGGATGGCCGACTCTGTGACCCCGCCGGTCTTCATGGACCTGCGCGAGGGGTTCACTGATGTTGGAACGATAGCTGTGGTATGGTGGAGCCCGGAAGAGGAGAAGTCGGATGCCGGGAAGTCCCCGCCGAAGGCCGCGCGAAAGGCCAAGTGAGGCCGGCGGGGCGCCAAAGCCCCGATTCCTCTCCAGAATCCTGTATATATACCTTCTCAGGTTGTATTCCTGATTGCGTAACTCATGGCTGAAGCCAACGGACGACCCCAATCACTTAGCGAGGGCAGGGAAGGTCTTGCTAGGGAGGAGGCGGTTTCCGAGTTGGTGAAGAAGCTCGGGGTCACCAGCGAACAGGCGGAGAAGCTCTACAAGGCGGGCATGCGCACCCCGGAGAGCGCCAGGACTGCTTCGCCCGATGCGCTCAAGGGTCTCGGGTTCACGAACGAGGAGGTGAAGAGCATGACCGCTGGCACCCCCTCCGCCACATCCACTCCGGACATCATGCTGGAGAGGTGGCTCGAGAACCGGGCCAAGAGCACCAGGAAGAAGGACCGGAAGTCCCGCCCGCGGCCACCACCCTCTACCGAGGCAGGCGATGTCCTGAAGAAGTGGCTGGCCGGCGATGATGCGGCCCTTGACTCCTGGCTGAAACCAAAGGATGCTAAGCCCGAGGTCCCGATCATGCCGATAGTAGAGCCGGCCGTCACCCCCCCGGTGCCCGTCGAACCTACCGTCGAGAAGCCCGCAGTGAAGGAAGGAGAGACGCCTCAACCTTCTCCCGAACCCGCTCAGAAACCGGAGACCCCTCCCGCCGCTACCACCCCGGAGCCGGTCCTTCCGGCTGAAGCCGTTCCGCCGGTCGTACCTGCCACCAGTGTTCCCGGTGAATCGCAAGGGACCGCTGAGGAACAGAGGGCCGAGGAGGCGATGCTCGCATGGGTCAGCAATGTCGCGGCCAGGATCCAGAGCAAGAACATCGACCCGTCGGACTTCGTGCGGGAGGGCAATGTCTTCGCGTCCACGCTCCAGAAGGAGCGGAAGCTTCGGAGAGAGCTCGAGGAAGAAGTAGCCCACGTGAAGAAGGGCTCGGTCGCAGTCATCAAGTTTGTCAGGAGCAAGGAGGAACGGCTCCGGGAGGAGGCTATAGCTGTCAAGGAGAAGGAGCTACAGGACGTTCGCGCCGAGTTGGAAGCGGTCAAGGCGTCCCAGGGAGCGGCCGCCCCCTCCTCCGAGGCCCCGTCTGCTCCTGCGCCCTCTGCCTCCCCTGATGGTACACAGATCCCGGCGAGCCAGCTGAAACCCATGATTGAGGCCCTCAAGATCAGGGAGAAGGTCCTCGCGGCAAGGGAGAAGGAGCTCAACGCGAAGCTCGACGAGGTGACCCTCCGAAACGATGAGATGGAGAAGAAGCTGGCCCGCTATTCCACAAGGGAGGAGGAACTCACCAAGTGGGAGGAGGCCGTTCGCGTGAGGGAGGAGGAATTCAAGCTCCAGTCCCGGAAGTTCGAGGCCGACAAGAAGGCCATGCAGGACCCAGAGACGATGGACAAGCTCCGGAGAATAGGGGACCTGGACATGGACATCTCGAAGAGGGAGGCCGAGATGAAGGCAAGGGAGCGGTTCCTGCAGCAGAAGCTGGACGAGCTTCAGGGCAAGGAGAAGGAGGTGGTCGACGCCGAGGTCAAGCAGGCGGACCAGGACCTCGCCGCGGAACTTGCGAAGGAGAGGGGGAAGACCGGGATATCCAGGCTGGACGACCTTCTCTACGGCGGGCTTCCGATCGGCTGCAACATCCTGGTGAACGGCTCCAAGCACACCGGGAAGGAGGTGATGGCGAAGTTCCTCGCGGCAGAGGGGCTGAAGAAGATGGTCCCTGTCCTGTGGATACTCACCGACACAGACTTCGCGGACATCAGGGAGGAGATGACCATAGTCCTCCCCACGTACAAGGAGTACGAGAGGAGGGGGCTGGTCCACTACATGGACCTTTACTCGATGAACATGGGTATCACCAAGGAAGAGCCGAACGTGACGCTCATGTCCTTGAACGAGCCCAACGCCCTAGAGACCCTCAGCAACAACGTGGATGCGGTGACCACCGAGTTCCTCCGCAACTCGAAGTACTACCGCCTCATCTTCGAGTCGCTGAGCACCATCACGGCGTATCTGGACACGTCGTCGACACTGAAGTTCCTGCAGCCGTTCCTTGGCAAGCGCCGGAGGGACAAGGCCGTCTGCTACTACCTCATCGAGACGGGGATGCACGAGGAGGGGGACATAGACACGCTGGAGCACATGATGGACGGGTCGATAGACCTCAAGGTCGAGCAGATGAAGACCTTCCTCTCGGTGAAGGGTATCCTCGACGAGATACAATCCAGAGCGTGGGTCAACTACACCTTCACGAAGAGGCTCTTCAATATGGGGTCCTTCTCGCTGGACCACATCAGGTGAGCTTTCTCGAGCGAGCTTTCCTTTATATCCCGCCCGGTCTTCCCACCCTTGCCAGGCTAGACCGGGGGGTTAGGCGTCCCCTTATACACCAAAATCGTCTTCAGTGGGGGTGACAGTTCAGAGCGACACTCAGTAGTGAAGGTTGCCTATCCAACATCTTGTGACACTTCCGTCCCACCGGGCTGGCTGCATCGCGACGGGTTCCTGGAGGGGAGCCCTAGCGGTTAAACATCGCGGGAACCAGGCGAGGTCCTGACGGGAGCAGCCCTACCGCGACATACCGGCGCTGATGGGGAAACGGGAACGAGGATATGGGTGGGATCTCAACCTCCATTACTGGGTGGCCATCTGGGCGGCCTGGTACCTTCACGCTCGCTCTGACTGTGCCGTACTCACTGGAGACCATTGGAATAGGCTCCGTCATTCACCTTATATTCCGGTGCTCGTCAACCGGAGGTAGAGGCTCATCAACGCACATATGATTAGGGAGTTTGCCCTGTGGCATCCTGAACCCGGAGTGCTGGCGCAACCTCGGGGCCCGTAGAAACATGGCGGAAAACTCCAACGATCCTAATGGCCACAACGCCAGGGGATTGCAATTTCTCACCGAAGGCAAGTTCGACGATGCGCTCAAGGAATTCGACAGCGCGCTCAAGCTGAGGCCTGCGAACGCCGACTGCCACAACAACAGGGGGGCCGCGCTCATCGGCCTCAAGAGGATCGAAGAGGCCCTCAAGGAGTACGACCTGGCCATGAAGTCGAAGCCCGACATCCCCGACTATCACAACAGCAAGGGGCTGGCCCTCACCTACCTGCACAGGCTCGAGGAGGCGATCAAGTCGTTCGAGAAGGCGATCAGGATCAAGCCCTCGAACGCCGAGTACCGTTACAACAAGGGACTGGCGCTCTCCGGGCTGAAGCGCTTCGAGCTTGCCGAGAGGGAGTTCGGAGAGGCGGTCAAGCTCAAACCCAACAACCCCGAGTTCCACAAGACGCGGGGGCTCGCGCTTGCGGGACTGAAGAGGTTTGACGACGCCATAACCGAGTTCGACAAGGCCATCAAGCTGGACCCATCGAAGGCGGACTATCATTACAACAAGGGGCTCGCGCTCGCCAGCGAGAACAGGTTTGAGAAGGCGATAGAGGCCTTCGAGGAGGCCATCAACCACAACCCCAGCAACCCCGACTACCAGAACAACAACGGCCTCGCGCTTGCAAGCCTGGGCAGGTTCGACGAGGCGCTCATAGAATTCAACGAGGCCATCAGGATCAACCCGGGCATCCCGGACTACCACAACAACAAGGGGAACACCCTGATGGAACTGAAGCGGCAGGAGGAGGCTCTCGCGGAGTTCGGCGAGGCCATCAAGCTCAATCCCAGCAGGCCTACATATCACAACAACCTGGGGCAGGCGTTCCATGACCTAAAGCGGTTCGACGAGGGCATCGCGGAATTCGATGCGGCAATCAAGCTCGATCCTGTCAACGCGCTCTACCACAGCAACAAGGCCCTCTCGCTAGGCGACGCCAAGCGGCTCGAGGAAAGCGTCACCGAGTACGACGAGGCTGTCCGGCTGGCCCCGGAGATGGGAGACTATCACAACAACAGGGGGAATGTCCTCGTTGATCTCGAGCGCTTTGACGAAGCGCTGAAGGAGTACGATGCCGCGGCCAAGCTGAACACCGCAAAGTCGGACCGGAACAAGGGAAAGGGTATCGCGAAGTACGACCTGAAGAAGTTCGATGAGGTGGTCAAGCGGGCCATCAAGCTCACGACCTTCGACCCAGAGTTCCACAACAAGAAGGGACTGGCACTCATGGGCCTGAAAAGGTTCGAGGAGGCCGTAAAGGAGTACGACATCGCCGTCAAGCTGTTCCCGTCACAGCCCGAGTACCATAGCAACAAGGGAAGGGCGCTGACCGCGCTCAAGCGCTATGATGATGCCATCAAGTGCTACAACGAGGCGATACAGCTCAACCCTGCTGTCCCCCTCTACTACGGTTTCAGGGGGATCGTGCTTGCCAGCCAGAAGAAGCTCGACGAGGCCATCGGTGACTATGACAAGGCGATAGAGCTCGACGCGAAGGTCGCTGCCTACCACTATCAGAAGGCGGTGGCGTTGATGGAGCTGAAGAGGGTCGAAGAGGCGGTCAAGGAGTACGAGCTGGCCATAGGGCTCGACCCGGACAAGCCCGAGTACCACAACGACCGTGGGCTTGCCCTCACCGAGCTGAAATCCTTCGACGAGGCGCTCAAGGAATACCTCAAGGCGATAGAACTCGATCCGACTAACCCCGATTACATGGGCAACAAGGGGCTCACCCTCGCCAACCTGAAGCGGCCAGAGGAGGCCATCAAGGATTTCAATTCGGCGATCAAGCTCAAGCCGGACAACGCCCACTACCACTACAGCCGGGGGCTCGCGCTCTTCGAGCTCAAGAAGTATGATGAGGCGATCAAGGACTTCGACCAGGCGATCCACGCCAACGAGGAGATTTCGGACTACCACTTCAGCAAGGGGTTGGCACTGCTCGATCTCAAGCGGTACGACAAGGCTGTCGAAGAGTTCGACGAGGCGGTGCGCATCGCCCCCAGCAACCCGGTCTACCGATACAACAACGGCCTCGCGCTCGTCGGGATGAAACGGCTGGACGAGTCCCTGGAGGAGTTCGCGGAGGCCCTGAAGATCGACCCCGAGAACACCGACTACCACCGTGAGAGGGGAATGGTCCTTCTCCACCTGAAGAGGTTCGAGGGTGCCATAGAGGATCTCGACGCTTCCCTGAAGACCACGCCCGCGAACGCCGACACACACTATGGGAAGGGGCTCGCGCTGGCTGGGCTGGACCGCTACGAGGAGGCGACGAACGAGTTCGGCGAGGCGGTCACCCTGGAGCCATCCAACGCGGAGTACCACCTGACCCGCGGAGTCACGCTCCTCAAGATCAGGAAGCTGCCGGAGGCGGTGAGCGAGTTCGATGCCGCAATCGCGCTCGAGCCCAACAACCCAGACTACTATTCCAAGAAGGGTAACGTGCTGGCCGAGATGAAACGGTTCGAGGAGGCGATCGCCGTCTTCGACTCCGCAATCAAGCTGGACCCCTCCAAGGCCGATTACCACTACACCAAGGGAGCGATGCTCGACGGCGTGAAGAACCTCGTGGATGCGCTCAAGGAGTACGACGAGGCCATCGCGCTCGACCCTGGCAATCCGGACTACCACAACACCAAGGGTGCGACTCTCTTCGACCTCGGACGGTCCGATGAGGCGTCGAAGGAGTTCGAGAAGGCCGTCAGGGGGTACGACAAGATCATCAGGCAGCACCCAAGCGACCCTTACTACCACAACAACAAGGGGCTGGCCCTTGCCGGGATGTCGAAGTTCGGGGAGGCGGTCAAGGAGTACGAGATAGCCATCAACCTCAACCCGGGAAGCCCCGAGTATCACGCCAACAAGGGGGCGTCCCTGATCGCGCTGGGCAAGTTCCCGGAGGCGGCCTCGGAGTACGGACAGGCCATCGACCTTAATCCTCAGCGCGCCGACTACCATTTCAACAAGGGGCAGGCGCTGACCGCCATGAGGAACCTGCCGGAGGCGATCGCGGAGTACGACGTGGCCATCAAGATGGACCCCTCCGCCCCGGAGTACCATTTCAGCAGGGGAATGGCGCTCGCCGATTCCGACCTTTTCGATGATGCCGTGCTCGCGTTCGATCAGGCGGTGAAGCTCGACCCGGAGAACCCCGACTATCACTACAACAAGGGCACTGTGCTTGCGAGGTTGAAGAGGCTGGAGGAGTCCGTGATGGAGCTCGAGGGGGCCATCAAGCTCAACCCATCCAACCCTGACTACCACTACAACAGAGGCACCGTGCTCGCCGGGCTCAAGAGGCTGGACGAGGCGATAGTGCACTTCGAGGAGGCTATCAAGCTGAACCCGAACGACGCTGACTACCACAACACGAAGGGTGCGGTGCTCGCGGGCATGATGAAGTTCGAGGAGGCGGTGAAGGACTACGACAGGGCGATAAAGCTGAGCCCGAAGAACTCCGAGTACCACAGCAACAAGGGGCTGGCCCTGTCAGGGATGAGACGGTTCGAGGAGGCGCTCAAGGAACTGGACGAGGCGATACGGCTGAGCCCGTACACCCCGGAATACTACCACCACAAGGGGAACGTCCTGACCGAGATGCGGCGCTCCTCAGGTTCGGCGAGCGACTAGTCCGGTTCAGGTCTCTTCTTTTGGCGGCTCGGCTCCTTTCTCCTCGGGAGATGAGTCCTTGGTCGATTCTGCATCTGCCGTGGCCTCATCGGCCACGGGTGGGGGTTTCAGC
>Ga0326727_10020348_pt1 | contig 13189 bp, 9 predicted proteins | sample MB2enrmetagenome_FD_207643 | JGI IMG/M metagenome (GOLD analysis project Ga0326727, IMG submission 207643) | Lab enriched peat soil microbial communities from McLean, Ithaca, NY, United States - MB29MY | ecosystem: Environmental > Terrestrial > Soil > Wetlands > Peat | place: USA: New York...
TTGCGGAAATATGTCCGCAACCTTGGGAGCCTCAAAGGGCCTCTTCCACGGCATGAGAAGGCTTTCGTGGTGGAAAAGGATCTGCTCCGAGTACGGATCGCACATCACCTCGATATTCATGTGTCCATTGCCGGAGGTGAGCCCCTCGCTGACCGTCGTGCCGGGAATCTTGCTGCAGAAGCCCCGCCGCGGGACAATGCCGCGCCGGAGCCGTTCTTCGAACGGCATCGGCGAGATCTTCACCTCGGGCGACAGGTACGATGCGGCGAAATCCGGCATCTTGGGAAGAAATTTGTCGTTCTTAGAGCGGCGAAGATACTCGGGAGAACGAATCTCCTCAGGCGCCTTCGCTGTCTGTGGAGAAGTCTTGGTTGACTCGGTGGAACCGGTTTCGCTCGCCAGGAGCGGCTTGAGCAATCCGGGAGAACTCGCTAATCCAGCGGCGAACGTGCCTTTGGTCAAGAAATCTCTGCGTTTCATGCTTCCCTCACTCCATTTAATTTCCATCAAGAGCTTTAGAATTCGCTCTCGGTGACTTTGTATTTGAGCAACTCATCATCCACGCTCGGGGCAATCCGGCGCCACAATCCTTCATTCTCCACCTCTCCCATGAATGGCGGATACGATTTGAATTCATCCGAGACCACCCGTGTGAGGGCCGACGAACGACTTCGTCAGCCACGAAAGCAAGCAAGTAGCGCGGACCGCCGCCCTGCGATTTAGCAGCCCTTCAAGTCCCACGCTTCACCACCAAGCTACTCTACGAACGTTGTGATGCTCTGCGCCGGTAGCGTGTAGGTGAAGGAACTGTTTGTGACGCCGACCACACTGAGTTCCGCCAGATTCTCTGTGGCCGAAGTGCGGTAGGGGGTCATCGAGGTGATTGTCTGGTTCTGGATCACAAAAGGCTGATCTACATCAGCCGTACCCAGATTGATCGCTACGATGACGTAGTGTCCGCTTCCCTTGTAAGCCGAAACATAAATGTTGCTGGTAGCGTTGCTTGTCGCATTGGAGCGCACATAGCCCGGACGAACGAACTTCGAGAACTGGCCCATCGCATAGCCGTTCAAAGTGAGGTTGTTGTCCAGCCCCGGGTCATCTATCAGCCCATTCACATACGGAGAAGAGTTGTTGACAGTCCAGTTCTGCAGCCACCAATACACGTAGGCGTTGTAGTTGCCCACGGTCATCGAATCGTGAACTTCCTTCGCCAACTCCAAAGCCCCTGTGATGCCGGTGTCCGAGATAGTGTGCTCGGTCATCCATACATCCTTGCCAAGATTTTCCGCATTGGTGTAAAGGAACGGCGCGGCCCCATAGAGGTGTCCGCCGATAATGGCGATGAGAGGCTGGGCGATAGGATCGTTGAGTGCCGGGTCGGAATAGCTTGTATTGAAACCCTCTGATTCCGGCATGATCAGCCGCGTCGTCAGAACCGAGGAGTTATTCGCCACCCACGTATCCATTTGCGCCGGAGTCCAACTGCATGACTCATAAGTGACGGAGGCGTCCGGCTCGTTCTGCATTGATATTCCATGAAGAGAGACCCCGCCGGTCTGCATGTAAGTGACAAAGCTCTCCAGATAGTTCGCATAATCGCCGTAGCTGCCGGTGTTCAGCGTTCCGCCCACGACATTGTCGTTGCTTTTCATGGCAGCGGGCGGACTCCACGGTGAGGCAAACACAATCGCGCCGCGCGCCGAAGCCAGCGTCGCATTATTCAGCTCCGTGCCCCAGTTCGACGTAGCGTAGCTCGGCGGCGAACCACTCGGATCAATGCGCACGCGCAAAATGCTGAGCCCGATCTGCTGGCTGCCGGAATTTCCGTAGAGCGCGTCTGCCTGCCCCGGGTGCGAATTCATGTCCATGATCCACGCCGAAGAGCCGCCGAGGCCGCGAATCGTCTGCTGCGACGAGCCGAAATCGACAACGACGTTGCTCACGACGGGGGGTGGCGGGGAAGGTGGCGGTGACGGTGAACTGCCGGAAGAACCGCATCCAACAAGCGTCAAGGCCAGGAGGGTCACGGCGAAAACAGAAACATATCGCATGGTCATTGGGAAACCTCGCTCTCTGAATATGCGCCCTCGGAGTGCACTCTCCCGCTTGAATGAGGAGGTCACGCCTTGATACGAACTGCGCGCGCAAGACGACTTCCAGGCGAAGACCACGACTCAAGCAGGCAGCCCGGACCGTCCCGCATTGCGGGATCCGCGTCTTTTCCTTATCGCTACCGTGCCGTATTCTATCGCAGTGTCGAAACTCCGGCGTCCCTTTCTTTCCGACAGAGTCGAATACATTCACCTAAACCCGGTGAGGGCGGGCTGGCGCAGACGTTGTTTTTTAACGTCTGCGATCTGCCGAAGGCACGTTTCGCCCAGGGTTATGAGGAGATGCCCCGGCCACTTCCCTGATCCCTCCGGGAAACCGCAGACTCCAGACTACGGAGTCTGCGCCAGCCTCCCCACGGCTTGGGTCTTTCTCCCCGACCACTGGCACTGATTTTCAACGAATACGCCGGCATGAGCGCCGGCGAATCCCTCAGCCGACGGACGGTTTGATCGCCTGTCCCGCTACGCGGCATCGAGCGCGTGAGAATGCCCCCCGATCCGCGCGCACGAATTTGATCGCTCCATCACAGGGCCGAAGAGACGCGGACCACAAAACCGGCGCTCCGCGCTACCCCGCTCCGTCTAAACTCAATGGTTAGAAGCTCGCGCTGCAGAGCCTCCGGAATAGTTAATGCAGCCTGCGCCATCCGGCACAGGCCGCGCTCAATTGGATCGCGTGAGCAATCCCAGTTGATAGGGAATCTGCGAATAGCTGCTTGCACTGGCTTCCGCAGAAGGGTTCGCGCCCTGGTAGAGAAACCGCAGATTCGTGGGATCAATGGTCAACGTCTCGTCGTAGCCGACGCGAATCATCTCTCCGTGGCTGATGTCGTTGGTCCAGTCGGTGGCGGAAGCCGGGAATGTGACGTTGTTCTCGCCAGCGTAGGGATTGGTCCAGGTATCGGCGTCGGGGATCGGCGTGTACTGGCCGCCAAGGTCGTTGGCGATGAAGGCGCGGAAGAAACGGTAACCGGTGGGGCCGATGCACTCGACGGTGAGGAGGTACTGGTTTAGCCCCTGCAAGGCGTACACCTTGTCGCTCTCGAAGAGGTTGAAGGTGTTGGCGTCCTGAAGAATGATCTGGGGCTCGCTGAATGCCTGCGGAAAACTGGACTTGGCGGTCTGGCTGCGGTAGATGATGCCGTTATCGCCGGCAAAGTAGAGGTAGCAGTTCGACGAATCGCAGATGACCCAGAAGTCGATCCACGCTGAAACCGACGCAGGCTGCGATGAGAAGAAGTTCTGCGGCGTGGACCACGATGCCGGATTGGTCGGGTCGGTGGTGGTGGAGTACTGCGGCTGGGGCGACTGGAAAATGAGATACCAGGTGCCGGTGGGGGTAAAGTAAAAGACCTCGGGCGCGCAATGGTACCCGGAGAAGCCCGACGTCTGGTCCATGAAGTATGGCTGCGCGGCCGCAGCCTGCGACCACTCAGTAAAGCTGATATACTGCATGTTCCAGTTGCCATTTGCGTACGCGTTGGTGGCGTAAACGTTCCACTGTTTGTTGTAGTAGAAGGCCGTGGGATCTTTGACCGAGACAATATCGTGCGTCGCGTCAGGGATGGGGCTGACCAGCGGGCCGGTTGAGCTCCAGGTAATGGGCGTGGAGAGCAACGAGGTGATGCCGGCGTTGATGACCATTGACAGGCTGGCGGACGTAGTGGCCACGCCATCGGTGGCGGATATGGTGAGTGCGTACGTGCCCTGTGCGGCAGTGCCTGGATTCAGAGCGATGACGCCGCTATCACCTGTTCCGGGCTGAGTGTAGTTGACCATGGCGCCGGTGGGCAGGCCGATGACGCTGAGGGTTATGGACCCCGTGGAATCGGTGCGCGCGATGGTCGCGGTCACCTGGCCGATCGATCCGCCCTGCGGCACCGTCACGTTCGAGGTTGAAAGCGAAAGCAAGAGAGAGTCCGTGACCGGAGGAGTGGCGCCTCCGGAACCGCCTGAGCCGCAGCCGGCGAGCACCAGTGTCAAAGCGGACACACAGACGAAAGGCAAGATGCCACAAAGACGAGTAACCTTTTTCCGGCCACAGCGATGCTCTTTCTTGGCTCGCACGTCTCTCCTCTTGCTGCTTTACGAATTGCCAAGGAATTATAGCCAGCCTCTGCGGTTTGTCTAGAAAACAGCAACGACCAGGACAGTGGCGTCGTCCTCAAACTCGCCGCCGCAGAAATCGGTGACGCGGTCCAGCAAGCAACGGTGAAGCGCCTCCGCCGACAGTTGACGGTTGCAGCGCAAGGCCTCGGCCAGGCGCTCTTCGCCAAACTCCTCGCCGTTTCCGTCCACCGCCTCGCTCAGGCCATCCGTAAACATCACCAGGCGGTCTCCGGGCCGCAGGTCGATCTCGCCCTGATCGTAAACACTCTCCTGGAAAGCACCCACGATCAGGCCGCCTTGTTCCAGGCGTACCTGAACCCCGTCTTCCCGGGTCAGAACGGGTGGGTTGTGTCCGGCGTTGGCGTACTGCAGGGTTTTGCGGTCGACATCCAGCAGGCCGTAAAACAGGGTGATGAACTTGGCCTGCGTGGTGTTACGCGACATCATGCGGTTGACCTTCTCCACCAGTTCCTTGGGCGACGTGCTCTCGGCCGCCAGCGCCTTGACGGCTGCCTGGAGGTTGGACATCAGCAGAGCGGCCGGCATTCCCTTGCCGGACACGTCGGCGATGCAGAGCCCCAGCCGGCTGGCGCCAAATTTGAAGACATCAAAATAGTCGCCTCCGACGATGCGCGCCGGCCGCCAACTGCCCGAAATCTCCAGACCGGGCATCTGCGGAATTTCCTTGGGCATGAGCGCCTGCTGGATTTCCCTGGCCTCCTCGTACTCTTGAGCCTGTTTGCGAAGACGGCCAGTTGGCGTTTCAATACCGAACTGCTTGGCGTACTCAGAGTTGAGCCGAGGCCAACCGAACTTCATCGCCTCACCAGCAACGATGCGGCCGATGGGAGTTCCGCTGAGAAGGCGATCCATAACATCGAAACAAATGTGCCACCCGGCAGCGCCCATGGAGATGAAACGGCGATCGATGTTGTGCCAGAGGGTCAGGCGCGTGCCGCCACCCAAGGCTTCGAGTTCCCACCGGATATCGTGGTCACCCCAGTTGTACTCAAGCACCTTGGGAGCGTCGGCTCGCGTCACTGTTGTTTCGGAAACCTGCGACGTGGGCGCTCGCACCGTGGTGAGCTTCACCGTGGCTCCAACCGTACCCAGGCTCCCATCGGCTTCAAAGGGAGCCCACTCGCGCAACTGCGCTGGGTCGGTAAGCGCCTGCCAGACTTTTTCCGGCGAGTGGCGCAATTCTCTGACGATAATGAGCGTCCACTTCTCTCCGTCCTTTCGTATCTGCGCCCCGCTGGCCGGACCCGGTGTGTACTGCTCGCGATCGGCCACCTTCTTCTCCTTAGCGTCAATAGCGTGCCAGTTGCGTGAGCTGAATGAGGTTGCCGCAGGTGTCGTTCAGCATCGCAATAGTCGAGGCGGTCACGTCGGTGGGCGGCATGGTGAACTCGGCGCCGCGGGCCTTGATCCGCTCGTAGTCGCCCTTGACGTCGTCGGTGAAGAACATGGCCGCGGGCTGGCCCTGTTGAAAGATCGCCTCCTGATACGCTTTGGCTGCGGGGTTGTTGTTCAGCGCCAGTTGCAGCTCAGTGCCGTCCGGCTCCTCGGGCGAGGCCACGGTCAGCCAGCGGTATGGGCCCTGACTGAAATCGGTCTTCTTGGCAAAGCCCAGTACCTCCGTATAGAATCGCAGGGCCTTTTCCTGGTCGTCCACGTATACGCTGGTCACTTTGATTTTCATTTCGTTTCTCCTTTGTCAGGTTCGCGGTTTGGGCCGCGTCGTCTTCTCCTTGTCTTCGTCTTCCTTTTCGTTGGTGTTGACTGATCCATGCGGTCGAGGTGGCGTTCGAGAGCATCTACGTGAGCGGACCAGAACCGCCGGAACGGAGCCAGCCAGGCATCCACCTCCTGAAGTGGTTCAGGTTTCAGCCGGTAGAGACGGCGCTGTGCGTCCACCGTGGATTCCACGAAACCGGCCTCGCGCAGCACTCGCAGGTGCTTTGACACGGTCGGCTGCGGCATACGAAGTTGACGCTCGATCTCTCCAACCGACTGTTGGGACGAGACCAGGAGGCCCAATATCGCGCGGCGGTTCGGCTCCGCAATGATTTCGAACACAGATTCCACTCTCTTGATATACTCCACAGAGCATATACGTGTCAAGGTATATTTAGGCAAGGGGGCCCAGGCAACGGTTTCAGCCGGCGTGCGGGGATGCACCGTCCGCTGCGTTTTTGGCGGGTGCGATTCAGAGCGTTGCGCGCTCCGGCCGCTTCAGCGTTGAGGCGGGGACAAGGGCTGCCGCCCCTTACTCTCCCCGTTCGCGCGCGGCGTCAGAATCCGCAACGCGTCACGCTTAGGAGTCTGCCCATCATTATGCGTTATAATCGTGGAGCAAGTTCAGAATAACTGATCGCAAACCGCAGCAAAGTCGAGGATCTGGAACGATGAGCTATATCGTGACGCCGTTTGAAGTCACTTCGAAAGGCTTGGGAGCACCGGTCAAAGTTCATTTTGTTCACCTTTACCCGGCCATCGCCACGCGGCATAGTGACAGCATCGATGCCGTTTTCTTGCTGGATGGGCAGAAGGCCACCGTCGCCATTTCCTGCGCAACCCTCGCCGAGTTGCGAGAACGGGATGGCAAGAGTCTTACTGACCAACAACTGGCGGATATTGCCGCCCTGTACCTGCGTCGAACGCTCCAGCAGGGGTACGAGGCTACAGATGCGGAGCTTTTCCTGGGCGGCGAAAAATTCCGGGCCTTGGCTCGCGAACTCGCGTATATCTGAACAGGTGCCAGGTGTCAGGATTCAGGTGTCAGAAGGTGGGCAGTAAAGAGAAGGCAAGTGGCCACGGACAACGGACTACGGACAACTGACTACGGACAACGGACGACTGACAACTGAGAACTGAGAACTGAGAACTGAGGACTGATCTTATGTGTGGCATTGTGGCTTATACGGGCAAGCAATCCGCTCGGGAGGTTCTGGTTGACGGTCTCAAGCGCCTGGAGTACCGCGGATACGATTCCAGTGGTATCGCCATCCTCAACAACCCGCCTTACTGGGCGCGCGCCGTGGGGAAGGTAGCGGCGCTCGAGCAGCGCGTCTGGCAGGATGCTCCCGAGGGCGTGGTGGGAATCGCGCATACGCGCTGGGCGACCCACGGCAAGCCCACCGAAAATAACGCCCACCCGCACATCGATTGCACAGGCAAGGTCTACCTGGCGCACAACGGCATCATTGAGAACTACCTGCTACTCAAGAAGCGGCTCGCGGCCGCAGGACACACCTTCCGCTCGGAGACCGATACGGAGGTTCTGCCCCACTTGATTGAGAGCCTTTACCAGGGGAACTTGGAGGCGGCAGTGCAAAAGGCGCTCTTGCAGGTGCAGGGCACCTTCGGTTTGGCGGTGCTGCACGCGGCCCACCCGGAGCAGATTATTGTAGCGCGGCGCGGAAGCCCAATCGTCCTGGGAGTGGCTGAAAACGAATCGTTCGCGGCCTCCGATGCTTGCGCCTTGGCACGACACACGGATCAGGTTGTGTACCTCGAGGACAACGAAGTAGCGAAGCTGGAGCCAGGCCGGTTTTCAATCACCACCCTCGACAACCGCGCGGTGAGCCGGGAAACCACCACGCTGGAAGTGGGCCCGGAGGCGATGGACCGTGGAACTTATCCCCATTTCATGCTCAAGGAGATTTTCGAGCAACCCGAGGCGGTCGAGAACGCGCTGCGAGGACGAGTGAACCACTCGGAGGGAGTAGCCAAGCTCGGTGGCTTGGAGTCTGTGCAGGACCGGCTTCAACAGGCCCGCCATCTCATCATTATCAGTTGTGGCACCAGCTACTACGCCGGATTGTTTGCACGCTATGCCTTCGAGACGCTTACGGATTTGACGGTGGAGACGGAGTTGGCCTCGGAATTCCGTTACCGCAAACTGAACCTGCGGCAGAACACCGTGGTCCTGGCCATTAGCCAGTCAGGTGAAACTGCCGACACGCTCGCCGCGCTCCGCGAGGCCAAGCGCAAGGGGGCATTGGTCCTCGGACTGGTGAATGTGGTGGGCAGCACCATCGCCCGCGAAACCCACGCCGGCGTTTACTCGCATGCCGGCATCGAGGTGGGCGTGGCTTCCACGAAGTCTTTCGTTTCGCAGCTCACCATACTTACCCTGATGGCGCTTTTGATGGGACGGAGCCGGGACCTTTCTTATGAGGAAGGAGCCGCGGTTTTGCGGGGACTGGAAAAGCTTCCTGACCAGATTCGAGAAACCTTGCAGCAATCCGCGCGCATCCGGGAGTTGGCGCAGAAATATTGCAACTTTTCTCATTTCCTTTACATTGGCAGGAAATACCAATACCCGATTGCGCTGGAAGGCGCGTTGAAGCTCAAGGAAATCGCTTACCTCCACGCGGAGGGTTACGCCGCAGGTGAGATGAAGCATGGCCCTATCGCGCTTATCGATCCCGCCTTCCCCACCATGGCGATAGCCCCGGAAGATGGCTCCTACGAGAAGGTTATCTCGAACATGCAGGAGATTCGCGCCCGCGATGGCCGCATCATCGCCGTGACCACCACCGGCAATGCAAAGCTCGGCTCCCTGGTGGATGACGTTATCGAGGTCCCGCGCAACCACGATCTTCTGCTCCCGGTCCTCACCGTCGTCCCCTTGCAGCTTTTTGCCTATCACTGCGCGGCGTTGCGCGGCTGCGACATTGATAAACCGAGGAACCTGGCCAAGAGCGTGACGGTCGAGTGATTGTCGATTGCCGATTGAAAAAGCGTTGTAAGCAGTTGCTCGGCTGTCAATCGGCAATCAAAAATCGCCAATCGACAATTCCAGGACTCCTTGCCTTCCCAACTCCTGAAAAAGGGTAGACCCGTCCGGCTCAGGGCTTATCAGGCAGGATTGTGGGGTTGCTATATAATTCCGGACGGGTCGGTGGGCTTGTTGGTAGCGCGTAACCGCTACGAAACTCTTATGTTGCCGGAACCCTGTCCCCATGGTCGGGACTGGGACTCGAGGCAGGCAGCCCCGTGTGACGATTCCGTAGGGCGCCTCTCGTTTCCTCGTGTCTCTATTTCCCTCCTCAGCTACCGCGGCGGCAGACGCTTTGTGCGCTCTTTCGCCTCCGCTGGCACCGCCTTAGGCGTCGAGCCGACGCTAAAGGCTAACAGGATTCCGGCACACCGTAACTCCTTGACATCACCTCCGCTTGCGTCCCCTCACTCCACATCTAACATAGCTCAGTACACAGAAGTGTCAATACATTTCGCAATCTGCTTGAACTTTATTACATTTGTGTTAAGATTAGCCTCGAAAAAGCATAGGAGCCAGCCACGTATGAGCATTGGAACGCGCGTCATGCAGATTCGGAGCCAGAAAGGCATCAGCCAGCGGCAATTAAGCCAACGCTCCGGCATTGCCGGGTCCTACCTCTCGAGGATTGAAAATCGCCACCTAGAGCCGCGCCCCAAGACCCTCCGCAAGATAGCGGATGCCCTCGCCGTGCCCATGGCCGAGTTCTTCCAGGAGCACGACGAAAACCTTGCGGGCAACCAGTGCGCGGTTACGGCCTCCGGCCGATGCGTTATGGATATGATCCGCGCCGGTCGCGGAAAACCACCGCAGCCCGGCGGCGAAGCGTACACGCCGCGTCAATTGCAACTACTTCGCCTGGCTGGCTATCTCATTCAGACCGCCGACACACGCCTGCTCGATGCGCTGGAAGTAGTTCTCGGGGGATTGCTGCGCGCTGAGGGTAGCCACTTGGACCATTCTATGCGCGGTCGGGCTACTTTGTCGCCTTCTCCAGTTCCGCTGCCGCCGAGTTGACCAGCGCGGCTTCGCCTGCCAGAATTCTGCCTACCTCGACGATCCCCTCGTCCGCCAGTTTCCATTTCTTCTGCTCGATGGATTCGCGAACCGCGGGCATGGTTTTTACTCCATAGCCGGTGTATACGCCGGGCGCATAGATTTCGTGCTTGTACCAGGGACGGCCCGGCAGGCCCTCAGGGTTGGTCAACTTCCGCTCGCTCTGGATGAGCAGAGCATTGACAGAGCTTAGCGAAGCGCCGGCCAGAGTTGCGCCGCCATTGGCATTCGCCTTTTCGAGCGCCTTCCGGTAGCGCTGGGCGCTTTGCGTCAGCGCATCCGTCGCGTTCTCGAGTGGAGCGAAGTTCAAATACGGCGGAACCTCTTCCGGTTTGGGAGGGACGAAGGTCTTTTTCGGGTCAGCGGTGGCCGTGAAGACTCCCTCCTCGATCTCTTTGTTTTGCTCCCGAACTTCATCCTGCTTGCTTTTCAGAAGCTTCTTCAAGTCGTCCACATATTTGTGAATGGTGTCGGCGAAGTTCGAGAAGTCGAAGGGCAGCAGCTCGGCATCGGCCAGGCGCATGACCGCCGTCCCCGCGGTCTGGGCCAGGGCGCGCTCGTAGACAAAAGTAGTATCACTATAGTGTGTAAACCAATAGAAGTCATCGTAAACTGAGTGGTAAACTCCCCCGCCGTCTTCGCCGCCGTATCCGAGGTTGAGCGAGGCGATGCCGAGATGATCGACGAAGGCGCCATAGTCGGAGCCTGAGCCCAGGGCGCCAATGCGCAGGTCGGGACGCTCCCGCGCTTCCTGGCGCTCTTCCGGCGAGGAGGCTTCTTCAATGCGCCGGAGCTGGCTGCGCTTCCACACGCTGATCTTCTTCTCGGGGTCCTCGATGTCGCGCGCCACCCCGTTGATGAATTTCTCCAGGGAGTGCGAGCCCGCCACATAGAAATAGCCCCGGCCGTTCGAGTCGGAATTGAGGTAAGCCACCGCTTTTCGGGTCAGTTCGTCGGCGTGCTCCTCCGCCCATTCGGTGGAGCCGATCAGCCCCGGCTCTTCACCATCCCAGACGCAGTAGGTGATGGTTCGCTTGGGCTTCCAGCCCTGTTTCACCAGTTCGCCCAGGGCGCGTGCTTCTTCGAGCTCAGAGACCGTCCCGGAGAGGGGGTCCTCGGCCCCGTTCACCCAAGCATCGTGGTGATTGCCGCGCACTACCCATTCGTCGGGATAGTCAGATCCGCCAATCTGCGCAATCACGTCGTAGAGCGTTTTGAGATCCCAGTTTGATTTGACCTTCAGATGCACCTTGGCGGGACCGGGCCCGAGGTGATAAGGGAAGGGAAGCGCGCCCCGCCACTGCACGGGCGCCATCGGCCCCTTAAGCGCCGCCAGCAAGGGTTGCGCGTCGCTGTAAGAGAGCGGAAGAACGGGAATCTTGGTGATGGTTTGAACGTCCTTGAGCGCGAGGCGTTTGGCGTCTTTGGTCGCCCCCACCCCGGGGGTGAGCGCGTCGCCGGCATAGAGAGTGTCGTCCGTGACGCTGCCGCGTTGCACCCCATCGGGAGGACGAAAGGCTCCGTTAGGGTAAACGTCGCCCTGATAATAACCGTCTCCGCTGGGATCGGAGTAGATCAGGCAGCCCACCGCGCCATGCTCAGCTCCCACTTTGGGCTTGATCCCCCGCCACGATCCCCCGTAGCGCGCGATGACAATGGCGCCTTTGACGGAAATCCCCAGCCGCTCCAGTTGCTCGTAATCCTGGGGCACGCCGTAATTGACGTAGACCAGAGGGCCGGTAACGTCGCCGTCCGCCGAAAAGGCACTGTAGGTGGGCAACTGCTCGTCATGCTGGCTGGAGGTTGGGTCCTCGGGGATGGTCGGCTCTTCCAGCTTGGCCGTGAACCGCGTGGGCTCAATCAGCTCAACCAGCCGCTCTTTCGGAGTAGGGAAGAGCACGTCGAAGTTCTCGATGTGCGCATCCCAGCCCCATTCTTTGAACCGGGAGAGCATCCATTCCGCATTCTCCCTATCATACGGCGAACCCACATGGTGGGGGCGCGCGGAAAGACGCTTCATGTAATCACGCAGGTTGTCGGGAGAGGGTATGGAGCGAAACTTTCCCTCCCATCCTCTCTCCGCTTGCGCGGCGTTCGCAGAGAAACCTTGCAACGCAACTGGTTCTTCGGCCGGCCTGGCGGAAAGCGCAAAGGTCGAGAGCAATAAGAGTACAGTGAATTGCCAACGGTGCATCGGGTGGCCTCCTTGTGAAATCGCAGGAGAGTATAACGCATTCTGGCGGCTAGTGGGGTCACTTGGAACGGGACACCCAGGGATTTCGCATAGCAGGGTCTTGCGACTATATGCCGGAGGCCGCCGATCCGGGGGGAGGGGGGAGCGCCTCTCCTCGCCTGCCAAAACCCTGCCTAGCCTCGGCGGCATCATTTTAAGTCTCCTGGAATGGTGTGAAAAAGGCTTGAAACAGCCCTGAAAACGGTCAAAAAAAAGCGTTTTTGCCCAAAAAGAACACTTTCTCAACCCCAAAATCAGTCCATTTTTGCGAAACGAACTCGCTGCTGTCCTTTATTTTCAATGACTTACTGGGTTCGATTGCTCCATTTTAACATCTTTTTCGCATTCTGCGTCCCTTGACCCCACATAGTGGCCTACTGTCCTTGCCACCGACTCCTGCCGACTTGACGCCTCCGGTCACCACGAGGAAACACTTTACCACAAGTCTAGCCTCTTGTCAAGAGACAGAGTGTCCCCCGAAGGAACTTCGCACCATGCGGGTCCAGGTCGTCGAGGTTCTCCGGGAATGTCGGCAAGAGGCGGACTTTCTGCTGATCGGTTGGGTCCTGATGGCGAAACGCTTTCACTTAGCAACAACCCGGTGAAAAGGGGTTTGGTGCGTTCGCTGGAAGAGTGGCCCTGGTCGAGCTTCAGGTTCTATTACTTAAACGACACGTCCCTCTTGAGCATGGATAAGCTCGTTTGAGCTGCGTGCAGATTTCGATCGCAGAGCTTCGCGCTGCGCCAGCCGGCGGAAAGAAAAAGGGTCGCGGTAGGGACGGACATTGCTGACCGCCCCCCGCGCAGATCCGTACGGGCGCTACTAACGCATACGGCTCTTACCTCGGATGAGTGGCGTCAAAGCACACTTCCCGCCTTGCGCACACCCGC
>Ga0326727_10020351_pt1 | contig 13188 bp, 9 predicted proteins | sample MB2enrmetagenome_FD_207643 | JGI IMG/M metagenome (GOLD analysis project Ga0326727, IMG submission 207643) | Lab enriched peat soil microbial communities from McLean, Ithaca, NY, United States - MB29MY | ecosystem: Environmental > Terrestrial > Soil > Wetlands > Peat | place: USA: New York...
TATTCGAATTCGGTCACCCGCGCTCCCCAATTACGCTCGTGATGGTAAGTTTGGAATGGCATCCTTACGCTCAACGACTGTAGACATGTTGATAGAGCCGGACATAGCTCTTACCGAGCTCTTCGTAAACAGCGTGACTCTCCGCGCAAGATGTGAAAACCCGTTCTCGTTTGTGGAATGCTTCGCTGCTCTCTTCCAGGGATGCGAAGGCCCCGGCGCCGACGGCGGCGATCATCGCTGCGCCCAGGACTGCCGCCTCAACCATTTCCGGCCTTTCGATGGGCAATCCCGTGACGTCGGCGATCATTTGCAGCCAGAAATCGCTCTGGGCGGCGCCTCCAATGGCACGGATGGTGTTGATGTCAAAACCCGACTGCCGGAAAAGCTCCAGGCATTCATTCAACGTATAACCCAGCGCCTCCAGGGTGGCACGGTACATATCGGCACAGGTGTGATGAAGAGAAAGGTTCAGAAAAGCGCCTCGCGCCTGCGGATTGGGCACAGGAGAAAGCATGCCATCAAAGTGCGGAAGCATCATCACTCCGCGGCTCCCGGCGGGAACATGGGAAGCCATTTCATCCAACTCGCGGAGGCTTTTTCCAGGGCTCAATTCCCGGTTGAACCATTCCAGAACCACGCCTGCGGTCTTTGCGAAAGCCAGCGCATACTGATATCGGGAGATGGGAAATCTTCCCCCGAAAAGTCCGGGGGGCATGGGCTGCGGAAGCGTTGCGGTTAAGGTGACCAGGGCCAGACAAGTTCCGGTGGTCACCGATACGATGCCGGGCCGGCAATTGCCGGCCCCCAGCGCTCCCGCATACTGGTCATTCGTGCCCGTCACCACCAGTGTGTCAGCATCCAATCCCCATGATTCCGCGCTTTTCGGCAAGACCCGGGCGATGGGCTGGCCGGGTTTTTGTATCTCCGCGAGAGATTCCTTGCTGATATCCGCTGCCGCCAACGCCTCGGGGCAATAGTCCTCGGTGTCTTGCGCATACAAACCGGTGCTGGAAGCCGTCGCCGGGTCGGTGACGGCTCTTCCCGTCAACTGATAGGCGAGATAGTCGGGCAACAGCAAGTACCGTTTGGCGCGCGCCATCAGCCCCGGATAGTGCTCGCGTAACCATATGATTTTCGGGGCTGTGGAGATGGGAGGGACTTTCGGCATACCCTGGGATAAGTTGGCGGACTGCAAGGCGTTCCGCAAGCGCTCCGCCTGCTGGCAAGCTCGTGCGTCATACCAGACGATCGCCGGATGGAGGGGTGCATCATGCTCATCAAGGGATACGAACGTTTGTCCTTGTGAGGAAATACCCAGCGCCGCAATCCGTGCCCCACTCTCGCGGATTGCCGAAACCGCGGCCTGCCGCGTCGCTGAGTAAATCCTGTCAATCGGAATCTGCACATACCCTTCCTGAGTTAAGTCAGGGGAGTAAGGGCTATGTGAGAATCCGAGCAGCCGGCCGCGCGCATCCACAACGCCGGCTTTGGCGCCCGTTCCCCCTACATCCAACCCCAGGTATCCCTCTGGCTTCATGGGCCTTTGCAGACTCCTATTTCAGGACTACGGTCTTCCAGAGCATGAGTTTGCCCCAGTTCACGATCTCTTCCACGACGTCCCCATAGACGAGCGCCGAATGATGAGTGCCACCCGCCCGGCTGTACTCCGCCAAAAACTCGCCCACCGGCAGCGCGGCCTTGAACCAGCCGTGGATGGAATCCGCCATTCGATCTGTTCCTAATACATCCTGCATAACAACAGGTGCGACAATCAGCGAATAGCTATCATCACGGGCGGGGGCCAGGTTCACCAACACGGCTTCACCGGTGCGAAAACGCGCTACCGCAATCGCCGGGTTCCCCACGTCCGTGAATGGGAAGGGCATCTCCACGAGGGTGGGGGCGCTCGCAGCGGTATCAAGGTTCATTTCCCCCATGTGACTGACGAAGATCTGGTCGCCCTCCCAATCCGGGCAGAATATCTCGGTGAAACTGGTTTGGGGATAGACCGACGCCAAAGCTCCCACTAAAGCGGCCGTGAGAACGTCACCTTCGCCCGCATAACCAATGCCCCGGGCCATGGCTTTGCTGGCTTCCAGGAAGGGCATGGTCGGCAAACCCAAAGACTTGTCAACCGCATTGAAGTTAATGGTGAAGGCGGTGAGCTTCTCCTGCTCGATCCAGTGCCGAATCGCCAGCCCCGCACGCGTGCTTCGCTCGTGACATGCGGAGTCTAAATTATTGACGACGAAATGTTCCTGGTCGGAAGATATCTCTGCCTCAACGGCTTGGTCGCTTACCTTCGCCATTAATGACCGCACGAGCCCCGCGTCACCCTCGAGGGTTTGAACCCCCAGGGTAGTCTTCAGTGTTGCCGGGGGCACCGCAAAATCCCCCATGCCCACGAACGCCGGTCCGAGCCGGCCCACGCGCGCCCGCCCCATGCCCGCCGCCAGTCGCGCCGATCGCGCGAAACTTGCGACGCGCTCCAGGACGTTGGACTTCTGCCAGTGTCCGGCCGCAATCAAAAAGGGTTTCCCGTTCCTGATCAGCAGGTTGCACATGTCCTGGACACCGTGGATTCCATGGTTGTAGGAAACCTCCGCGGGGTCTTGTCCGGGTCCGTAGGAATATGCGGGCGTCGTGTCCAGAACCACCAGGGGGAGCGAGGTGGATGCCAGGGCCTCTGAGGATTCCAGCGAAGGAGAGTATGCCAGGTGCAGGGTCACAATGGCGTCCACCTCATCGTTCTCGAATTTACGAATGGCAGCATTGAACTCGGCTTTCAGCCGGCAAACCTGAACCGTGCTGACCTCCAATCCCTGTTCGCTCAGGGCTGAGGCGATTTGTCCATAAAAGCCCTCTATCCTGGGTCTCCGTTCCGGCCGCTTAATATCGTAAAGTTCAAGATACAAGGGTAGTAGGCCAATCCGAGGTGTCTTCATATCATTCCTTCACTACCTCTTCAAAAGAGGTTTCGAAATCCTGCCTCGCTGAGCATTTCTGCGCCATTCCCGTAGAAAACGGCCTCGACTTCTTCCTTTCCCAGGCCGGTTTCTATCGCCGCCCGGCGAAAGGCATCGATCTCTTCATACATGAAGAAAGTCAGTTGCTCCTGGTCCTTCCCGTCGACCTCCCGCATGTGGGAATCGCTTGAAACATCCCCGTAGAGCCCCTTGGGAACCAGGTTGACATAGACCCCGTCCTCACAGATGCGCCGCATGCGCATGCGCGCAACCGGCAAATCACTGCCAAATAAGATGCGTTTTGCACCCACCGCCCGGATCGCGCGCGCAAAGGTTTCGGCGCAGGTATTGGCGGAAATGTCGAAGACCATTTTCTTTGTTTCTCCCAACACTTCAAAGGCGTTGCCTATATCCTCCGGGCAATAAGCACGCCCCACATGAGCGACAATGACTTTAACGTTCGGATAGCGCCTTTCAATATCGACCAATTGGGCCAGGTTCAGCGGATCTCGCAAGCGGCCAGGACGCGGAAGATGGAGCATGGCGATCCACCCGTGGGCATCCAGCACTTTCAATTGGTGAGGCGGAAGGAAGTCGAAAATCTGAATGTCGTTCTCGGGTATGCGCGGGTCAGAAAGGGTCAAGTAGACTTTGGCCCCCAGAAAATGCCCGGAATTTATGCGCTCTTCGAATTCAAGCTCACTCCATTTGGGATCGGCAAAGATCAAAGCAGGGAAATGATACTTGTTTGCGCACTCGCTGACATATTCATTACCTCCGTTTATATCATCCGCGAGCGCCGAGGTACTGCCAAATATGAGCGGGGTGACCCTTTTGCCGGGGAACATGAGCTGGTAGGTTTCCATCAGATCTTCAATCGAGTTGTCAAGAGCGACACGGCGCGGCCAAGTCACAGACCGAAGGCATTCCTCCTTTTGTTTGGACTTGAACCGGTCAAGCCAGACATGAGTATGGATATCGATTAAAGTGTCCGGCAGGAAACTACCCAAATGCTGCTGGTAGAACTCCCGGTCGATTGCCCTGACCGCGAATAGGGGCCTCCTTTGTTCTTGTGCACGGGTCACTTCAGAGAACGACCTTCCTTTTCTGGGGGAGCTGCGGAAGGGAGACACGCCATCCGTTTTCATCGTGTCCGCCTTTCAAGAATGAGCCATACAATCACATTTTTGAACGATACAGTCAGCAATGAAGGGAAAACAAGGGTTTTCTTCCCGATAGGCAGAGCAAAGTCCAACCTATTGGACTCGATATAATAGAGGAAGCATGCTCAAGCCTCATTCGTCCGGCCGGCTTCAGTATCGTTAGCGTGTCATCCGCCCGGTTCAATGAGCACATGATCTGTCCGGTGATCCCCGGCGGCATGCGCGAGGACTCTCTCTGATACTACTGGGGCTTCATCGTTCGAATGGTATTGAGCGATTCTGCCACGCAACATGAATGCAACGTTCAGATGAAGCTTCACGAAGGCGCTCAAGGCACGAGAGAATCAAGGTGTGGCTGGTGGCCAAAAACCAGGATTGGGGCATTAACACTTGGGTGCTTCCGGTTAAGTTTCACTTTTCTTTCGGCAACCTTTGCAAGTCAGCGCGCGCCAGGCTAAGGGTCTCCCGAGCTGGAAGAGTAGGCGACGACGATAAATTTGGTTCAGTCGGAACGGTTTCGGGTGTATAAGTGTGGCGATTTCGGAGGTCAAAACGGAAAATCCAGTTAACACCATACAAGGAGGGTCCCACTCAGCCGTTGACGGGGGCGCTCGACGCGGTGCAATCCAGATCGGTTCCTGGCCTTCCCCTTCTACCATCACAGTTGGGACCAAACCGCTGTGAATCCCAAATCCGGCCATGCAGCGTTCTGTCAGCAGAGCCACTGACCTTGTCAAGGGTGATCCTGCCTATGAGGAAGTGCCGACCCAACCGATTGAGACTCGCCCTGCTTGCCCTTTGCCTCTCATTCTGTCCCTCGGGGTTGCTGGCAGCATAGAATCCCACGGAGGATGAGCATGCGGCGCGAGCCGAGCGGCTCATCCAGGCCGGGGATTTGCAGGCCGCGGAAACGGAATTGCGGCGCGCCGTGGAACAGTCACCTCCAGAGAGCCTTTACTGGAACCGCCTTGGCATGGTTCTGGGAATGCAACAGCGGCTGGAAGAGGCAAGCGCCTGTTTCGAAAGGGCTCTCAAGCTGGATCCAGGCAACTTGGCTGTCCGGCGCAACCTGGCGGCTAGTCAATGGCAGTTGGGACGGCTGGAAGACGCAAGGAAGAACCTTGACCTCATCCTCGCAGCCGATCCGAGCAACGCGCAAGCCATCCTGCTTCGCAGCATGGTGGCAGAGGACTTGAAGGACTACGCCAAGGCGGTGAAGCTTTTGACTTCCGTCTTGCCGCTGGTCAAACAACGGCCCCGATCGCTCACGGCGCTGGGCCTCTCCTATTATCGGATCGGGCAAAAGGCGAAGGGCCGCGAAACCATGCTTCTTTTGCTCGAGGGCCCCGTCGACCCCGAGGTCGTGTTCCTGGCGGGCCAGATCGCCGCCAATGAGGAAGACTACCCCACGGCCGAAAGACTGTTTCTATCCATCCGCAGTACCTACCCTGAGCCAGCGCGTTTGGAGTACAGCCTGGCCGTGGTGCAGTATCGCGCCAACCAGTTTGACGAGAGCCAGAAGACGCTTCTGGAGCTTGTGCGGACCGGCCGTGCCTCCAGCGACATTTATAATTTGCTTGGGTGGTGCTATGACCGGCAGCAAGACTACCAGGATTCCGTGGCCGCCTTCGAGCAAGCCATCGAGCTGGGGCCACACGATGAATCCAATTACGTCGATCTGGGCGTAGTGCTCTTGACCACCGAGAACTACGCCGTGGCGCTGGCGGTGGCGCAAAGGGCCGTGGAGTCCCTGCCGCCGTCTTACCGGGTTTACACGCTCAAGGGGATGATCGAACTTCGGATGCACTATTACACTGACGCCGTAAAGTCATACGCCCGGGCAGCCGAACTCGATCCCAGCGGAGCGGAGGCCGGCGTGGGCCTGGCGCGGTCCCAGTGGGCCGCGGGAATGGCATCGGAAGCCCTTGCCTCCTTCGAAGCAGCTCTCCAGAAGTTTCCGCGCGATGCCCTTTTGTACCAGGAGTACGGCCGCGTGCAATTAAAATTGGCGGAAGCTGGCGACGCGGCCTCCGAAGCTCGGGGGGTGGCTTTGTGCGAGAAAGCCATTGCTTTGGACGGCTCGCTTGCCGAGCCCCACTACCTGCTTGGCGATCTGGCTTTGCGAAAAGGGCAGACCGGGGAGGCTCTTCGACAACTGCAACGGGCGGCGAAGCTGGATCCCAAAATGAGCAAGGCTCATTTCGCTCTTTCCCGCGCCTATCGTCGCTTGGGGCGGAAGGAGGAGGCCGCGCGCGAGCTCGCGCTCTTCCAGAAGTTGACGGCCGCAGAAGCGGAGCACCCGGCAGCATCCCTGTTGGCGGAAATGGGCAGGATTGAGGCGGAGTGATGATGATCAGGTCCGGGAAAGTGCGATTCACCCTTATTCTCGGGTTGTTGGGCGCGGTCTGTATCCGTCCTGCTTTCGTCTGCCCCTCAAGCCGGGGGACAAGCTTCCGGCGATATCTTCACCGACGTCACCGAGGCGGCCGGAATCACTTGGAAGCACTTCAACGGCGAGTCGCCGGATGCTCACCTGATCGAAACCAAGAATGGCGGGGTCGCGTTTCTCGATTTCGATCAGGACGGGTGGTGGGATATTTTCCTGCTGAACGGAGGTGAGACTCCACGGGGCAAAAGCCCCATGCCCGTGTGCAATGCCCTCTATCGCAATCTGAGCAACGGCAAGCCTGTTCCAGGATTTCGCCATGGACGCTGAGGTCGCTTACGATCCCAGCGGCGTGGCCAAAGCCGGCATGGGCATTGATGTTGCGGATGTCAATGGCGACGGCTGGCCCTCCTTCGTGATGACCGCCTTCGACTCCGAATACCATTCGCTATTCATCAACACCGGCGCTTTCCCCTTCGACGATGCGACCCTCTCATCCCGCTTGGGGCGCCTCACCATGCAAGACGTCGGCTGGGGGACGCACTTCATTGACTATGACAATGACGGCATCATGGACTTGATCGTCGTAAACGGCCACGTCAACAAGATGGTCGGGATGGCCCGCCCCAATGTGGCCTATAAAGAGTTGCCGCTGCTTCTGCGCAATAACGGCAAGGGCGTCTTCGCGGACATGAAAGAATCCGCGGGACCCACTTTCCACACCGGGTATGACGCCCGAGGCCTGGCCGTGGGCGATTACGACAACGACGGCGACACCGACGCGATCTTCGCCTGCCTGCAAGGCAGTCCCGTCCTGTTGCACAACAACCTCGGGCAGGACAATGCCTGGTTTGGTTTCCAACTGGTGGGGACCAGGAGCAACCGCGACGCTATCGGGTCTAAGTTGACGGTCCGCCAGGGGAACCGCAAGCTGGTGCGGTGGATCACGGGGGAGTGAGTATCTTCTCTTCGCACGGCCACCGTGTAATTTTCGGCCTCGGCAGCAAGCCGGGACCCAGGTCGGTGACCGTTGAGATCAGGCTCCCCTGACATCGTCGATAGCCTCAATGGCTGTTCGTTCCAGGGCTGCGGAGACTGAGGGCGGGAGTTGTAAAAGACCCTGCCTCCGACGACCATCCACCATCGCACCATTCTATCCTACATTCTGAATGAAACATTCACATGTAAGTTTCTCCATAAACGCACTGAGAATGCCCGCGAAACTCCCCGCCCATAGCCCACCAAAATCTGCGATTGTTGCGGTTAAGCCTTTGAGTTTACTGGTGATTTCGGGTGGAGGGCCCGGCGTTCCCGGCCTTCAGTGAGGTCCGGACAGCAGGCGTTATTTCTGCTTGACAAGCGAATAAAATATACGTATTCTTCGACCATAACGTTCTGTTTGACCGGCGCCTTGCCCGCGCCGGGAAAGATGGAACATCCAGAGTGGCGCGCGGTTCATGCTGCCTCTGGCCGAAATCAACATGCCAGAGGATCAAAGATCGCGGCAGAACGCCTCTGCCGATCCACCTGTAATGCGCATGGGGGCAGGAGGTTGGTCACTATGAGCGTTATCAAAACTCAATCGGTCCCTGCATTGGAAAAGGGTCTGGCTCTGCTTGAAATGCTGACGGGGTCCTCAAATGGCCTTACGGTTTCAGATTTTGTACGCCGGTCAGGCCTTCCCAAAAGCTCCGTCCACTGTTTAGTCATTACGCTCGCGCGGTGCGGATATCTGCGCCGGTGTGAGAGGACGCATAGGTTTGTCCTGGATCTAAAACTAATCCCCCTCGCGAACACGGCGCTTGGCCAGATCGAACTGTCCGAACAAGCGGCGCCCCACTTAAATGCCTTGACGCGGGCGACCCAGTTGACATCTCACATGGCGATATACGATCAAGACGAGTCAGTTCTCATTGGCAAAATCGACTCGCCTAACTCGTGCCCGATGCCCACATGGCCAGGCAAACGCATGCATACCCATTGCACGGCATTGGGGAAGGCAATGATTGCCAACTTGGAAAGCGAAGAACTTGATCAACTCATCAGGAAACATGGGCTCCCGCGGCACAATGAGAACACCATTGCTTCGCCCCGTAAACTGAAATTGGAACTGGACAAAATCCGGAATGTCCAATGGGCGTTGAGCGATGAAGAATATGCGATCGGCTTAAGGTGCATTGCGGCCCCGATTTTTGACCATCTTGGCAAAGCTTTTGCCGCCGTCGGCATATCGGGTACCGTCTCCCAAATCACTGGTGATAATTGTGCTTTCCTTGCCGCGCAGGTAAAAGCCACGGCTTCGGCAATCTCCGCAGGTCTCAAGGCTAAATGGATCCCTCCAAATCCATGGCTCGGCGAGGCATGCACACGTACCCTGCCCGTGACAAGCCCTGTCTATTAGCGCGATACGGTGCTGTTGCCCAATAGACACCAAGCCCCTTGATGGGTGCAACCATTTGATAATAAGCGTGTTGTGAGGTGGTGGTGCGGAGGGGTGGATTCGGCATCCCCAGCCAATCTAAGTCCAAGGAAATTAACGCAAAGTTCAAAGAACCACATCAACACTGGCCTCTAGCACCTTTCTATTAGGTCTATCCATTCTCCTAAATCCACCTCGTGCCCGATAGAAACAGACACCAAATAGACACCAAGTTGCCGTTGCAGATGACATTGACAACGCCGTTTGTGGCAGAGACAATCCGCCCTCGGCTTTCAATCGCTCGAAGGCCGCCGCAACCAGCGAACTCTTCCCAAACCGGCGCGGCGAGAGTGAGAACAGTTTCTGCCCGTCGGTTACGCCTCGGACCACTTTTTGATGCTCATCCGCGTGATCCACAAATACCGCTCTGGTGCCAATCTCGCCAAAGATAAACGGATTCTCTTCGCGTCGCTGTGTCATGAGCTCATCCCTTTACGCTAATTAGCGCAACGCCAAACAGCGTAATCGCCAAGGACCCTCCGTGTCCGAGACTACGGATAGCCAAGACGCAGATCAACGATGGTCTGTGGCTACTGATTCGCTCATCAGCGACTGACAGAAATCACAAAGTCGGCACTCCTCGGCAATTAAGTGCCGAAACCTTCAGGCTGCCTTCGGCTGCCGCTCGATTCAGTTTGTCGATGTCCTTTGCCCGGTGACGGTCTTGCCGTGCGACCAACTCGCCTAAGTGCCGGTCGGGTGCACGTCCGCGATCTAACCAAACAAGTATCCCTCTCCTCGTAGCCCTGCAAAGCTAACTGCCTCGCTCTCTCGTGATCCACTCACGGACATATGCCGGGCAATTTCTGAGCTCGATGCCGTCCGCTTCACAGCCCGCTAGAAAGCGGACAGCGTCTTCATCCACGAGAGTCAACTCGCTTAGGTCTAGAGCGACGTGCTGCCCTTTTGCTTCAGCGTCGATCAGTGTCTTCAATTCGGCCACGTTTTCTGAATCAATCCGCCCAATGACTCTGAAGACCACTTTTCCATTCTTTGCCCAGGTAATTTTGAACATGGGTTCCCTTTTTACGAATCTCTGCCGCAGCCCATTGCCCGTTTGATAGGATTGGCTTGCAATTCCTACGCCAATTCAAACTTATTGAATCCAAGGTTGTTAGCGGGGAGGCAGGTTGCGACTCTTCGCAAGTTTGCGAGATTTCGCAAGCAAGCTATCCGAAAGTTCATTTAAGAAGCGTGATCAGAATTCGTAGCTTTGAAGCGGTTCTTGTTGATCTTTAGAGACCTGATTTTCGATTCTAGAGTGGATCCAGGAATGCCCAGCTTAGCGGCAGCGCCTGACGGTCCCGAGACCCGTCCTCCGCTTTCGCGCAACGCGGCCTCAATCAATCCTTTTCCCTGCGCTGCAAGCTGGGATAGATCTAGGTGGCTTTTGGAATAGCCTGCATCAGGCTGTCGCGACAGCCAACTCTCATCCACCGACAAGTTTTCAGTCTCGCAGACAATAACAGAACGCTCGACTACGTTCTGCAATTCGCGAATGTTACCAGGCCATGGGTAAGACAAGAGAAGGTCCAAGGTTTTCTTATTAATCCCATGGATGCTCCTTCCTGCCTTTCTTGCGAAACGGGAGACGAAGTACTCGACCAGCAGGGGAATGTCCTCTTTTCTTTCTCTCAGAGGAGGGATCTCGATCGGAAAAACGTTCAGCCGGTAAAAGAGGTCGAGACGAAATGTGCCCGCAACGATGGCGGCTTCCAAGTCACGATTGGTGGCGGCGATGACCCGTACGTTTGCCCGGAGCGTCCGATTGCCACCTACGCGCTCAAACTCCCGTTCCTGCAGCACGCGCAACAGCGCAATTTGAGTTTCGGCTGGTAGCTCACCGACCTCATCAAGAAAGATGGTGCCTTCGCCTGCAAGTTCGAAGCGACCGAGACGGCGCGTCAGTGCGCCAGTGAACGCTCCCGTCTCGTGGCCAAACAACTCTGACGCGATTAGCGATGAGGGGATCGCAGCGCAATTCACGCTAATGAAAGCGCGCGCGGATCGCTGAGATCTCTTGTGGACGGCACGAGCGATCAATTCCTTGCCCGTGCCCGTTTCGCCCGTGAGCAATACGGTAGAGTCCGTGGGGCCAACTTTCGATACACGAGAAAGCACGGCTCTCAGGGCGGAAGAGATTCCGATAACCTCCTCAAACATCGAGGCCTTATCGATTTCCTCCCTCAAAGCAACGTTCTCTTCGTAAAGCTGATCTTTGAACTTCTTGATTTCGGCAAGAGCATTTCGGAGAGTGTCCTCCGCCTGCTTGCGCTCGGTAACGTCCCTCACTGCCGCAGAGACAAGCGTGCCCTCCTCCGTCTCAAGCGGACTGAGGCTGATCTCCACGGGAAACTCCGTTCCGTCTTTCCGCCGCCCGTAGAGATTCAAACCCTCACCCATCGGCCGCACGCGAGGCTCGGCGAAGAACCCTGCACGGTGCCTAGGGTGCCGGACCCGAAACCCCTCCGGCACAAGAATGTCAATCTCCTCCCCCAAGAGCTCTTCCCGCCGATACCTGAACACTTTTTCCATCTGTGCGTTGACCAATACGATCCTGCCCTGCCGATTCATCACAACCATGGCATCCGGTGCGGATTCCATAAGCCCTCGGAATTTTTCTTCAGACATTCGGCGCGCCGTGACATCTTGAATCGCCGCGATGTACTCCAGTTGACCATCCTGGTCCCGGTTCGCATGAGCGACTGCGTGCAGGTACTTGATCAAGTGGTCAGGCATCATTAAGCGGTACTGCCATTCAAGGTCGTTGCCGCCGTTTCGTGCCTGTTCGACCATTTTCTCGTACAAGGTGAGGTCTTCCGGATGGACCCGGCTACGGAGTAGTTCGAGCGTCACGGGCGCGCCGATCTCAAGCTCGTAGATGCGATAGAGCTGCTCTGAGGACGTTATTTCGTCGGTCGCTACCTTCCAAGAAAAACTACCGGTCAAACTGAGACGCTGCGATTCGGTCAGAAGGGCCTCACTTCGCCGCAACTCCTCCTCCGAACGCAGGTCTTTGGCCGCTTCCGCCTCTTTGCGCGCCGTGATGTCTTGGAAAGTCACCAGTACGCGGCGTTCGGAATGGCCCGGGAGAGACAAAGGACGGGCGTCAAGAATCAGCGTCCGTTGACCCTTTGCCGTAAGGACGTGATCCACCTCGAGGGGCTGGAACTCATGACTCCCCGCGAGCATCTCCTCGAGCCGCTCACGCAACGGGGCAGGGGGATATCCGAACAACGAACCACTTGTCCCTGTCGCGAAAATCCACCCGGGTTTCCGCTCCGCCGGTGATGACCTGGCGGCACTGCTGTTGCAGCCGGGGCGCGCCAGCGAGGACCGAAATATCGCCACACGCCCGGCCAATGTCCGAGGGCGAGAGGCCAAGCACATCCGCCGCCCTATTGAAGCAAGCGATGGTAATGTCGTGCCGCACTACAACGATAGGAACATCAACCGTATCAAGGATGTTGATCAGTTCGGTGGCTGCCGTGTTTGCCGCCCCGTCGTTACCATTGACCCCTTGGAAGCCGGTCCAGCGATCATCGAGCGTCAAGCGCCGCTCTGTCATCACGCGGCCCCTACGGCAGTGTAAAGATCCCTGCTTCGCCGCAACACGGGATCAGCAATTGTTGGGAGAACCTGACGCAATGCCAGCAGCAACGCTTGGGCGCGCGGCATCTGGAATGGTTGCCGATAACCGGAGAGCAGCCGGCTTTCGAGTGCATGGGCCTCGTCCGCCCCCACCGTTTCCCGAAGCGCATCGGCCACGGCGCGCTCCAGCCGGGCGTAATCCTCCACGGGAATAAGGTGGGAGTGATTTGTCCCCAGCCTGGGCAGCATGTGCGCATGAACTTCGCCGTTGAAGTTGTCCATGAGGAACGAGCAGAAAATCGCGATGTCGTGCTTTTTGGCGAGCTGATCGAACAGGTCTTCAAGGTTCATGCTGGCGGCGGCGTCCCCGTGCTCCCACAGGACGTTGACCATTTCTCCCCACCAACGCACTTTTTGGTAGCGCCCGCGTGTCTGCCCGATGACGTCCGCGGCAAGGCCGAGGAATACGGGCGAATCCGGCATGGCGTCACGGATGAAGCGGGGCAGCAATTCGTCGGCGTCAACCACCGTCAACTGTCCGCGTTCCCGTGCCGCTTGCACATTTACGCCCTCGGCCTCGAGGCGTGGGCGAATGGCGTTCCA
>Ga0326727_10020352_pt1 | contig 13188 bp, 9 predicted proteins | sample MB2enrmetagenome_FD_207643 | JGI IMG/M metagenome (GOLD analysis project Ga0326727, IMG submission 207643) | Lab enriched peat soil microbial communities from McLean, Ithaca, NY, United States - MB29MY | ecosystem: Environmental > Terrestrial > Soil > Wetlands > Peat | place: USA: New York...
AACGTTTTCTTTCGTTAGGGCTCCAGCCTGCTAAATCCTGGCCATTCGAAGCTGGACACCCTCGCTCAGACCTCATCTCCTAACGTCCTTCTCCAAGCTACGATCAAGTCCTCGCTGAAATCAAGCTTTGATAAAGGTTCTAAGGCGAGTTACAGTATCTTGGCAGTGAATTGACTTTGTGAGTGCGCTTACTCTGAGAGAACGAAACAGTGCGAGAACTAGCCCAGCAAGCGAGGCAGAGTATGTCAAAAGTTAGTAGCTGTCGAGCGCCAAAAGCTCTTTGCATAGCGCCTTTTCTTTCAACGCGCAGGCTTCGTTCGAGTATTTCTCAAGTGCGACTGACCTGCACATTTGTGGAAACGCATCGTTTGCCAAAGCCTCTGAAATTTTTCTTGCGATGTCATCAGGATCGTCAGAGGCAAGATACCCCGTCACCCCGTCATCTATAGTATCTCTAATTCCGAACACGTTCGTTCCAACCGCCGGCGTCCCGCAAGACATTGCCTCTATCAGAACCCTCGGCTGCCCTTCCATTGAACTGGTCATCACGATCAAGTCCGCCATATTCATGAATTTCGGCACGTCGGAATATTGCACTGCACCCGTGAAAATCACTTTGTCCGCAATGCCAAGGGATTTTGTCATGTCTTTGAGCTCATCTTCGAGAGCTCCAGAACCGACTATAAAGAGCTTGAAGTGCTCAGGAAGCTGGGCAGCTGCCTTGAGAAGGAGGTCAAGCCGTTTGACTGGATGCAGTCTTCCAATATACATGAGTATCTTTTCATCTCGGATGCTGTAAGTCTTTTTGAGTTCAGTGACCTCAAGACCGGGTTTGAAAATGTCTTCATCGAACGTTAATGGTATGATGACTACTCTCTTAGCTCCTCTTTTACAAAGCTCCGTCTCAAGAGACTGGTTTCGCGTGACTAAAACATCGGCGTTTTTTATGACATAGTTCTCGATAAGTCTTGCAACTGTTCCAAGGGTTTTGCCTTTATTCACGTGCGTAACTTGATACGACCAGTTATATTCGTAAAAAACGAGTGAGGGCTTCTTTTTTGCCTTTGCTGCGACTATTGCCCCTGGACACGCAGCAGAAAACCCCCTAACTAGCGCATTTCCTTTCAATCGCTTGGCGATTCTGAATGTGCTTAAGACGGCATATGAAAAGTGCCAAAGACCAAATCTCTCGAACACCGCCGACGGAACGTGTTCTATGGAGGGAGCCAAATCAAATTTACTTGTGTCTCCTGTAAACAGGAATAGATCGCACAGATCCTCATATCTCAGCAAGAAATCTTTGAGCAGACGAATCATGCTGCCGTCTGTTTTCACGCTGTCAATCAGTCGAGCGTCGAAAGAAGTTACAAACAGGATTCTGCACCTTTCTTGAGGCATCCGATTGACCATAGCAGAGTAAACGTTAATAATCTTTTAGCTGCGCGAACAAAAATGTATTTAGCTAGAGCGGCCTGAATAGTTGACTCATAATGGCTAACACCGTCGCGAGCCTTGCGTCGGTTTTTCAAAAAGCATGCTACTTGTGGTCTTTGCACTTCATCCGAGCTCTTTGAGGGCCGTCAGTTTTGAGGACCGGATATGCGCTGGCGAAACTCATATCGCTTGCATAAGAACTTCTTGTCGAATGGTGCCTGCCGTAAAGGTTTGCTGAACTTATCTCGCCATTCTGGCCATAGCTACGATCTTGAGCGCCGTGATGACCCTCGGATTGGGAAGGCGTTGTGAAGATCGTTGCCGAATGAGACTAGCGTATTGCCGATCAATGCTCTTTATATCGCTTTTTTCTCTCGATTGCAGTGTCTCTGCCAAGAATCCTCGTCGGATCCTCTAGCAAGTTACTCAAGCAGCCTGGCCCAGTACGAGTCGACTTCGGCTACATAATAGCGTTTCTGCTTACGATATACGCCGTTGCACAATCTTTCAAACTGGCGCTCTACAAGATCAGATTTGTCGTTATCGCAGAGATCATTTACTGGAGCGTTGCACTCATGTTTTTGTCCTATTTCGCAACTTGACGCTCGGCTTAGTCGGCATATGCGTCGGCTCCTTACTTGATCTCGAATCCTTATTCAAAAAGTGCCCTTGGGGTTCTCGCTCGTTTTGACTGAGAAAGAATGAGATCACTAATCCCCTCAGCGTCTATATGAGTGCTGACAGCGTCCACGGCGTCTCAGCGTAGCAGATTGCATACTGTACCTCAACGTCATAGCAACTGCTTACGCCGTGGGGGTATTTGACGCACATTATCGCTCGAGTATTTTCCTGATTGTGCTGCTGATAACCGTCCTTTCTATGGCATCATACCCCCGTTTTTGCTCTCTTGACTGGGATTTGCGGCCCAAGGCTCGGAGGTACCTAGCTTACTTCCGGGTTCTTATATGTTTAGCCCGGTTTTTGCTATCTTACATAAGTGACGTAGTCTCTTTCGCATTTTTTAGGACAAGAGATTCGGCCATTGTTACTTGTGCTCGCGGCTCATTCAGGGCTTTGTCGATAACGGAGTCTAGCACAAATTGGTCACTGCATGTTAGGGCGCAAAAATTGTTAGCCGGCAGTAGTTTTCGCGACAGTTGCTTTCCTTTCGGTCATGGTAACGTTTACCCTATCCTAGGCGGAATGCTCGCAATTGCTGGCCGAATGATCTCGGATGAGATCACCTACGGTGCCGCTTCTAAGCTGCTTCAAGCTTAGCGTGACTGGAAAACGGCGACCAAAAACTATAAGTGATTAGGACATGCGATTCTATAAATGAAGTTTATTATTACGCGGTTTGAGGTAGTTCACGTCTTCTATGAATGAGATTCATTATTACACGCTTTGAGGTAGTTCACGTCTAATGCGAGAGCGATACGAGCAGAATCAAGGGTATTCTAGACTGGGATCACCTCAGCAGCCATCGGAGCAACGCAGTCACAAAGTTGAGCGAACGCATTCGAGAGAGCTGGGCAAGAAAGTGTCGGTGGGCATTTTGCTCACGACCCTCGCACTGCTGCTTATCGCGGTAGGGTACGCTGGATACTGGAGCGGCGGCACCGGTTTGATTGATCACGACACCGCGACGAACATCGCTTTAGCAAAAAATATCCAACAAACCAACGCGTTAAGCCCAAATGATCCAAACGCTGCACCTGGTGACGTCTGGTATAACATTGAACCGCCTGGCCTCCCAATCATATTTAGCGCAGTCGCTATACTCGGTGGAGTGAATATTAGCATGAATTCCGAACTGCTCGTTCTGCTGCAGGGGTTTTCAGCGTTCATATTGGTAGCCTTCGTTCTCACCACTTTTGTCGTAGTAAAGAAAATCACAGGCGACACGCGAATAGCCGCCTTGGCATCGTTTTTTTCGGCGACGTTTAGCCCAAACCCGGCAATTTTGGGGCCGCAATACATCGTTGCGTCAAGCTTCGGGCTGATACTGATGATGCTTGCGACATACTACCTCTACGCGGCAATCAAGAACGATGCAGGTAAGTCTATCTTTCGATCTCAGTATACATTTCTAGGCGCTCTTACCGTGACAACGCTTATTTTTACACATAGGCTTTCTACCACGACGTTTTATTACATTTTCACCGTCTTCATCATACTCTATGTGCTGATTAATCTTGGCACTCGAATGCATTTGAAGCAGATAAGTGCAATGGTCGTGCTACCAGTCATAATTAGCGCCCCTTGGTGGCTGTACATGTATAGCCAGTACCAAACTCTCCCATGGAGCATTCCAGAGATCTTGACTTTGTCGGCAGGCATGTTGGGGCTCGCAGCAGTCGGCGTGCTTTTTAGCGGGAGCACCGATCAAAGGTCACCGTACAAACGCCGTGACAGACTGTTCGCCGTAATTGGCCACACGACAAAAAATGCCCTTAATTTGATCATAATCTTGGTTTTAGTCGCGATGGCTGGAGTAATTGCGGTTTCCCTTGTGTTTTCGGCTCAGACGGCGTTCTCGCTAGCGTTCATGGTTTCAAGTCTTGGTCTTATCCCAATTCTGAGTATTCTGGTTTACAAAACAACCCTCTGGGACCGAGCTGAGACAAACCTGCGAAACATGCTTGTTTCAAGCTGGCTCCTCGTGGCATTAGTACCTGCGCTAATCGGTGTTTTGGGGGTAGCGGTGCCGCACATGCCCTATCTTATTCAACGCGTCGTACCGGGCATTCTACAAAATCAAGGCGGGGTGCAGTCGATACTTTATCTCGTGCTCCCGCTGTCAATACTCGCTGCAATCCTTGTTTTTCGGCTCGCATATGAACCGCAGCCGCGCGTTCAAGGCTTACGACGGAGGCGAGACAATCGGGCAATGCGCTCGATGCTTATCATTGCTTTTGTGGTTATCTCTGTGTTATCACCGGTATTTCATGTTGCCGCAGCCAGCGCCCTTGCCGTAAACGCACAGGAACCAAAACTCACCGCTGACGAAATAAGCGCACTGCAATGGCTCAATCAACACACAACGTCCAATGACACCATATTGTCAGATCCAACTTTCTTGCAATACATTAGCACGTTCACCAGTGCCCGAGCTGCAATATCAACCGACTCCGAAAACACCTACGTTGTCACGCATCAGTTATCGCAGCTTACAGACCTCTCCAATTTCATGAACGGCTCCACAGATTCCGCCACCAAGCTACTCATAGCAAAAAAATTGGGTATAGACTACTTCGTTTATGACCCGATCAAAGCAAATTACTCGAGCAGCGTCTGGGGATTTCCATTCTCGAACTTCGTTCCAGATCCCACGGTTATGACAGAGGTATTCCAGAATAACGGTGTAGTGATTTACCAAATTAACCAAAACCAGCTCGCCCAAACGCCTACACAATACGCGTTGATCAGCAACGTCGTAGTGAACGGCGACTCAGTAGTTGTTTATGTAACGAATTACGCCAGCGATCCGATGAGCTTGCACATCGCTTGGCAAGACCAGTACAAGCCGGTGACGTTAAATGTCGGAGAGACTAAGGCAGTGCCGATCGATTTTACAACAAGCGCCAGCTCTAGCCCGTTAAAAATTCTGCCCACTCTGGGGTCAACAAGCACACTGTATGTAAGTCTATGGATGGATCCCCCATCCAACGGAACTCTTGATGCGAGATACACATCTCCGATCGACGCAGTTAGCATCAATTCACAACAGCTGCTGTAACCCCAGCGGCTAAGATTGGGCAAAACTACCTACTTCCACAGCCAATTCCGTGAGTCGTGACCAGACGATCACGGACGGCCCCATGCTTGAGGCCACACAAGGCTGTTGGCCCTTATACACTGCCGGAGGCAGTCATTGCCATTTTTCCAGTCTGTCGCCGTGAACCATACGCCTCAACGAGCCGACAAGACCGCCAACAAAATGCTTATTGCGGCGGATATTATGCACAAAGTCCAAAGCGTTTTCACTAGTGCCGGTTCTTTCATTGATCTCCTGCTCAAGATGTAATCGGACAAGTTCTTTCGAACGGAATACGACTTTGAGGGGATCAAGTACCCGTCATTCGTTACCTGCGTGGCCGTAAACAAGTGACTCTCTGTTACCTTTCCAACAGAGAGCAATACCATGCCGTAGTTGACTATATAAGGCAAAGCCGCGATGACCGCAAATAATTCGATTTTTAGCGCTATGGCGCCAACGGCGATAGCGCTACCGATGCAGAGCGTCCCTATATCGCCTGTAAATATGCGGGCAGGATATCGATTATACGGAAAAAACCCTAAGAGGGCCCCTAATAGCGCCGCCAATATCAAAAGTCCCGCGACGCCTCCCGTCGGCGATATCAACACCATTCCAACGACTATTAATGCAAACGTCACTATGGCGCCGCAACCTATCTCCATCCCATTGAATCCAGCAAAGGTGTTGACTGCATTGGCCCCAGCTGTGACGGCAAAAGGCACAATAGGGATCCACGCGAGTCCAAGCCAAAACGTTCCTAACAAAGGCACGAGAAGATAAGGGTCGCTCCCCGCAGTCAATATGAGCGCAATGCCAGCGAAATAGCCGAGGAGCGGCTTTTCTATGGCGCCGAGGTGCATCACGTCATCTAAGACCCCTACCATAGCTGATATGGTTACCACAAGCAGTGAAACCAATATTACCATTAAATTGAGTCCCAAAAAAGCTGCGAAGATCATGGACGTAGCGAACCCTGCGTAGATAGCAAAGCCGCCCATTTCAGAAATCTCAGGCTTTTCAACTTTGTGAACGTCAATGCCAGACACCCCCGCAGATTTCATTCTCTTGATAAGCGGCGGCGTCACAACAAACGTGACTACAAATGAAAGCAGAACCGAGACTACAAGCAAAAAGAAGGTATAGCTGTCAATCATCCATAACCTTACTTTTCACATTTCTTTTGTGTTTCGCACTGGCCCGAAAGTACGCACAATCTGAGCCTGCGTCGGATCGAACGTGATTTCTCCTGTTTGGTCGAACATCGCTTGAACTCTCCCGTCAGCGTGAGAGGTGGCGCGTGTGCGCATGCCCATGAACCCTTCCGAAAAAACCGTTAGGTGAGCATAGAAGCTCGTTTTTGACACTTGCGGAGAGATCGAGAGGCCCCTGTCTTCGAACAGCTCAACGACTTTAGAAATTATTCGCTGTGATGATTTGCCGTCGTTAAGCGGGTCGCTTATTTTCTTTCCCGGCGCCGTAGCCCGTACGGCTTCAGTCAATACATCCGGGTGCGGGCTAGTTCCTAGTACCCTATTCCACCCATTTTCAACGGTCTCAGTGTAATAGGTACTATCAGACAGCGTGATGCACGGCGTTTCCAAAATGGCACTTTCTTTCTGAGGACCCCCGGAATCGGTGACTAACACGTGAGAGTCCATCATCAGTTTTATGAAACCAGTGTAGGCTAATGGATCGATAAGATGGATGTTCTCACACGATTGCAGTTTTTCCATTAGGCCGAATTTGACGAGATGTCTCCTTGTATTTGGATGTAAGAGCATGACAACGTTGTACTCATCGAGACTAGTCGCCGCTTTTGTGATTCTGCCGAGCGCCGCAGGGCTTCCTATGTTCCACGGCAGCCTAACCGCAACTGCAACAATCGGTCGTTCGTCTTCACAGAACGCATCGATAGAATCCGCCTTTTGCGCCGTCGGCTTGTAGTCCAAAAGTGCGTCAACGAGAGGATCACCTAAGTAGTGGATACAATCAGGGTCGTAGCACTCTTCAAGCAGGTTTAGGTAGGCCGTGTTGCATACAGGAAAAAACTGCGTCGAGCACATTTCGATGACTTTCCTTCTCACATCACTGTGTAAGTCCCGTAGCGAGCGATAGCCCGATTCGATGTGGCCGACAGGAATAAAATTCATCGACGATGCGATGGCTGCACTAAAAGACGAGATTACGTTGCCTTGAACAAACACAAAGTCAGGCCGCGCTTTCTCCAATATATCATCAATTTGATTGATCATGCCGGAGATCTGCTTATTGTAGCTCATGTTGCCAAGCGACAGGCCATAATCTGGGTCTCGAAGACCCAAATCCTTAAGCAAGTTCTCATACATTTCGCGGTCAAAATGTTGTCCGGTATGAGTGAAAACGAGTTCTGTATCAGGGTTCTTATCGACCTCCTTAAGGAAAGAGGCCATTCCTATTAGCTCCGCTCGCGTCCCAATAAAAACGGCAATACGCATGTCTCGTCTCCTCTGAGCTTACGAGCGCCATCGGCTAAATAGCTTATCATCTACAATCAAGCGATACGCTTCATTGCAGCGTCGATTTCGATTCGATTCGCGAACCTGGAGGATAAACTCCGGCAGCCACTGCACCCACGCCAAGTGTCGATCCGGGACCAATCGACGTGCCGACGTTTATCATGCTGTTAATGCCGGTGCGCACGTCGTCACCCATGATGACGCCTAGTTTCCGCCTACCAGTGTCCGCGCCCCCGAGTTTGATAAGCTTCCCGTCAAAGCGCAGATTGGCGACTGTGGTGCCGGCACCGAAATTGCAGCGCATGCCGATGATGCTGTCCCCGACGTATGACAAGTGTCCGATTTTGCTCTCATCCATTATGATTGAGTTTTTCACTTCGACGGCATTGCCGATCTTGACTCGATTCCCTATACAGGCACCTGCGCGTAAGAGGCAGTTGGGCCCGATTTCACATCCTTCGCCGATCATGACCGGCCCAGTAACGTACGCGCCATTTTTTATGACCGAGCCACGCCCGATTCGCACAACACCTTTTAACGTCGCAAGAGGCTCGCAGACCCCTTCGTTCGCGCTCTCGAGCGTGTGCAACAGAAGCTCATTTGCGCTCAACAAGTCCCAGGGCCTTCCTATGTCGATCCACTGCTCCTCAACCTTTGTGTACCCAACGCGGTAGCCCTGATCGATCAGCAATTGTATAGCGTCAGTGATCTCGTACTCCCCCCTTGCCGATTTCCGCGTCTCAGCTATGCACTCGAAGATATCCGGCTCAAAGGCGTAAATACCGAGGTTTGCCAAATCCGACACGGGCTTATTGGGTTTTTCCGCTATTCGAATCACGGCCTCGTCAGTGACTTCAAGTATCCCGTAGTTGCTCGGTTCTTTCACTCTCTTTGCCGCGATAAGGACTAGTTGGTCTGGAGCTGTCTCTGCGAGGAGCTTCAATGTGAGTGGGCTTACCAAGCTATCGCCATTTAACGCGAGAAAGCGCTCATCTACGAGATCCCTAACCTGGTTAACTGCATTGGCCGTCCCGCATTGCTGTTCTTGCGTGACGTACTCAATTTGGGCTCCAAGCTCCACCTTATCGAAATGTGAACGAATTGCTTCCTCGTGGTACCCGGTTACGATTATTACGCGCAAAATGCCTGCTTTGACACATGAGCTGACTATACGTTCGAGTATGGGTGTGCCTAGTACTGGGAGCATGACTTTGGGGCGATTATAGGTCAGTGGGCGCATCCGTGTGCCTTCGCCGGCACCAAGTATGACCGCTAACATTGTATGTGCCTCTGCACTATTGCCGTCGCTTTTTCATAAAGCCGTTTTGCTGTCGCTGAGTCTTTTGCCTCCGCAGTAATTCTTATCTTCGGTTCTGTTCCTGATCCTCTCACTAGTATCCAACCGTCTTCAAAATCAAGCCTTACGCCGTCAATAGTCATTATGTCAACATATTCGAGAGAACGCAATTCTTGAGTAATCGCAGCCATTGGATCGCTTCCGCTGCTGCAGGCGACCGACCCGCGCAAAATGTGATATTTGGGAAACCGTGCAATCACGTCAGAGATCGATTGCTGACTGGCAATCGATACGATCAGTGCCGCCGCATAGATACCGTCCGGAGTATATGAAATGCGGGGAAAAATCCAGCTACCGCTACTTTCGCCACCGAAGTCCGCCCCTGCACGTTTAACTTCTTCCGCGACGTACACGTCACCTACGCGTGTTCGATGAATTGCGCAGGAGAGAACGTCATCGACCATGTGCGAAACGTCAACGGGATAAACTGCAATCTTTTTTGCCTCGTTCACGCCGAACAACGCGAGCATTTCATCACCGGCGATATACCTGCCACTTCGGTCCACCGCCATCATACGATCAGCGTCACCATCGTGGGCTATACCGATATCGGCGCGGAAGCTTCGCACAGCTTCAGTGAGGAGGCTTAAGTTGCCTTCTATAGGCTCTGGATTTCTTGCAGGGAAAAATCCATCCGGCTGCGCATTCAATGTGATGATGTCACATCCCATCTCTCTAAGCACATAGGGTGTGATGGTCGCCCCTGCGCCTGAGCCGCAATCGACAACCACGCGACAGCTGACTTCGGCGAAATGACTAAGGATGTTCTTTTTATGGTCATCGATGGCATTGCCATAAGACGCAATGTTGCCAATAGCGTCCCAGCCGGCCCGCTTACCTTTGTACGCAGGGCGCGATTTTTCTTCTGTGATCAATGACTCGATGTCTTCCTGCTGCTCGCTATTAAATGAGGTGCCATCTGCGTTCCACAATTTGATGCCAACATATTCAGCAGAGTTATGTGAGGCGGTAACCATAACCCCACATTCGTAGTTGCGGGCTGCGTAAGAAAGAGTCGGCGTCGAGACGAGGCCGACTCGAGTGACGTCACACCCACAGGCGGTGAGCCCTGAGATAAGCGCATATTCAACCATCTCGCTTGCGATCCGAGGATCTCTGCCTATAACGGCAGATTTGCATCGAGATCCAACGGCTAGCCCAACACTGAGCGCCAATTCTGAGGTCAGCTCCTTGTTGGCCACTCCGCGAATTCCGGAAGATCCAAACATGACAGCCTCCGTTTCAATCGACTTACAAGTTAAATGACACCAAGATTACACTCAGAATCCTCTCTCCATTAAAATTAAATGTTTTGGTAAAACTATAAATCGAGAGATACGCGTTGAATACTACGTGCGTCGATTAACAGAGTATGCGGCTCACGAACGTAACTCAATGTGGGACTGGTCCAAAGTCAAAAACCCGCTGCGAGTGGCTCTAAACTACGTCGTTGTGCGCGTATGCGGCTTGATGCCTTCACTGAAAACAAAAAACGCGCTATATCGTTCAATTGGGATCAAAGTCGGCAAGAACGTTTCTGTCGGTCTGGAAGTCACTTTTGACATTTTTTTCCCTGAACTTATAGAAATTGGCGACAACTCCATCATCGGATATGGGTCTACCCTGCTTTGTCACGAATTCCTGATAGGCAAATGGAAAAAAGGCCCGATCGAAATCGGCAAAAATGTTCTGATAGGAGCAAACTCGACGGTCCTAGCAGGCGTAGTCATCGGAAGCGGAGCCACGATTTCTGCTTGCTCTCTTGTTAACCGAGACATCACCAGCGACGCTCTGGTCGGCGGCGTGCCCGCTCGAGAGATTAGGAGTGAATACACGACGTGAAACTCCGTGGTATCTTGGAAAACACGCCGTTATTAGTTGCGATCATAATTATCAACGTCGCGGGAACATTAATCGGTTTCTACTACTACTGGGATCAGCTGGTTTCTTCGAGCCCCGTCTACTGGATATTCATTCCAGACTGCCCTCTGTACACTATGCTCGCCGCGGCAATCCTCGCCGTTTACGTGAGCACGAGGCGTAGTTCCGATCTTCTGAATTTCATCACCGCAGTAGGATTGGCAAAATACGGCACGTGGACCGTATTCGTCATTTTAACGTTCGCTGGGTTTTATTTTTCAATCGACAGCAGTTTTTACTCAGTGCTGGTTCTTTTACACGTCGCGATGGCGGCCGAGTTCATCCTGCCGGTGATGTTAATTCGAAAGCTGAGGCAGAGGTTCATCGCCGTAGCGCTCATATGGTTTTTTGCAAACGATTACGCGGATTATTTTTTGGGCACTCACCCACCCATACCGACAGGCGATATCACGCAGATCGCCATTTTCACTTTCCTGCTTACGCCGCTCTTCATAATCGTTGCATACGCTGCAGCCAGATTTTTAAATAATAGCAACACATGAGAGTGCTTAGCGGGGGTTGCCAAGCTAGGTCAAAGGCGCAGGGCTTAGGGCTGCGACGTGCAAGTAAGACACCCTGTCTCATAGGAGTTCGTGCGTTCAAATCGCACCCCCCGCATAATCGTTGTCACTCGTGCAGTCAGCTTTCTTTTTAACGCCCCACACAAGATGCTTTTTCCGCACGCGGATTGAACAGACAGCTAGACCCAAAGGAAATATAAATCGGCGAGCGTAAAAAAACGATAGGCGAACAAATTCTGAGACGACGAAGAGATTCACTTCGCTGATTCGGTGCTAAGACCTCTACAGCTGAGTAATCGCATCAGCTGAGTGATCGCTTTAGGGTAGGAGCATAAATAGGTCAGCGCTCGGCTCTATTCTGGTTTCGATGCCGTCTTTGAAAAGGCGGACTGTTCCCCCGCTTTCTGAAACGGTTATTGCTATTGCGTGTGTCTCGCGCGTGATCGCAAGCGCCGATATATGTCGCCCCCCCAACCCCTCTAACTCTATTGATTTTGTGTTTACGTCTAAGTATCTGCCGGCTGATGTGATGAAACCTTTCTCATCTACGATAAAAACGCCGTCTATCTGAGCAAATTCTTTGATGGTTTCCCAGTGCGAAGGATTCTTTATGTCCCGCATATCTTCGGCGTGTCCCTTGTACGGATTGAGAATAAGCTGATGAGATCTTCTCAGCACTTCGTTCGTGTCCCCAACTATGAATGCCGTTCCCACTTTCTTGCCCTCTCGGCCCTCTCTTCCCAATTCAAGAGCCAATCGTAGCACCGCTTTTAGCGCCGTTGGCTCCACGCGTTCCGCCGTCCGGTCTATTGCCTGCACCGTTACAAGCTGTTTGACGTCACACACAACGATAGACGATAGATCCGCTAGGCATAACACGCCGACGATGTACCCTCCATTTACTACATCATTAACATAGGCCGCGGTGGCAATGTCCTGCACAAGCGCGAAATCATTGAACGCTGGGGCGACGATTTTAGTTTTGAGGTCCTGGGTTGCGCTTTCGCTGAGGAGGGCTTGCAACTCTTTAGTGACACCTTTCGTTAGCGAAGAGGTTTCAATAAAAGTCGAAGGGACGTCGCAGGACACCTCGATACACGATGCATCTGAGATCACAAAAATATGTGCTGCATTAATTTTTTTTGCCAGCTCATTGGCAGCCTCAGTGATTGCTGTGTAAATTTCATCCATAGAGCTCAATCGCTTCAGGCGTCTAGCTTTCCCATGTATACTCTTTTTCCTGACTTAAAAAACTACTTTCCGTGTTCGTCTTTACGATAGCGATTGTGAGCTATTTAGCTATTTATATCTGTTTTACGGAATACTAAGAGATGAAGCATTTTGACGTAGATCTGCACGTGCACTCACGTTTCAGCATCGGGACGAGCCCCAAGATGGATCTGCCGCGAATGTGTGAAACTGCTCACTTGAAAGGCGTTCAAGTGCTCGGAACTGGCGATTGTCTTCACAGCGCATGGCTAGAAGAGCTAGAATCGAGCTTAGAAAAGCGTGGAGACTGTTACGAGATTGATGGAATTGCGTATGTTATTCAAACTGAAGTTGAAACAACGGTCAAGGGGCGTGTTCACCACGTGATATTGTTTCCGAGTTTTTCTTCCGCGCACGAACTCCGCGAAGTGGTGTTGAACAACGGGTATTCCCAATTAACTGGCGGCAGACCTCAGCTTAAAATATCGCCTG